>Ga0181464_1000748_pt1 | contig 15085 bp, 14 predicted proteins | sample InSIn2gowninarea_FD_119074 | JGI IMG/M metagenome (GOLD analysis project Ga0181464, IMG submission 119074) | Clean room microbial communities from NASA Spacecraft Assembly Facility at Jet Propulsion Laboratory, Pasadena, California, USA -... ...
GGAAGCTCCAAAGAGATGACCAATGTCATATCCATTGTTTCCGATCACATTGCTCAGGGTGGTTTGCAGTTCTTGATTCCACGCTCCCCCTGCACCAGCTGATGCTGCACTGTACGGGTCGCCGGAAGCACTGGTGTAGATTACCAGATCGTTATTGGCAATCAGGTTCATATGTACACCAAAGTCTTTTTCAAAGATCGCATTGACCCTTGTCATGGTATTGTTGATCGCTGCGAGTGCAAGAGCTTTTGTACCGCCAAAATAGGCAGTATATTCACCGGTAACAGATAGGGCCAGACGGTAGTTGCGGAGGTTGCCATCATCTGCATTTGGCCGCATTTGAAAGTCTGGATCAGTCATTTCTGCTGCGGCGTCTGCGATCACTTTGCATTCAAACTTCGTCAATGAAGCGGTTTTGTCCGACTTTTTGTAAACCGCATAAACGCTGCGATCTTTGGTATATGGTTCTATAAAGGTTGCAGACTTGTCAGCGTGAAGTATCATTGCATGCAAACCCAGCGGCGAGATGGTGAAGTAGACCGTTGCCGAAGGATCATCCAGGCCCTGGCCGACATAAGATTTGATGTCCGGATAGCGGGCCGCGAGTGCCGGATCCATATTTGAAGACTCAAAAATGTAGTACTGCATTTGCACGCCATCGGCATCAGGCAGCGTTACAGTTGTTTTGGAATGCGTAGACGAAAAACGCTTGGGCGTGGTTTTTACGTTGTGGTCCAACTTCATAACATCAAGTGAGAATAACCTGGGATTGATAAGTGAAGTTTTGTTGGCGACAAGTTCTGAAGTTGTCGGTTTGGCTTCTTCCGTAAGAACAGGGTTGAGCCCCTGGGCCGTTGCGAATCCGGAAATTGCCAGTAAAGCAATGGAAAGTAATTTGTTTTTCATAAAAAATTGGGTTAGTTAATATGGAATTAGTAGGAAATTAACAAGCTAAAGTTATAACATATAATGATTCAAAAAACATTTTTATAACAAATTATTTGCAAATGTTGATTTTTATAACAATTGTAGCGTTAATACTACTAGTATATATTCGTTTGCTAAAAGAATTACTTTTACATGCAAAAGAAAAGGTATAAATGGATCTGAGTTTTTGGGAACGTGAACAATGGTTTGCAAACGTTGACTACGTCGTGGTAGGCAGCGGTATTGTGGGATTACATGCTGCACTGCGACTTCGTGAACGATTCAGTGCTAGTAAGATACTTGTATTGGAACGTGGTATGTTACCACAGGGCGCAAGTACTAAAAATGCGGGTTTCGCCTGTTTTGGTAGCCTGTCTGAAATTGCTGCCGACCTGAAAACACACACCGCAGATGAGATTAGGGACCTGGTACAAAAGCGATGGACCGGACTGTCGTTACTCAGAGAAGGCCTCGGTGACTCGGAAATTGACTTCAGGAACTACGGGGGCTATGAATTGTTCACTCAGGATCAGGCTATGGAGTACGACAGCACTATCGGTAAGATGACGGAAGTTAATGATCTTCTCAGGCCGTTATTTGCTGAGGATGTTTTTGTCACCTGTGACAACAGGCAGCGCTTTGGAGGAATAACAGGTAAACTTATCTACAACAAATTCGAATCGCAAATTGACACTGGGAAGATGATGCAGTCTTTGCTTAAAAAAGCGATAGCGAATAATATACTGATCCTGAACAGGCAGACCGTCACCGGCTGGCATGAAACAGCCGATGGAGTTACAATAGCACTTGGAGACTTTAGTTTTTCAAGCCGCAAGGTTGTATTTGCTACGAATGGATTTGCGAGCGAACTCACCGGAGGATTGGTGCGTCCTGCAAGAGCGCAGGTATTGATTACTGCCCCCATACCAGATCTTCATATCAAGGGAACGTATCACATCGAACAGGGATATTATTACTTCAGAAATATTGGAGATCGTATATTACTTGGAGGCGGCAGGAATTTAAGTTTTGAAGAGGAAACAACCGTCAATTTTGGTCTTACGCAAATTATACAGCGAAAGTTGGAAACATTGCTAAATGATGTAATTTTACCTGACACCCCACACATCATCGAACAACGCTGGAGTGGGATCATGGGTGTTGGTGACAGCAAAAAACCCATTGTAAAGCAAATTTCGGAACATTTATATTGCGGAGTAAGGATGGGTGGAATGGGCGTTGCTATCGGAAGTCTGACGGGACGTGAACTGGCTGATCTAATTTAATATGGCAGTAAAAAATACTAAGAAAAGGACTGTTTCGGGAAAACCAGCTCAGGACAGTAAAATAAAGAGAATATTCAGGTTTCTTTTTAAGGCAATGTTGTGGTTTTTAGGAGTCTCCATTTTCCTGGTGGTGGTTTTTAAGTGGGTACCTGTGCCTTTTACGCCACTGATGGGGATCAGGGCAATGGAACATCGCAGTGAAGGTAAACCAATGACCTGCAGCCATGACTGGGTCCCGCTTGAAGATATATCAAAAAATGTTCAAAGAGCTGTCATTGCAAGCGAGGACGGCAATTTCCTGAGCCATAATGGTTTTGATTTTAACGCTATTCAAAAGGCAATGGAGGATAATGAGAAAGGGAAAAGGCTCAAAGGTGGCAGCACCATCTCTCAGCAAACTGCCAAAAATGTATTTCTATGGCAAGGCAGGAGTTACTTTAGAAAAGGCCTCGAAGCCTATTTTACCGTACTCATCGAATTGATCTGGGGCAAGGAGCGTATTATGGAGGTTTACCTGAATAGCATTGAAATGGGTGATGGCGTCTATGGTATCCAGGCTGCGTCAAAGTACTGGTACCGCAAAGATGCCAGCTCTCTGACTAAACGTGAAGCTGCAGGGATAGCTGCAATATTGCCTAACCCCCGGAAGTTCTCAGCTACAAACTCATCCAATAAGATCGAACGCAGGAAAAGCAGGATTGTAAGGCATATGCGTTATGTAGGTAACCTTGATTATTAGGCAATGAGATACGGATGGATTCTGGTTATTTTATTTGGTCAGCTGGGGTCTGCACAGCAGCGTGCAGCCGAAGTGGGAATGATTACTGATAATGATCTTTATACATCAATCAAATATGACCGTTATTATACGAGTGGGCTGGAGTTCTATTACCGATATCTGAATAAGCCCGGCAGAGCATCTGTCAAAAAGAAAATTACCGAATTCCGTGTTGGTCAGTATATCTATAATCCGTCCACACGCAATGCCGATAACCCTGTAGATAACGACAGGCCTTTTGCAGGTTATCTGTTCGGCGAAGCAGGGATCAATCGTTTCTTTGAAAACGAATCCGTCCTTAAGACCGCTCTGCAGGTAGGCTATATTGGACCAAACTCTTTTGCTGAAGAGACGCAGCGCCTTATACATAAAGTGTTTGGATATAAGACAGTTTTTGGCTGGCAGCATCAGATTCGAAACACGGTTGCTCTACAGGCTGGGTTTCTTTATTCTTTAAAATTAGCACCGAAACAGCAGCTGAGTAAGACAGATTTCCATCTGCAGGCCGATGTGAACGTTGGTACTGTATCCACCGGTGCTACTGTCGGATTGATGGGTCGGATTGCAATCAAACCCTTGTTGCCGGTTTATGAGTCCAATCTGCATGGGGCGTCACTTGATACAGACAAATCTTCTTACAACGACAAATCCGAACTTTTTGTGTATATCCTGCCCGCTCTTAATTACCAGGCATACGACGCCACAATTCAGGGGAGTATGTTTGATGATCGCAGTCCGGTCACCTATGACCTCATTCCATTTCGCTTTCATGGAGAAACAGGCGTTAAGTACAGGCATGGGAGCTGGAACCTTTCCTATGCAGTTATATACCGCGGTAAAGAAGCCAGGAACAATTCCATTTCGGGATATTATTACGGCTCGATAAACATTGGGTATCTCCTTAAATAACAAAAACGCCCGATGATTCATCAGGCGTTTTTGTTTATTTCAAAATATCTATTTTACTGCGGAACGGCATCGATTCCCATATTATAGAGGGAAAATGCAAGTATATCAGCGGCTTCCTGAATTGTTTTTGAAACAGGTTTTCCCGCACCATGACCTGCATTTGTCTCGATCCTGATCAGGACTGGATTGGTGCCCGACTGTTTTGACTGAAGTTCTGCTGCAAATTTAAAACTGTGGGCAGGTACGACCCTGTCGTCATGGTCGCCAGTAGTGATCAGTGTCGCAGGATATGCAACTCCCGCTTTTACATTGTGAAGCGGCGAATATCCTTTGATGTACTCGTACATCTCTTTTGATTCCTCTGATGTTCCATAGTCATAAGCCCAACCTGCGCCGGCGGTAAATGAATGGTACCTCAGCATGTCAAGGACACCAACTGCAGGCAGCGCTACCTTCATCAGATCTGGTCTTTGTGTCATAACCGCGCCTACAAGCAGGCCGCCGTTCGAGCCTCCTCTGATGGCAAGGTAATCACTTGAGGTATAACCCTCGGCCGTCAGGTATTCTGCGGCAGCTATAAAGTCATTGAAAACATTCTGCTTTTGCATTTTCGTGCCTGCATTATGCCACTTCTTACCGTATTCTCCACCTCCCCGCAAGTTGGCAACTGCGTACACACCACCCATCTCCATCCAGATTGCATTGGACACGCTGAATGAAGGTGTAAGGCTAATATTAAATCCGCCATATCCGTAAAGTATTGTTGGATTCTTTCCATCCAACTTAAGGCCTTTTTTATAAGTAATGATCATCGGTATTCTTTCACCGTCTTTCGATGTGTAAAATACCTGCTTAGACTCAAATTCTTCACTGTTAAAATCAACTTTCGGCCTGGCGTAAACAGCGCTAGCTCCTTTTATCGGATCAAGGCTGAAAATAGTGCCTGGAGTTACGTAGTTTGAAAAAGTATAATAAATGGTCGTATCTTTTCTTTTCCCACCGAATCCTGAAGCTGTACCAGGCCCGGGAAGTTCGATCTCACGTACCAGTTTGCCATTATAATCAAACTGGCGTACCATTGAGATCGCGTCCTTCATATAGTTTGCAAAAATATAACCTGCTCCTGTGGACGGGGATAATACATTTTCACCTTCCGGAATAAAGTCTTTCCAGTTGCCGGGTTGTGGCGCGGCAGCATCAACTGTGATAACTTTTCGGTTTGGAGCCTTGAAATTAGTAAGGATATATAATTTAGTCCCTTCGTTATCCAGCACATCGACATCATACTCAAATCCTGTCATGATCGGCATGATTTTACTGTTTGGAACGCTCAGGTCTTTAATGTAAAGTTCATTTCCCGATGTTGCGTTTGCTGCTGAAATAAACAGGTACCGTCCATCTTCCGAAACATTTCCTCCTACGTACCTCCGTTTTTCTGTTTCACCAAAAATTACTTTATCCTCACTTTGTTTTTTACCGATCTGATGATAGTATAATTTATGCTGGTCGGTTTTTGCTGAAAGCTCGCTCCCGTCAGGCTTGGCATAGCTTGAATAATAAAAACCGTCATTGCGAAACCAGGATATGCCGCTGAACTTGACATCTTTTATAGGATCACCGATTTGCTTTTTTGTCTCAGCATTGATAACATATATTGTATTCCAGTCACTGCCGGCCGCTGATGTTGAATAGGCAATCATCGATCCGTCCTTTGATGCGCTGAAGCCGGCTAGTGATGTCGTACCATCGGCTGAAAACTTATTTGGATCAAGAAAAAGTTCCTCTTTTCCTGTCTCATCCTTCCTGTAGACTACAGACTGATTCTGAAGTCCGTCATTTTTAAGATAGTATGTGTACTTTCCTTCTTTAAAAGGAGCTGAGATCCTCTCATAATTCCAAACTTTTTCCATGCGGTTTCGTATCTGGTCACGATAGGGGATCGTCGATAGATAATCAAAAGTAACTTCGTTCTGTGCTTTTACCCATTCTGCTGTTTCTGCCGACATATCGTCTTCAAGCCAGCGGTAGGGATCGGCAACTTTTTCACTAAAATAAATATCGGTATGGCTGATTTTTTTTGTTTCGGGATATTTTATTTGGGTCATTTGTTTTGTCTGACCGGACATGATCATCGTAGAGGACAGCGCCATCGTAATTACAGTTATTCGCATTGCAGAATTTTAAGATTTGAACAAAAATAGACAAATGGGTGTTACGAATTAGTTAAATAGGGGGCGGTAAACCCTCCAATGTTTATAGATCAGAATTCCGTTCAATAATGCAACCAATACCGCAGCCCCTACATTTGAAAAATTGAGGTAAATATGAAATAGCACAATATTCAGCGATATAGGTACCAACAGCAAAAGCGCGAAAGGAACCCAACGCTTGACCAGCAGCATACCTCCAATGATAAGTTCGAATACACCAACAACAGGAAAAACATAGTCAAGCTGACCCAGTGAGTCAATAAAAGTACTCGCAGGTGTGGGAATAAACTGGATGAATTTGTTCAGGCCGGACACAACTAAAATAAGTCCGAGCAGTACTCTGACGATCATTGTAAATTTTGAGTTCATGGCATTTCAGTTTTGTTTGTTTATCTTGTAAAAATATAATAAAATATTTACAGTCTGTTTAAAGCAGCGATATTATGGCTTTGGGAATGACTGCATTACTGTTAAAATTATCGCGGAGGTTTGATTCGCTTGCTGTCTGGCTGTAAATGTTTATTATTTTTGGGATGAACTTTCAACAATGTAAAATGACTGCACACGAAATAGATTACCATATTTACGGCGAAGAAATGCAATATGTTGAGATCGAACTGGATCCCAATGAAATTGTAGTTGCTGAGGCCGGGAGTTTTATGATGATGGATAATGGGATCCGGATGGAAACGATCTTTGGCGATGGTTCCCAACAGCAAAGCGGCATATTGGGGTCACTACTTTCGGCCGGAAAAAGAATGCTAACCGGCGAGAGTTTGTTTATGACCGCCTATCAGAATCAAAACGGTAAAAAAAGTAAAGTATGCTTCGCCTCCCCATACCCGGGCAAAATATTGCCCATAGATCTTAGAACTGTCCGCGGTAAGTTTATTTGCCAGAAAGATGCCTTCCTCTGTGCAGCAAAAGGGGTGTCGGTAGGTATTGAATTTTCGCGCAAGTTAGGTCGCGGACTTTTCGGTGGTGAAGGTTTTATTATGCAAAAACTTGAAGGAGACGGAATGGCCTTTGTACATTCCGGAGGAACTTTAGCCCGAAAGGAACTTCAGCCGGGTGAAGTATTAAAGGTTGATACCGGTTGTATTGTAGGGTTCACTCAGGACGTTGATTATGATATTGAATTTATCGGCGGTATCCGCAATTCCATATTTGGTGGAGAAGGGCTCTTTTATGCAACATTACGGGGCCCCGGAACAGTGTATATCCAATCGTTGCCTTTCAGCCGTTTGGCCGACAGGATCATTGCCTCTGCTCCAAAGGCCGGTGGCAGCAGCAGGGGAGAAGGAAGTATTCTCGGTGGCCTGGGTAATTTACTGGATGGCGATAATCGCTTTTAATATAACCGGCAGACAAACTTCTTCGCAGACATTAGCTGCCGGCTAACATCTTTTTTTTGGTACAGGTAGGATACCTGCCTATGATGGCAGTATTTTGTTACTATACCCTGCTGGCTACTCTTTGGAATACCCTTGTATTCCCGAAGCCGCCGTTCTTTACAAATTTTTTAAATTGTTTTCTGCTGGCCTGGTACCGGCCTGAAGAGCTGTCGCGGTGGACTTGCTGAAGATGTTTGTATGCGTCAGATTTCTGCTCATCGGAGACCCTGCTGATCTCAAGATCCTCGCCCTTAAGTGTAGCCCTTCTGACACTCCAGGAGCTGTCTGCATGATGGCGGTTGAGAAATAGTGAGCCTTGTGATTTCCTAAGGATGTCGGTTTTTATATCAAATATTGTGTCGGTATAGGAAATATGGACCTGAAGCGAATCGCCAATGGTAACAACCGGCATTTTATACCCGGTGCTTCGATTATATAAGGTGTCATCAACAATAGATTCTTTATCACTCAGGTCATTCTTGTGTATCTTAGCATCGCCATGATATGTCTGCAGCACTAAACGGCTGTTGACGAGTATTTCCAGTGAGTCGCCCTGTTCAGAGAACAGCCCGTGATATTTTGCGGGTATCGCTTGCAGGTTGGACATGCCGGCAGGTTGTGGCTCCGTGAATTTGGTAGTGTCGATCTCTTTGCACGAAATGGTCATAGCCAGGAAAGCCATGAAACAAAGTTTAATACTTGTTTTCATAATAATGGTTTGGTTAAAAGTGGTATATAAAAAAACTCCCTTTCGGGAGTTCAAATATTATACCAGATCATTGTTAACCAGATACTCAGCGATCTGGACGGTATTGGTCGCTGCTCCTTTCCTCAGGTTGTCTGCAACGATCCACATGTTCAGCGTATTGGGCTGGCTCTCATCCCGCCGTAGTCTGCCTACAAATACATCATCTTTACCCTGTGCATACATCGGCATTGGGTATGTAAAAGTATCGTTATTGTCCTGTACCACGACGCCGGAAGTATTGTATAAGATCGAGCGCACTTCATTGATGTCGAAATCATTCGCAAACTCTACATTGACAGCCTCGCTGTGCCCCCCTACGATTGGTACCCGAACGGCAGTTGCGGTAACGCGGATCGAATCATCTCCAATGATCTTCTGCGTTTCCCGAACCAGTTTCATTTCCTCTTTTGTGTAGCCGTTATCTTCAAAACTGTCACACTGAGGTATGGCATTGCGGTGTATTGGATACTTATAGGCCATTTCTGCTTTAATTCCTGCATATTCATTGTCAAGCTGCTGAACTGCCTTTACGCCCGTCCCCGTTATTGACTGGTATGTCGAGACGATGACACGCTCTATCTTGTATTTGGCATGCAAGGGAGCCAGTACCATCACCATCTGGATCGTAGAACAGTTAGGATTGGCAATGATCTTGTCCTCTTTGCACAATTGTCCGGCATTGATCTCCGGCACAACGAGCTTTTTGGAGGGATCCATACGCCAGGCGGAAGAGTTGTCTATTACCGTAGTACCAGCCGATGCAAACTTGGGAGCCCATTCAAGGGAGGTTTCCCCACCCGCAGAGAAAAGCGCAATATCGGCTTTCATCTGTACGGCCTGCTCAAGCCCAACGACTTTGTAAATGCTGCCATTAAACTCGACCTCTTTTCCAACGGAACGCTCAGAGGCAACAGGGATCAGTTCGGTGACCGGAAATTTCCTCTCTGACAATACTTTTAACATTTCCTCGCCCACCATACCGGTAGCGCCTACAACTGCAACTTTCATAAAACAACGTTTTAAATAACTTGCACAAAAGTAGGGATTAATGATATTTCATAAGTGATTGATATCCGATTTGTTTAAGACGTACCAACATACTATAATGTCTCCTGTGCAGCCACATACCCGACCCGTTCCCATCCCGCAGGGAATCCTGTTCTGGTCTTGTGAAATCTCCGCCCATTTCCAAAGATGGTTCGCAGCAGATAGTTACTTTCTCTGTTCCGTAGCGCTGGGCAGAACATTCCCCATTCCCGGTTCATCCGCACATCAAACCTTATTGAAATAAGCGCCATGCGGGTCTCATCCGGCAGTGATCTGGGAATACAGTGGGAATACAGTGGGAATACAGTGGGAATACTCCGGGAGTAAAGCGGGAGTAAAGCGGGAATAAAGCGGGAATAAAGCGGGAATAGTGCGGGAATATAACTGGTATTTTGCCGCTGTGTAGCCGGCATTTAGCGGGGATATGGCGGGAATGTTGCGGGTGAAGGGCCTTCGCGAAATATTGTTAAAATATGTGTGAAAACCGTATTATACGTGCCTTGTCGTCTGCAGATACATCCAAAATTCCATAAATCTTCGAAACGTTTTTATCTATATACAAATGTCACGAGTAGAACAGGATAGTATAATGCCTCCCACCTGGTCATCAATACTCTAAAAGAGGTTGTATTTATATACAATTCGTACCCTGATAACGCCCATGACAACAAATACATATGCCTTATCTGCTCCCGGATAGATCGCCGGCCATCGTTTTTGCTGCGGTGATTAAAATATCTGCTTATTATCGACATGAAAAGAAGAACCACGCATTTCTGGCGTGGTTTAAAGTTAAAATATGTAATGCAGCGGAAACTTCTTATTGTCGGTTTTTAAGCAGGTCCCTGATCTCCATCAGCAGTTTTTCCTCTGTTGTAGGTGCTGGCTCCTGAGTCGGTTTTTCTTCTTCTGCCTTACGGGCTGCATTGATGCCTTTGATCATCAGGAAGAGAATAAATGCTACAATGACGAAATTGATCACAGCCGAAATAAACATCCCGTATTTTACAGATCCAAAAACTGTAAGTTCTTCAAGATGTGTTAGGTGGGCTGCTTCCAGGGCCGGCTTTAAAAGCAAAGGCGTGATGACATCTTCAATGAAAGACGTAACGATCTTATTAAATGCGGCCCCAATGATCACACCAATAGCCAGGTCGATCACGTTTCCTTTTATTGCAAATGATTTAAATTCCTTAAGTATTCCCATGCTGATTCGTTTTTGATTAATACCAAGATAAGAAATTTCTCCATTTCCGGAACTATTCCCTGTAAAAAACTCTCTTGACGCGCTGTGAAATACGGGTTAATATCTCATATGGAATGGTGCCAAGAGTTTCTGCCATTTCCGTAACTGTAGGGCTATCACCAAATATTATCACACGGTCACCTTCGGAACATTCAATGTCTGTAACATCAGCCATCAGCATATCCATGCACACACTGCCTGTAATCCATGCTTTTTCTCCGGAAATGGAAACATAGCCTTTCCCCTTGCCCCATGCAGTCGAAATGCCATCAGCATAGCCGATCGGGATGGTGGCAATTCTTGTGGGTCGGGCCGCAACAAATCTTCTGTTGTAGCCAACACTTTCACCTTCATTGATTTGGTGAATTTGTGATATGACCGATTTTAACGTCCCTGCCTGGGCAAGTAATCGTTGTTCTGCGGGGTCGTTTGAGAAACCGTACAGCCCGATACCCGGCCTGACCATGTCAAATTGAGCTTCAGGAAAATTGGAAATACCGGAGGTGTTCAGGATGTGGCGGATCGGCGAGATCGATAATGTATTCATGATGATTGATGACAGTCGGTCAAATAAGCCGATCTGCTGTAAAGCAAATGACCTGTTCTCAAGTTCGTCACTGGTTGCCAGGTGTGACAGGATACTTTTAACTTTGACTGATGAATTTTCACTCAATATTCCAGTCAGCTGTGCGATGTCTTTTTCCTCGAAGCCAAGCCGATGCATGCCTGTATCCAGTTTGATATGAATAGGAAAACCCTCCAGCTTTTTCTGTTGCGCCATATGAATAAAAGCCTTCAGGCCTTTGATGCTGTATATTTCAGGCTCAAGGCCAAATTGGATTATTGATTCAAAACTGCTGTTCTCAGGATTTAAGACCATGATAGGGATGGTGATGCCTGCGTTGACCAATGTAATGCCTTCATCCGCAAACGCAACGCCAAGATATGAAACCTTCTGATGTTCCATCAGCCGCGCAATTTCAAGTCCGCCATTACCGTAGCCGAACGCCTTTACCATTGCCATCACCTTAGTTTCGGGGTTGAGCTTTGAACGAAAGAAGTTCAGGTTGAATGCTATCGCATTTAGATTGATTTCAAGTACGGTCTCATGAGTGCGCTCTTCCAGCAGGTTGACAATCCTTTCAAATCCAAAGGATCTTGCGCCTTTTATAAGGATCGTTTCAAAACCGAAGGCCAATTCGTCAAAAGAATCGATAAATGATCTTGTGTCTGGATACATTTTCGAATGCTCAAACAAATCTTTATAAGCCGAAATTGTAGGGCCGATACCAATGACCCTTCCAACTTTATTTGCACGTACAAGTTTAGAAAGACGGCTGTAAAGTTCGTCCGCCGGAAGTCCGCTCTGAAAGATGTCCGAAAGGATAAGCGTTTTGTTTTTATGGTGCTTCTGGCTTTCAAGGAAATCAAGAGCTATCTTAAGTGATTCGTAATCCGAGCTGTAACTGTCGTCGATTATGGTAGAACTATTGATGCCTTTCTTGACCACCAGCCGCATGTCAAGCGGATATAGTAACTCAACCCTTCGTGAGATCACATGATCTTCAACGTCTAGATATAGCAGCGTGGTAATACAATGCATCACATTTTCTAATGAGGCTTCATCTGTAAACGGTGCTGTTACGTTGAATTTGCGCGTACCGGTACTGATCAGCAGTTCAGTTCGGTCCTTGTGTTTTTTAACTTTGGCAAATATGTCTGCAGTGACATCTTCGAAACTCCACCTGAAAAGGTTGGTCCTTTCAACCTTAAACCTTGATGCAGTTTCTGATTGAATAACTACGACTTCCGCCTGCTGGAAAAGAGTTAACTTTTCTTGAAACTTTTCCTTGATGTCTGCGAAACCTTCATCGTGTGCGGATCCGATGTTTGTAAAAATACCGATCGTAGGCAGTATGATAGGTTGGAGTTTCTGCATTTCGCCAACCATAGAAATGCCTGCTTCAAATATTCCAAGATTGTGGTGTTCATTGGAAGCAATGACTGAAAGTGGCACACCCACTTGCGAATTGTAACTTTTTGGACTGCGAATGATATTAAAATCGGGGCTTAATAAAAAGTTCAGCCATTCTTTGACGATCGTCTTGCCGTTGCTTCCTGTAATTCCGATCACCGGGAAATTGAAAAGGCGCCTGTACCATGCCGCAAACGATTGCAGCGACTCTAAGGTATCGTCGACAACCAAAAATATTGCTTCTTTATGATTGATCCGTGGGGCTTTATTTACGACAAACTGCTTTACCCCCTTTGTTAAGAGGTCGGGGATGTAGTCATGAGCATCATGGTGCAAACCGGTCAACGCAAAAAATAAGGTATCTGCATTGTTTTGGAGTGAACGGCTGTCGATAGATATATTATCGAATTCAATTCCATTGAAAGATGTTGCGGAATTCGAAAGTAAGATATTTTTAATATGCTGCTGATCCAGTTTCACAGGCTTTCGCTGATATGCCCCGGAATTGTTGGCGATGCCTCATCGAAGTCATGATTCCGCCGCATGGCATTAAAGTAAGCTGCACGGCTGAGCGGTTCGTATTCTTCGGTCTCGCCTAACATTACCAGATTGTCATTATTGGTTTTGCGAAAGCTGTAGTTCGCAAGGTTGCCGGTGCGCGTGCAGACAGCGTGGACTTTGGTAACATATTCTGCAGTAGCCATCAAGGCAGGCATCGGGCCAAAAGGATTACCTTTAAAATCCATATCGAGCCCCGCTACGATCACTCTTATGCCGGAGTTGGCAAGATCGTTACAGATCGCAATGATTTCATCGTCGAAAAACTGCGCTTCGTCAATTCCTACGACATCGCAGCCTTGAGCAAGTATGCGGATATTAGCCGCAGCCGGAACCGGCGTAGAACGGATCTCGTTACTGTCATGTGATACCACCATCTCATCGTGGTATCGTGTATCGACCGCAGGCTTGAATATCTCAACCTTTTGCCGGGCAAACTGTGCACGCCTCAGGCGCCTGATCAGTTCTTCGGTTTTACCCGAAAACATCGAGCCGCAGATTACTTCGATCCAGCCAAATTGCTCTTTATGGTTTACAGTGTTTTCGAGAAACATTTTTTCTTTTTCTATCCGTAAAAATGAATAGTTTTTATTACTTTGTGTCAGAAACAAATTTAGTAAAATACCACAGCGGAACCCATTATAATCAGAAAAGTTATGAAAAAAAAGCTTGAAGCCGAACTCATCAGTATTGCGCACAGGATTTTAAAGCTTAGGAACAAATCCGATGTGGAACAATTGTATTCTGAGTCCCGACAGCTCTATGAAAAACTCGCGATCCTAAGATTTGCGGAGCAAAATTTCAACGGCGCACAACCAACGATTGGCATCAGAGAAATAGAACAGCAAATAGAATCTTACGCAGAGGATAACGCGAATACGGAGCCAGTTGCATCGAGCGAACTGGTAGATGCTCCGGCCGGGTCAGTGGCGGATACTGTAGAGGCGGTTGCGGCTGAGGATCACCTGGCACTAACTGCTGATGTAGCAGACGAAACAAGTCCTGAATCATTTGAGTCTCCCGCGATGCCAGAAGGTTTGGCCGGAGATAGTGAAACACATACCACTGATAAAGATGCGGAACTGTCACCTTTGGAAGAAGAAACCAGTAATGAAGAAAATGACCTAACAGCTGGAAGTGACAAAGGCGGAGAGCATACGGATATGAATGCTGCTGACAATGCTGATGACGAAGCACCAGCTGACGACATTACCCAATTATCCCAGGATGAGCAGGAACACGCCCGGGAGGAAGCACCGGCGGCTGACGAAGCAAAAAAGACCGGGTTTGACGTCCCGGCATTTGAACTGACATTTGAAAAAAAGGAAGATCTTGTACCGACGGACACTCCGGTAAGAAAACAAATTACTTTCGATGATCTGCTCGGCCTCGACTATAGCGATCCGGTATTTGAAAAGGTGGGCACTGAGGCCCCTAAGGTTGAATTTGACGGTGCCGCCGATGGTGAGAAAGATGATTTTACAAGGGAAGTAAAATCAGATGCCACTTCCGCAACCGACTTCCCGAAAGGCGAATACAAACCTGTTGAAGCAAAAGACGGACCGTCACGTCAGATATCGTTCGGTCTCAATGATCGTATTGGTTTCGAAAAACACCTGTTTGGTGGTAGCAGCGAAGACATGAACCGCGTGGTCTCACAATTGACGACCTTTGACACTTTTGAAGAAGCCAGGGATTTCATTGAGGATATGGTAAAACCGGACTACAACAACTGGGAAGGGAAGGACGATTATTCTAAGCGATTTATGGATATTATAGAACAGCGTTTCGCATAAACGTACACTATGTCGAAACTATATATCGTACCTACCCCAATTGGCAACCTTGAAGACATGACCTTTAGGGCCATTCGTATCCTGAAGGAAGCTGATCGACCTGGCTATTGGTGTGATCATTGGGGCCGCATTTAATAAGATCGTTACGTCTTTCATTGAAGATGTCATCACGCCTTTGCTTTTAAAGCCGGCCCTGGAAGCAGCCCACCTA
>Ga0181464_1000755_pt1 | contig 15062 bp, 15 predicted proteins | sample InSIn2gowninarea_FD_119074 | JGI IMG/M metagenome (GOLD analysis project Ga0181464, IMG submission 119074) | Clean room microbial communities from NASA Spacecraft Assembly Facility at Jet Propulsion Laboratory, Pasadena, California, USA -... ...
CAGGGAAACTCAAAATGCATTCATTGGGGCCATATATTATTAAGGAGATTATCGACAGTGGCGCGGTCCAATTGGTTAAGTTTACTAGAGATCCCTTCCCAAGAAAAGTTAATGGAAGTCATTTGAAGTCATACACATGTGGCCTGGTCATCTGACTAGCCAATCGAAGCATAGTCTTAGTGCTCCAAGAAGCTAACAAGAGGCACAGGACTATAAACTACACTACTGGTAAGCTACGATGTGAGGACTACGCGAAGCAGCGAAGTGTCACAGGGTCTGCAACAATGCGAAGATAGCTATGCTAGCGCATAGGTCTGCCAGAAAGTGACCATTAATGTTACTATTCATGATTTGATGGTTGGTTTGAGGCCAAATGGAGCAGGCGGCAAGCATTTAAGGTGAACTTTATGGGCTAGATTCTTGAAAATCTGCCACCAATCTAACATTAATGGGCCAAATGTGGGGGGAATAATGGAATTCAAATTCAAGTGGCCCTATAAATTACAAGTGGTTGTCTAGTGAAAAACACTTGGCATTTTGAGAACTGAGCTATGGTGCTATCAAGTATGTATGGACCTTTAGAACTTTGAGGCTTTGAGAGCAATTTTAGTGTTTGAGACATTGCCGAAGGAGACACAAGACCTTTTGACTAGAATGATGTCGACACCTGAGGAAGCTGCATAGGAAATTGCGAAGGTGGAAGCCCCAGAGAGCACCATAGCCATAGTTGAGGTTCCCAAATCACCTAGAACACTACGACCTAAGAAGGATAAGAAGGCCATGATCCTAGTGCGCGTCTCACCCAGAAACCCACTAAGGACCAAGCTCACTTTGCAAGAAAAGGGGAAAGTCATTAATATGGAGGCCGATGAGGAGGAGTCTAGAGAAATATTGGTGGAGGAGCAGGATGTAGAGATGGAAGTTGAAACCCAAGGCACAGACCCTATTACCCAATTACCTGAATATGTTCCCCCATGCAAGGGTAAATCCAAGGTGTTGAAGGATATAGATGAGAGCAAGAGCTCCTTGAAAAATCCACTGCTCCTAGACAATCTTGTTTTTGAGGGACTGCACTTGCAGCGGGTTCCTGTGTTGAAGTTTGAAGACTGGGACCCCATAGACCATAAGAAGTTCATGCATTTAGCGACTGCGAAGCTAATGGGCCAGAGAATTGATGAGATTACTAGAACAATTCAATTGGAGCTGCGTACATGGCTTAGAGGTGTAGAGAATGTTGGGTCGCTTAACCTGCTCTAGGTACTGCATTAACATCGCTCCCCAGTGACCGTCTTTGTCATCAGGCAGCTGCTTTGCCTAATGCATGATAGGTGCTTGTGGCTGGAGGAGCTCATTCCCATCACAAACCATCCGATTCACCAAATTACATGGCTACCTTACTTCGGGGAGGATCCCGCCAATATTTCTAAAGAAAAAGGTGGTGAGTTGGCCCTCGCAGAAGCAATGAAGAAAAGGTTCAAGTTGGAGAAGAAAAAATGAGGATATGTCATCTCCAGCATTAACAACCCTGTCGTCAAGGTCGCGACACAAATCCTAGTAGAGAAGGTGATGCGGAAGTGCCACACGAATGAGGTGCTCACGCCCGTGGTTGCACTCGTGGCCCAATGTACGAAAGGAGTCTAGTTCAATTGGGAAACTATCTATGCAGTGAGTTCCTTGCGAACTGTCGCGAGGCATAGGAGTAAGGAAAAAAATTTCATTATGCATGGATCTTGTTATGGGCCATACTGGTGGCATGGGAGCTGCCCAAAGATAACCAGTTCCCTTAGGTCAAGCTAGACCTTCCAAAGGCAACGAGGTACACTTTGCTGTGGGTGACCAGGGACATGCAGCATATCAGAGAAAGCAAGATATTATGGATACTAATGGAGATGAATATCTGGATGGGGATCAATTACAAGCCACGGTTGTCGCCCACAGTCTATGCCAGTATATAGATCTTTACAGAGTTTAAAGCAGATTTTCACCATGTTCTTATCAAGGTGCAGAAAGACCCTATGAAGACATGGCATAACCTACTGTACCTAGCAACATATGATGTGATCTTCGTAGTCCTTGTGTCTTGGCTGCCAGAGTGGCATGCTCCAGATGGCTCCATGGTGGAAACAGATAGTCCACTGCACATCACAAGAAGGAAGAGACAAAGCTTTGAATGGAGCAACTGGTGGAAAAGTGCAGAAAAGAGGACATAGTGGCTAAGGCCTAGGAAACGCGTGATGCTACGAAGCTGGCAGAAAAATAGAAAACAAGAGAAGAAGAGTGCGAATGACAGAAGTCACCTTCTCCCAAACCAAAGATAGAAATAAAACAAGGTGATGCGAACCCACAAACGACATCCACCTAGCTCAAGCATCCATGGCCACAGAAGAAAACAAAGGCATCGAAGACATCTCTTGACCTAATCACCCTCAATGAGGGGGATTTGCATGATATCAGAGAAACTGTGAGGGATGTCACCATAGAGGCCCTCTAAAAATTTGAAGAACAACAGCAGCTGGTATTGGGCACTCTTTGAATAGAGTTGTAGGAGTTGCAGGTTTGCACTCCATAGGTTGGCATAGTGTCCACTAGCCTCGTGATTAACACTTTTGCTGCCGAGGAAATGTTGTGCACAAGGGTGACCAACATGATAGTGCTACAAGATGGGGCACTTACTATAGAGAAGGAGGCCGACAGGGCCATGGTCAATAGTTTAAAAGGGTTCAGATTAAATATGGTTGCACTCCCTCGAGATACACTCTATCTCTTGTAGCATGGAGTCACCACGGAACTTCGAGCTAGGGAGATTTGCGCTCTGCAGGTGATGAGCGAGTAGCGCATCAACATTGAATAGCTGGTCCTGTAGTGCAATGAAGCAGTGGAGCATAACAGGTAGATAATGTAGGTTGTAGAGGAAGCCTACCAGATGGTCCCAAAGTCAGACATTCAGAAAGAAGAACTGGTGGAGGCATGCATATGCAAATTAGCCACAGGGGTGCGTGATTCTCGAGCGGAGATGGCCAAGTTTCAGCTGGAGTTGAACTTGTAGATCACATAACTACAGTTGAAGGCTCAACCTTCAACTCCACCAAAGATCAGAGAACAACGCACCACTACTATTACAACAACAATGATGGTGATTGATAGTGCAGTGATAGACTACATGAAGCTATTCGAATAGTCATTCGAGGTCCTAACTACCTTGCAGGAGGACCCAAACATAGAGCACCTAGAGACAGAGGTGTGCAAGCTGCAACATAGATACGATGAGGTAAAAGGGATTGTGTAGATCGTTGCCCTTACACAAAAGCTTGCACAGATGTAGCAGGCAAAGGTACTCAAGGAACAGGTGGATGTCACTCAACACAAAGAAGCAGCCTTAAAAGCACACCTACAGCCATGGATCGATGAGGCTTATACAATTACAACCTCCATTGAAGCAAAGCTCGTGCAACTATAAGAAACTCAGCAGAGGATTCAGGGCCACAGTTTTGCAGCAATGGTCACCGAACAGTGTGTGGAGGAAGTTCAGTAGGCAGCTACTCAGTGCACTACCAAAGTTGCAGTGATCCAAACAGAGCTAGGAGGTCTTCGCGCTAAGATCTCTGAATTTACAGAGTGACTTGAGGGAAAGTGATGATGTTTGTGTTGGGTTGTTGGGCGCAGGATCCCCTAAGGGTAGTTTTGGGGCTTAAAGCCCATATTTTGGTCAATTTTGTAATCCTAAATGTAAAGACTCTACATTTTGTGGTCACGGAGCGCGTAGTTGTTAAAGAGTCATAGGGTTTTCTGCCCTTATTTTGATAATGTAATGTTGGTTTTAAAATATCTATCCATGGTCCAAGGACCATGGGATTGTATAAATAAAGCTAAGTTCTAAGAAGTAGAGATAACTAATAAATGACGAAGAATTGAGTCATATCTTTGGAGTAGAAGTCTAACTTTGGATGGTAGCATAGGTAGAGGCTCTACAGCTGAGTGCGTAGAGGCCTAGAAGTCTGTAGCTAAGTGCATGGACCCCTGCAGCTAAGTGCGCAGGGCAAGTCGAGTCTGTAATCATTTGAGATTATTAATAAAGAGAAGTATTCTATAATGTTTGTGTCTTTATTTCCTGTTTATGCATCTATTATATTAGGTATGAATTTCACTTCTAATACGTATATGATGCATGAATGTGTATAACTATATTGGTTAAGTGAACACAAGTAAGAACATCTATTTACATGAAGCTAACTAAGATCTGTTAATTAGATAAGTAAGATTCTTAGCATAGTTTTGTAAATATCATAGTTCGCTGCCCTAGCAGCATAAAAGCATATCAACCCCTGGTTAGGGCTGCGAAAGCTAATTGTAACAATTCACGAAGGTACTAAAGAGTAGAATAAAGGGATAAGAAACCCACATGAAGGCAAGTATAGTTGGAATAAACCAACATCACATCCATCTCAAGGGTGTGGAAAATTGGTTGCAGCATCCCCCCATACTGCTTCGGATGAGACTTCAGTCTGCGCTCTATGGGCTGATGCCGAAAGGGCCAGTAGTGTAGGGATTTGTTTGGCTAATTAACATTGAACCTGGGTCAGGCCCCCACAGGGCAACAATGGATGTAAATACTACCATGAGTTGTGTTATAAAGATTCAATAAGTGGTATGGGTGTCATTTCGTTATGATTGTCATGTTATTATGTTTCTCATGTTAGTTTGCTTTCACTAGGTTGATCATTGTAAATATTGCATCATGCTAAGTTATAAATCTCCATGGGTAGTATGTTTTTCTTTTTAGCAATATTATTGGTTGTAGGTGTCATTGAACACTAAGGATGGTGCTCCCCCACAGGGGAGGGTTCTGTAACAACCCTAGTAAAAAATCCATGTAATAAAGTTAATAAAGGAAAAATAATAACCAAGGTCATGGGACACATATTCCAAGATGAATGTTGGGAAAACACATAGTGACAGGGATCACTCATGATTTATTAATGGCTATGGAAATTGTCAAAGGCAATGGCAAAGGATTTGGAAAGGCATGAGACATTTATTGGCATTTTATTTATGAGAATAGTGGAAAATAGGAGAAAAGGGAGGTGAAAGGTCATAGGTTGCATGTGAGGAGGAAAATGAAGATAATAGAGGCCTCATTAATAAAAAGGATTTTGAGGATCAGTTTGTATCTTTTCGTTAGTTCTGTTCTAGAGATCTCATTTTCTACTTTCTCTCTCATACTCTTAGACACTTAGAGTTTTATTGGAGCACTCTTGGAGGAGTGTGGCATACTTGGGATTTGGAGAAAGAAGAAAAAGGAAGAGCGGGAAAGTGAAAGAGGACATCGGGATCAAAAACTACAACAAGTTTTTCTTGCAGGTACTGAATGTCATGTATGATTTCCTAGCCTTGCCATTTCCTAGATAGCCATGGTGTTTTCGGTTTTACCTTTTCTTTTCTGGTTGGTTCTCATGGTCCTTATGGCTATGGGTTGATTTGTTAGTTCCTAGAGATTTGGTTGGACAAACATTATGGAAGCCTCGTAACAACTTGGGTTGGGTTACTAGTCTTGGAATCCTTGGTTTTCCAAATTCTCTAGAACCCTTGGTTGGTTGATTTACTAGTCTTGGAAGTCCTGGTTGGACAAACACTCTGGAGCCTCGCAGCAGCTGTGGGTTGAGTTAATAGTCTTGGATGTCTTGGAAGCCTTGGTTGGAAAAAATGCTTTGGATCCCTAGACATCTTGGGTAGAGACCAATCTAGTGATGATTAGTGATGTTCGATTGTGAGGTGGAATCATTGGTTGAGGGTTGAGGTGGTTTGGCCTCTGGAAGCCCTAGTTTGGTTTGGTTTTGTTTGATTTTTTTCATGAGATCCCACATTCATGCTTGGAATATGGTGTGGCGGAATTGGTTGAAAGAGAGATTTGGTTTAGCCCAATCTATGATCGAGTGGTATGTGGAAGTCCCTAACTTATTTGGATTTGCATATGTTAATGAGAGCTCATTTTCATTTAATATTTAATGAGTAAATGTGCTTGCCATTATGTCACTTTAATGGTTGTTTCCTCATTGATATATCTATGGTTATTTGTTGGTTATAAGCATGTTTATGATAGTTATGATGTATGGCTCTCATCATGTTCTAGTTAGTATATGAAATGTTAATTAATGGATGCCCTAGTAGATAACAATGTAGCTATTGTAAGGAGATGTCATTCCTCTTTGACAATTATCGGATAAGTATGAGATCCCTATGTTGAGTGTTGTTGTTCCCTATATATTACATGTTTATGATATGTTTAACAAAATTCCTTTCACGGCTAGTAGGGTTCATATAAATTCCTTGTTCAAGTGGTTGGATTAGTAATCTTATTTAAACGTTATTTATCATTTTTGGAAATTTCATGAAGTTCTGGGCAGTGGCGTGAGTCTTGGCCCTAAAAATGTGGCACAAAATCAAGGGTTGATGGCATTGAACTACTTGAAAAAGGCCACGATTGCATGTATGCTTTGTTGTGGGAGTGATTGGAGGGTCCCAGTCACATACATTCCTTTTCATGGGAGCGACTGAGGCTCTAGGTCAGTTAAAAAGCAAGTTCTCTCAAGGGTTGGACACCTGAAGGGGTTGGTTGGATCTTTAAGGTTTTGTAGCTTCGGAGGAAGGTCAGATTGGTATTTTGATGTCCATTCCACTTCCTTAACTATACATGGGGAGTTGAATCATATCATATTAACTCTTTGTCACATGTTTACCTTGGTGGCCTAATTAGCTTGGGTAGGAGGAGGGTGTTATATAAGCCTTAACTAGTCACAAGTCAATGGTCAAATCTATTCGAAAAAGTTTAATCAACCTTTCAAAGAATGTGGCCTTCCTTGTTTGGTCAAAATAGGTCAAAATGGTTTTAAACTTATGCCCATGAAATTTGGTAAAAGTCAATGTTTGACCCACGAAAACCCAACTCAGAAATTGTAGTCAACATGGGTCAAAGTGCCTACAAAAATTCAGTCTTCTCTCTCTTAAATGCAACCTTCCAAAACAAATCCAAAGCCAATTCCAACAAATTTAAATCCTTCAAATTCAATGTTGGGTAAACAATCCCAAAAAACACGTCAACCTTGGTCAATAGAAAGATTTCTCTTTCCTTCATACATGTGAACTCAAACCCTACAATTTCAAAGATGTACAAACCAAATGAAGGAACAAAGATGTGTGATGTGATTCCTTCAAGTGATGCAACTTTAGGTGTATTTATATGAGGTTGATGTGGAATAATTTCCTCTTCCATACCAACTTGTACATTTTGATGTGACATGTACCAACATTAAAATAATAATTTTCCCATCTGTAAATTATTTTTTTCCAAAATGTTGTATACCTAGGGGTGATAATATGGGGTATAGAGAGGGGTACTCAAGGCAATAATATGATGTAATGATTAAATATGATAAATAAATGGGCCATAGTTAATAAATAAAGTGGTTAACCAACATTATGCAAGGGACCACAAGTAGTTAGGAAATAATATGATAACAACATGGTATTGGATGTATGGTTTTGAGAGGCCTGTGTTAATTACCCATGGTATTGTATGTATGAAGCCTCTATAGAGGTTAGATACTCTCCACTGAGGGATGTCAAGTATTTTTGTATTGACAAGCATATGGCTTGTGGAGTGATCTCCTTCCTTAAGGAGTAGATGTATGGTGTTACCCTACCTCAAGGGTTTTGATTTTAATAAAGAGAAACATTTCTATCTTATTCGTGTATTGGATCTTGGGTTTATTTTATCAAATAATTTATTATATTTGCAGGTCAGATCTCTTACCTCCCTGGAAGATCCATTCTCACATTAAGGAGATCCCTCTGGTCCTTCTCACATGTGAACTCATACCATGCAATTTCAAAGATGTACGAACCACATGAAGAAGAAAATATGTGTGATGTGATTACTCAGAGTGATGTGACCTTAGGTTTATTTATATAAGGTTAAGGTGGACAAATTTCCTCTTCTAGGTCGACTTAAACCGTTTTATGTGACATTGACCAGCTTAAAATAATAATTTTCCCATGTGAAAATTATTTTTTTCCAAGGAAGAGAGGGGTCTCTTTAATGTGATAAGGGAATATCCAAGGATGGGATTTCTCCTTGAGCTTCCAATTTTAAACACTTCCTCTCAACTGGGGAGGAATTTTTGCCTACATCATAAGCCTCATCTCAAATTTCTTGTCATTGTCATTGTTGTATCATATCATATCTTGTCTTTGTTCATCTTTGCTCATCTGTTGAACACTCTCAATTTAAAGAAGAAAAAACATCATAGGGGAGATAAATTTTCCACCCTATATGCAATGATAACAGGAGATATACAACTTACCAAAAGGGATAAGGGCTAGACACAACTATTGTTCACTAATATTCCCACCTTGATCCTTAAGATTATGTGGTAGAACACCTGCATCCTGCCACTTGGGAGAGATATCACTTACCAAAAATGGTAAGGATCACACACACACACCTAAGTCTCCTCGCCCATTGGCCAAAATGGGTGGAAATACCTACAAGCCTGGCATGTAGGTAGGATGCATACTAGAGTATACACTAGCAAGTCTCAGACTAGATAGGGAGAGATATAACTTGTCATAAATGGCAAGGATCACACACACCCTATAGTGAAAATAGGAGAGATACAAATTATCACAAAGGGTAAGGATAACACACGCCTATTTTCAAAATTTCCCTGTGTTGAGATTGCAACAAGATGATGGAGCTTAGTGAAAAGAGTCGCCTTCACTAAGTGGGCCCGCAGGCTATTTTTGGCGCAAGTCTATTTTTAGACTATGTCTATTTTTAGACATATGGATCATGGTCGATGAATTGCAGATTGTTGTTTATGGATGATTGGTCAAGTTGGGAAAAATAGATGGACTTCTATTTTTAGATCACAGCGGAGTGACTGCTCAGTCTAAATATAGAACAGTCAAATAATATTGTCTCACAATAATATTTGGTCTATAAACTTAATCTTATTCTCTTGGAGCACTTCAGGATGAGCTACAGATGTCGTACATGTAGATCCCAGAAGGAAATACGTGGTTACCTATGGGATGATTGATCTTTACATGCAGGACTTCAGTTAGAACTCAAGTGAGTTGAGTTTAGTGGACTAGAGGTACAGTTGATGGAGTTGTGTTCAGTTTAGCTTTGTTAAACTGGTTGTATTTAGTCTAAATGGAAAATAGACTTGAGATGAGTTGGGTAAATTAGTTATTAATTAATTCACAAGTTATTAAATCATAATGCAACTGAAGAATACGTCAGTTAACTGAGTTGCATGTCAGTGCATGTTCAGTTCAGCAGGGACAGGTGTTAGAGGATCAGATTGCGATCAATTGTGACTATAGTTGTGCATGATGATTTGCACAATCAAAGGGATTGAGTATGCCAATGAATTGGCCAATACCAAGTAATTGTAGCCTGTGCTCACATCTTCCATAGTGTGAGTGATTCTTTGCAGGTAAAATATGAGTTTGGTAAACCATTCTCATCAATTCTTGAGCAGGTATTGAGCTGTGGAGGCAAGCAAGTAGTGGAATAGATTTGGAGATCATATCTGAGCTATATTGTGTGTAACAAGTGGAGCTGGTACTGGATTGCTTGTGATAAGCATTGTACTTTGTAATGTTACATGTCCTCAATCATTAATATACAGATAGTGTGGGGTTTTTAGCGAGATGCTTTCCCTAGGTTACATACTGTGTTAGTGTGTGAATGCTCTTGATGTTTTATTGTTATTGATGTTGCTATATTGATGATCAACGTAGAGGAGCTTATGTAATGTGTATGTATTTTGCAATAGTACATGATCAGGATAATCTTTGTTGAATATGTGTCATATTATTCAAAATTTCTACATGGTATCAGAGCTGTTGATCATCTGATCTACTATTCAGGAAGTGTTTACATTCTACTTCTTTAAGCAGAGTCTGTAATCGGGCCAGGTAGCCTCTGGATTCATCCTTCTTTTGGAAGGTGAGATATCCAGTGAATGCCCATACAGTTGATCTCTGTATGAGAAATATTGTGTTCTCACAAATCTTAGATCCGAGGCGGTTGAGTTGGTTGCTGGTGGAATTCGAATTTGCAGTAGTGTTTTCTTGGTGGCAACGCAGCAATGCCTTTCACAGGATTACGATTGGAGTATGCTCTTGAGGGCAGATCAAACTATATTGCATGGAAGGACAAGATGGAGGCAATATTGGATGATAACAAGCTGAAGGAGTTCATAGAGACGAATTTCCCAAAGCCTACTGATGCTACTCAAGCTGATGCTTGGCAAAAGAAGACCGCAAAATGTCGAAGAATTCTGTTGGAGGGTGTTAGGGATCACATTGTGTCCAGCCTCCATGGGAAGGCTACTACATATTTGATGTGGAAATCATTAACAGAATTATTCCAAAGCAAGAGCAATCAGAGGAAGCTGGCACTCAAAGATAAACTCAGAAACATCAAATGCGAGAAGGGTGACAGTATGCCCAAGTATCTCACGAGGTTCACTCAGTGTCGAGATGAGCTAGGAAGTGTGGGGGTTACTGTCGATGATGAGGACTTAGTGAGCTTGGCTCTCCTTGGTCTTCTGAAGAGTTGGCATTCTTATCAAGACTCTGTCAATGGTCGGGAGAAATTGCCAGGATGGGAAAGACTATGGTCAGATCTTGTGCAGGAGGAGATCAGGCGGAGTACCAGGGACGGATCTTCATCAAAGGGAACTGATGAAGAAAATTGCACTTTGGCTGCCAAAGCAAAGAAAGGGAAGAGAAAGAAATCTTCTCAGTCTGGTGCGAAAGCCAAGAAGCAGGACATGTCCAAGGTGAAGTGTTTTCACTGTCACCAGCACAGACACTACGCCACTAATTGTCCGCAGAAGAAGAAGAACAAGCAGGCTGTTGGATCTTCAGCAAGAGAGGCTCTAGCCTCGCAGTTTGAGCTTGATTTTTCATTGATCGCATGCTTGGTTTCAAGTGTGATGGGATCGGTGTGGTTCTTGGACAGTGGTGCGTCTTTTCACATGACGTGAGATAGAGATTTGTTTTCTAATCTGGAGGACAAAGATCTTAGAGTGCACATCGAGATGGGCGATGATGGTAGATACAGTGAGACTGGTATCGGTATCATTTCCTTTGAGAGGGAGTCTGGTAAACCCTTCATATTGAAGGAAGTCATGCATGTTTCAGGATTGAAGAAGAATCTCATCTCTGTGGCGATGTTAGAAGACAAGGGGTATGATGTTGTTTTCAGCGAGGGAAAAGCTTTCCTACGCAATAAGACAACTAGTGAGACCCGGAAGATAGGGGTTTGAGTAAGGAACCTTTATTAGTTGCATGTAGATGGATGCGCAACAATGGCAAGCAAGGTAGAAGGATTGGTGAGTCAGGATGATGGCGAGTTGTGGCACAGGAGATTGGGTCACCTTCACCATGGAGCCTTGAAGATACTACAGCAGATCACTACAGGGCTTCCTAAAGGCACTCTTGCGTAGTCAGATTAGTGCAAGGGGTGTACTTTGGGGAAGTTTGTGAAAACCACCTTTCACAAGAAGAATAATCGCGCCACAATGATCCTTGAGAGAATTCACATAGACGTGTGTGGACCTTTCTTAGTTGCTTCGACAGCAAAACACAGGAATCATGTGATTTTTGTTGATGATTTCTCTCATAAGTGTTGGATCTTCTTCATGCAGAAGAAGAGTGAAACATATTCAAAGTTCTGTGAATTCAAAGCACTGGTCGAGAAGGAGTCAAGGAACAAGGTGAAGGCTCTTAGGAGCGATAACAGTGCTGAAGACATCTCGGATGAGTTCAAGGATTTCTGCAAGGCAGAAGGGATTCGTAAAGAGCTCATAGCTCCCCATAACTCACAGCAGAACAGGGTAGCTGAGTGGAAGAACAGAACGATCATGGGTGCTGCACAGGTGATGTTGCATGATCAGGGCCTACCCCTTCACTTGTGGGCGGAAGCATGCAATACAACAGTTTATGTGCAGAACCGTTGTCCTCATAGGATACTTGGCATGAGTACACCCGAGGAGGCTTATTCTGGTAAGAAGCCTGATATTTCTCATTTGAGGACTTTTGGTGCTAACGTTTACATGCATGTGATGAAGGATGCTAGGAAGAAGTTGGAGCCGACCACAGAGGTTGGGATATTTGTGGGGTACACTGATACACCCCACAACTATCGTGTGTATTTGCCAAACAGTGCTAAAACTGTTGTGCGACAAGATATAAAATTTCAGGAGGAGAAAGCCTTGAAGTGTTCGCTTGAGAGGGAGCTACACTTGCATGCAGATGAGGAGCTATTAGTTCCTAAGGATGAGCTTCAGGACATGGATCAGCCACAGGACGAGTTTCATGGAGTGGAAGAGACCACTCATGTAGCACCAACCATCAGAGGGCGAAAGCGCTTGACAAAAGCTGAGCGACTGGCTCAAGATGCAGAGAAAGTTGTAGGACCACCTACAACCCAACGCAGGAAAAGACAGTCACTTGACCGGTACACTAGATACATGGCTCTTATGAGCAAGTGTGTTGTGACTGAGCCATCCTCTTTTGAGGAAGCTGTGGAGGATCCCACATGGGTAGATGCCATGGTGGAAGAGTATGATTCTATTGTCAGAAACAGTGCATGGGAGATTGTTCCTAGACCGGAAGGGAAATCAGTGTTGGGTTCGAGATGGATCTACAAAGTTAAGCAGGCAGCTGACGGGAGTGTGGAGAAGTACAAGGCAAGATTTGTTGCCCGAGGCTTTTCACAGATAGAGGGGATCGATTATGAGGAGACCTTTGCACCTATCGCAAGGAATTATTCCATACAGACGATTCTTGCTCTCTCAGCGCAGATGGGATGGCACATTCATCAGATGGATGTGAAGACTATGTTCCTCAACGAAGTCATTGAGGAGGAGGTGTACATTGAGTAGCCCGAAGGCTTTGAGGTCTTCAACAGTGAGTCGCATGTGTGCAAGCTCAAGAGAGCACTATATGGGTTTAAGCAAGCACCACGTGCTTGGTACACACAGATAGACAGCTATTTCACAGGACTTGGATTCTCCAAGAGCAAGGCGGATCCAAACCTATACCAGATTATGGTGGAGGGTAAGTTGCTTATAATTGTACTGTATGTTGATGATTTGATTCTAACGGGTGATGAGGTGTTGATACTATCATGCAAGAAGGATCTTGCTACAAAGTTTGAGATGAAGGACTTGGGCCTCCTTCACTATTTCCTAGGATTGGAAATATGGCAGCGCAGTGGTGGACTATTTGTTTCTCAGGGAAAGTATGCTCGGGAGATACTGGAGAAGTTCAACATGCATGGATACAAGCCTGTTAATACTCCTCTTCCTGGAGGTTGGAGGAAGGAGGATGCCACTTCGGGAGAAGAAGTGGATGCCACTGTTTATCGACAGTTGGTGGGGTCGCTGATGTATTTGGTCAATACATGACCCGATATATGATATGCAGTTAACCAGCTTTCATAAGCTATGGTTAAGCCTACCAAGCTCTTCTAGAAGGCGGGCAAGCATGTATTGCGCTACTTGAGAGGCACATTGGGATATGGATTGTGGTACAAATAGGAGGATGAGGTGAAGCTATGTGGCTTCACGGATGCAGATTGTGCAGGTAGCCCAATGGACAAAAAGAGCACATCAGGAGGGATCTTCAGTATCGAGTCGACAACGGCTTCTTGGTACAGCAGGAAGCAGAGATCTGTGTGGATGAGGATGTTCCTGGTCGGGTTGTTTGGGTCCAAGCACATCAGGTACCATCATATCAAAGATTGTGTGCAGCGGAGGATCATGTTACTTTCGTACATTCCAACGGAGGATCAGGATGGTGATATTCTGATGAAGGCTCTCACCAGGAGCAAATTTGAATACCACTAAGGTAGGATAGGGGTTTCGGATAATCCATATCTTGTCAAGAGGGAGTGTTGAGATTGCAACAAGATGATGGAGCTCAGTGAAAAGAGTCGCCTTCACTAAGTGGGCCCGCAGGCTATTTTTGGCGTAAGTCTATTTTAAGACATATGGATCATGGTCGATGAATTGTAGATTGTTGTTTATGGATGATTGGTCAAGTTGGGAAAAATAGATGGACTTCTATTTTTAGATCACAGCGAAGTGACTACTCAATCTAAATATAGAACAGTCAAATATTATTGTCTCATAATAATATTTGGACTATAGACTTAATCTTATTCTCTTGGAGCACTTCAGGATGAGCTACGAATGTGGTACATGCAGATCCCAGAAGGAAATACGTGGTTACCTATGGGATGATTGATATTTACATGCAGGACTTCAGTTAGAACTCAAGTGAGTTGAGTTTAGTGGACTGTAGGTGCAATTGATGGAGTTGTGTTCAGTTTAGCTTTTTTAAACTGATTGTATTTAGTCTAACTGGAAAATAGACTAGAGATGAGTTGGGTGAATTAGTTATTAATTAATTCACAAGTTATTAACTCATAATGCAAGTAAAGAATACATCAATTAACTCAGTTGCATGTCAGTGCCTGTTCATTTTAGTAGGGATCGGTGTTAGAGGATCAGATTTCTATCAGTTGTGACTATAGTTGTGCATGATGATTTTCACAATCAAAGGGATTGAGTATGCCAATGAATTGGCCAATACCAAGTAATTGTAGCCTGTGCTCACATCTTCCATAGTGTGAGTGATTCTTTGCAGGTAAAATACGAGTTTGGTAAACCATTCTCATCAATTCTTGAGCAGGTATTGAGCTGTGGAGGCAGGCAAGCAGTGGAATAGATTTGGAGATCAGATCTGAGCTGTATTGTGTGTAACAGGTGGAGCTGGTACTAGATTGCTTGTGATAAGCATTGTACTTTGTAATGTTACATGTTCTCAATCATTAATATACAGATAGTGTGGGGTTTTTAGCGAGATGCTTTCCCCGGGTTACATACTGTGTTAATGTGTGAATGCTCTTGATGTTTTATTGTTATTGATGCTGCTATATTGATGATCAACGTAGAGGAGCTTATGTATTGTGTATGTATTCC
>Ga0181464_1000756_pt1 | contig 15061 bp, 12 predicted proteins | sample InSIn2gowninarea_FD_119074 | JGI IMG/M metagenome (GOLD analysis project Ga0181464, IMG submission 119074) | Clean room microbial communities from NASA Spacecraft Assembly Facility at Jet Propulsion Laboratory, Pasadena, California, USA -... ...
AACAAGAAACAGAAGACCAAGAAGAAGAAACAGATTCCGCCACCGATGACGAAGAAGAAACCAGCAATAGCGACAACGACGACTACGAATCCCTCCAAGCCGCAACCCAGCGAACTCCAGTCTCAAGCACAAAAATCCGCCACCTCCTCAAGATCCTAAAACACGATTCCCACACACACAAATACATCGTCTTCTCAGTTTTCACATCCATGCTCGACCTCATAGAACCGTTCCTAAAACGCCATTCCCTAAAATACGTCCGCTACGACGGCTCCATGCGCAACGACGCCCGTGAAGCCTCTCTCGAATCCCTCCGCACCAACCCAAACATCCGCATCCTCCTCTGCTCCCTCAAAGCCGGCTCCCTAGGCCTAAATCTCACAGCCGCATCCCGTGTCGTCGTCCTCGAACCCTTCTGGAACCCCTTCGTCGAAGAACAAGCCATCGACCGCGTCCACCGTCTCAATCAAACACAAGACGTCATCGTGCATAAACTGACTATCAAAGACAGCGTTGAAGAACGCATTCTAGCACTCCAGGAGAAGAAGAGGGAGCTGGCGAAGGTTACGATTGAAGGACAGAAGGGCATTGGAGGCGGGAAGTTGGCAATGGAGGAGATGTTGAAGTTGTTTCGGCATAATGCGGAGAGGGATGTGGGAGTTGATGGGAGGCTTGATATGATTGGGATGAAGGGGGGGAGGACGCTTGTTGATTTTGAGAGGGATAGTCAGAGTACTAGTGAGCCCGTTCCGAGAGAGGGACATGTGTCTAGGGCGAGGGAGCAGGGGCGGATGAAGGTTGGTGGGGTGAGGAGGGAAGATCCGGTTTATGGACGGAGGTGGTAGTCCGACGTGATGATGGGTTGGTTACGTGTTTATGACTTGATGGCAGTTGCATGTCTTGGGCTGCAGCGACTGGGTACCTAGGTGTTGATGATGATTATGGAACGAACGGCTGGTTCTGTGCTTTATGCTTTATGTCTGATACTTGCTGCTTGATGGAACAATGGAGGCTACGTACGTACCTAAGTACTTATTAAGCACGTTGCTCATCGTGCATGTCTTACTTACATCACGAAGGAGCGTTAAATTGTTTGAACTCTTTCTTGTCCGAGGCTACGTACTTACATACGTAGGTACTTACAGTCCAAGTACGTATAAAGATTTGAGCACAACCAGGAGTTCGTTGTTAATGGACTGGACTGATATCCTCAGCTTCGCACACAACGATCCAGATAATTAAAAACACGCAGCTTACGTACGTACGTATGTACGTGTCCAATCACACATTCCCTGTACGTTAACATGTTTATTTGTACGTTCAGTAATTTTCTACCCCTGCGCGAGCGAGTCTTCTAAAACCCCTCCATGAACTTGAACCATGGTTAGTTAGTATGTATCGCAAATTGAGATGGATGTTTTATACGTACATGTTATTATATACATACGTGCGCAAGTACATGTAGATATAATTTGTATACCCACAGCCTGACGGGTGAGTGGTGGGATCAACGTCCAGCGTTCAGATGGAGATAATACATACGTACGTAGTAAAGATGTGGAATTCAATGTACGTATATGTACTGTACTGTATGGATATAAGACGGGCGGCCTTGGCTGGGTCTGGACGGTGCCTGATTGGACTTATGTTGTGACTTTTTATCCTCTCCTCGATCGGCATCGTCTTACTGCTCATAATATACGTATATATATAGGTACTAGTCACTCGTAAGTTCAACGTAGAACAATACACATTATCTATAATAGTTCAAGGATAATATTTTTAAGTGAGTAGGTATATATATATTAGTAGTGTGACCAGGGCGTGGATCATTATTTATATTCCAATCCGATTATATATATAAATTAGACGTAGTAATTAAGCGTACTATCTACTAAATACAGTATCGATATTTCACTAACTATTATACTTTAATCAGCGTCTTAAGAGGTATCTTAGCGATTATCGTCCTTCTTAACTCGTACTATTAGAGCTCCGTAGCTCTTAAGTATATACGTATATAGGTATTAACTCAACATAATCATGGTCGAGAGAATTGTTATTATAAATATTCTTATCTAGGGCGTAATCTTACTATACCTTATAGGCGAGAAGCTCTAGTAAGAATATACTAAATTAGTATAGTCTAACGGTATATTATCTCTACGTATAAGTTTTCTTTAAAGATACCGATCTAGATAGGAATAATTTCGAGTCTTATAGGTTACTGTAATTTTCTAGATAGGGCAGCACCCTTAATTATACTACCGCTAGACGCTTTAAATTCAGATAGAATAGAGATAATACCGAAACCTTTATCGATCGGTATATTATACAACTATATCGATATAACGAATCCTAAAATAGTAATAGTAGGTTAAACAGCTAGAATAAGATATAACAACTAATCTAGGTTAAGAGTTCCTCGTATCGAGACTATAGTCTCGTTCCTCGAAGGATAAGGACCGGTATAGTTTACAGTATATACTAACGCGCGACCAAGTATATACAGTGCTCTAGCCTAATACACTATTACTATACTAATAGCGTAAGTAGCTCCTAACCAGGCTGATATTAGGGGAACAGCGAAATACTCGAATATATAAGCTAAGGGGGGTAAAGCATCATATATATAAGGTATTATATCTCCACTTTAAAGTATACTTAAGTTAACCACTATATATATATTACAATAACCACCGACAAGAAGGATACTAGTAGTATTGATCTACTATAAGCCCTAGTATCTCCCTCTTTTTACATTATACAGATTTACAGATTTCCGGAAGTTTTAAGCTTCCCCTAGGTCCTTCGTAGGGTTATAAGTCTAAAGTATAGCGTTATAGAATAAGTTCTGATAGAGGCTAAAGTAAATTTAGTTATTAGGATTAAAAGTCATCATCCTAAGACATTCCTTCGGGGTCTTCTATAAAAACATAGCACTAAGAGCGTAATTAAGCTTCACAGCGCTTACCCAAGCCGCATCATCCTGCTCAAGAGCGGTTAAATTGTAAGATACGATATATACGTCAACCGAGGCGTTAAGTATCCATATCTCGCTTGTAGATATTCGTCCTATTATATTACGAATATACGATTAACTTAGTACATCAAGTACGGCAGTAGACTTATTACTAAGGAGTAAGGTGTTATAACCGTATACTAATAGAAACTGTTCTTCACTAGGATATTGAGCCTTTCCCAGTTATAATATACTCTAGAAAGCGAATATTAAAGTGATAAGGAGATAAATTATATCGTCTATAGGTAACTAACTCCCTATCTTAGGGAAGCTAATACTATATTCGCCTACAAAATTAAGCGATACCGAAGCACTACTTAGACCGCCGTAGAAGCGTTTATAAGTAACAGACAGGCCTAGCGGTAGAGCAATAAAGAGTAGAATAATAAGTCGCTAGAGAATGCTAGTATAAGATGCTATAAAAGAACTAGTCGTTATTACTTAGTAGTTCTAAAGTCTTAAGCATCCGAATCGAGCCTCTAGAAGAAGGAAAATATAGGGTAGGATAGTCTAAGTATAGATATTTATAATACTAAGTAAGAAACTAATAACGACGATTTAGCCTATATAACGTAGACTCTAAGCAATTCTAAGTTAAAAGAGGAGTAGGCGCTATTACATTAACCCTAATCTAACGGAAGGTATAATAGTTTCTTTTATAAAGCAGTTAAGGTAGGCTTATATTATAAATAAGAAGAACGCTTAAAGTTTAATATTTTAACTCTCAGCCTTACTTAGTAAATAAGATCGGTAATAGCAGAATAGTTCGCTCGAGAAAGCTATAGCCTTATAATAATAGTCCAGAAATCAGCTACACTATTAAGCTTCCGCACTCGATCTATACATTTATAAACCTATAGAAGGAGGCTTAAGCCGCATTGGGGTGTCGCTTCGGCATTCAGAGCTAGGGTCTGCAGTCGTACGACGCACCCAATCGACACAATGTGGTGTGCAACAAGACTGCTAACTGAAGGTATCTGTCATCGCTATTGTTCACAAGAACGAAGTGAATCGACAGGAAATGATGAGACGCTTGCTGGAAACACAATGTATCAACGCCCGAGCATAATTGCCGACCCTTCTCTGCTATTACTCCGTAGTACGTTCACAAAGTGGGAGTGAGGCTATGCCAAGGCTGATCGATGACTCGCACTGGCTGGACGATTTCGCTCGCTGCCATTTGTTGCACAGGTCCTGCCGCTGTTCGTTTTCTGAACTGCTGTTATAAACATGTGATGTCAATATGAAGGTCGCAGGTTGTACCAGCACCTTGAATGCCTCTCAACGGACATACATCCGTCAAACAAAGTACGCCAGTTCGAGGACACCAATGTGTACTTGGTGTCACCTTCGACCCCGGACATGTGCATTTGCTTAGCCACTTGATACCCGGGATTCAGCGCCATTCTCCCAATTCGGAGATTATAGGGAACAGTACTACGTATGTACGTAGCTAAGTGTTATTTTCTGGTCAGTTGTCTACGTACCTATTCACATGTGTCTGATTTTTTAAAATCACACGTGACGGGCCATGGAGCGCGTTGAGGAGGAGAGCCTGTCTTGCTTGGCAAGTGGCATCGGGAATTTACCTAAGTAGGTACGGAGGCTCTGGAAGAAGGAGCAGGAGTCTACAGGTAGAGGAGTCGCAGCTACGTACGTACTTACTACATATTCGCAACTACTAGAGCATGAGACCAGTTAAATCTGACGATTTCACAACTTCATCATAATTACATACGTTCTGAGCTCTTGAGCTACCGTGCCTGTATATCTCTCTGTATCTATATCACACCAATGTGACGCTTTAAATGCTCGCTATGCAATACAAACAATATTAAATGTGTGGAATACCACCGTGAAACAGACATATCAACACTGTGTAATGATATCTAACAACACAAAATAATTGATCACCTTTGGGGTGCATAAAACTGGCCCCATTGACTCCACTGGCTCTGTGGTCTTTCTTGCGCTGGTCGTGGTCCATAACTTATCTGAGACTGGGGCCGTTGAAGAGGGTGTCTTTGCTGTGTTTGCTGTGCAATATATGTCGGCTGATACTCCTGCTGATGTTGCTGTTGCGGCTGACTATATCCGGCATAGGCATATCGCGGCTGATTGTCCTGTGCCTGAGGGTACTGGAAAGGATTGTTGGCCTGATACTGCTGCATTTGCAGTGCTCGAGACTCACGAGTCCGTTGGTCAATGGCAGCTTGAACCATCTGACCTTGAAGACCTTCCTTGATGTTACGCTTTTCCTGTTGTCGTGCCTCGATGGCTCCGATCAATCCCACCGACGGATCGGGGGTGCGACTAGGCTGGTTCATGTTTATCAGTGGACCACCAGTTATCCTTGCCACGTGTTCTTGCTCCCGTGCCGACAAATGATGTGAATAATCAATCGAGTTTGCAGAAGAATTGCGTGAGGTCGGTGTCCTTTTCTGCAGCCTGCGAGGCGATTTTTCAATCGGGGACTCGGGCCTTTGATCACCCTTGATCTGTTCAATCCTTCCGGATGAAAGAGTCCGTTGTGTCACATAGCCTTGAGGCCTCATTGCCATTGCCACCCGTTGTTGTACAAACTCTTCCGCTGACAACCCCTCAGGGCTTCCACTACCAGGCTGTGCTCCTGGCTGCCATGCCAAACTCTGAGTTCTTGAATGAGTGGGACGGTCTCTCGGACTCGACTTCTCCGGGGTTCGAGGTGCTTGAGGAGCAGAAGGGTTGAGTGGCGACTTTGGTCCAGTGGATAGCAATCCCAAGGAGTCGAAAGGAGAACGTCGTCCACTCGAGGAGTCGGATCGACCAATTGTTTCGAAAGGAGACCTTTGACCACTAGCAGTACCTGGTCGACTATTCTCTGGCGTCAACCGCTGAGTGACGCCAAAGTCAATATGTAAATTATTCTCAGGTGATATTTCTTGTGCTTGTGCTTGTACATTGGGATCGCCAACGGTTTTTCTTATTCCACCTCGAGCCCTTGGCAGTTGGTCGTAGTCAGGCGTTGAATCTCGATAGTAGGGCATAGATGCGTTTGCAGGGTTCGAAAGGGTTCGCTGATATCCTGATCGAGCGTCGTTGCCGTTGCCGTTGATGATTGTGCTATAGAGCAGTGGTTTCGGCTTGGTGTTGGTGCTGTCGATAGACGTTGAGGAAGGATTTGTTACCACTGCTGGTCGTTGAGTGTTAGTTAGAGTTTCATGTGCATCTGCAGGGGTCTCATTTACCCCACGACTCGGGCTTTGACTCGCCCCATTCTGACCACGCCATGCGTAAGCTGCGGCTGAAGCCGCTGCAGCTCCTTGCTCATGTTGTTGAGCTGCATTCTCCCGTTTTAACTCTTCCAAAACCCTAGGGTTGAGTTGTGCGAGTGTTGCATCAGACATACGACTCTTCTCCCTTCTCATCTCTGGTCTGTCCATGGGACGTTTCCTAGGCTGCTCGTTAGGCTGATGATTGAATTCAGGTGGTGCGACCACTGGTTGAACAGGCTTTCGCTGTATCAGATCCCCTTCAACGTCCTCTGGATAGATATGAGGTTGAATTTCACTATCAGAGCTGTTAGCACTTTCCATATACCCCACATCGTTAACGCGAGGTCGTAAAGGTTGACGCTGCTGTAGCGGCATTGGAGGCGGAAAATGTGAATTCTCAGGTGAAGTAGGCTCTTCAGACATCCTGGTCGGAGTGTACTCTCTCGTCATTGGTTGACGCATCTTTGGTGGCGAGATCTGTATGGTCTCGGATGCGGATCGGCTGTGGTAGTTGTGGGCGATTTGCGTTGGAGCGGTGTACGCCTTCCGTGGACTTTCAAACACAGCGTCTGTGGACTGATTGTGCTTGTGTGCGAACTGCAGTGGATGGGTAGACGAGCTCTCTGAGATGTTCATGCCTTCTCTGGAGTTTGCAGGTCTCACATTTTCGATGTTACTTGCTCGACCTTGACTCTGCATAGACATTCTTCGGGACACCGCATCTTTCAACTTCTTTCGCCATTCACGTTCGCTCCATTTGTCGCTTCCCTCGGTATGGATAAGTGTTGCAATATCAATAATATCGAGATATCCATATCTCCTCTCTCTTGGCATAGCAAACATAAGACTTCTCGTGTCAAGAGTATCTGGAACTAACCTGTTCGGTCGTCCATAGAGCGAGAATGTATCGTAGACTGGCATCAACCATCGAAGCATCATCTCAAAGCCGGCTACAGCAGGATGAACTTCTGGCATAACGAACACGAAACCTTCTGTTTTGGACTCAGGATTGGAATGAATCGTGATCTTCCCCTCTAGTTTGATAAGTGTCGACTCGTTGATCAGCAGCCTTGATTGAGGGTAGATGGCATAGGCTGAGTAGGCGTCTGTAATCGTAGCAATGGGTGTAGCTTTCTTAATCTTCTTCGTGTCGTAGAATTTGATGTCGCCCTTTGGCAATGCTGTCTTGTCGTAGGGTGACCGCTTGCTCAGCTTCTTCTGAGACTTCTGCCATTCCTTCTCGTCTGGAGGCTCAATTACACACCAACACCGCCTCCATGGCGTGCCTGCACCGAACCTTACTCGTGCCCAATCTTCAATCCGGAATTTGTTCTTGGTCATAATTTGGTTGATGCTGTTCAGGTGCTTTCCTTTACCGGCGATAAGGGAACCAGTGTACAATTCGTGTAGGGAAGCATTCTCGAACATAGCCAATCGAATCCCGGCGGTCCACTGCGTTAGCGAATGTAGAGAGTTGAAATGTAGCAGATACCTGTTCTTGCCTGCAGTTGATATCGAAAGAACGTTTTGCAGCGGTTGAACCTGATGATCTCGGGTTGGGAGGGTCTCAATCTGATCACCATTAGAAATGGAAGTCCAAAGGCCTCGGGCGGCACTAACCATTTTGATAGATGCGTCTGCGAGGTTGATAAAGGAGGGAGCCACTTCGCCATCTTGACCGGCTGCGTCGAGAGCTTCGGCGTCCCAGAAGGAAAGAATGGTGCCAACAAGCTGGGCGAAGCATTCTGTCCAAACTCGATTCAAATTCGGCTTTCCGCCTGGCAACTGTCAGTAGACCATACAGAAAGCGGGAAGTGCAAGCTGACTTGTGTCTAAATCATCGAGTTTCAGGAAATAACCTGACATGGTCAGCTTGGTTCAAAACACAAATCCATCTCTTTCATACCCTCTTGATACAGTTTATTCGCATGACTCGACAGATAACTACCAGTGCCATCAGTATGTATATCTAACAGTTGTGAGGTGTTCGTACGAGAAAACTGGCTTCAGTTCTTCAACTTCATCACTTCTAGCCGAACCGATGGTAGGCGGAGTGTAAATCATCGAATTTGGTCTTGGAGCGGAAGAACCAGCACGCATGCCATTCGAGTCCGGTACCAAGTTCCCCGTTGACTCTCTGACCGCGGTAGAAACATTTTTCTGCTCTACTCCCTCATCCACACTCTCGGTGACTGCTCTGTTGTAGGAATTCGGAGAAGACGCTGTAGGAGGGAAGGCAGCGGCCTTGAAACTTGCCGACAAGTTTCGTAGACGACCCATCGTGTAGGATTAGGATAAAGTGGTTGTATATGAACGACTTTTGAATAGTGAATGACTTCAAGACACCAGCTTGAGTACCGCAGGCGCGACCTGGATCTGGTGTCCCTTCAAGTGGGATGTACGTGGGCAAACTAAAGATTATTAGTGGTGTCAAAACACCATGAAATCATCGAGGTTGTGTGGCGCAGCAGTAGTACACAAATTTCCGAATCGAGGTAACACGTCTCGATGATAGTAATTCGACGAGGTAGTGAGCGTGCGAGGTCATGAAACGAGAGCGACGACAGTAAGGATTAGACAGAAAGTGCAATCAACGAATGCAATATCCGAGTCCCGAGAATGAAGCGACCTTATTAGGACATCATGAGCCATGAAGTGTCCCAGTTTGGATAGGTTACAGATACGAATCTCTTGTTTTGACTTCACCATACTAGTGGTCAGACGTGTCCAACGGGCAAAGCATGTCAAATTATTGCGAGCGCTTCTGATTCGCTCCGCAGCTGGCAAACCAAAGCTAAAAGTGCTGAATGGCATGGGAGGAGAAAGCAACTGCAATTAGCTGATCCATGCAAATGGCACCATTACGCAACTTGAGGACCTCCCAAGACAAAGGTGACGTTGTGATTCGGGCTGTGCCATGCCCATCAGTCAGTGTCCATGAAAGAGCCGCTAGTGGCCGACTTGCCGGAAATGTATGAAAGACTGCACAGGCAACGGAGCAGATTCATTCGATTATTTTTTGAAGATGGGTGTTTCCAGGACTAACCACGAGATCGTGATTCAGCTAAAAGCCGGGACGCTGCCAAGCTGCGTTGTGAGATCGAGACGTGATCACTCCAGCTCTTTTCTTGTTGGTGGTCTGGCGACGGAAGACAGGACCAGGGATGCTTTTAATCCTTCTGCAAGATCTCCCTTGGCATACATCAAATGCGTCGTTACAATTCGAGACGCTTCCCATGTTTTCTTCTCCTGATATGATTGTCATGGGATTGCGGTACTTATAGAAGCATCGATATCAGGTATTCAAGAGTCGTAAAATGTTCCCATTACCATGCTGTGAAATTTGAGGTAGTGGGTGGCTTGTTTCATACTGTTATTCAAACATGGTTGGAGTGTGGCGTTGTGGCTTTGGATACCAATCTCAGGTCGGGTTTTGCTGCTTTCTTGAGGGAAGCTCCACAACAAGTGTCCTACACGAGTATCAGGTTGCCGCAAGTAGCGTATAATATACACATATCTCAGCAACATTTCGCACGATAGAAACTGTCAAAGGCCAAGGTAAATCGTGTTTTAAACATGTGCATCGTGATTCCACAATTGACACTGGCGTCCTTCCGAGTACTTCATTCATACCGTACTGTACATATCGCGCCCGAACGCCATCCATGTTAGGTATTGTCATCAATCATAGCTCACCACGAGCGGGCTCTGAGCTTACATAACCTGCACAATCCGACGTGCCATCTTATCCTGATCTGATATCGATCGTCACATTTATGTTGCAAATGAAGCCTCCACGTTCGTCTTAACCTGCTCATCACTGTGCTGCAACGCCTTCATGATCTTTTCGTTGAGACCCTCACTCTCCGCTTCAGGCATCTGCATCTCCAAGCCGACATTGCCAGCAGCTTCCTCAGCGGCATGCGTGATCCCTTCAAGTGTCATATGGTGGACGTCTTCTTGTGCCTCACTCGTACCCATGGTGCCGGCCTCGAGGTTCGGATCGATCATCGCCTTCAGACTGGACGCTGCGACATCAACATAGCCTGGCTGTACGTGTGCAGGTGGAGCATAGGTGGTGTGAGGAACCGTGGAGGACTGCGCCGCTGCAGCATTTGAGGTAGCCGGCGGTACACCAGTCGGGTCTTCAGCAAAGGGGTCGGAGACGTGGACGAACGTTACTGTTGCGGTTTTAGTATTACCACTATGTTTGTAGCAGGTTCTGCAGGTACGTACGTTCTCTTGGAATCGGTACAAAGTACGTGTTCTCGAACTTCTGTCGGTACTTGTAGAAACTCTTCAGACTTTCGCCGTTCTTATCGACGAACCCTGCGTTCTGTGCATGACGAAACGCAACTCCTACAGTTCACACCACCATCAGCACATATCGTGGATGGCGCATCAGGAGCGCAACAGCTGTGGACCAGCTTGGGCTCACCTTCACTTGGGACGCATTCTCTGTTAGACTTGCGACATTGCCCGCAAGTGGGCTTGGTCTGATTCTCTGTCAATTTCTTTCTGTTCTCTTCTCCAGCGAGGGACGCGACATACCTCATCACATTTCAGCTTTCGAGACCGACAGGTTTTGCAACCTGTACGAGTTCGCTGACCAACCATGATTGCTCAACAGTGACGACAAGTTTGCTGTCGAGGCAACTCCAGCGAGACGCAGGTTTGGCGATGCGAGGAGGTTTCCAAGAAGGTGGAGTCGCTGACATTACACCGATGTTTACCCGTAGAGACGATTAGCGTCATTTGCACAATCAAATGGTGGAGGAAGCGAAACAGGATGAAAGATTGTGAATCCGGAGACATGATGTACCTGTGTCAACTCACGGTATGTTGTCAAATATGGTCTTGCGGTTGAGGAAGGTTGGTATATGGTAGGTCATTAAATTTGTGATAAAAAAGAAAGATCGGCCGAATAAACTTTTGAGATCCTCATACTCCAAATACCGCGCTTATACCACAGGGAAGTCCTCCTGAATCATTGCTTACCGATATCTCTGCCCAACGCTTTAGCATGCTTGCCAAGTTTAAAGAGATCAATCACAAAGGTCAACGCCGCGGCAGCGACGGCGGCAGCGGCTGCAAATGTGAAGCTGATTACTGGACTAATTCGTTGTCAGTATTTCTAAGTTCGGAAAGGAGGTCGTGGGCCTTACTATCGAGAAAAGTAGCCGATCAAGTTCTTCCAAAATGGTGACAACTCGTGCTTGAAGACAGCATCTTGTTTGCTTTCTGCATCTGGCCGTTATCAGTGATTTCAACTTAGCTACAATGACCGAACTTACCGTCTGCTTTCGGATCGATAACGTCTTTTCCTGCGGAGGGTGTGCTTCCTGTCTCCTCCACACCAGTCGTTGCAGGGGTAACGACTGGCGACGTACTTGTATGCGGTTGGGCCTCCACCGTGGTGCTGTCGGTTGTTGGGCTTGATTTCGAGTCTGTCGAGCTGACCATAGGTTGTGACGGTTGTGGTGCCTCGTGTATCAGCTCATTATCATCCACGACTTTCTCCTGTTCGGGAACAGGCTCGATCTCAGTCGGTGCTTCATCCTTGATGACTATGATGTTGTTGACATTGCCAGCGGCATCGGTTACTATGGCTATATTCAACTTCTGTCAGGTCTATGATTGCGTCTTCCATACCTGTTGGAACTGTTTCGTCTGTTGTCCACCAATCACCGGGTCCGAGTCGGAGCTTGTATTGATATTCACCGGGGTCCACCTCGACGGATGTTGAAAATCGATACTGTCTTGATGGTTGCTCTTCGATTATTTCCTGTTGCATCTCAATGCTTGGCTGCCATTCTGTAAAACTTCCTGCGAGATACACTGGAGGTATCACGCCCGTCTTCGAATATTGAATGTTTGCTCGCACCATGATCGATATGAAAATGGAGTAAGTGCACTCTCTCCGCAAGAAGTGGTTCTTCAAATTCACGAACTCGGGCAAAGTGTTGAGAATGTCACGTTGCGGAGATTCGAAAATGGGGACATGCACAACAAAAAAACTGCATGGCACCTACCTTGTACTACTATTCATTTATTTCACGCCACTTCAGGTTGGTTGAAAAAATGTTTCACCTGTGGAAGTGACGAAGAAGGTAAAGTGCTGAAAAAAGCTTGATAAGGAAAATCCCTGTTTTGAAATTGGCAGTTTTGCCGCGTTTACTTGGCTAAGCTCGATATGACTTTGTTAATACTCTCAACATGCTGCCGCACATCAGGACAGTAATGATGTCGTAGCAATTCACTTTCCCAAACACCGCTTCCTACAGCCAAAACGTTGGTCGCTTCCACCGTTGCGGCTTCTGGCTTGAAGAGACCGTCGCCTTTTCTCTCATCGCTATACCACAAAGGCTCTAATCTTCTCCCATGCTTGTCAACAATCTTGTTCATTAACATCAACACAGCTATTAGCGACTTCTCGGGAAGCTGTAATGACGCAGTCAACAGCCGTTTGTAGAAGGAGGCCACTGCCGGCGTCGTTGGTGGCTGTGATGGCGTAAGTAGAATCGACGTCAATGCTCGAGTCAAGAGCAGCATAGGTGTTGACACATTGACTTTATTGTCCCTTTTACTCATCTGACCGGCGTGAGGATCTGGAAGATGCATGGATTTGGGTCCAAGCTCGATGTCCGCATCTGTGCTCGCCGCATACAGTGATCTGTACACATGGGATGTAAAAAACGACAAATCGAGGTGCAGAGCGGAAGCAGACTTCGCTGTATCCTGCTGCGAGAGCAGTGTAAAAGCGGTCTGAACAGCAAGGAGGGACTCTCGTAGCCGATCTCTTTCCACATCAGTCATCGAATCCTCCTCTTCCTCCTCTGCACTTTCAGCTTGATTGATGATGTCCTTTAGAGCTTCGAGAATGTCACCAAAAAAGTCCTGGTTGATTAGATGCGCAAACTTAGCCAGTCCTTCCAGTACTGCACCTGTCAGCTGGGGTATCCGCTCCTTCAGGATACGGAAATAAGTCACGAACACGAGCTTTAGTGTTTCAGACTGCATCTTTTCTCGAGCCTCGTAATCAACGGCTGCATCAGCCTCACGCATATCTTTCTCGATCACCCTTCTCTCCTTCGCTATCTTTTTCTCTTTCTTCGATCTGTGCTCTCGTTTCTCCTTCTTTACTCTCCTTCCATGCAATTTCGACACATCTTCAGGTCGATCTGTCCTGCTTGTGGAACTCTTAGCAGAAAGCTCGTTAAGCAGGCGCAAATGAAAGAAGGTATTCAAGACCTCTTCCCGAATGTCATAGTCTTTTGCTTTCATCATCTTCGCCAGAAGCGTCACTGCTTCGAGGGAGGGCCCACCGTCTTCATCAGTTTCAAAGAATGTTTCTAGTGTCTCAAGGCTTTTGCGGAAATGCACTGACGGCTGTCTGCTACTCAGTTCGTGAACCAACACATTGAGCAGTTCAGTCCTGAAGTTGAAATGTGGAATAGCCAGCAGTAGAGAGCAAACACAGCTGAAAGCGGTAGTCTTCAGGTCGGCCTTGTCTTCATCCCTATTCCTGCACAGGTCGACCAAAGTTCTAATATATGTCTGATAATTCGTCACCAAAGAATGCTCATACTGTCTCGTACGCCTCACATCCTTGGAGACTTTGTTGTTCATGTCTTCGTCTTTGTATGCTCGTATGCGATAGCCTGGGACAGCATCTTTGTATATTGCAGCCTGTGATAGGAGAACGATCTTCTGTACAGTTGGGTGGGCACCTTCTCCCCCCACTTGCGCCAGCTTCTTGAACGAGCCAGCATGTTCTTCAGGGTCTTCATTGATCATACCAGCTAGTCGTGCAATCTCCTCCTGAGCTTGGACTACTTGCTGCTTCAACGGAAGAGCAGGCACTGTCTCAGCATCTTCGGTTGGTGGTGTATCACGGTCATCCACCTCATTTTCACTATCCGAGCCAAGGAAACTGTCTGACTCGCCTTCAGACTCTCGCGCTTGCTCTACTTGCTCAATCTTGCCTTCAACGTTCTTTATCGGAAGCTTGTTGCTCTCCTTGGTCTTCTTGTGCCTGGATCGTGTTTCGTAGTCTTGCTCAAGGTCCCAATTTGCTGCTCGGTGGAACAAATCTTTCGACTGGATGGTTTCGGAGGGTTTACTGTCGTCAAGTGGTGGTGTCAACCTGCGCCGTTTTGCTGGCCGACCATGCGCCATGTTGGAACTTGAGATCTGTGTGCTGATTGCAATACGTTTAGATACGTTTGTCATATGCAGAATTCGGCACTCTCTACCAGATGATTATTTTATTGTTACCCAAAATTTCTCCGCACTTCACATGCTGCTGGAGCATTTTCCTAAAGAAGTTTAGCCCACAACTACACCACCTGTTGCTTCCAAGTTTGGACCTTACAAGAGCTTCACTCTTCTAAAGATTCACAGTATACTTCGTGCTTCTTGATCTGGATATGCATACGGTTGCGATATTCTTGTTTGTCACTGATCAAAATGTGCTCTTATAGACCGGCGGCAAAGCAGAGGTTACTATGGTTCTACGATCTAACTACGATACTGTACTTCAGTCTGGCTTCTCGATTGACTCTGTGGATCACGGCAAGGGTATCCGTGGCTGGAAACCTAGAGCCATCCGCAACACCATTCCTAATGTCAACGAAGATCCGACGACAGGTCTATATGACTACGTCGTGGTTGCAACGAAGAATATTCCAGATGTAAGTCCAACCGTGGTCGAAATCATTGAACCGGCCATCACTCCAACAAGCACAGCGATCGTACTGATGCAGAACGGCCTCAACATCGAAAA
>Ga0181464_1000757_pt1 | contig 15056 bp, 8 predicted proteins | sample InSIn2gowninarea_FD_119074 | JGI IMG/M metagenome (GOLD analysis project Ga0181464, IMG submission 119074) | Clean room microbial communities from NASA Spacecraft Assembly Facility at Jet Propulsion Laboratory, Pasadena, California, USA -... ...
CAATAGAATCCATGGATGGTTTTGATTGATTTTTTTATGAGATCCCACATTCATGCTTGGAATATGGCATGGGGGTGACTGACTTAAAGAAAGATTTGGTTCAGCCTAGTCTATGGTTGCGTGGTTCGTGGAAATCGTATACCTGGTCAGTTTATGAAATCATCAATAAGAGCTCTCTTTCTCCTTAGTATTTTATGGCTAAATATACTTGTTTATATGTGGATTATATGGTTGTTATATCCCTAATTTTTCTATTGGTTATATGTTGGTTATGAATGAGTTTTATGAGAGTGAAAATGTATGACTCCCCTCATGTTTTTGTTAACCATTGAATGTACAATGAATATGTGACTTAATAGATGGTAATGCAATTATTGTAATGACACATCAATGATTCTTAGTGATTCTCAAATAAGTATGTGACCCCTATGCTTAGATATGTTGTTTAAACCTGTAAAATCCATATTTGTGACATATTTGACGAAATGCATGCCATGGTTAGTAGGGGTCTAGTCAAGTCCTTGTTCAATTAATTACATGTGTATCATTATTTCGATGTTATCCTTCATTTCTGGAAGTGTCACAGAGTTATGGGCAGTGACCTGAGCCTTGGGCCAAAATACGTGGCACAAAATTTAGAGATGTAGGCACAAAATTGCTTGGGAAATTCCCTAGTCGCAGGCATACCAATGCTCTGGGAGAAACTAGAGGGTCCCAATCTCACTCATGCCCTTGTCATGGAAGTGACTGGGGGATTAATGCAGTAATAATGTTAGTTTGTCTGAGGGGCTAGTCACTTGGAAGATTTGGATGGCTCCTAGGGGTTTTGTAGTAGGTTTAGAAGGTATATGTTGTTGTGTTCCGCAAGTTATAATTCCTTAACTGACACATGGGGAGTGTAATCACATCATGGTAACTCTTCGTCACATTTTACCCTAGTTGGTCAGTTACTTGGGTAGATGTGGGAGGAGGGCATTACACACCCTATTGCTTTTTATTTCATGTTCTTATTTCATCTGTTCAATGTAGTAAAATCAACTTCAATATTCATAAAAAAGAGGGGGATTACTAATATTTCCAGCCCTGACTTGTGCTCCTTGCATCCATGCTTGCCTGCACTGGAATTTTCCTGCACTCATGCATTCCTGCACTCGCGTATTCCTGCACTCATGCGTTCATCCTGCACTTGCGCATTCCTGCACTCGTGCGTTCCTGAACTAGCGCATTCCTATAGTCGTGAATTGCTGCACTCACATTCCTTCACTCGCATTCCCACACTGTTGCGTTCTTGCACATCCGATTTTCTTCACCCATGTTCATGAACTTGTGCGTTCCTGCACTCATGTTTCCTACGCTTTCACTACCTTTATTAATGTGTAGATATGAAAGATGCTTCTCAGATGTGTCTACATTCCTCACACTTGATCTATATTCATAGGAATCAAGTGTCTCCAACAAAAATAGTCATCAAAACTTTGTGATTAGGAATAGAAGGTTTTGTGGTAAAATTGTTTTAAATGTGATATTAATAACTTCAAGATATTTTCCAAATATTTGTTAGTTTTATTATCGATTATGATTAGATTTAGAAGAAATTATTCGTTAAATGTTGTCTATAAAATACTGAATTGAGAAAATTATATCAACATAAAATGTTGAAATTACATTGTGCTTCTTTTATATAAAAAACTTATAACCATAATATTTATATGGTGTGAGTTTTGCACTCTCCTCTATTGTTTCTTAAAACAAATCCTAAGAACATTTATGATAAAAACTTGAGATTGAAGGATGAAATTTTTCACTAGATAGAATGAGGATTTTGAGTCATTACATCTCAAACTTTCCATCTTCCTTGCCGCACCAATCATATGAATTTTTTTTTTTCTGAAGTTAAGTGCCTTCTCTTTATCTTTAAAATTAAAGGGAAAATTTGGCCAAAATTGACAAAATTCATATGATGATAACTCTATGAATGGGACATATGGATAATCCCTAGAAAGTTTAAGATTTAAATACATCTCTCCACCCATAATTTTCATTAGGGTAATTTAAATCTAAAAAAAATCAAGAAAAATAAATTAGTGGTCTTAAAGAGTAAAATAATACATGTAACTTCCATAATTATAACATTACCTGTATATAATAGTTTTTGTTTTCTACACATTGCAAAATCATGAGGGCTAGAAGCACAAAGGATGACTAGAGAGCTCTTAGCCATTAAGGAGAAGTAAGAAACATGGATGTTAATATGGGCAATCAAGACATAGTGTAGTGGACATTGGAGTAGAACATATCTAATTAAGATAAAAACTGCCATGAAGAGTTTAAATGAAAGTGCAATGTTAGAGATTTGATAATAGGAGAATAATGAGGAGTATTCTAAACATATATGCATCCTTTGAAGATCTAAAAGTTGAACATGAGTCTAAATGAAAGTGCAATGTTAGAGGTTTGATAATGGAGTAATAATGAGGAATATTCTGAACATATATGCATCCTTTGAAGACCTAAAGTTGAACATGAGTTACACATGATTGAGGTGGAAGATAAGGCTAGTGCAATATAGTCACATTATGATTCTAAGCTAGCGGATATATTTCACTTGAAAAATAACCATATTGAAATATCTTGGCCGTCAAACAAACCATTGGATCCAAGAGAAAGATTAGCAAAATTTTCACTTGTTATCCTATAAATTTGAATGGGGTGGACACAATTGCATATTTATATATCATTCCATTGGTTTCCTATGATATTCTTGTTGGGAGGAATTGGTGGGAAAATATTATTTATCCTAAATTGTTACAATAAGGAATTTATTGCCTTTATGAGGAAGGGTAATGAAAGAATGAATTCCAAAAACCCATCTCCATAACTTAAATTTTTAACCCCATACCTTGAAAAAGGTTTTACTAAAGGTTCTCAAATATTTACAGTGTGTGTGGAGTATCTAGTGATGTTTCGTCGATTACACTTCCTTGAGGTCACGTAGGAGGTTGAATCTCATCATAGTAGCCTCTCTCATGATTGAGTTAAAATTGGAAATGAAGGAAATGTTGGACAAGGGACACATTAGGCCAAGTGTATCACCTTGGGGTGTACCGATCTTGTTTGTAAGGAAGAAAGATGGTACTCTCAATTTATGCATTGACTACACGTAGTTGAATGAAGTGACTATCAAGAATAGATATCCTTTGCTGAAGATTGCGGAATTGTTCGATCATTTGAAGGTAGTAGCAATGTTCTCAAAGATTGATTTGAGATCTGGATATCCTAAAGTATGCACCAAAGAGGAGGACAATTACAAGACTTCATGTAGGTTCAGGTATGGGAATTATGAGTTTGTTTTTGTTCCATTTGGTTTAACTAATTCTCTAACTACATTCATGTGTTTGATAAATAGTGTGTTGCATCCATATTTGGATAATTTTTTTGTTTTGTTCATTGATGATATACTAGTATATTCAAAAAATGAGGAAGAGCACATCGAGAATTTAGCAGTAATGTTGAAATTTCTAAGAGAGCATCAGTTATAGCCTAAGTTTATAAAGTGTAGCCTTGGCAGGGATGAATACCTAGATTGATAGTGGATTTGTGTAGCCTTGTCATCTCTGGGATAGCCATGTTGTTGTGGGAGTCTTTCCTTTTGTTTTCTGGTTGGTTCTCATGTTCCTTTCCCTGTGGGTTGAGTTACTAGTCCTAGAGCCTTGGTTGGACAAACACTCTAGAACTCACCAATAGTTCTGGATTGAGTTATTGGTCCTGGAGCCTTGGTTGAAAGAACGCTTTGGAGCCCCAGAGAGCTTGGGTAGAGACAAATATGGGGATGGTTAGTGTTGTATGAATGTGGGGTGGAAACACTAGTTGAGGGTTGAGGTTGTTTGGCCAATAGAATCCATGGATGGTTTTGATTGACTCTTTTATGAGATCCCACATTCATGCTTGGAATATGGCATGGGGGTGACTGACTTAAAGAAAGATTTGGTTCAGCCTAGTCTATGGTTGCGTGGTTTGTGGAAATCCCATACCTGGACAGTTTATGAAATCATCAATAAGAGCTCTCTTTCTCCTTAGTATTTTATGGCTAAATATACTTGTTTATATGTGGATTATATGGTTGTTATATCCCTAATTTTTCTATTGATTATATGTTGGTTATGAATGAGTTTTATGACAGTGAAAATGTATGACTCCCATCATGTTTTTGTTAACCATTGAATGTACAATGAATATGTGACTTAATAGATGGTAATGCAGTTATTGTAATGACACATCAATGATTCTTAGTGATTCTCAAATAAGTATGTGACCCCTATGCTTAGATATGTTGTTTAAACCTGTAAAATCCATATTTGTGACATATTTGACGAAATGCATGCCATGGTTAGTAGGGGTCTAGTCAAGTCCTTGTTCAATTAATTACATGTGTATCATTATTTCGATGTTATCCTTCATTTCTGGAAGTGTCACAGAGTTATGGGCAGTGACCTGAGCCTTGGGCCAAAATACGTGGCACAAAATTTAGAGATGTAGGCACAAAATTGCTTGGGAAATTCCCTAGTCGCAGGCATACCAATGCTCTGGGAGAAACTAGAGGGTCCCAATCTCACTCATGCCCTTGTCATGGAAGTGACTGGGGGATTAATGCAGTAATAATGTTAGTTTGTCTGAGGGGCTAGTCACTTGGAAGATTTGGATGGCTCCTGGGGGTTTTGTAGTGGGTCTAGAAGGTATATGTTGTTGTGTTCCGCAGGTTATAATTCCTTAACTGACACATGGGGAGTGTAATCACATCATAGTAACTCTTTGTCACATTTTACCTTAGTTGGTCAGTTACTTTGGTAGATGTGGGAGGAGGGCATTACACACCCTATTGTTTTCTATTTCATATTCTTATTTCTTCTGTTCAATGTAGTAAACTCAACTTCAATATTCATAAAAAAGAGGGGGATTACTAATATTTCTAGCCCTGACTTGTGCTCCTTGCATCCATGCTTGCCTGCACTGGCATTTTCTTGCACTCATGCATTCCTGCACTTGCGCATTCCTGCGCTCATGCGTTCATCCTGCACTTGTGCATTCCTGCACTCGTGCGTTCTTGCACTAGCGCATTCCTATAGTCGTGCATTGCTGCACTCACATTCCTTTACTCGCATTCCCACACTGTTGCATTCTTGCATATGCGATTTTCTTCACCCATGTTCATGAACTTGTGCGTTCCTGCACTCATGTTTCCTACGCTTTCACTACCTTTATTAATGTGTAGATATGAAAGATGCTTCTCAGATGTGTCTACATTACTCACACTTGATCTATATTCATAGGAATCAAGTGGCTCCAACAAATTTGTCATTGTTCACTACTTTAACCTTAACTCGACCTACCCAACTAGACAAATTTACCCATCTTAACCTAAAAAATTCATTTCTCTTCAACCACAACTCGAAATCGAATGACTTTCGATGTGTCAGATTTGCCTCAATGAGTACTATCATCCTCATCCATCACATGTAAAAATATCTCCATAGTTGTTTCCCCAGCATCGATGGATTCAAAACCTCAAACTTGGGTTTCAAGCCCACAAGGCCATTTTTGGAGCTCCTTCCTCCAAATTATCAATCCTCATGGCTTGGAGTACCTAGCAACCTATAAAAATCAACACTCCCTCTTAGCGAGGGAGGTATGTTACACAGTAATTTGTCACTGTTTGTCACCGGCCCTGTTACCCCTCACTCTCACACTTGAGGACTCATTCCGGGACCTGTGAGAAGTGACATGACCTGAAACCACTTGCATCATATTCCTCTAAGTATGAGCTTCATTTTCCCTAAAGACATCTCCTACAAAATATCCATGAAAATAGCTCTTTTGCATTAGCGCGGGTCCACAGTTCGGTGCCCGCGCCAATGTGGGAAATCCTCTAAAGAGGGCGTGCCATTGGCGCTCTGTCTCGGAGTCGCACTCACGCCAACCGAATTGAGTAAAGTTTTCAATGAAATAGCTTCCGAAGGTTCTCCTTAACCCATTCACCAACTGAATCTATCTTGAGCTAGGATGGTTTGGCTTCGAATCTCCATAGAAGGGAAGTGGTTTTCCACCTTTCATGGAAGTTTCCAAGTGATAAAGCCAATCCCATGAATAATGTGGTTGATCCTATCTCTTCCCTCTCTATCTATAAAAGCTTGTCTCTATGCCTTGAGCAAGCTAGTAGTTCCAGTTCTAGCATAGTGATAGAGAATTCCAAGAGCTCAAGAGTTTGAAGCTGCAAGAGCCTTCTTTGCACCCATAAGGCCAAATCTAAGTAAGGAGATTCTTTTCACCCAAAGAGAGAGAGGCTTGTTCCCATCCCAACAAGCTTTGCAAGACTTGTGTAGCTGACTACCCAGCCAAAGGAGGATTTGACGTCAGAACAATGGTTGTATTCTTCTTTGTTATTTATCAATAATAGATGACTATCATTATGGTTCCACTCTCATTGTCCTATGTTTGATGTTGAGTTATATCTTTTCTGACTGATATATAATTGCATCTACTAGATTTTATGCTTGTATTCGTGTTATTCTTTGCATGTGCAGGTGTCCAATCACGGAGATCATGGGGATCGTGACCGGCCGAGGCAAAGGAACGAGGGCGATGTCTCTTCTATGAACATTAGCATTGGAATCCAAGTAGGTTCTCCCCGTCCACTTTTTATTTGCAATTAGGAACTTGCGTTATAGCATTGTGTGATTGTGTCTAGACCCGGTCTGGGCTAGTAGGGATCATCTCTGTCCACAGAGAGGATTTACCTCCACAACAAGGTACTTCCAAGGCTAGGAAATAACCATCATCATTGGTGACAATAGCCCATATGGTGTTCATTAGTGTAGCATACCTTATCTAATGAACCCGACAACCTCGGTAGTACCTCTATCTAAACCTAAAGATCAGAAACCTCCATTGGGCTCCTCCCTCTAATTCTAGACTCTCTTTGAGCCTATACAATCTCCATTAGCTCAGTCCTGCAAGCACTCATCCTTCTGGATCAAATACTACTCGTGCAAATCCCTCAAACCTTGGCTATGCAACATCGTGATTCAATGAATACTCTAGCCTGCCAATCTAAAGTCCCTCCAATGAAGCCATCTCAATCAACCTAATCTCATCGGTGCCAAAGAAACCCTCGAACTATCCTAATTATCCATGACAAGTCGAAGGAAGTCCATGATATGAAAAGCACCACACAACATATTGAAGGGCACAAGGATCACCACCGATCCACCAGAACTCCCAGCCCATCTCGCCATGTAACCTATCAAGACCACATCTCCATGTCCTTATCTTAACCATTTTCTCCATGATGTAGACACCCACAACTCCATTTGAGTTTTTTTGTTGTGAAAAATCTCATTCATTTCCCTTAAAAGTAGGTCAGGTACCGTTTGATACGATGTTTTTTTTCCACGACCTTGGTGTCTAGGATAGAGACTTAAAATCTTTGATACTACCACACCAAGAATCACAGCAATACTACTTGATAGAGTGGAATATAAACAATAGTAGATCTACTAGTGCACAAAATATAGACAACTTTTTACAAATTTCAACCCAAGTTTGCTATATTAAACCACATATTATACAACAGTCTAGGGCTCTCGTATCAGGGATAATGGACCTCATACATCCATTGATACAAGACACAAAACTGGGGCTTGGTGTTAGTTCATCGACAACCAATATGCACACCGGGCTTCAACTTAGACACTATCATGTTTGTAACCACTCTCATGAAAATTCCATGTAATAAATGTTAAAAACTAAAAATAGATGGACAGGACACTTATTCGAAGATGAATGTTGGGAAAGACATCCTAGGGGGTGTTCATTTGATTGTTTATGGCTAAGAAAATTGGCAAAGGCAATGGCTATTGCATTAAATGACATTTTGGCACGTCTATTTATGGAAATAATGGAAATTAGGAGAAAAAGGAGGTGAAAGGTCATAGGTTGCATGTGAGGAGGAAAATGAACAAAAATAATGGAAAATGAAGAACATAGAGGCCTTATTCATAAAAAGGCTTCTCACAAACATGGGCACCAACAACCCCTCCGCTCCTAGGACACAATCAATCCATTACACAAGATTCGTTTGCAACTCCTTTTGTTGTTAACCTCTTGCCTCTCTCTTGATGTGCATGTTGTCACCTTGGCTTCTTGGTAGGTCTCCCAACAATCCACGTGGGCTCCTCCAAACAAATCCTAAGTTCTCCTACAACTACCCATCAAACTCATCATTAATGCACACCTCTAGGGATAGTGTGATTCTATTGTAGGTTGTTGTTTCTAGTTAGGGTTAACTACAGATCATGTCAACCTTGTTCCATTCTCTAGCAAGCCTTCCTACAGCTGCAACATCCCTCTAATAGACTTCACTTCCCTTCATTGTTCCTAATGGAAAGTCTGCACTTGCTCTCTAGGCTTTCCAGCACTCTCCTCAAGATGTTACAGACTCGACCTAGGAATGCCAAGCTATAGCTGCATGTGACTCTATTGAAGGTCTACCCACACCTTAATCACCATGAAAACTACCTAGAATTTTTTCACTATGTACATGGAGAACTCAACTTCTGTAATAATGATTCTACCCTCAAATCCATGCAAAAATCAAACCTCAAGTCTTGGACTAGTTAGAGTATACAAGGTTTGCATTAACTCAAATTGTCTCCACCCTACAGGTCTCCTTTCCTTGCGTTCTTGCTGGATATGCCTACAACCTACTTTTGGGAGTCTGTAGCCTACTTGGCCTCCCTAAATAGGCCTTCTATCCACCTACACTTTCAATGCAACACTTTGGCCTGCAATAGAGAAAATACCCACAGATTTTATGCCTAAGACACCTTTCACCTACTTGGCCTAATCTCAATTATACCCTCTCTTCCTCATTGGCTGCATCTGCACAAAACTATCCCAACAATCACAATAATGACCGCATTATCCTTTTCATTAGTTCTCCTAGGGTTCTGGCTCCCTTAGGTATACTTTGACCTCCTTCCTCCTTAAACGATTACCTTTCTATGCTCCTTAAGGTGTGACTATAACCTACATAACACCTTTTATTTATACACCAACAAGAGGGCTTCTCCAATGTTATCTAAGGGATTGAACAACTATCACAATTAATTTTTACACCAACCCAACCTTGACACTTCACGTGCAAACCCATTAAATAACTTCAACAATTTGTAACTCCTCAATGACAACTTGAAATCAGATGATTCTCATTGAGTTAGAATTGTCTCACTGAGAGCTATCATCCTCATCCATCACATGTACAAGAGTCAATCTACAAGAGTCAATCTACAACTCGTTCTCTTGTCCTCTTGCCTCTCTCTTGATGTGCCTGATGTCAACTTGGCTACTTGGTATGCCTCCTAAAAATCCACGTGGGTTCTTCCAAACAACTACTAATATCTCCGAAAAGTTCCCATCAAACATACCATTAATACATACCTCTAGGGTTGGTGTGATTTTGTTGTATGTTGTTGCTTCTGGTTAGGGTTAACTATAGATCATGTCAACCTTGTTCCATGCTCCAGAAAGCCTTCCTATAGTTGTGGAATCCCTCCAATAGGCTTCACTTCCCTTCGTTATTCCTAATGGAAAGTCTGCACTTGATCTCTAAACTTTCTAGCCCTCTCCTCAAGTTGCTACAGACTCGTCCTAGGACTGCCAAGCTACAGGTGCCTGTGGTTCTATTGAAGGTTTGTCCAAACCTTACAGACCATGAAAACTACCCAAAATTCATTCAATATGTCTAGGCAGAACTCGACAACTCTAACAATGATTCTGCCCTCAAATCCATGCACAAATCAAACTGCAAGTCTCGGCTTGGTGAGGGCATACAGGGTCTGCATTGACTCACATTTTCTCCACCTTAGAGGTCTCCTTTCCTTGTATTCTTATTGGAGATTCATGTGGCCTATTTTAGGCAGCCTAGTGTTGGAAATACTGAGAGGGCGGTGAATCAGTTTCACTTGGACTGAATGGGATTTTTCGATAAGCAAAAGCTCCTCATGCGAAAATTAATGTGGTTTTATGTTGATGAGTTGGGAATATGTTGATTGTATTATAGTCGAAAAATCCATCCATAAATCAAAATATTTCATTTCTAGCACATTTGTCAATGATTTGATCAATATAGAGAGTAGGATAATTGTCTTTTGGACAAGCCTTATTGAAATCCCTATAGTCGGCACATACTCTAATGGTTCCCTATTTCTTTTTAATAGGAACAATATTAGATATTCCTTCATTTAAGAGAACCGTGTAGATCAAACCTGTTTTGAGCTGTTTCTCAACGTCAGTTTTAATCGCATAAACTTTTCTTGGATGCATCAGACGCAATCGTTATCTGACAAGCTTGGCATCTAGGTAAGTCTTGATTTAATATATTACAATTCTTAGATCAATTCTTGGCATTTTCTCATAGGACTAGGAAAAAATGTCACGGTATTTTTTAAATAGGGCGTTATATGTTCGAATTTCCTGGATTGAGCATGAGGCATATATGTGAATAGTTTAAACCCGTGTTTTAACTGAGATGTCAATGGAAATGGGCGCAGATATATTCCCCAAATTTCTTTCAGTTTAGTGGTGAGGCCACTGCTAACATAACATAGGTCCAACTTTAACCAAGCAAAATGTTGTAATCTAGCTAACTAGCTTCATTTCCATTTTCGACAGGATGCTTGGGCTCGTAATCGTTGGATGTTGTAGCTACCAAAACATCATGATATATTGAGATGTGGAGGTGGGATATCTATTCTGAGAAACCGTTTTTATGTCTTTAGAAGGAAATGGGTCCTTCAAAACAACAGGGTTTGGAGAATGTTTAATGAATTTAGAAGCCTCCTCCTGATGTGGGATTCCTTTGTATAGTGATCCTCATTGTAAATAAGGCAAGGATAACGAGGTTTTCATTTTTCATTAATAGGCTCAAATTTAGCTGGTTTCTCCTTTGAAGCAATATTTTGTTTCGATTTATTTTTCCCTTTCTTCTTATTTCTAGTTTATTTTGTCTTTTCAGTAGATGATTCTACGTTGTTGATCTTGGAAATAGTTTCTGGGGAAGGCTTTACAATGGTGTATCTTTTATGAGAAAAGTCCAAGTAATTTTATAACTTTTCTTTTTCCCTTTATACTATTGGCTAATAGAACCTATAATTCCATCAACGACATTAGATCATGATCGTGTAGGAGATGTAATTGTGGGCTCACCCACAGGGTGAGGTAAATTCAAGATTTTTTCATACAAAGTGGCAAATTGAGTGTAGACTAAGTCAAAGTACTAGGCAAAAGAAATTACTTGGTATTTTTTGATGACACCCCCCTTGGCAACATCTTCCATGATAAAGGGAAGAAGATAATTTGTAAACCATTGAGCTAAAATTTGAACTGGAATTAAAATTTTGACTAAGCGATGTTTACGTATCCATTCATGGATATGATCAAACATGTGAATTGACTTCAATTATTTTAAAGAAGTCAATAGTTCGGTACCAATATCATAATGGATTGAAAGTGGGTTAAAAATGTTGTTGCGAGGTAGTTAAAGTTATGGAAAGAGGCACGAGGTAGCTCAATGTATCATTTTACTGCTGAGCCGGTTAAATTTCATTGGAAAAGGCATAGATGGATGGAATCATTGATTAAATAATTCGATGCACACCAAATATGAGATGTCATCACATGATTGGATGGATCCTCTCCTGATTTCCCTTCGAATTTAGGTATGACACTTGGTAACTTGGTTACTTGGTAATCTGGTAGATCTAGTGTTGTAATAAATTGTAACTTCCATCTAAGATATTGTGGTAAAGTTTGATAACCTTGTGGGTTAAGACCAACCCATGGAAGTGGATATCGTAGATATCTTGGAATAGCTTGAGCAGTTGGAATAGGAATTCCACCTGGGTAACCAAGGTAAATCATACTGGTGTGAGGTTGAACAAGGACTTGATAAGTATGACTGTGGTATGGTTGTCTCTGGAAAGGTTGAGTTTGACCCATTTGACCTAAGTAGTATTTCCCCTACATAGGTTGCGCTTGTAAAGGTTAACCTTGAACAAGTTGACTTTGAATGAATTGACCTTGAAAATGTGGTTTTCGGAAAGTTTGAACTTGAAAAGGCAGACTTTGAAAAACTTGTCCTTGAAAACGTGGAACCCGGTAAGCTTGACCTTGAAAAGGTGTTTTCCCTACTCTAAAAACGGGTTCCCTAATAGGCATATATGGTATAGAATGGACCATAGGAAAAATTTGATAAGCAGAAGCCTTCGGGATTTCCTGAGTAGTATGTGGAACAAATATTTGAGGGGTTGTTGGAACGGTAATTTGTGATATTCTTGGAATAGGTGGATGAGGAGAAATTGGAACTACATGTGAAACAACTGTTTGAATAGGGGTCTGTGGCAAGCTATGAATAGGTCATTGAATCATTGTCTGAATAGGTGTTTAAGTAATTCCTCGAATAGGTTGTTGGAAAAATATTTGAGGAATTCCCTGAATAGTTTGTTGGATAGGTACAACAATACCTGGATCAGGTATCTGAGGTATATCTTTTCCAATAGGCTGAACAGGTTGATAAAGTGGAACTTGTGGAGCACGTGGACCATACTATTGATTGAAGGCAGGATTACAAATTGTGTTCAGCCCAGGATAAGGAGTACCAATTAAATTTTGATTTACAATAGGTTGACCTAGGTTGGGCTGAGGTGTCATACCATAAAGTCTGGTAAAAGATTAACCCCTAGAAATAGGTTGTCCTTCAGGTGGAGGATAAGGTGGTTGCCCCCAAGGCTGCTAATAAACACTAGTCGAGATTACTTGAGGGTTCCCTGAATTTCCATACACCATGTGGATATGTTGATATGATGTCATAAATTCTTCAAGCATAAAAGTCATTCTCTGACCATTAAAAGTAGATAAACTAGATGACTAAGTAGAAGGTTTAGGAGAAGATGTAGCGCTTGAAAAAATTCCAGTAAGTGACGGTACCCAAGAGGAACTGATGGAAAATATACAATAATGATTCCAAGGAGCTGGTAAACATGGATGAATCAATAGGTTCACTCCCAATAGGAATTTTTGACAAAGTTACTTGTGGTGTATAAAAAGGAATGTCCGGTGGTGACAAATTTTGACCTAAAAAACTCAAAGTTGTAGAATACCAAGGGTTAGGTTGGAAAGGAGAGAGGAAATATTGGTTAAAAGGTTTCAATACCGCTAAATGGATAATGAGACGTCTTTGTTTATTCGGTAACGTCTTGAATAAATGCTAGTTAACCCAGGAGGTAATTTACTCATTACTATCAGCTTCCTTCAAGGTGAAGGTGGCTCGGGAGTAGGAGCTAAAATAGCTGAAGGTGATTCAAGTTGAGAAAGTTAAAATTCAAAATGTTCTATGTCTGGTTCAGTAAGTTTAGTGTCTGAAACTTCACTAGTGTCAGATTTTGTGTTAACTACTTTGGTAATATCTGGACCAGAGTGAACTAAGATTGATTCTACTTCCTGTGTTGGATTCAATTCAGTTTCTATTGTCTCAAATTGTAAAACTGTTGATGTTTCAGGTTCATCTAGGCTTTTGATCTTCTTGACTTTGACCTTTCTGTTTTTATCTTTTGCAACTGACCTGGTGTGTATTCAAGAGGTTGATCTTACATTATACGTGACTATCTTGGTGATTTAGCCAGGATTAAAATTTATAACAATATTAAATAATATTCAAAATCTAATCCTAAGGTCTCTAAAATGTAAAAACAAACAATTAACACACGCTAAAAAATGTAAGGATTGAAACCATGCAAACCAACTTTTCACAATGAAATCACCAGTGCGTAATGAAATCCAACATCGCAGGAATTAAAGTGAAAAGTGACTATAGATATGAGCAAGTGGAACCTGTTACCATGATAACCTTCTTAATGAAACAATATTGTGCAAGTAACTTCACTTATGCCATCTCGAGTGAAGATTACCCTCCAAAAATTCAAAGTGAGTCTAATCAACATTTGTTCCAGGTATAGCACGACCATCACTATGCCATCACCTTGGGAAATAGCCCTAGGATTATGGTCACTAAGGTTACCATCTACAAAAATTCTACATGGGTAGAGTAACAATGCTCCATCCCCTTCAAAGCTCCTCAACATGGTTAATTGGAGGTTTACATTCAAGTTACTCTAAGTACCTTTCAGCACCATTTTAATATGTGTAAATCAATCTACCACAGCCAATGAAGTGGGTATGATCACTTCACTAGGTTTGATATGATCTCACGCTTCAGTCCTTTGTAAGGGGAGCTTCCGAAAGAAAAACTAAAATAACTGGATTTATCTCCCTATTTCATGATTCTAGTGTTTGTTTGCAGCTTTGGAAAGTTTACTCACTTCCCTATTCATAATCCATACACTTAATCTATTGTAGGTGGAAAAGAGCCCTACGAATAAAAATTTCTAAATTAATTTTAATTAGTGTTGATTTTAATAGTTGTTGTTATGCAAAGGTAATGGATGTGAAACTTGATGAAATTATGATGACACAATCCTAATGTAATAAAAAATTATGACATGATCTTTTTGTTTCAATGAAAATCTATCTAAGGTAGGGAAATAGTTTTTCACTTTTTCAACTGGAATATAAACAGAAACCCAAAATCCCATTATAACCTTTTCCCCAAAATGCAACTAACTAATTATAAATCACCCGGAAATTGAAAACGATTTCAAATCTTCACTTTGCCCAATAATACAAGTAAAAAAAAAATCTCTTTTCATACAAGCACTCAAAAATTCGAACAATGAAACAAGAAACCAATGATCACTAAAAATGAACTTTTAACTAATTGAATGCTACAAATTTTCTTGCAGTCACTAATTTAGTTCATGAACACTTCCAACAAATAGATGAAAAATGATTTTCCATTCCAAAACTAGTATATGAAGGATTTTCATAAACCAAATCTAATATTGTATATTGTTCAGTTTGACATTCAAAATAAAATTTTGCAAAAGAGA
>Ga0181464_1000760_pt1 | contig 15039 bp, 22 predicted proteins | sample InSIn2gowninarea_FD_119074 | JGI IMG/M metagenome (GOLD analysis project Ga0181464, IMG submission 119074) | Clean room microbial communities from NASA Spacecraft Assembly Facility at Jet Propulsion Laboratory, Pasadena, California, USA -... ...
AAGTATACTCACTCTACACTAGGAAACATCCAACTGCCATTTCCCAAGATAGCTTGGCCTATGCAGGAGCAACAAACTCAAATGTTCAGTACCTGATTGTTAAGAATGAAAAATTGGAAAAGAACTTGTAGGCTGCTAGGAAAGAGGAAGAACAACTCTGAGCATCATAGTAGAATGAATTTTTCACATCGGGGGAGATGAGGACAACGATTCTTGCTAAAGTATCAACACTTGGTGATACTATGCAAACGCTTTATGACAGATTTGTTAATGTGCATAAAGAACTTCTCCGTGTGCATGGCCTACAGCAGCAAAGCAAAGAGTTTATTCAAACTCTCAAGAACATACATGCGGTCATCGCCTATGTACAAGAGTCGAAAATTTTGTACAAAGGGGCCCCGCTTGACTTAGAAAAGAAGATGAAGCCATAGGTAGATCTGGAGAAATAAAAGGTCCGTATGTTGATCCAGAACTATGAACAAATCACCCCACTCATCGGAAGCATATAGGCCTCATATGTGTGATTGTACGATAGTTTTGATATCATGGTGAGAAAGCACAGGATCCCATAAATCGGTTCCTCACGCATGCTAGACCTAAGAACCAAGTCCAACTAGACATCAATGAGTACATGGAGAAGATAAGGCAAGAGGCAACCAGGGAAGACATGGAGATGACTGCACATAACATGCAGAGGTACATCGGTGGCCCTGTCATGGTCAACACCATGTTGCACATGCTTCAGAAAAAGTTGGATATAGGTTCCAAGACCATATACCCAGATGCCATGGAGGCGAGAGTCCTCTACCAAAAAGACACCACCAAATAGTTTTGTGACACCATCACATAGTACAAAGCTTAGCATCAATATATGATCAAGAAGCACCAAGTGGAGGTGGCCAAGTTGGTCTTTCCCCAAACTTTGAAATCATAGTGTTTTATCTTGTTAGGTTGTCTCTGGCCTATTTTTTCTTACATGGGTACAAATGGAAATGTAATATTATTTGTAAATATGTTGTAAGTGAAATTCCAAGTGTCATTAGTGGAATGTGAAAGGTCGTCATTTTATATAATGAGTTACTTGTAAAGAAGTTGAAGAGTCATGAGGGTAGTCAAAGAGTCACAAGGGGAATGTCAAGGGTCATCCCACCCTTTGTTATAAATTTAAACTCATAACTCATAGAATGGTATTTTGGGAGCCAAGCTTTTGGCTAGGCTTAGGTTTAGAAAAGGCTTGTGAGTATTGTGAGGAGCCTTGGATTATCCATAGTGTAGAGTGAGTATACTTCTTTGGAGGAGCAGGTGTTCTTGACTATAATGTTCCACTATTGGCGCTAGTGGTTGTTAATGGTGTATGGATGGAGCTTTCATTTATAATAACAATATTAGAGCCAACATGCTTTCATGCATATGTTGTTAATGTAGTTGGACTATTCTGGTTGCTTTAGCAATGTTGTTTAACTTACGTGTTTTCTTAGGAAATACTTTGTATGAAATTGTACTAATGTTCTTGAATGAATGTTGTTGGATTAACTCATCACTTTAATTTGTGGACTATTCTGTATTTTATCTTGTGATGTCATTATGCTCATGTGGTCCTTTCAAGTTGCGTAACATTACAAGTTTCTAAGGGGCGCACCTCCTTTTCCCCTCCGTGTGTTATAACCTTCATGCATCACACTTGACTCTCCATAGGGTCGCACACTTGCTCTCACCCAAAGTTATCATACTTACCTCTGTGTGATACCGCGTTCAAGGAATTACACTTCAACCCACTGCTAGGACTCCCACCCAAAACGATTTGAGTTTTAGTTGGGACTTCGTATCGGGGAAATCCCTTCAATGTTGGCATGTCCAACACCATCAACATTTTTGGCACTAGAAGGAGGGCTAGATGACAAGCTGAGCCCTTGAAGTCTGTTTTTAATTTCTACACATATTTCATGACTTCTGTTGAAATCATAACCGTGACATGTTTTTCTCATGCTTTTGATTTTGAAGTGTCGGTGAGAATTATAGATGACTTTTCTGATCTAAATTCAGTGGTAATAATGGAACACCCTTGTTCAGGCACACAATTGCTTTTTCTAGCTTTTGTGACATGCATGATGTCCCATCGGATGACATTTCCTATGGGTTGTTCACTTTCACATTCAAAGGGTACGTAAAGAAATGGTGTCACACATTGCCTACAGCCTCTATACACTCTTTTGATAACCTTTTTTAGAGAACTATGTCATGCTTTCATTATTTATGACCATAAATCCCTTAATAAAAAAAACTAAAATTGTGAAAATCATCTAACAAATCTCTTCAATATTTTCACGATCATTTTCTTCACTAATGTTATGAATTTCTTGTAGATGAAGTTGACTAGGAATTTTTGGAGGAAATATTTCAATATCTTGTTCACATTTATGAGAATAAGCATGAGTTAGAATCTTTCGAACCTCTGCCAACATACCTCAGTGTTAGAGCTTTTAAATATGAGATGGACAAGGTTGATGTCCCAAGTGACCCTTCATCCATTTCTCATAAAATAGATCTAATTCCACAGGTCAAGGTGGGAGAAGTTGAGAATCCACTTGTTGATCTGTCACCATCTCCTCCTACCCCACTTGGTCAATATTTTTGTGCAGATTTGGACTGTAACCCTGACGATTGTCACGTGGCCTTATCTCCTCAATATCTATCCTTTGGTCCATTTGATCCTCCAGTTTTTGTTATGTTGTGTTCACCCATCTTGGATCTCACATGTGATTTTCATGAGGATTAAGTTTTGGATGGATTTGGTGTTGAACAACGAAGCTGCACTATCATTTTTTATGATTATGTGTGGGAATATGAACAAGAGTCTATGGTGAAGGATGACCTCTTTTTGTATTCACCTCATCTGATTTATCCTAACATCTTCCATGATTCTATCATTTCTATTCCATCCTATGAAAATTCATTTCTGGATGTTTCCACTTCTGATCATTTCGAGAACACATGGGATGCCAATTTTTCATTTGACTGTGGAGAGGACAAATCTATCTTCCCTTATCCTCCAATCTCTCATCTTACTTTTTAGGAAACATAGGGGGTGAAATTTCTCATTTTTCATCATCCTCTTTGTATGATTCATTAGATCATGAGGATGTTGTTGTCCATCATCTTGAATTTTCTTATCACGGTTGTCGTGATACTTTCATCCCTTCATCTGATCATGACTCTAATATGCCTACTGTTGATCTTTCTAAGCCACCAGTATTTGATGATCCATCTTCTGATGAACTAGAAACTCCTCAAGTTGTCAAGGAACTTCAACCTGATCTGATGGCTATGTCAGGTTCTCGTAGCCTTGAGGTTAGTTCCACTTCTAATAAAAAATATTTTGAACTTTTCTAGGCTCCTCATCACTCTATTATTTACAGTGAAAATCAATCTATCTTACAATTTTTGCATCCTCCACTAGAATTACATGATCTTATTTCTCAAACATTAAAGGAGTCGTACATAGCAAACGCTGTTGTGAAACAAAAGTTTTCCTTTCTTTACATTTGCTCGTTTTTCAAGATTGAAGGTGTGTACATGCTTGTCTTCCACGGGCAATGTGATAGGACACCATGATACATCTGAATATTTCCTTTCATGTCTTTTATGTCTTTAATTTTTTGTGGATGCATTCAAGCTTCAAACATATTGGTTTACATTGTTGCATCTTATTCTCTATTGGTTTTCTTGTATATCTTTCTTGTCGATCATTCTCTCGCCTACATGGGCCAACCAATGTGTCGATAGATGAATTGGAAGTATCACTTTATGTGATTTGGCCTATGCTTTGCTTAGGTTAGGAGTAGGAGTAGTGTTTTCATTTCTTGTTTGTTTCCTAATTTTCTTACCTTTTTTTTCATTGTCTTGTTTCTTTCCTTTTCTTGTTTGATTTTTCACCTATACGTTACTTTCTACATGAAACCGTATTTGGCTTCTTAGATAATCAGGGTGAAACCCAATAGGAATTTGTACAACTATCAACACTTGGTTATCTTTATATTCCCTCTCATTATCTGAATCTTGCATTTTTTCTGGCCGATGATACCTTTATGGAAAATACGTTCCTTTCATAGTGAGTCATGGTGGAATCATGATGCTTGCACTCTTAACTATTACAGCCTACTCTAATCAATTTTCTATATTTAGTTAACCCTTGTCAACGTAATGAAGTAGAGTAAGGAGAGAAGGGAAAACCTTAACAAGTATGTCAGAGGTATATATAAATATCCTTCTCTGAAGGGAAAACCTCTTCTCCTCTCAATAAGTCCAGATCCTCTTCTGCCTCATGAAATAAATAAGTGCCTATGCATAGTTCTCTGAAAAAAATGAAACACTGAAATAAAAGGGCAAAAGAAGAGAAAGGCTTACTGCGCAGAAAGGTGAAGCAAGTAGCTTTGTCGGGGTACTATCTAGGCTTGTTGGCAGCAGAGAAATGCTTGTCTTCCTGACTCTGACTCTGCCGAGGTACTGTCCAGGCCTACTTGTAGTATAACTACACCAGAGATGAAACTAAAACTCTGGCACTCTATATTACTTATGCATCTATATACCCCTCACCACCAAATGAAACAACTCATTTTGACTTGGCTTTGTATGTGTGTTGCTGATAAAGTGAATGGTAGGGGCTACATCTTTAACTCAAGCTAATGAAGAAGCTATGATAATCGAAGAATTGAATAATACCTCCAAAAGACTTAGACTCAATTTGCACAAGGAAAGGCCCATACAAAGAGTTGGAGTTCTACCAGTGTGTCACTAATGTTGTAGCGGCTAAAACCACCCTCCAAAATTTTTCCTATGCTTCATTTTGGAGCCTTCCTTCTAAAATACAGAAACTCATCTTGCACTAATCCAGGTACTTGTGCTTCGAGTGAGCTTTATTCTTTTCATATTGGCTATTATTTTCTTATTTAGCTCATTTTCTAACCCATAACTTGATCTATTGACTTGGCCCTTGACAGCTTCAGGCTTGCCTTAGAGAACTGTGCAATTCTTGAGGGAAAGTGGCCTTCCTCTTGGGAATTGTGTAGGCCTGACTGCCAGTGAGCCTTGAGATCAGAAAATGTACAGTATTGAATGGCAACCAACCTTGAGCTGGGAAACTGTATCAACAAGAGAGGAAGACTAGAGCCACTAAGACCAGAAATTGCGCAAACCTCACTATGCTCAGAAACTATGCAGTGCATGAGCGAGAGAGTTGCCCAGTCCTTCCCAAAAATGTGCAATCTTTCTTGGAAATGCATGGAATGTTTCCCCTTGGAAAAGAAATAAAAATAAAGGGAAAGAATCATCCCTAGGATATAGGGATCTATTAGTAGTTTCCCGAAGGTGGCACATTACTATCTTTAGAAGTTTCGACCAAGTGTCGCTTTTGTCCTTGATCTCAAGCATGCACGTCATAAATTTCAGTTTCCTCAATTCTATGTAATGTATGCCTCTAGAGCTCATTTTTACATTCAATCATCAAGCTCTAGCATTCCCAAGGAGATCAAGGAGACTTTGGAGCAATATCATCCCTTTCTTAGGTGAGTTTTTATTTTATCGTCTTTTGACACTTTTTCTGATGCTTTTTGTTGTTTAGCTTGTGTGAGTGTTGTTTCACTTGTTTATTTGAATGACTACTAGTGTTTTAACTTGTTTTAGGTTGTAAAAGTGTTTTTTTAAATTATATAATGTATTTCCCAAGCGTTGCATGAGTTTTCCCATTTTTGCACCAACGGTCATTGTTGTGTAGACTCTGTTCACATGCTTCATTTTCCTTTAGTTTAATTAATTGCTGCACTTTTTTCACATCCATGCATATACAGTTATTCAGAGCGCCACTCAAGCTCATGCCATCTTTCATATCTGCTTGTTTTTCACATTCCCTTGGGTAGATTTGGGTTTCCCTTACTCGGATCTCACTATGCACAGCATGCACTCTGCAATATGGGGACTCAAACCTCTATCTTGGCCTTTAGAATTGCCAAAAGCATGGCCTAGGTTAGGTCCAACTATGCACTATGTAGTTCCAAGAGATAGTCTCCCAACTTAGCCACTTCGACTGTGCAATGTGCAGTCTCTCCCATGCCTTGGCCTGACTGAACTATGCATTACGTAGTTCCAATCTGTTATCACCTTCTAAAACAGAGTTCCAGTTGTACAAAGAGTACCAAATATCATAAACTTTCTCAGGCATCTTCCAAGCCATAGAAGACTTCAGAGCTAAATCAAACCCTCTCGAATAAATAGTGTTTCGAATAAGCTTTCCAACGACAGGTGGAAGTCCAAAAATGGAATCCTAGATCAGAAGTTAGAGGAAATTGAAGATACCCTTTCAAAGTCAGAAAACAAAGGAGAAGTGACTAAGGGTCAAGCTCATCACAAATCACAATCATAGTTTCCTAGTAGCAGCAGCAGGGGAGGACAAAACAAACATGTGATGGAGTGATCATCGATATCTGTGATTGTAAAAGTAAAATATCCAAGGCACAACATATTGGCAATTGATGGGATTTAAAAGTGCAGTACAAAGGGGCAGAGCTCCGATATTGGAAAATCCATGATTGGTGGGTCCAACGGAACACTCTTAAGGAATTGCAAGGGAATACGCCAATAGTGTTAATGCTAATTTACAATGAAAATCAATTGCAAAACTAGAGGCAGGCGCACCTTTTCTCTCTCTTCTAGGGGGGCCACATGGTAGAATACCATTAACCCAATATACACATGGTAGCTGACATTAGCATGACGTGGTAGTATGGAGGACACATGGCATGTAGAATTATCATTCTTAGGGGTCCTATGGGTGCGTATCGGGTGACACGTGTCATCACTCAAGAGATGCCACGTGGCACTGATGCCGTCATCAGTCTTAGGGTCTCTCCTCCACCATCAAATAAACACCACCCATACCCAAACAACCTAGATTAATCTCGCTAGATCGATGGCTCCCTGGCCTTTTTGTCCCCCCCTCCCCCCCACCATGTTTCCCTTTGTCAGTGGGGGGGTATCCAAAAAATCGATTTCACTGCCAGGCCTCGCTACTATGTGTCCCGCTCATATCATTTCATACTCCCCCACCCCCCCCCACTTACCACTTACCACTCAGGCCCCCCTCCGAAAACCACTCATCCTCACATTCTCTCTCGTATTGTGATTTGGGTACCGTAGGTGGTCCCAATACCATAGATCAATGATTGAAAGGGTCAAGGGGAGATATCAAAGGCAAAGCATTGTAAACCACCAGTGTGCAGGATTCTGTGTAACAAAGTAAGAAGACACCCAGAGGGGAGTCTGAAGGCCCTATCGCCCAAAGTACTAAGCACTTGGTCATAGCCCCCGGTCACTTGTAGCAAAAGGGGCTAAAGTGGATCTGGAAGCCACGTCTTATAAAATCTTTTAAGTGAGAAATACCGATATGAAATCTCCACGACCAGGAAATATAAAACTTTAAAGGTGTAGTGGGTCTGTAACTGTGGAATTTTATAAGGGAGATGGAGCATTCAAACCCCACATGTTCTGATCCAGAAAGTTCCTCTATGACACGGAACGAGGGTTGATGCTGACAAAAGTAAACAAGGACTTGGTAGCTCGAGAAGACTTGATGATCCAGCATGTTTCCCCCATATAGAGGGAATATGAAGTACTGCCCAGGGGTCCTCTGCTTCAGTATTGTGGCATGAAACTAGTAGTTGCCACTCCTAGCTTTGAAGGATGAATGGCTCAAGCAGTAAAGGAAGAAATCACGGGAGTCAACTAAGCAACACAGGTTGCCATACCATGAGAAAACCACAACCTGAAGCAGAAGCTATCACAAGGATGGGCATGAAAATATTTTGTTAACATTGTTCATCTGATTGATTGACTGATTTGTTATCCTCTAATGTGCCACTCTTTAATGAGGCAATTAATAGTTTGTAATGCTTTTGGGCCACAGAGCCATCCCTGGCTGAGACAACCCTCTATTTAAAACCCATTATGTTCATGTTTCTTCTCCGAATCCATGCAATCATAGATGCTAGAAATATTCCATACTTCCTCACAGATTCATTTGTATTGACTTATTAATGCATGTGCCTATATGGATTATTGAGATTATATCTTTAAAATTGTGCTACATAAATACTAGCATTCACTCTCTCTTTGTCCATTATATCTACTTGTAACTTAGATAAGTGTAGAAATTCATGATGCATCAAGCTTTGTCTAACAATTGTATAATTATTGATGATTTAAGATCTAAGTGATGAGTTACTCCTTCTCCTTATCCTATCTCATTACTCTACAAAATATTATTAAAACTATCATCATATTCCACCGCAATTCCTTAAGAATGTTCTATTGGACCCGCTGGTCTCCAATTTACCGATATTGGAGCTCTACCCCTTTGTACTACACTTTTAAATCTCGTTGATCACTGATATTCTACACCTTGGATCTTTGACTTTTGTGATTGCTGATATCGGTGATCGTTCCATCACAGGCTTGTTGTGTCCTCCCCTACTACTACTGTTAGGAAACTACGATTGCAATTTGAAATGAGCCTGACCCTTAGCCACCTTTCCTTTGTTTTTTGGCTTTGAAAGAGTATCTTCAATCTGCTCTAAATTTTGATCCAGAAGTCCATTTTTGGACTTCCATGTTCCGTTCGAAAGCTTATCCCAAACACTATCTAGTGGAGAGGGTACAATTTAGCTTTGATGTCTTCTATGGCTTGGAAGATGGTTACAAAATTTTATGCTCTTTGGTACTTTTTGTACAACTAGAACTTTGTTTCACAAGGTGATAACATTGGCTCCACATGGGGATAGTGCCTTGCTAGCAAGGTGCTAAGAACCTAGAAATTGTGAACTTCTCCTTTGGGAATTGAGTCTTTTCAAAACAAACGATAATTTCGTGAAAGTGTAATTTTCAACATAAACTGAAAATTTCATATAACAATTACAATACATGCACTGGTATTTACAATGAGTGCAAAAAATGTACCTCTAGTTTTAGAAATAGAGTTTGAGGAACTGACCATTTACCGGCAGTTCCACTAATTCACCGTTAACATTTTCAGGTATGTACATGTTATTTCCTCTCTCTTCTGCAATCTTGAAAGGGCCAAATCATAGCGGATCAAATTTTCCATATTTTCCTTTGTCTTCCCATCAGACGTCCCATCAGAGAATTAAATCTCCTGGTTGAAGAGGTCGATCCTTGACCTTCTTTTCAAACATGGATTTCATCTTTTCTTGGTAACTTGACAATTTGACCCCCACCTGTTCTCTGCTTTCATGAAGCTCGGCTAGTGGATTTATCCTCTATGTTAAGGCACTTGTCTCTTTCTCATATTCTTGTAGTAACTTTACCACTGGCATCACTAATTGGATCGAGAAGACCACATCCTTACCATACACTGCTTCAAAATGCGATTTCCCCATGGATTGTTTAGGAGTTACTCGGTTGGCCCATAGGGAAAACTTTGGCTGGAAGTCCCAATTCCTCTGGTTCTCGTCGATGCTCTTCTTCAGCACCCTAAGCATATTTTTGTTTGAGGACTCAGCCAAGTCATTACCTTTGGGATAATACGTAGTGGAGTGCCTAATAATGATATTGACTTTTTGGAGGAAGCTATTGAACTTGGAATATTTGAAGACCTGAGCATTATCAATGATAATTTTTATAGGACAACCAAAGAGAGATAATATTTTCTCCTCCATAAACTTGATTACCACTTAGTCTGTAGCATTTCAAGCTGGGATGACCTCTAGCCACTTCGTGAAATAATCCATGGCCGTCAATATCCACTTGTGTTGGCCACTGGATGGTGGGTTTATTTGTCCTATGAAATCTAGTCGCCATAGACTAAAAGTCTCTTCCACATGTACTGGAATCGAGGGGAGAGGAGAAAGCTTTCGCCTCTCAGCAAACACTTGGCACTTCTTGCATGACCTAACCTGGGAGTGAACATTTCTAAAAAGTGTAAGCCAGTAGAATCCTACCTTGAGGATTTTATGTGTTATGGTCTTCCAGCTATAGTGACCTCCACAAACTCCTCCATGAAAATCCTCAATCACCTTATTGGTTTTGCCCTCTATCATACATAACAAAAACACTACCACCGGGTCCTTCTAGTAGAGTAGACCATTGTATATGATATATTTTTGTGCTTGTAATCTTGGAGTTCGGTATTTGGATCGATCCAGCCCCAATGGGCACCTTAGGAATAAGATATAATGAACGATGTTCTTATACCAGGGTGATCCCTCATATTTAGCATAGATCTTCTATTTGGATGTTTTAATCCCACTTTTATGATCCTCTGGTCTGCATTCCTCTATTATTAGGTTTATCCCTAAATCTTGGCAATTAGATTCAAATAAAACCTTGGCCAACCCCTGGCCTTTTATGAGCTTAGTAGGAATTATGTCTAGCTCATATTCTTGTATCTTTGCTATCCACCTACCCCTTTTTCCTTCGTTGTCTCCTTCCTCCATGTTGTCCTTGACTACTGTCATTGGGACAACTTTTGTGACTTTTTATTGTAGCACATACATACAAAATGCCTTCAAAGCCTTGGCTAGTGCAAAGGCTTGTTTCTCCAATATGTTATATTTCAGCTCAGCATCCCTTAGGACTTGGCTGAAGAAGGCGATAGGTTGTTCATAACCATATTTACTCTTGTGTAGTAGAACTGTGACAATATCATGCAGAGAAGCAAAAGATAAGATATAGAAATGCATTGAATAGTCGGGCTGACTAGTATCGAGGTTTTAGAAAAAACTTATATAATTCTAATGAAAATAATCTCAAGGGGATGACTCCACTTGTCTTCATTTTCCTTCTTAAGCATGTCTATAATACCCTTGACTATTTCTACATAGTTGGGTATGAAACTCCTCAAGAAATTTATTCTCCCCAAAAAGTCTTTGGCCTATTTCTTATTCCTAGGTAGAGGAATATGAATGATGGCTTCGACTCATTTAGGATCGATCTTCACACCTTCCCGTGCTACTATGTGTCCTAGTAGGTTCCCCTCACTAAGAGAAAATTGAGATTTCTTAGGATTCAAAGAAAGACCATACCTCCTGCATTTCTCAAAGGTAAGCTTCGAGTGGAGGATGTGCTCTTCATCAGTCTTAGAAAAGATTGTGATATCATCTAAATAAATGACCATGAATTCGTCTTGCTCCCATATGAAAGATGTGTCCTTAACTCTCTGAAATGTGTCGCATGCATTAATAAGACCGAAAGGCATTCGAGTGTACATGAATGTTCCCCATGAGCTGGTGAAAGTAGTCTTCTTCTGATCATCGGGGTGGACTGCTACTTGGTTGTAACCAAAGAACACATCCATCAAGGACATTCTGACTGAGCCAACCACCTTCTACAATATATAATCCATCTTAGGTAGCAAAATGATGTCTTTCAATGATGCTCTATTCAAATTTTGAAAATCTACATATATCCTTATTTCTCCTTTTTTTTCCAGACATGGACTAAGTTTGCCACCCACTAAGAGTACCTTAAAGGCATTATGATCTTTTCTTATAGCAGCTTCCTCACTTCTTTTTCAATGGAGGGGAGTAAGAGTGGATTTATCTGCCTCAGTTTCTACTTGCATGGTTTTATTCCACCCTTTAAAGGAATCTCATGTTGTATGATGCTAGTATTAAATTGTTTCAAATACTCATAAGACCAAGCAAAAAGATCCTTGTAGGTTTTGAATAGATTTAAATACCTTTGTTTGTATTGCAAGGGGATTGCGTTTGATAGCCTAATCATCTGGGGTTCCTCCTCTAAGCCGATATTACAATTCTCCACTTGATCGTCTATCTCTAGAGCCATGGGTTTGGAGGTTACATCATCCTTATTAAAAATCTTTTCAAGTGGGACTAGGCCGCGACGGATGGTATTCCATTTCAGTTGCAGAATTTTGCACCCAGCCACTATGTATTCCCACGAAGTGGTTTCTTGATATGCTTCTTCTTCTTCTTGAATGATGGTGGAGTTAGCGAACTCCCCAATGATTTCTAGGAATCGTTTCATCTGTTTATCATCCTCGAATACTTGCTAGTGCTTGACATTATTAGGTATAGAGGGTTTGAACCTGACTTCCACCTCATACTCGAGTAGTGGATTTTGAGGGGACTTGAAACTGCTTGCTTCTACTGCAAGGGAATCAACCATTTATTTTCCTTCTTTATGTAGAAATTGGATATTAAAGGCTAGGAAGAAGTTATAAATTAAATCCCACATTTCATTATAGTAAGTCCTTAGTCTAGGTTGTTTGGCTTGGCATTGATTTCTTATCTACCTTACGACCAACTCAGAGTCTCCATATACCATTAGGCATTCAATATTCATATTCTTTGCCATTTTTAACCCAAGGAGAAATTCTTCATACTCTACCACATTGTTGGTTGCCTCAAACTCCAACTTGAATGAGAGGGGTATCAGGCCGCCCTCAAGAGATACCAACAATACTCTAGCTCCATTTCCCTCTTTGGAATTTTCTCCATCAAAGTATAATTTCTTTGTTTTCATTTGTGTGATGGTGTTCTAACTAACTTGTTAGGCGTACTAATGTTTCCTCTAAGATGGTCTCATCTTCTTCTAGGAACAGGTAAGAGAGGTCGCTTTCTTTCCCATGCACTGGGAAGTTTTCTAAGCCTTTATTTGGGGTCACAATTTTTACAAACATGGACTCTCTGTACAAATTCCTTTTCTTACCTCCAAAAGTAGGAATAGTAGCATAAGTCAGATCTAACTTGATAGAGCCTCCCACCTTGGAACCCCAGGATCTATATAGAAGCATGTCGAATTGAGGGGGAATATCTACCACCAGTATGTCCATTACCACACTCTTCACAGGGATCTGAGCCAGGTTTACCACTAGATATTTTATCATTCCTAAACATTTGACCCTCTTAGTGTCAAAGGAGTATAGGTCCTTCTAGGGCCTCGTTATCTACAAGCCCATCTATTCCATCACTGTTAGGGGCATGAAGTTGTGCGAGGCTCTACAATCTAGTGTGAAATTATGCAACAAAAGTTCATGGATTACTAGGGTCCCATAGAAGGGTGTAGTAGAAGGATCAAGTTCTTCCACATGTTGCCCAAAAACCAACATTGGCCTCTCCTCAGAAAGATTTAAATTGTCATGGGTTGGTGCTGAGGTGGATGGATGAATGAATTGAGAGACTTGAGCTTTATAAGCTCAATCAGAGGAACACAAATCTTTACCTTTTCAAGCTCCTACGGAATATTGAATGTAAGTTGGAATTTTTCTATACCTCCTGGCTCTACTTCTCCTTCCTTACCACTGACAATTTTTTTTTAGAATAGGTGCCTCTTTTTCTACATGTCCCTCAAAACAATTTCTTTCCTTATTTGTGGAGACTTTTATCTTCAAAGAGTCTGGATTTAACTTACCCTTCTGTTTATCTGGTACTGGGGGAATAACTTAGGGAGAAGTTCCCTCTTCTTGTTCTGGTTCCGTTGACCTCTTTCTTGAAGATCTTAGATCATACTTTTGGTGTGTCTAGGCTTGCATGAAATCCACAAACTGTTTACAATAATAATCCATATCCTCCTCATTTGTTGCTACTTCTCTATCATGACTGGTCTCCTGATGAGCCATGTTTTCATGTTCTTCTTCAGGGAATGTAGAATACAAGTTTCCATGCATCTCATGTGTATCCGACGATTGTCCATTAGGATCATATTCTAAATATAGGGGATGAGGGATCTGATCCAATTGTTCCTTTCTTTCCCTTGGAAGTATCTAAAATGGAGGCCTTCTATACTGTGGGTTATAACCCCAGTTGTTGTTTGAGCATTCTGTTTGGAGAGATTCTTTTTCTCAAGTTCAAGATTTTTAACCTTATGTGATAAAATCCTGATGATTTTATCCATTTCATCCCACTTTAGCTCTGGTGATTATTTAGCTTTACCAAAGAAGGATACCTCTTCTCTCCCTCTTCTATTCTCAATAGGTTCTGACTTTCCTCTTGACTTCCCGACTGAGGTGAAATTTGCTTCCACCTCAAGTGCATCGATTTGGAGTTGATCTAAACTGAGAGACTTCCTTTCCCTTAGAGTAAAACCAAAGTCAGATTCAAAGGCTCTCAAAATATCTACTTGAGCCGTAGCTGGGGGAGGCTTTATCTCACTTAGTAGGTTATTACACTGCTTATTGAACCTTTTTATAAATTCGGAGATATCCTCTTTTGGCTTCTTCCTTAAAGCATTAAAATATGTGAGGAGGTACCCATGATTTCTCTTTTCACACCTTATTTGTGTGAAAGGGTTTTCAAGTTCCTTCGAGATAGTGATGGATGCATTGTGTAGGGATTTAAACTATTTTCTAGCTTCTCCATCAAGGGATTGTACAAAAAGTCTCATGACCACATCTAGTTGTTCTACGTTTAGATTCTCAACAAAATCACAAAAGGTTTCAATGTGTCTTTTTGCATTGTTTTAATCCTCCCCATTGAACCTAGGCAGAAGCTTTAGGTAGTCCTGGGGCATAACACTTAGGGTTTGAGGTAAATTAAGAGGGGAATAATTATTTAGAAAAGAAACAAAAAGATCCATCTGGATTAATGGAGGGGGATTGGGATTTTCCTGAGGAACTTAGGTCAAAAACACAATGGTAGGAGTGGCTAGACTGAAAGTAGGGTATGTAAGGGTTTTAGGAGCAAATCCTCAGTAGTGAATAACAACAGGTTGAGAGTTGGATGAGGAAGTTTCAAATAATGATGGGATGGTAGTGTAGGTAGTAGAAGGCTTCTCCTTCTAGAATTTCTCAAAAATTAATTTTTCGGGTCAGATACAAATGTGGCTTTCTGCTAAGAGGTATCTGAGCGAGTGTGAGGCTTTTTAAAATCCAGGATGATCAATTATAATGGGGTTTTTGTAGTCACCAAGTTGATGTGGATGTAATCATAACATCTTTTATCACTGATACAAAGAGTGTTGAATTTATTTTATCCTAGGGGAAAAATCCTTCAATGCATTCCTTCAATAAATTCC
>Ga0181464_1000761_pt1 | contig 15030 bp, 12 predicted proteins | sample InSIn2gowninarea_FD_119074 | JGI IMG/M metagenome (GOLD analysis project Ga0181464, IMG submission 119074) | Clean room microbial communities from NASA Spacecraft Assembly Facility at Jet Propulsion Laboratory, Pasadena, California, USA -... ...
GTCAATCTTTTTCTCATCATTTTTATCCATCAAACATCCATGTACAGGTGATATGCTATCAACATTGTCACATGATTGCTCGTGCTCTTCAAGGGTAGCCTTGTGAGAATCAATTGACTGAACTATAGTAAAAGAATCCTCATCAAAATGGTCAGAAGGAATCTCTCCCTGCTCTATCTTTGACATTTCCTCCATATCACTCAAGCATGAGTCGTTAGGTGATCGAGGTGGCTCCAGAGACACACACAGGACAAAGAGGGCTTATGGAAGCTCAAAACTCAAAGTGATCAGAATTCTTTCGAACCGTTCGTCAATTCGAACTTGCGAGAACGAGCCAGTCAAAGTTTTGGTCAAAGTTGGACTGTGGACCATGTTGAGCTAATTTATTGACTAAATTAACACAAGTATTTAATTATCAATCTAGGTTTGTAAAACTTGTAGGCAAATCCACACATATGGACATCAGATATAATCAAACTTGAAAGACAAGTTTTCAAAAACTAAAGAAATGCATATTACAAATATAAACCTATTTTAACAATTTCTAACTCATTTATGTAATATATGAGGGAAGAGGCTCTTAACTTAGGAGAACCAGGTTGTCCTTCCCTTCAATACTACTTTCATGAAGATAAATCTAAGAGCACTAATTAACAATGGTTTATGATGCAGAAGATGTAAAGGAAGAGGCTCCTAACTAAGGAGGTCTAGATTGTCCTTCTTCACAATCCTACTCCATCATAATCACCATTGTTTCAAAACAAAAATGCATAAATAACTTCAAATAAGAAAAGGAGAATGGAATTCAGTTTTAGTTCAAGATCAAATAGAAGGGGAATTTAACTTAAATTCTTGTGTTTCCCTTCATATGTCGATTAGAATTAAACCAATATCCATTCAAAAATCATCACACATTAATTCAAATAAGCAAATCTGAACAAAACAAGTAAACAAATCTAAAGCAACTAGATAATGAAAATTAAGCTAGTTTAACAATGAAGTGTACTTAGCTTGAAGTGGGGGCCCTCCACCCTTGCTTTGCACACTTGAAGGTTGATATCAGAAGCTGAAACTTCAGTCACACATCCACATTATTGAACAACAAAATAGTAGTAGAATGGGTTCTTCAAATTAGCTTCAAACTCCAAAGTGTCTCAGCATAAAATTATACAAAAGTTACATACATAAACCATCAAAGTCTTGGCTTTAAATAGAGGTTTTGTCAAACAAACTGATCTATATTATCTCTAACACTCATATCTACTAATATCCACCTATCTAGGTCAAACTCATCCAATTCATCCCAAGAAATATGGTAAATCCCATAAAATCTCAAAACTGCCCTATTTCCTAGGGATTTTTTGGTGACTAGTCATGTTTGACCAACCTTGACCGGGCCTAATAAAGCTTCTTTTGACCGAACCAAGCGGAGTTAGCTCAGTCCTAATTCCCAAGATTTCCATTCATGCATCTAACTCGAGCCCAAGTGTCATGCAAACATGTCATCCACATAGCTATTACAGGAATTTCTGATTCAGTCCAAAATTGCACTTGAAACTCAATTTTCATAAAAACTTCTAGAAATTGAAAAATTAAATTAAACACCTGAATATGCATAAAATACATCAAAATGAGATGGATGTGATGGAAAAAAGATGAAAAATACAAGTATTAAATAAGCTTCCTTAAGCAAAAATAGACCAAAACTGAGGGCCAACATCTCCCCCTTGCTGATCTTCAAGCATGTCCTCATGCTTGTTTCTTCCTTTTGACCTTTTACTTCTATATGCTGACTGATCTACTGATGTACCTGTGGCTCCATCCCTTGAAGATGAAGCTTTCTCTTGAGCTACCTGTAAAAGGATATCTATGCCTTCATGTACTTCTTCCTTTTTTCTTGTAGATGACATTCTTTACCTATCAATGGAAAAATTATGGCTTGGGCTATGTATTCTGGAGTGATGGGAACAAGAATGTCTCTGATGTGTGATGAGGTTTCACCATCAACATACAAATTCAAAAACTTTACACTATTCCTCCTCTGATGATAAAATGCCAATATATCATTCTAGATGAGCAGCTTTAGAGAAGACAACAAATAAAACTTGAATTTTGCAATACATTCTGACACAGGATTCATGTCCCTCTCAAATTAGCAATATCAACAACTTTACTTAAATGATCCAATATCCAGTTGCCCTTACATCTTGCTAAAAGAAGCAAATTTTTTTATGTCTAGGCATTTAATTTCAATTTAGCCTCTGGTTTACCCACGCAATCTACAAAATAGGGGTCAAAAGTACCATAAAAAAAATATCCCAAATAGAAATGAATTTGAGAAAACTGCTCCCCATGAGTCTAATTAGGCTCATTCTGAAGAAAACCCATGTTTTCGTTTTTCAAAATTCATTTTATTTTACTCAGAAAAAGGCAACGAAAAATAGTGGCTTTCAAAAATCGAAATGCATTTCTGGGACTGAATAAAATTTTCATGATCATCAAATTTGAAATCAATTTCTCTCTTCAAATGCTTCTTCACTATCCTGCTTACCTCTTTCTGATGCTCTTTTTTTAAAAACAATTGAATTGCAAGCTTGTTTAATTTTTATCTAACTGCAACAATAAGTCACTGCTTTTTTTAAATCATTACCCTTTGTAGAAAAGAAACAAACATTTTTCTTATTCTCTGATTCAATAACTAGTTTATGTTTTGTCCATGCAATCAATCATTCTCCTGTATATACCTCTGCAAAAAAAAACCTAAGCTCTATTTTGAAATAGAAATATATGAAGAAAACAATAGAATGAATCTATTTTTGTTTTTCTTAATATAATCTCAAACTAGTTTTTTTCACCAAGTTTAAATTGAGGCCCTATGTATAAATCGACATGCAATACTTCACTGCCCAATAACCAAGATATAATATTGTTCAATAACCAATCTCCAGCACTTCATTGTTTATACAATCGAGATACTTCATTGCTTAATGACCAATATAAAATACTACATCAACATATGACAATTCACTGCCCAATGAACAATATAAACCAATAGTTGAATTGAGGCTTCTGTGATCCATAATGTGATTTACGCCGAAATTATTCTTTCAAATATCTGTCTACATGTGATTTATGCCGAAGTTATTCTTTCAAATATAAACCAATATAAACCATTGCACTGTTTATACAGTCAACATATGACAGTCAATGTAATTTTGGCTCTGCGTACCCAAATCTTCAAACATAAGCCCAAACTCTGTTTTTATTGACCCATTCCTTCATGCATCGAACTGAAACTTGGTTTTTTACATATTGTTTGTTCATAAAAACACCTATACAGGTGTAGTTTTCAGCTCAGCAAACTACATGTTTTCAAAATTTCACTCAAACTTTTCATTCATTACTTCGGCATACAGTCAAACCATAATAAAAATTTTATTTCATGGAGAACCAAGATCTATCAGATGATTTATTTTGATTGTCTCCATCTCACAGTTAACAATTCATTCATTAACCTGAAGCTAGTTCCTCGTGCATTATTTGTGTAAGCAAACTCACTATGCAATTAATCTGAAGCCATGTCATTGTGCCAACAATCAATTTCAGTGTGCAAACCTGTGTTTTAGATGCAAACTTGGAGATTTTATAAAGTATACCTGACTGTTGTTGAAGAAGTGGCATGATTCCTCTGTATCATGGCCCAATTAACTGCGTTTTTCACTGTTAAACTTCATTTAAACACCCTACGACTTTACTGATGGAAGAGTCTCAATGAGCAACAGCAATGACACATCTTAGCGGTGGTAGAAGCATTATCTTATAACTAATGTTTTCATTAAAAAAAAAAATATCTCGAGATTTCCTCAAAAATATCTGTTGCATTAATGAAAATGAAATCTCTCTCTCAGTCTATTCTGCTTAAGCTTACACGTCGGCCAGATCTCTTAACTTATCCCTCAGTTATCTCCACTTATTATTCTTATCTCTCCAGGTCCTCAGCGCTCTATTTCTACCTTCGCTTCCTCTGTCAAAAGGTTTTACTTCCCTCAACTGCTAGCCAATGGCATCTACCATCTTCCAGAGCCTCTCAACGGCTGTGATGGGAACAAATTTACGGTTCTAAGCTTCAACAATGGCAGAGCTCTTCTCTGTTAATATGCACAGGGTTTTTCTACTTGTTTCAAAACGTTTTGATTGTTTCATTGTTTGGTTGCTGTCTTTTGACCGGATGTCGTGCAAATTGCATACTAAATCGAAATTATTTCAACCCTATTGTCGACAATATGGTTCATTATTTCTGCATTTGAATTCAAAAAAAAAATTATTATGATTTTAGCTCAGCTTATATACCTTGGCTTCCGTTTGATTCATTTGTGGCCGTCCTCCAATCCATTCGTGGATGTCCTGCATATCAACCCCGCAATACCATATAACATATATACTATGTTTTGATTTCCACATTGGTTGCATGAATCATGGTTTTATTTTGCACTTTCGCTACTACCTACAGCTGCTTGCATTCACCATTCATCCCTTCTCATTGTATTTCCACCATATGAACCATACACCCATAAATCATTTCGATTTGATTTGTTTAATGTCTTTTCCATAATGCGCATGTTTGTTATTTATTGCAATGTATTTCCATAACTGCTATGATAATAGCCTTACCCCATCATATTACCATATACTTTCCAATGTATATATTACTAATAGCATTTCTTCTTATTCACCATGATAAGGTTTAATTGTTTTGATTTGTATGCTTTGCAATATGTGCATCTCTTATATCTCCTATGTTGTTTTAACATATCGTTTTAATTTTAAAATGACCATTTAGGTCATGTTTAAAATTATTTCCATGATGCTAATTGCTTGGTTTGTTTGTGTAGATTTCATTGCATCTTTTAATCCCTTTTTCTTAGAGGAAAAGTACTTAAGATTATATACTTAGGGTTAGGGTTATGAAATGAATATGGAATGTAGGAAATAAATATAGGATATACATAGGTAAATATAAAATGATATTTAGGGTTATGAAATGTTAGGGTTATGGAATGAATATGAAATATATGAATGGGATATAGAATATAAATATAGGATTAGGTCTAAGATAATGGGTATAGGATGAGGAAACTGTAATGAATATAAAATATGCATTCAAGTATTAACTTAATTTTAACAAAGTCTAAAAATTTCTACAAAAAATTGAATTTACAAGAGCAAAATTGTGCACTTACTATACTTGTACTCCCCTGATAGTATTGGATGAATGTTGTTGTTCTTTAACAATATTGGATGAAGTTGTCTTGTTCGAATATCGTAGAAAGATAGAAACATAGAGCTTATTTATGCTTCCTGTTCTACGTTCTTCATTGATTCTGGTCCATTGATTGTTGATGTCATTCAGGTCCCTCTGCAATTGATTCATAATAACTCAAGTCCCTTTTGTCATGTACATTTTTATGCAATATATATATATATATATTTATGTTGTATTTTCCATGAGATTCGACGCTGCGAGATTGATGGTATGGCCAGCTTCAGCAGTTTGACGTCCTTTTCTTTAGATGGCCCCAGGATGTGAGGTATATGCAGTGTTTTCATGTACGTCTTTTTACTATGAGATGCATTGTGTTGCAGAGATCCCTGTTTGATGTGGGATCTTGTTTTCTTACTTGTTTCATGGTTCCTACTTGATGTGACGTGGAATCATTTGTGGGATGTACTTGTTGTCATGATTCATCATGTTTTGTTTGAGATCCCTTTGTTGTTATGTTGATGTGAGACTCATGTGTTGCCATGTATGTTTGCATTAAGATCCCTTTTATGCCATTTTGGCAAGATGCTCATTATCAACATACATGAGTTTAGGTCACACTGATAGGAATCTGTTTTGAATGAGAGTTCCTACAGCGGAACATCTCTTGGAGCCACTCCTGCATGAGGGCATTTTCCTTGTATGATAGTGATGTCACCTCTTATGTACATCATCACTATTGACAACACTTAAAGCAGCGGCCTACACCATCTTGACACCGGGGCCTGGAGACGTAGTCCCTCCTGGACAAACTCCATTATCAACGTCTTGAGTTTTATGTCGCTGATCATTGTCATGTTCCTTCTTTACAACATGTATTTATGTTCCTTTATGCTATTTTAATTGCAATTCTAATCACATCACGAAAGTAAAATATCTTGGTTAAATCTGAGAGTTGAGTCAACTCAAATCAAGTTTGGTATCAGAGCGATCTTTGTGTGGATGTGAATTGCAAGCGTGAACAATGGAACGTGCAGTAATAGAGGATGAAAAATCGATGTACGAGACCATGCTCAAAATTTCCAAAAGGATGGAAATAATGTATGAAGCTCTACAAAAAGAAACAGATGGAAAGGAGCGATTGCAGCTTTAGTTGCGAGCCACGGAAGAGGCCCTAGAAGAATTGAAGCACAACAACCAGAATCTTCAAATAGATAACATTGAATTGAAGATGCGCCTAAAAGAAGAGAAAGAGGAGAAACATAGTTTGCTACGATAGCTACAAGCTAAGGATAAGGCTTAGAAAAGTTGCAATGTGACCCATGTGAGGTAAAAATAAATTCTCTGAATTCATGTATGTTTCCTGATGATGATTTCGATGTTTTTGAAAATCATACCACAGGAATTGGCTCCAAACTGTTGAAGAAAATGGGGTATGAAGGCAAAGGCTTGGGCATTAATGGCCAAGGTGTTGTCAACCCCATCCAAGTAGAGGAATTACCCCATCCAGCAGGACTTGGGTATGTTAGAAAGGAAGTTGGGGAATGCGCTGAGACAGCTAGTGAACCACCAACAACAGATGATGAGAAGCCCTCATCAGTTCTTTCCAACACGACAGTAGAGGTAAAAGATATTGATTTCCTTTTAGTTTTGTCTTCACATAGTATTATTTCTATTGGATATTTGGAGGTCCCAATTACAAGGAAAAATATGAGGCTCCTTACTAAGACAAGGCATGAGGAGGAAAAATAAATTGGTGTTAATAACCAAGGCATAACTCAACCATTGGAGGTTGTGCAAAGACCTCAATTTGCAAGCTTGAGATACACTGAGGGAGAATGCTTGAAGGTGTATGCTTCCGAGACATTGTCGAAATCATCAAGGAAAGAGAATGATGGGAACACATCCCCATCATCCCATGGCAGTGCCCATTGTAGGGAGAGAGCTGAGTCAAGCTCTCATCACCATAATGACACCAAAGGCAGTAAGGAAAGGTATAACCAGCCTCGACATTTGAATGTTCATTTCGATTATAATCATGTTGTTAATGATGGACATAAAACATGGCATCGAAAAAAATGTACCTTTTGTGGATTACATAACCATACATTTTTTAAGTGTTGGAAAAGAATATCAGCACAAACAAAGATGAGGCGTGAAATACCCTCTCAACAGTAGGTAAAGAAACATGGTAAGTAGATCTGGAGGAAGAAGATGTATTGCAGTCATTGCAACAAAGGTGGCCATGAAAGAGCCACTTGTTGGAGGCTCCATCTAGAGCAGTGCCTTAAAGACAAAACGTCAGTGCATGAACTAGGTGAAACAATTGTTTGACAAGCAAAACCACCACAGGGGGTGACCCATTCACATTATAAGTGAAAAATGGTTTCTATATATGTTATCTTATCATGGTCATGCTTTTGTAAGTCATTTGGTGCATTTTAAGATGTAAAAGTGATGATGTGTTTTCCATCACTTATTAAGCAACAATGATGCTTGGTTTTATTTTGTGTTGCATTTTAAACTGTGAAAGTGATGTCGTGTTTCCATCTCTTGTCAAAGAAACAATAGTGTTTGGCCTTATTTTTGTAAATCATGTGTTGAAATGATGATGTGTTTTCCATCACTTGTTGAAGAAACAATTGTATGTTGGCCTTGTTTTCATAGTTGGGGTATTATTTCCATTTTGATGTAAACTTGACCACCGCAGACAAGGTACATAGAAGTTGCAAATTATTATTCATGCTTTTGGAGGACCAAAATCTCCTCAGTGGGGAGGATTGATCCAGGTGGCTCTAGAGACACACACAAGACAAAGAGGGCTTATGGAAGCTCAAAAATCAAAGTGATCGGAATTCTTTCGAGCTAGGACCAAAGCGTAGATATTGTTGTCATTATCGCAACGGTGTGAACGGTTCGTCAATCCGAGCTTGTATGAGGGAGAACGAGCCAGTTAAATTTTTGGTCAAAGTTGGACTGTGGACCAGGTTTAAGTGTCCTACAATTTGACCAACCCCAAGGCATGAAACCTAGCTCCCGAAAGTGGGTGAATTTGTTGGATCATTAATTTGTCTAATATCCCCTATATTAGACAAATTTGAAAAACATGTTTTATATATATATGAGGTGGCAGGCCACCACCCCTACCACCCCCAAAATATATAAAAAAAAGTTATATTTAAATGTGGTTGACGGGCCATGACCCCCGCTGGCCTCCCCATCCAACCACATAAATCAATGTTAATTTGGGTCAGTGGCCATTACCTCGTCGAACCCTCCCTCAACCAACCACACCACATAACACATTAAAACATTAACTATGGGGTGAGCGGGCCACCTCCAGTGGACCTGGCCCACACCCAAAAACCACCATACCAACGCATATAACATTAATGTGAGTTCGGCGGGGATCGAACCCTCCCATCCCACGTGGGTTGTCCCCCACCGGGCGGCCCCATATGGTGCATACACCAACCTCCGCGCTATTTAAAACAATACGCCACCAATTAATACAACAAACCCCACATCAACGTGCCCTATTTAACGGTTATGTAACGTAAAAAGGGAGGGGCAGGATTTGATCGCCCGACCCCTCCCTGGCCATTTACTTTATTTACCAACACGCTAACGGCCAATGTTGGTAACTCCGCCCGAAATTTTATATATAAACTCATTTTCTAGTGCGCCTAGCAGCATGGAGGAGTGGAGGAGCACGCACGTAGATTGAGGTATTTTTTTAATTAATTTTTATTGCAGGGTGGAACCATGAACCTGGGAATAACACAGGCGGAACCATGATTGGGTGAAATTCTCAGGAGGGTGAAATTTTGGCAGTGTCCAAATTGGACAAATTTTATGTCAATCTTACACCTCTCAACAACACAAACCTGATGGCGCAGTCAGTTTCCTTATCTGAGCATGAGATCTTCAGATGACTCGGAAGAGGGAATCTTTGAGGAATCTAAGGGGAATCTAAAAGATTCCTTAAGCCCCATATTTTCACTTTCTTAGAATTCATAAATTTGATAGTCGATTTTGCACTATTCGACACCACAAATCTGATGGTGCATTCAAAATTTCCATTTGACCATTCTCTTTTTCGGCCACTTTCCAAAGTGAAGTGCAAGTGTTAGAATTCATGTACGAGCAGCCATTTCCATGAGATTCAACGCCGCAAGATTGATGGTACGACTAGCTTCAGCAATTTGACATCCTTTTCTTCAAATGGCCCCAGGATGTGACGTATATGCAGTGTGTTCATGTACGTATTTTTACTATGAGATGCATTGTGTTGTACAGATCCCTGTTTGATGTGGCATCTTGTTTTCTTACTTGTTTCATGATTCCTGCTTGATGTGATGCAAAATCATTTGTGGGATGTACTTGTTGTCATGATTTGTCATGTTTTGTTTGAGATCCCTTTGTTGTTATGTTGATGGGACACTCATGTGTCGCCATGTATGTTTGCATTGAGATCCCTTTTATGCCATGTTGGCAAGATTCTCATTATCATCATACATGAGTTTAGGTCATACTAATAAAAGTTTGTTTTGAATGAGAGTTCCTACAGCAGAACATCTCTTGGAGCCACTCCTGTGTGAGGGCATTTTCCTTGTATGATAGTGACGTCACCTCTTATGTACATCATCACTATTGACAACACTTAATGCAGCGGCCTACACCATCTTGACACCAAGGCTTGGAGATGTAGTCTCTCCTAGACGAACTCTGTTATCAACGTCTTGAGTTTTATGTTTCTAATGATTTTCATGTTCCTTCTTCTTTACAACATGCATTTATTTTCCTTTATGCTGTTTTAATTGTAATTCTAATCACATCACAAAAGAAAAATATCTTGGTTAAATCTGGGAGTTGAGTCAACTCGGATCATTAGGCCCCCAAGGTCCCTTGCAAATAAAGCATAGACCTTTCCTCCTTAGCTCATTATTTTTGTCTATTTGAATCTTTGCATCCTTGTCTCCACTACAAACCTTAGCTCATTATTTTTGTCTATATGAATCTTTGCATCCTTGTCTCCACTACAAACTCGTGTCCTCCTCTACTCCTCCTTGGTCAGCTGCCTTCTTAAAAGTGTCATGTTCTTCTCAACCAACCCTTCGACTAGTTCATAAGAAGCAGGTGACACAAGCTATTCCTTCCTCCAAATGGCTAATAACTTGGATTGAAGCTTCTTGAAAATGGAATCACAGTCTCCCATAATTTAAGAAAAAATATGCTACATGTGTGGCATCCCTCAGTTCATAAATCTCCATTGTAAATAATTATAATTAACTAAAGGTTGAGAGAAGGGAAATAGATTATGGCTACTTTGGGAGGGAGATTTCTTGAGAAATTAGAAAAATTAAATACATCATCCATGGGTTGGATGAGAATATTTAATGAGTTGATTGTGCATTAAATTTAACTAAAGATATAGGGACAGGCCCAGGTGTCCTTCAGCTCCAACAATAAGCAAGAAAAGGACAAAAAAATTAAGGACATCATGGGTTGTGTTGTCTAAGAAGTTGACTATGTGCGACTGTGGATAAAAATATATATGGGGTCAATTGGAAAAGGCATGCATAGCTACTATGGAAGAGAGGAGGATACACTCTCATGCACGCATAGGTAAGGCAGAACAAACTCTCTCAAATTCTCTCTCGGGATAGATACAATGGAAGAAGGGAAACATATTATTTTTTGCCTATCGTGCATATGCTTATGTAGTAGTAGAGAAGACGTTGTAAGAACAATGCAGGAAAATTTCCTCCAAGGGTGGAGGTGAGAAAATAGTGAGAGAGTAGTGATTAGATTGGGAAAAAAGAAAGCTATTGAGAGATAGGAACCAAATGAAGAACCCTCATCGAGGCTTGCTGGGTAAAATCATTATAGAGAGCAGTAGATTTCCTATAAGGCTGAAGAACTGTTCGGATGGGGTCCCCTGGGTTAGTTTTCGGTTTTATATAACCCAAGTTTTGATTAGTTCTTGTAAATAATGTCAAGTCTTCGTGATTTGTGGATGCGGAGCATGTAGAGGATTAGGAGTCAAAGGGGTTTAGCCCCTTGTTTTATGTAAATTTTAAATTGGTTTTGAGATCCACCCATGGTCCGCAAACCATGGCATTGTATGAAAAAGACTATAAATAGGTGTGTCTTAGAGAGTCTAAGGCAAGAGATTGATAAGAAATGGGTCAATAGAAGAGAAGTGATAGCGAAAAGAAGTGGGTCAGATAGGAGAAGAAAGGATTTGCAGCTGAGTGCGTAGAGACCTAGGTAGAGTCCGTAACTAAGTACACGAACCCCTGCAGCTAAGTGCACAGAGACCTAGGTAGAGTCCACAGCTGAGTGCATAGACCCCTGCAGTTGAGTGCGTAGGGTAGTTTTGAGTCTGTAATCCTGAATTGAAGATCAATAAAGACTATTTCCGAAGAATTCTCGCGTAGTTTTGTTTCCTTATTTTTATGATATATGTTGTCAATCAATGATGTGTTTTATGGAATATTGATTGAATGTTGTGTGATTATGTTGAATAACTATTAATGATGTACGCAATGCATGTTTAAGTAATTTCGTGAAGACTCTTGTAGTTTTGTTTTATCAAAGTTAATTAACTCATACTACAACATTAATTGTCAACCCAGGGTAGGTCTTGTTGTTTCAATGTAGCTCGCACTATCTATGCCGATACACTCCAGCCAAGCATAAGAAAGTGTAGAAAAACTGTAAAAGATGTCGTTGATCTAAATTACTGAATCAATCATGTATGCAGATATAAAAACAATCCACAGAATTAAATCACAACTCGCAGCTATTGAAATAAAGGTGCGCCACACCTAGAACTAACATCTATTCTAGTTGGTTACTATTCCTCTATTGTTTAACTCTGTGCAATAACACAAGATAAATAGAAACAACAGCGAATTCAATCCACGATTTGTACAGCAACAGCGAGAAACTATAAATCAATAAACTGAACTGAAATGTACACTACCTAATCACTGCAATCCTTGCCAAAAAGGAGGGCCCTTCCTCCTCAACAGGGCGCAGGAAGAACACAAAATGTGATTAACGAATCATTTAAGAAGCAATAACAGCATCATCGTGCCAATTGATATTAAAATAAGTTCAGGAATTACAGAAAAAGAGTAATGGTACTCTTCTATATGCCGCCTTTGATACATAAAAAGTCGAGTCTTTTATAACTATTACATCCTGAAAATTAGAAAACAGATCAGTGATGAGAATCTTCGATTCTCATGTTGATCCAAAAATAAAGAAGTTGCAACCTACTGCTAAGTAAATATACATTAGTTACAACTGCTTGAGTCGTGTTGCCTAAAAAATAAACAATCCTATTGCCAACAGCTATTATGTGGAATAGTACCCACATTTCTAGCTTCGGTGCAACAATATTGAGCAAATGATGGTTCAGGATGACGTGGCATAACTGATCACAACATTGTTGGTGTAACGGCAGATCCACGCGAGGTGTAACAACACCCGATGTGTAACAGCACCGATGTGTAGCAACAATCTGTAATAGCAGCCACCTGTAACAGCAGTCATTTGTAACAACACCTACTATGTAGCAGCGATATGTAACAACACTCAGGGTGTAACAATGAAATGCTCTATCCTTTCCTGCAATTAACTCTTGTAGTTTGTCTGCTTCCATGAGCCAACACCTGAAAAAAGATAACTTCTTGACATGCTCCTTCAATGCTCGTCTAGTTAGCCACAAAAAGAAATAAAGCCTCGTATTTATTTGGTAAAATACAGCAAAGTAACATGACAATAAAATGGATTAAAAAGGTAAGAAAATAGGGAGTTTTGTCATTTAAGGGCACAGGTCTGAAGGACAGAAAGGTCAAAACAAGGGAAAGAAGGTGCAGAAAATGGGTGAAAGGCCACACCCAACATCTCCCCTCGACTAAAGCCACTGCATGTAAAATCTCAGACCCTTCTACTATGCCCCCGATGGAAATCTGTAAAGTTGTATGCAGTAGTAGTATCATCGCCTGGAGCTCTGAATCCTTGATCGGCCATTAATTCACGTGGCCAGGATTCCTCTTCATAATCACATAAATGATAATCAAGTTGATACTCTTCCAATGTCAACCAGATCAGAGGGAATATGAACCTGAGGCCAATCCAGAATGCCCCCAGTGTTAGAACAATTTGGGTGCATTCCGGCACCCGTGAAATAGCAGCCACAAAGTTCTTATACTCAAATGGGTCCCCTTCCTACAATTCTGCACTACAAGCCTCCATGCACTTGAGACATCCGACCAGTGCTTGGCTCCTCATGGTTGCAAATAATTTGAGGCAGACTCTCATGATATTTCTTCTGTAGATGGCTAACTGATCTCTCCTTTCCAAAGTGCTTAGGAACTGCCTGAAATCTCACCAAAGTGCATAGGTCATTACAGGTTCAGCTCGGACCCATAGTGTTGTCCTGTCCTCATTGGTCTTTATTGTCTTCTTAGCCAGTTACCACTCAATGTAGTTCCTCATAAATGAGAAGAATGCTCGTAATTGTAAATCTCCCATGAAAGAGAGGATAGTCACCACCCTATTTGTGCTCACGTATTCACACATCATATTGTGCAAGAACAGATTGCACAACAAATTTTGATCATCAAAATCACAGGGCTGAAAATTTTCCAAAAAGGTGTGGTTAAAAGAACCCAAATATGACCTTTTCTCATAAAATGCCCTCAACTGAAATAAATAGTAGCATTCCCACAGGGACATAGGGTATGACGGGGATGACCACCTGCATGCTAGCAGGTTTAGAGTGAGGTCGTGGAGTTTGATCTTATCAAATGTTAGGTCATAGATCTTCTGATGCAGCTAATACAGTTGTTCATCCTTTTTCTTCATCATTTCTTTATGCCTTCATGCCTCCTCGTTTCTTTCCCATTCTTCCTTCAACCATTTCTCTTGCAAGTAATCCATCATATTCTTATGCACGTTGAGTGGAATCACTTCCTCCTGTAGAGAGAGTTCCAGTTGCTTCCAATTTTGCAGCTCTGTCAATAACAACAATTTCTCAGAATGTTATCCTTCAACAGGACCCAGCGTTCTTCCACATGCATCATCAACTAAGGGTGTAGCATCCTCCTAAGGGCGAAGTTTTCCCACCTCAGCCGCTGGTTCTTATGTAACAACAGCGTCATCAGTGGTTTTGACCATAGTTTCCTTATTTTCCTGGTCAGCTTCCATTCTTACTGCTGGTTCTTGTGTGGCATTAGTAATGTCCACAGGTTTTTTTTCTCATCATTTACCTTCGAACCAGCTTTGATCTCTATTGTTGGTTCTTGTCTAACAGTAGCAGTGACCATCAGCTCTTGAATATTATCTTTCTCTTCCTCCACTTGGCTTATTTCCTCCTCCAACAACAATGTCAACAAGGGTTCTTGTGTATCCATTACTTGATCACTCTTTGTGGATTGTGTTGTCTCGGTTGTTGGTTCTTGTGTATGAGAAATGTCCTCGACAGGTTCCAGTGTACCAGCTTCGCAGTTTTTGGTTTGAGTCTCCCTTGATGTAGTATCTATTACACAGACTTTGAATCCAGCTTCCACCAACTTCCCAGCACAAGCTACACACAGAGTTCTCGAGATTTCTCCCCTTCTAACCTTCTCCATAGCCCATGCAAGAACCAAAGACCTGTCTTTTTAGGGTTGCTGAAGGTTCCCTTCCTCAAGTCATGGTCCCAGAGGGAGGAGATGAGGCCGAGACACTTGCGCACAACCTGATAGTGATCT
>Ga0181464_1000643_pt2 | contig 15022 bp, 14 predicted proteins | sample InSIn2gowninarea_FD_119074 | JGI IMG/M metagenome (GOLD analysis project Ga0181464, IMG submission 119074) | Clean room microbial communities from NASA Spacecraft Assembly Facility at Jet Propulsion Laboratory, Pasadena, California, USA -... ...
TTGGAGGGATTGGACCGGTCTGTTATTTGGATTTGGATTGGGCTAGGCGGGGAGTTGCGGCCTCAGATTAGACTGGGGATTTTGTTGTAAGGCTGGCAGAGTCAGTTGAGGGAGCGGAATAGTTCCTGCTGGCTTATATGTCGATTTCGGCCAGTTCGTCTGCCAGGGTGAACTTTGTGAAGTAGGGGGAGTCCATTGTGGAGGATATGGCCCATTTTGCCAATATGGTGGAGCGTAAGGAAAGTTCGGCCAACCAAATTGGCTTATCTGATTCATCCACAGATTTGGAGAAGGAAACGACTGTGGTGACCAGTTCGAAAATGGGGGTTGAGATTGTTCAGAAGAGTACTCGATTTTCGTGGATTGGGGGCTATTTTTTTCACACAGGGGCAGACATGCAAATTAAAAGATTTATTCGAGAAGACGAAATTTTCGACATCTTAAAAGCCTGTCATGATGGACCATGTGGGGGACACTTTGCTGAACGTAGAACAGCACACAATGTATTGCAGACTGGATATTACTGGCCTACGATTTTCAAAGATGCGAATAAATTTGTCCAGGCCTGTGATAGCTACCAGTGGGCAGGACGACCTGGTCAAGCCGACGAGATGCCTCTGAGGCCACAATTAGTCATCGAACCATTTGAACGATGGGCTCTTGATTTCGTTGGACCCATTAACCCATCATCAAATTAGAAAACATATATCTTGGTGGCGACAGAATATGTCACCAAATGGGTTGAGGTCGAAGCGTTGCCTAGAGCTACAGAAGACTTTGTAATATAGTTCATGTTCCATCTGTTTGTACGCTATGGTCTTCCAAGAAAAATAATTACGGATGGAGGACCACAATTTGCTGGAAATAGATTAGCTGCAACGCTTAACAATTATCACGTCCAGCATAAGATCACTAATCCATATCACCCGTAGGCGAATGGGCAAGTAGAAAGTAGCAACAAGGTAATAGAATCAATTTTAACAAAAACCATTGCGTCACATAGGCGCGATTGGGCCGCCCGATTACCCGAAGCACTGTGGGCTTATAGAACCACATGGAGAAGTACCACCGGTTATTCACCCTATCAATTAATGTTTGGAAAACAACCCATTTTCCCCATAGAGTTCGAAATCCAAACATTACGAACCGCACAGGAAGTTGGCTTAGATCTAAGCGAGGCACAACTTAATCGATTACAACAGATTAATGAATTGGACGAAATCAGGCTCTCTGCATTACAGAATACAACACTTATTCAACAGCAGCGAGCTAAATGGCATGATGCACTCATCAAGAATAAAGTCTTTCACGAGGGAGACTGGGCTCTGTTATATGATTCTCGATTTCAAGACTTCTCGGGGAAACTTCAGACTCATTGGTTGGGACCATACGAAATCCAGAAAGTACATGACAATGGGACCCTCACTCTAATCACAATTGATGTTTCTAGATACGCATTCAAGGTAAATGGCCACCGAGTTCGTCTCTATCGCAAACCACTCACTCGGGAATCCTTTTATCAGCAGCTATGTCGAGACACTGATATGGAAATTTTAGGAGAGGAAGCAGAATCCTCCTCACCTATAATTCATTAAGGAATTCATTTCTTTTTAATTTGTACATAAGTTTTTTTGTCATTCCTATACATATATTTTCCTAACATTTTCATTGATTTTCTCTTTTGCAAAATTTCGATTTTTGCTTTCTGTGTGTTTCTGCTGTTCCTTTTCAAAAGGAACAACATTTGTGGTTTTCTGCTGTTCCTTTTCAAAAGGAACAACATTTGTGACTTTTAGTTGTTCCTTTTCAATGGAACAACATTTTTGCTTTTCTAACTGTTCATTTTCCAAAAGAACAACATTCTTTTCGTTAATTGTTTTGCTGTTCCTTTTTTAAGGAACATCATCTCAAGTATTTTTGTATGGTTTCTTCTCTGCTGTTCCTTTTTCAAAGGAACACCACCGGCATGCTTTTGTTCTCTTTGTTGATTTATATTGAGGATGATTTTCGCCCACGTTCTTTCCAGTCTTTAAGATACAGCTATGCATTTATGCAATGAATATAAAATTATGACATACCGAAGTCAGCACATCATAAATCGCTATCTTTATAAGACCTAGTATTGATAAGAGGACAAAAGGAGGGACACACTTACCTCTCATCTTTGCTGTCATTGTTCCTTTACCTTTGCACTGGTTGGATATCTTTATCATGACGATTTCCCTAAAAATTCTTTGATTATTACTTAGGAATAAGAGCAAAGGGTTTATATCTTCCTATTGGGATGATAAGACTTCTTCCACCATTCCCACTCTTAAGGAGTGTTGAACCACCCTTATGTGTATACAAATAAGAGAAAGTTTATTTCAAAAAAAAAAAAAAGAGTAAATCGGGATTATCAATTGTCAAATGCAGGATAGGGGGTCTCATCAAGAGCCAGCCTACCATGATCATGAGGATGGAAGTGAAGTGGCATTCCCATTATGGCCACCACACCAGGGATATGGTCCAACAGGTTTACTAAATAAATAGACCTTGGAACAGGGGGTCTCATCACGAGCCGGCCTGACCACGTTTCACTCCCTCCTTGTGAATGGCATTATGGTTACCTAGTTACCAAGCTGGCATAATGGCCTACATTTTGACAAAATATTCTTCAAAATACACACAAAGGATCATGGTTCGGGGGGTGAAATAAACAACTCTGCCAAGGTTATGAACACCTGTCGGCAGCAGAGCTCTGTTAATGGTATTGAAGTCGTAATGGTTACACCAATAGGTATGATGTCAATACTTCTTTGTCTCTTATATCCTATGAATAAATCATATTTTATGTCCCGATTTATACATTGCATGAACATTGATTACCACCAATCATGGCAAAGGGACTGATAATGACCGCTGGAGATGTTTCACAATTGACAGACATCCTATCCCCAGCCTCGCATCATATAATGATGGCTCTTATGTAAAACGCGATCCACCTTTTTGCCTCAATTTCGGTATTTCGTTGTCCATCTAAAACATGGCATAATTTCATATGCTGTTCCTTTATGCCTTGGTTACAGAACGACTGCTGATTTTTGACGGCTGGGACAGCCTATCATATTGCGGGGGGAAGGTAACCTCATTACTCCACGAATTACGTGTCAGCTCACCATTCGGGGAAGATAGTGTACGAAGGTATGGCATGATTTAACGGCATGATAATTCTATTTTTACGAAAGTTGCTGTCCATAATCCATTTTCGTTGCATACTCTATGTTTTTTTCCAAAATTTTGCGACTATCACCCTCTCTGCGTTTCAAATAGCACAGACAGTTGCTGTTCCATTGGGAGTTTTTAGTGAAACCATGGGGGGAAAGGCAATTCGAAGTGAACCTCAGAAATTGACAGTCTCCGCTGCTGCCCGGGAGATCCTGGAAAGAGAAGGGTGGCTGAATTATTTCAGTCGGCTACAAGAGTCCAATGAGACAGTGGCATTGGCGTTTCTGCAGAACCTGCAGGAGGATCATTCCATAGTAAGAGGGAAGCGGATAGCGGTCACTGACGATATAATTGCAGAAGTCTCGGGCCTACCAACCGTAGGACCCGTATGGACGCTGAAGAAGGAGAGATTACAGAAAATCATGGAAATTTTCCAGGATGAAGGCCAAAGATTGACAGTTAAGGGGAAGGGAGTTCTACCAGCAACGTTAGGAGAACCCTGAATGGAATTAGCGAAGACAGTGAAAAGCTACATCACTTGCGAAGGAAGGAAAGACGTGGTAAGACTACGTCATCTTAAACTCTTATCTGTTTTGAAACAGAAATGTTCTGTAAATTTGCCTGCACTTTTAAATTCATTATTGCATGATGCGGCCCGAAGCCTGAAAAATGCACAGCACGTAGAATCAGTTGTTAGCCACCATGGATTGATTCGATTGATAGTAAGCCATAGCCTCACCCAGCAGCAGAGCAGCTGGGAGGAGCTCATTGCAATAATCAAGGGGGGATTGGCAGCACCATCCCCAAAACCTAAGCATGTTGCCCCAAAACGTAAACGTTCTTCAATGACACCAGAACGACCAGAAAAACACAGAGAATCGGTAGCAGAAAAACATGTTGCCAGTACACCCAAACAACCAGAGAGACCAAGGAAATCAACTCGGTTAGCCCGGATACGAGGAAGGCTGGAGAAAATCCAGGAGAGTACCAGCCAGCTAATTGAGATCACAGATGAACTTCTAGAACCAGAAGGAAGACCATCCGAAGAAAAGGCTGAAAAATCTGCGGGCGAGGCCGAGCAGCCCAGAGAAGGAATCGAGGAAGGAGATGAGCACTCCGAAACGGAAGTAGAAGCTGAGCACTCTCAGGAAGCTACTCAGCAATCCGATCAGGAGGAGGAAATGGAACAGCTGGAGGGCAGCCCACCTCGGGACCCTTTGGCCGAAGACGAACTGGCTGCAGTCTTGGTCAATATGGAAAAATATTACCAACCCTCCAGCCCAGCGGACCTCCCCAACGAACCTCTAGAAGAAAACGCACCTGAAAAATCACATGCAGAAGAAGAAAACCTGCCAGTTCATGATGACGAGATAGGATAAACCAATCGGGAACAATCTGTTCCCACGACACCTGAGGAAATTCCAATAGAAGCAGGAGTAGATTTAAGGGCTAGTCATGAGTCGTCTGCTGAAACCCTGGAAATTAAGAAATTGAGAAGGAAACAGCAGAAATTGTTGAATATTATAGCCCAGCTCTGTCAACAAATTCGAGTTCTGAAAGCCAACCAGAGGATAAGGAGATCCCGCAGGGCAAAAAGACTAAGGACCAATAGTCACCCTGCTGATCAAGACCCTACTAAGAGCTCTGCTACTGTTCCAAATAATGCAGAGGAACCGACTGCTGTTCCATCAACAGGGGAACAGCAGCAAACTTTTGTTCGTGTCAAACAAGAATGGCCTGCCGAAAAACAGACTGTTGTTCCATCAACAGAAGGACAGCAACAAACTTTCATTCATGTTAAGAAGGAGAAGGAGAAAAAGGAAGTCCAAATAGAAGCACCACCCTCAGGGGTAATTCAAGTTCTGAACTCCAAACAACGTAATAAAAAGGTTCAGGTAAAACTCCCGGCCGCTACGGCTCTATGGAAAAGGGATCCGAAAACAAGAACCTTGCACAAGATGATGAAGCAAGCTCAGCAAGAAGCTGAACAGCTGAGAGAACAAACAATCCCCCGAGAGAAATATGAAGAGTTACAATAGCAACTTAGGAATATTAGTCAGTCCGAGAGCCAGGCCTTTGAAGGCTGGCAAAAGGAGCAAGAAAAAGTTACTAAGGTAACTTGTCGACTAGATATTGTTATTAGGCAGATGGACACTGTATTTTCTTTATATAATGACGTTCTGACCTGTAGGGCCCCTGCTAAAAACTATGCTTTATTTTTACTTGAATGATATTTACGATTAAAGATAAAAGCTGTTAGAGCGGGTGCCCCTATACAAATCAATACCGTTAATGATTTCATAGATTGTTGCAAACATTATGGGGTTAAGGTTCAAAGATTATTGTGTGAATTTTACTTGCACAATCTCATGCTAGACTAGGAAACTGACTTAAATCCTGGTCCTTTTGTTGGGGACATACAATTGCAAGCCTTCATTTCATTCGGGGTCAATCAGCTGAAATGGCTCAGAGCTTATAACACTTTTCAGAGAAAGGAAAATAGCCTGGACTTATGGGTGAGAGCCGAGCCTAGAGACCCAGTGCTGTTATGGAAAGCACATAGGAACCTTATGAGAACCCCGGGTGTCATGGAGACATTAGGACCCATGCACGAAGCCCTAATCCGACACAGTTTGGAATATTTTCTTACTATTAAAGACCTCGCCATCGATGCTGCAAAATTCTGATACCAGATTTCTAGCCCAAACATCCAGCTCAGGGAACCATTCAAATATGAAAATTTTGAGCTGGCTGCCGACCGATTGAACATTTATGGCGAGCATATTTTGCAAGCAGGGCCATCCTGGTTAGGGTATCGATTTCGTAGTCCAATCATCTGGCACCCTGCACCTGGATATCAGGCCTTGTATGAAATGCCTCAGGGTCAAATACATCAGCTCTTTGATAATTTAGTCACTCATCACGGTTGTAGGCCTCCACACGAGATTCCCTCTCCAGCGTATTCTCTCACTGCCTTGCATGTCAACTATAATGTTTTCATGAGGGCATGAAACAGGGTAAGCAGGGGGGTGTGTGGAGCACTCGAAAGGTACACTTTTGACAAACAATTTAATGGATTTTCAGTAACATTTGTAAACTTTTATGCATCATGAACTCAAAGAAATAAAATAATTCTAATAAAATATGTGAAAATTAACATGGGGAACTTAATCACTGATAATTGTCATTTTCTGTGTAGGGAAAGGTGGAAACGAAGAGCTGCCGTTCAAAAGGAGAAGATAAAGAAGAAATAACTGCTGTCCCTCTGGAAGGAAACCGAATGCAGACAAGATTGAGCAGATCGAAGCAGATCATCCTCGAAAAGGAAGAAGAGATACCAAATCAGCGGAAAATGAAAAGAAAGTAAAAGATTAACAGCTTGGAGAATCCCTCAGGATCTTTGATCCTGAGGGATCGCTGTTTTGCTTATTTTGTTTTACTTGGATATTTCCGTCGTTGCCTTTATAAGAAGGAACAACGTTGTTAAGAGGGGACTTTTCTTTTATGTAACTTTCAGTTTAAAGCTAAACTTTGATCATTGAGTCTCACTGAGACCTGGTTTATTGTACGTTTGTTGATGCGTTAATACAAAAACTTGGCGTTTATTTCATCCGTGCGTCTGGAGTAACTCAAGGCGGTGTGCCATTGGAAGCTAAGGGCCCGGCTCTGAAGGACACTTGCTTTTGTATCACTATAATTTCATTTTTCTGTGGTTTGCTTATCATTATTGCTCGGTAATCTGATATGCTTTTCATGTGCTGTTTCATGCTCCGCTATGATTAATTCATCAAGGTTTCTTTCAGGACATCCATGTAGTGACTCTGCATTATATTGTCGAATCTTTTCAGAAGTTAATCGCATGTTATTAGTCCGAACCAACCATTTCAATTACAGAACATTTGCATTGAACATTATTGTTATTAGATTCATTTGAAGTCACGATTATTGAACCTGAAAGTAATGTTGTTCCATTTGGATATATAGTCCTATTCGTAATAATCAATATTGATCAGGTTACCATACCAGCGTGTTGTGTGTAAGTATGATTGATTGGTGTTGTTTTATAATTTATCAATGAGTGCTGTTCCATAAGTGTATTCTATCTGATTTGCCTTGAGAAGAAAATATTATTGTTTTACTGCAAGGTGTGAGTTTAGTTCAATAGATCAAGTTTGGTTATGACTCGTGAGACTTAGTTCTTTTTATTGCTGTTCCATTTACTATTGTTCCATTTTAGACCTGCTGTTCCATTTGCTGTTCCATTTTACTTTCCGCCGTTCCATTTACTTGTATTTGCTACTTTGGTGTGAGAGAAGGTCTAAGGCTGTAGTGAGCCTCAGCATTCGCTGCCTAGCTCCCAGACCTATAGTCCATGCTCTAATTTCTTTTCCATCAGTTTCTAGAGGGATGGGTTATCGCTTCCGTACCCTTGACTGATAAGCTGTCTTGTGTGTTTTATCCTTTTAAAGTAATTTAGTCTTAATCTAGCATCCATTTACTCTTGTATGTTCTGAACACTGTACTAGTAGCATTACTCTGACAAATAGCCTCGGATTGAGATACTCTTTGCAATAAAAAAACGTTCCTGGATTGACTTATTAATGTGCGATAATTAGAGGTGAAAGTGACCCTTGTTACAACTCCACATTTTGGCGCCGTTGCCGGGGAAAGAGTGTAGCCATTTGTCTTTTACAGAGTAGTGTACGAACCTGCTAGGGAAGTGTTGGATTTTAAAAACGAAAGGTAAGAACCTGCGTACGGAGCATGTAAAAGCCCTGCTCCACCGTCCGCTTTCCTAGTAGAGTTGTTGGATTTAGTAGTTCATTTGAGTGCATGACTAAGCAGAAAAAGCCAGAAAAGAATATCAAACCTCCATTCAAACCCGAAAAATCCAAAGGGCCGGTGACCCTTGGCCGAACGACCTTCATAGACGAAATCTATAAGAAAACTGAATCTCAGCCATCGGTAGGCCTCAGGAAAGCCAATTCTAAACAGCCTACTAACTCCCTTCAGGCCACAGGATCACCATCTGTAGCCTTCGCTGAAGTGGATAGTCAAACTGAGGAGCAGGACTTTCAAGAAGTTGAAAATTCTACTCCCGAACTATTGCAGGAAGGGAATTTCAGTAACCTTTGTGAAGGAGAAGGAGAAACAGGGGAAACCAGGGAACCCAAATTTCCTATTGAGATAAACCAGCCATTAAATAGCCCAGATAAAGGGAGCGCCGCAAAAATCATTGTTGAAAGAATTCAATCTCCTTAAATAACAGGAACTTTCATTATTCCAGACAAAGGAAGTGTTATCAAAACAATCCCTATCAAGGCCGTTCCTTCTCAACCTAGGAATACCCTCCTAGAAATCCCAAAAGGTTATTGGCATATATTCGATCCCATGGCACAAAATCAGCCAAACGCTCAAACGTCCACATTGCAATATCCTATAGTGGATTCCATAGCAAATGCGCCCATGAAAGCTATCCCTCTCCAACATATCCCTACATTTCACGCTCTCACATCAGAAGATCCGGATGCATTTTTATTCGAATTCGATGTGTTATGCAGGGGGAATGACTACACCACCAATCCCCAGAAATTGAAATTGTTCCCCTCTACATTAAAAGGGGCTGCTTTAAGGTGGTTTATGGGATTAGGTGGTGGGGTCATTAACAATTGGGATCAAATGAAAGAGTCCTTCTTGAAAAAATATCAGGATTATTGTAGGTCTAGAGAATTAAAAGATGAAATATTCCAAATGACAGCTAGACCAAATGAAACATTAGAGGAGTACGTAGAACGCTTTTAGTATAATTTACAAAGATCCCCCTATGCATCACTACCTTTACCTGATAATGTGTTAAAAACTGCATTGATCAGAGGCATGAAGGAACAATGGATTGAAACACTAAATATCATGGGAAAAGGGGATATTTATCAAGAGAATTTTTCTGACATCGTTGATTTATGTATCAGGAGTTCAAGAGGTAGTACAAGGATAAAACTGGTAGAATACGATCAGTTTGTCAGAGATAATAAAATATCAAGAGAGGGAGTAACACGCGTAGAACTTGGAAATTTATTAGAAAATTTTAAAACTGATATTATAGGGACATTAACTACACAACTTGATATTGTGCAGGCTAAACAGAAGCAGATGGAGGCGGAACAAAATTTGGCGATCTTCTGCCCCCGGTGTAGAAGAAAACATAGCCACAAGCAATGTCCACTAGATACAGTTCAAACATGTGCTATCTGTACAAAAGATCACCTTACTGAGAACTGCCCCTCACTTCCTGGATTAAAGGCAGTATATAGGGAAGTGGAAGAAGAGCCAAAATCAGCATACTCGATTAACCAGCGTCGCCAATGGCAACCGAGGCAATCTGGTACGTTTTCAGACCCAACTTCTTCTTTCCAGCCTCCACCGTATAATGCTCAATAATACAATATGTGGCAAAACCAATCTCAACCCCCATTTTCGAACTGGTCACCATAGTCGTTTCCTTCTCCAAATCTGTGGATGAATCAAATAAGCCAATTTGGTTGGTCGAACTTTCCTTACGCTCCACCATATTGGCAAAATGGGCCATATCCTCCACAATGGACTCCCCCTGCTTCACAAAGTTCACCCTGGTAGACGAACTGGCCGAAATCGACATATCAGTCAGCAAGAACTATTTCGCTCCCTCAACTGACTCTGCCAGCCTTACAACAAAATCCCCAGTCTAATCTGAGGCCGCAACTCCCCGCCTAGCCCAATCCAAATCCAAATAACAGACCGGTCCAATCCCTCCAAATTATAGAATCACCAGAAACCGGACCTGACCTAAGGGAGTGCAATGATCTTCAGTTAAGATCTGGACGTATAATAGAAACTGAGGGAGATAAAACAGTTCATATTGAAGATCAGTTACCAAGAGAACAGTCGTTACAGTAAGAGGGTGTAAATAACGAGCAGACCCATAATCAAGCAACTACATCCTCTCCTCCGTTCCCAGAACGATTAGTCATATCTCGACCTATACAATGTCCAGACTTTGACATTCTGGGAGAGTTACAAAATCTGTACATAAGGATTCCATTCCTCCAAGTCATTCAAGATATCCCTATATACGCAAAAACTATAAAAGAATTGTGCATAAAAAAATCAGGGAGGAATACAACCACTAACCCAAGGGTCCAAGTAGTTGGTACTTTATCTGACCTGTTATCAGGAAAGGAGACACCTATTAAATATGAAGATCCAGGAAATCCAATTGTAACTGTTCAAATCTATGGTCAGACCCTGACTAATGCTTTGGTCGATCTAGGAGCCGCAATTAATATTTTGACAACTTCTACTTGCCAAAAGCTCGGCATTACATCGGTAGAACCTACTTCTACTTTGTTAGAATTGGCTGACCGATCTATAGTTAGACTAGAGGGTACTCTATACGATGTCATGGTCTCTGTAGATTCCTGGGAATACCCAACCGATTTCCTGATAATTAATCCAAAAACTCGACTGGATGGACACCCGCTAATTTTAGGTAGACCGTGGCTTGCTACTGTCGATGCTTACATTGGTTGCCGGCAGGGAAATATGACTATAACTAGAGGACCAGATATTAAAAATTTAGTTCTATACCCTCCGGCACAGCCAAGTCTTACAATGATAAAAACTAATCAGCACCCTGTGTCATACCTTACTGACAATATCAGATCCCCATTGACTGTACAGAAGGCTCTAGATTTTAAAGACAAAACAGAAGACGATGCCATCAATAATTTCATTAGTCAAGCTGAATCTAGATCTCACACACATTGCTACATGATAGAAGCAGCATTTGATAGTGAACTAGAAGAAGATCCTTTGAAAGATGCGCATGACCAAACAATACCTGTGACTTCTGTTGCAAACAGTAAAGTAGTGGAAATTGAGCCAAGAAAGACTCTAAATATTAATGCCAACCTTACACCGGAGCAAGAAATAAAGCTCATCCATCTGTTATGAAAGTATCAAGAAGAATTTGCGTGGGATTACCCGGACATGAAAGGGATTGATTCCCAATTGTGTACACACCATATTTATATAGAAAAAGATGCAAGACCTGTTCTTCAACCTCAAAGAAGACTTAATCCTCATCTAAAAGATGTTGTAAAAGCCGAACTTCAGAAACTTTTAGATGTTAATTTTATCTATCCTATCTCTGATAGTAAATGGGTCTCTCCACTTGTGGTGGTACCCAAGAAGAATGGGAAATGGAGGATTTGTGTGGATTACAGGGATTTAAACAAAGCCACACAAAAAGATCACTTCCCACTCCCATTCATCGACCAAGTATTAGATACTTTAGCAAGAAAGAAATTCTTTTATTTCCTGGATGGCTTCAGTGGATACAATCAGATCCAGATTGCCCCTGAAGACCAGGATAAAACTACTTTTACTTGTCCTTGGGGAACATTTTCTTATCGAGTTTTACCTTTTGGCTTATGCAATGCTCCTGCCACATTCCAAAGGGTTGTCCTTAGCATCTTTGCAGATTTAATAGATGATGGACTCGAAGTGTACATGGATGACTTTACACCATATGGAGATGATTTTGATCTAGCTCTAGACACCCTAGAAAAAGTCCTAAAACGTTGCATTGCTAACAGGCTCTGCCTAAGCCACGAAAAATGTTACATGATGATGACTGAAGGGCTCATTCTAGGACACTATATTTCAGCAGCTGGCATTCAGGTAGACCCGGCCAAAATTCAAATACTTTTGCTTATCTCCACCCCCACTACTCAAACAGAGGTACGCAGCTTTCTTGGATTTTTTGGGTATTATAGACGATTTATAGAACACTATTCGCACATTGCTGCACCTCTATATGCACTAACTGGTAATGTTGATTTCCTGTGGACAGAAAAATGCGACCATGCTTTCAAGGAATTAAAGAAGCTTGTATCAACAGCTCCAGTCCTTCGAGGACCAAACTGAGATTTACCATTCCAAATCTCATCTGATGCCTCAGATACAAAAATTGGTGCAGTTCTTGGGCAGGAAGAGGATAAAAAACCATATGCTATCTATTATATCAGCAAAAATTTATCCCTTGCTGAATTAAATTACATTGTTACTGAAAAAGAATTCCTAGCTGTAATACATGCTGTCAATAAGTTTAGACATTACATCACAAGCTATTCTGTTATTTTATATACAGATCATTCTTCTATCAAATATTTAGCAAATAAGCCTGTCACAAATGCCAGAATAACTAGATGGTTGATTTTATTGCAGGAATTCGATATCACAATCAAGGATCGACCTGGCAAAGACAACCCTGTAGCTGATTTTCTCTCACGAATACCAAGATCAATTGATGCAGCAGCGGTAGAAGATCAATTTCCTAATGAGCACCTGTTTGGTGTTGTTGTTCAAACACCCTGGTATGCTGATGTTGCCAATTACCTTGTGGCAGGTAAGCTACCAAAACACTTAACCCCTAATTAGCGCAAGCAGATTGTTCAGAAGAGTACTCGATTTTCATGGATTGGGGGTTATTTGTTTCACACAGGGGCAGACATGCAAATTAGGAGATGTATTCAAGAAGACGAAATTTTCGACATCTTAAAAGCATGTCATGATGGACCTTGTGGGGGACACTTTGCTGAACGTAGAACAACACACAAAGTATTGCAGACTAGATATTACTGGCCTATGATTTTCAAAGATGCGAAGAAATTTGTCGAGGCCTGTGATAGTTGCCAGCGGGCAGGACGACCTTGTCAAGCCGACGAGATGCCTCTGAGGCCACAATTAGTCATCGAACCATTTGAACGATGGGCTCTTGATTTCGTTGGACCCATTAACCCATCATCAAATCAGAAAACATATATCTTGGTGGCGACAGAATATGTCACCAAATGGGTTGAGGCCGAAGCGTTGCTTAGAGCTACAGAAGACTCTGTAATACAGTTCCTGTTCCATCTATTTGTAAGTTATGGTCTTCCAAGAGAAATAATTACGGATGGAGAACCACAATTTGCTGGAAATAGATTAGCTGCAACGCTTAACAATTATCACGTCTAGCATAAGATCACTACTCCATATCACCAGCAGGCGAATGGGCAAGTAGAAAGTAGCAACAAGGTAATAGAATCAATTTTAACAAAAACCATTGCGTCACATAGGCGTGATTGGGCCGCCCGATTACCTGAAGCACTGTGGGCTTATAGAACCACATGGAGAAGTACCACCGGTTATTCACCCTATCAATTAGTGTTTGGAAAACAACCCATTTTCCCCATAGAGTTCGAAATCCAAACATTACGAACCGCACAGGAAGTTGGCTTAGATCTAAGCGAGGCACAACTTAATTGATTACAACAGATTAATGAATTGGACGAAATCAGGCTCTCTGCATTACAGAATACATCACTTATTCAACAGCAGCGAGCTAAAAAGCATGATGCACTCATCAAGAATAAAGTCTTTCACAAGGGAGACTGGGCTCTGTTATATGATTCTCGATTTCAGGACTTCCCGGGGAAACTTCAGACTCGTCGGTTGGGACCATACGAAATCCAGAAAGTACATGACAATGGGACCCTCACTCTAATCACAATTGATGGTTCTGGATACGCATTCAAGGTAAATGGCCACTGAGTTCATCTCTATCGCAAACCACTCACTCGGGAATCCTTTTGTCAGCATCTATGTCGAGACACTGATATGGAAATTTTAGGAGAGGAAGCAAAATCCTCCTCACCTATAATTCATTAAGGAATTCATTTCTTTTTAATTTGTACAAAAGTTTTTTTGTCATTCCTAAACATATAGTGTCCATCTTTCTAATAACAATATCTAGTCAACAAGTTACCTTAGCAACTTTTTCTTGCTCCTTTTGCCAGCCTTCAAAGGCCTGGCTCTCGGACTGACTAATATTCCGAAGTTGCTATTGTAACTCTTCATATTTCTCCCGGGGGACTGTTTGTTCTCTCAGCTGTTCAGCTTCTTGCTGAGCTTGCTTCATCATCTTGTGTAAGGTTCTTGTTTTCGGATCCCTTTTCCATAGAGCCGTAGAAGCCGGGAGTTTTACCTGAACCTTTTTATTACGCTGTTTGGAGTTCAGAACCCGAATTACCCCTGAGGGTGGTGCCTCTGTTTGGACTTCCTTATTCTCCTTCTCCTTCTTAACATGAATGAAAGTTTGCTGCTGTCCTTCTGTTGATGGAACAACAGTCTGTTTTTCAGTAGGCCATTCTTGCTTGACACGAACAAAAGTTGGTTGTTGTTCCCCTGTTGATGGAACAGCAGTCGGTTCCTCTGCATTATTTGGAACAGCAGCAGAGCTCTCAGCAGGGTCTTGATCAGCAGGGCGACTATTGGTCCTTAGTCTTTTTACCCTGCGGGATCTCTTTATCCTCTGGTTGGCTTTCAGAACTCGAATTTGTTGACGGAGCTGGGCTATAATATTCAACAATTTATGCTGTTTCCTTCTCAATTTCTTAATTTCCAGGGTTTCAGCAGACGACTCATGACTAGCCCTTAAATCTGCTCCTGCTTCTATTGGAATTTCCTCAGGTGTCGTGGGAACAGATTGTTCCCGATTGGTTTCTCCTATCTCGTCATCATGAACTGGCAGGTTTTCTTCTTCTGCATGTGATTTTTCAGGTGCGTTTTCTTCTGGAGGTTCGTTGGGGAGGTCCGCTGGGCTGGAGGGTTGGTAATATTTTTCCATATTGGCCAAGACTGCAGCCAGTTCGTCTTCGGCCAAAGGGTCCCGAGGTGGGCTGCCCTCCAGCTGTTCCATTTCCTCCTCCTGATCGGATTGCTGAGTAGCTTCCTG
>Ga0181464_1000764_pt1 | contig 15006 bp, 7 predicted proteins | sample InSIn2gowninarea_FD_119074 | JGI IMG/M metagenome (GOLD analysis project Ga0181464, IMG submission 119074) | Clean room microbial communities from NASA Spacecraft Assembly Facility at Jet Propulsion Laboratory, Pasadena, California, USA -... ...
CCGGCAGGGTGAGGGATTTCTCGCTCATCCATCATATGGGTGAGGACCGACAGGGGCTCGACTGCCAAGGATGCGTAAGCAGGCTCGACCAACGCCTTTTAGTTACTTATTTGAGAGCCCAATAAGTAAATTGAACCTTTAGGTGCTCGACCACCGCCTTTTAGTTACTTATTTGAGACCCAATAAGTAAATTGAAGAGGGTGAGCCTGTCGAACTCTCGACCTATGGGAGAGGTAACGAACGCTCGACTAATAAGGCCGCCATCGCTCGACTGTTAAGGAGAGGCCCGGTAGGGTGAGGTACGTTAAGTGACTCGACTAACAGGACCGGCAACGGGGCTCGACTGGTAAGGACCCTTTAGGGGGCTCGACTGATAAGGATGCGCAAGCAGGCTCGACTGATAAGGCCGCCATCACCCTTTAGGGGGCTCGACCACCGCCTTTTAGTTACTTATTTGAGAGGGGCACCCAATAAGTAAATTGAAGAGGACCTTTAGGATGCGTAAGCACGCTCGACTAGTAAGGACCCTTTAGGGGGCTCGACCATTTTTTGACTTATTTGAGGGGCAAATAAGTAAATTGAAGAGGTGCTCGACCATTTTTTGACTTATTTGAGGGGCAAATAAGTCAATTGAAGAGGAACTTTAGTTGCTCTTTAGTTACTTATTTGAGAGGGGCCACCCAATAAGTAAATTGAAGAGGTACGTTAGTGACTCGACCATAGGGAGAGGGACTCACTATTCCGATGGTGAGGAACTTGAAGAACCACCGGGCCGCCATCGACTCAAGGACTAGCCGTAATTCCTTCCTTGCATAGGTACGATGCTCGATTGTTGAGGAGCCGGTGGTTTATATAGAGAAAAAGTTGATAGAAGGGCCGTTCGGGAGCTGGTTGAAGGTGAAGTAGCAGGGCATGCTGTAATCGTTGATTTTTCATTAGTAAACTCGATCACTTTGTGGTTTGTAGGTAATATCGGCTTTCCATTATTTCTAGTTTGACTTATCAACCTTTGATCACCCGTATAGACCCCTTCCCTTTCCTTATGTATCTATTCAGTAATGAAGTCCAAGGTATCCAGCTTCTGCTCCCTCTCCGTTTCCTAGGTTCCCTGGGGCTCTGCTCTCGTTTCCCTTCCCTCAGGGGTACCAGGGGAGTTAGCAGCATGAAGTCCATCAAGTTATCGAGGGCAAGTGATAGAAAGAAGATCTGGCAATTCAAGCTAGTACAATGAAGTCAAGCAAGTACAAGTCAAGCTAGTACAAAGCAAGTCAAGCAAAGTACAATGAAAGCAAGTCAAAGCCATAAAGTAACATGAAGTCAAGCCAAGATTCCCACTAGTACGTGTACCCCTCTCAGTCGGTCAGTTGCTGTCCATTCGGCTCCCAGTCTAGCTGAGGTTCCCGGTCGAGTCCGTCGTTGTATCAATCGTTAGACATTCCCTTATGAAAGGCGAAATGCGATACTAGATTTAGATAAGATGCACTTTTTAGGGTTTTCTGAGTTCATGATCGAGTCAATATCGTCTTTCAATCACTACACATTCTCCGAGAGAAAACTGTCTAGATCTCTATAGACAATGCACTCTTCGATTTGCATGTTCAAATGATCGACTAAATATCGTATGATAATAACCATATGTTGCTCCCTGCTGATTAGATATATTTGAGTATGATGATTATATAACGATGCACTCTTTTCATTCATGACGATGTTTGATAGTTCATTTGCTAGTTATTTGATTCGAATTGATGACGTAATTCTGTATGTAATGTTCCTCTAACGAATAGATAGGAATTTCTCTCGATGGATTTCATGTCTTACAATCTTCATTGATTCGAAGACTTGTTTCCCTAATGAGCTTCCCTGGTGATTGACTAGTGATTGATGACCTTGATGAATGTCTTCACCTAACACCTGATAGATGTCTTGATGTTAATGAACAATACCTCTAACGACAGGTCTTGTTATTGAACAATGAAAACTCCTTATTTCCTGGGGAGGTGGGCGGGGTCGAGGACGCAACCATTGCTCTGTCTTTCTGGGTCTTTCTGGTCTCCTCCGGTTGGTTTGTTTCAAGTGTTCATCGAGGATGCTTAAGCAGGCTCGACTGATAAGGAGAGGACCGGCAGGGGCTCTCAATCTAGGGAGAGGGCTTTGATAGAAAGAATAAACCATCTGTTAAAGTCTAGAATTTCGATTCTCATCGAGCTAAGACAGCCCAGAGTTTCAAAAGTATCGATGTCTTATTCTTAGTGGCAATCAAATAGATAATTCAACATCTGTTAAAGCCCAGAGTTTCGAAAGTAATCGGTTCATCAAGTCAATAAATAACTCCTCTTGTTCCAACCTGCATTGCTCTTTCAAATCCAAGTAATGAGCCTAAGAAGTGTAGCCAGTGCACGTGCCCCCGATTATGCCCCCCGATTCTTTCCCGAGTGTAGAGTGCCGGGGTGTCAAAAGTGTATGTAGTCCCGGGTGTCTATTGACCGAGTAGTGTACGTAGTGATTGCCTTATGTTTCTCTGTGATTCATAGAAAGAAATGACTGTGATGGAGTGGAGATGCTGCGGACTGCTCCGTGGAGGAACGTAGTGGATATAAGTTGTGGAGAGTGCCCGGTCCTAGTGAATGAATTTATTCAATCTGCCCCCCGGTCGTAGTTCATTCATTGATTGAATAAGGTGCCCCTTCCGATAGAATTGATAGAGACGAAAGCAACTAATAGGTTCCGGTTCAACTTATAGGTTGGGTGGGTACGAGGTGTAAAACAAAGAGAAAAAGATGGGTTCCTGCTGCTCGTCTTGACGTATGTGTATGCATGCAGAGAGTCATTTCCCATGTGTGACCTACCGAGTACAAGTAGAAGTAATCAGTCCAATATACAGATAAAAAATGAGAAACTACACCCGTACTTATGAACCGTAAGAGTCAATTCCTCAAGACCTATAGTACATAAACAATTCCAACATGTTAAGAAAAAAGACCTATTGTTATCGAACAATACCTCCATAAGAAGCTATAGTGACAAAAAAAGACTTGTTATTAAACAATACCTATATTCGTAGTAGGTACTTCCCATGGCAAGGATTAGGGATAGCTAATAGGATGAAGGGGGTTTGGTATCCAAGCTTTCTAATAAAGGAATCTGAAATCTATCCCTTAAGACCTAATCCAAAAGAAAAAGCCTTTGATCTCTGAAGTATTACTAAGCAGAGAGCAGTTATTGAGACTTAAGATCTCCTAAAGAGACTTTATAGAGGGAAGAGACTTTCTATGGGGGTTTGGGTAGCAGTAAGAAGCCTAGTTGTAGCTCCTCTTCAGGGATTGATACGAGTGTTAGTAGAAAGCCAAGTTGAAGTTGACTCTAATGCTGTTGGTTAAATGCTAGTAAGTATGAAAAGATAAGAAGAGGGTAGGTTTCTTCTGCACTTTGTTGTTTTGTGGAGGGTTAGGCTTTCCTATAAATATAGAGATAAGTGTGTATGGCTGTATGTGTGTTGTTATATTCCTGCTGTATTTCCTGTTGTTATGAAACCAAGATTCAAATGATAAGGGAAGAGTCACTATTCTAAGGTATAGAGCTACTAATATATAAGATAGAAACCTCTACTATATGGCCAGTATTCATTCCTTGCAGAGAGTGTGTGTGTCCGGATGTGGGTAGGAATGGCGGTTTATAGAAGAAAATATGATCTCTATGCGATTTGAGAAGTCCCTCGCCCTGCCCATTGAGTTCAAAAGGTGTGAAAGAATGGATGATTTTTGACCTAATTCCACCTTCTGATCATGGAGAGAAATTGCATGATACACCTCGACGTGATTATCCGCAATAGGCACTAGTTTTCGTCTAGGGGAAAATATCATCTAGGGGTAAGGTTTCGTAAATGAACGAAATCACAGACGCGAAGAGCCTTTTTGGTCTTTCGCACGCGGAAAAGTCAATAAGCAAGGGGGTAGGCCCAATCGTTTAGGTAAAGATAGAAATCCTATTTTGGCCCGTCAGCATCATTCCTAACACGAGACGCACAACCACAACTGTCCATCGCGTGCCAAATCATTCAAGCGGTAGCATAGGCAATGCAAGCTCACCGATCCCGTATCGGTCCAAAGTAGGCTGCACAAAGCAAAGGTCAAATGTCGTCCCGCCTTTAGGTTGATCAAGATTCAGAAAGAGCACCTCGACCAGCGTTCCTTACAATTTGATAGCCAGAGTCCGAGAGCCTGCAGCATTCCTTTCAGTTAGAAAGTTTGATAGCCTGCAGAGTCTATAGGCAAAGACAAAGGCAGGGGTGGAAACCGTTTCCAAAGTCGAAACAAGGGGTGCAGAACAACAAAAGACAGAGTCAATTGCTTACCTTGAACCGATTGATGATCCGGAGCTACCAGCAGCAGCTTTTTCAGTTGATCCAGCAGCTTCCCCACCATCATCTCGCTCAGTATCCTTTCCTATTCCAGCCCCCCTTCGCTCAGTTCCAAATCCGTATACTCCAGTCGAAGGTCCAGTTGACTCAATAGTTTACCCAGCCATTGTAGCAGCAGATCGAGATCGAGAAGCATAGGTGTCCGGTTGTGCCTGATGAATCGTACCAGAATCTCGTATAATCGTACTGCTTAGATCAACCTGCCTGTGACTGATCGAGATCTTGATGCCTGCCTCAGAGATCACGGGGAAGAGCGCGAGATTAGCCTCATGAAACAAGATTTGAGGTAGGCTTATTATAGCTGTACCAATACGCAGGCAGCCCTATTTATACCGTTTTTTAGACAGATCAACAATCCATCCTCTAGGAACCCCATATTGCGGTTATCTTTATAAAAAAGATACAATCACAAGCTCCTAATAGGCAGGTTTCCACCCAGAAGATGAATGAGCGAGAAACCCCTTGGCATAAGGAGATCAATGATGCATATACTTTCTCGTAGCTATTATTCTCCCTATCTATTCTCTATTCTCTTTTAAAGGCACATCCCATCACGTTTCATAAACCCAATGAGGAATCCATCGTCTCCGAACCCTATCTTGCGTGTCTCTTTATAAAGAATAGCAAATCGCAAAGGTCAGCGGATTACACCAATCCACGAGTCAAGACCTTCCGCAGACATACGTGGTTATCTTAATCTTATTTAAGGCAGGAAGGAGATGAACGAACTATAGACTTTCCCAGAAATGATTTGATCCGTCAGATTCAAGGGGGGTGCTATACACAGGGGTGCTCTATAAATAGAATAGGCGAAAGCACCCTTCCTTGCATTACCGGGAGGGGAAAGCAAATACAGATATTCGGGGAGACTCTACTAATAAACAACCTTAGTTCAGAGGTGCCCATCCTTCATCAAAAGATGATACCTCTCCTTGCCCCCGGAGGGACAAGCGGCTTCGCACCTTCAGGGGATGCTCTTTTTTTATGACGTATGTTTACCTGGAAGGCCTGACCTTTTTATGTGTGGGTTTATGTTTGGGTGCCTCCCTCCCCTTCCTATCGCTTTGAAATATGGTGAATAGGGAACATATAAGTAAGTCCAGCAACTAATTGGTAAGGCGACCAGAACTTACTAATATGAGGAGCGGAGCCCTTATCGTTCATAGGTAAAAGATAGGGAAAGAAAAGGGAAGTCCAGAGCGACAGACTATAGCCCGCTCTTATTCTTTAGCTTTAGCAGTGGGGTTGCAATTCTTTAGTAAGTAATTGCCGATACCTCTTAATTGGCTTTCCGCTTGCGTTCAATTGGCTAAATTGAATTAGTAATAGGAACCTCCCCTTCTTTCCTATCGCCCCCTTTCAAAAAGTCAAAAAGTCAATAGCTTTATAGCCCTAAGTGATTAATGAAAGTGGTATAGAGGAAGTAAGTTCTAGGTATTCAGGTGGGTAGCAGGCATAAACTGAAAGGCAGGTATATATATATAGATATTCCTAGCAATAGAGTGAGTTCTAATTCATCAATTGTATCTTGACGCTCGGCCGGAATAGTTTGGTACCAACCAAGCCAAGCATATTTCAGTAAGTGTGATTCCAGGTCTGTGAATGCTGTCTGGAAGGCGGTGCAACAGCTCTGAAGCCAGTGCAAGGCTGTTTGGGGCCTGAAAAGGTAAGTGATAAGGTTAAGCAGGTGGGTAAGTTGGTAAGAGTATAGGTAAAGGTTCTTCGGTAGGGTAGTTAATAGCAAGACCCACTAAGATAAATTAAGCAAGTGTAAGCCTGTCTGGAAGGCGGTGCAACAGCTCTATTGGAAGCCGGTGCAATGCTAATGGGGGGATTAAGTAAGTAGAGTAAGTGAGTTAGTTAAAGGTTGGTAAAGAAGGTTTGGAGGTAACAGTTGCGAGTAGGCATAAGGTAAGGTCTCAATAGTCATAGTGCCTACTCATTAAGATTCATCAAGCAAGTGTTTCAAAAGCCTGTGCAATGCTCTGTCGAACGCCCGGCTGATAAGGTAAGTGAATTGAGCCAGCCAGTATCTAAAGGTGAGTTAATACGTAAGCCAGGTGGTGAGTTGGTAGCAGTGGGTCGGTCGCACGCTAAGTAAAGGGCCCTATATTATTTAGGGGTCACTCACTATTCATATGGTGAGGGATTTTTCGTCAATTTTCTAAGTGCTTGCAAGCAGTCCGTCCAGTCACAAAGGTTGGAGGTGATGCAGTCTTGGATCGTTGGAACTAACTGCCTTATTGAATTGAGCTACTACTGCCAGAACCTTTAGCAGATATCCTGGGAACTTCAGCATAGATTGTTGAACTTCCGGATTCATTTTATACTGCCATACTTAACTTAATAAACCATTGCTGGATGGTCAATGAGCGAACCGTAGGGCATTTTATATAGCGTTGTACCAGCGTTCAAAAACACTTGATTCACTAATCTTACTTGATACAGCACTTAGACCAGTTGTATTCACTTTATTAGCCTATTTCCCTTTACTTACGTGCATGCTACCAACCACGTGTTATACCATACTTTACTTACCGATTCACCTTGATCGAAGGAGTGTTGCCTGCCCTTACCCGCAGATAGCTACGAGGGAGTTAGAAGCTTAGGACAGTGCCGGGAGAACCTTGAACTGGTAATCGTGACAGTGGGAAGGAAGGCTGCGTATGAAGATGGTCATTATGATAGTTCAAACGCTTGTCCAAGTGGTAAATGCAATACTGAAAGGTGGCCTCTCACTGGTAGGGGCCGGTAGAAGGATCCACCGGGGTTGAGAACTCGCAATTTGATTTAGGCAAATTGATGTGCGAAAGCAGTTAAGGTTATTCCTTCTAATCAGGCAGGGGGGGCAGGATTCGGACCTGGGTGCCCGAATCGCTTCAAATGAATAGGAATAGCCTTCAGACTACTACCACAAAAAACCCATCTTGAATTTCTCAAACGTGCGTGCATTTGAAAGCGCTTTTGATATCGACCAGAACCACCCGACCGGGTGCCTATTGAAGATGGGAATCTTGCTCCGTTCCTCAACTGTGAATATTAGGTGGGCCTTTTTATACATATTGATTGATACCACCATTTAGATACGTCATCTCAGGTCGGGCTTGAGAGACCTTCTTTTTTCTCTTCTTTAGGTGCCGTAAGGCCGCTCGACCAAGGGGAGAGGAAGAAAACCCCACCGTGGTATGCGCCAATAAGACCACCCCAACCATAGTGGGCCACACTAGTGGAACATATATAGATAGGGTGATCATTGGTCTGATGCTTCGGGCGAAATCAACTCCCAGGGTGTGACGGGCGGTGTGTACAGGGCCCGGGTACATCTGAGCAGGAAGGCCCTCTCTTTGAACCTTGTAAGTAAATGGTCGAACTCACAGATAGAAACTTAGTGCCGTTTGATGAGTAACTAAGAACGAGGGAGAGGGATACGGGAAGGATGAAGTAATGGAAGAGAAAGTAATTGCTAGTAGTAACGACTTGTCACGATCCATTGGTTTATATATCATCCATGTTCTAGGTGTATCGGGATACATTATTTTCGCTAAGCGTATATAATAAAATTGGGTGAAAGGGTCCACCCCGCGACGAAGGATGGGGTACTAACTGCCCCAAGACCAAGGGGGTACTAACCATTATTTTAGCCCCTGTCCTCTCCGAACCGCAGGAGATAGTTGCCCATCATACGGCTCACCAACTTCACTTGCTCCGATCATGTTAGGTCGGGGGGGGCTCGGGCGGGTTCACGAACGAAGGTCCTCCTGAGCTAGGCTAGTAAGGTCCTGATCTTACGCATAGCGAAGCTAACTCAGGCTTTTAGGGGAATAAATAGAAGCGGGACCTGAGCTATAAGGAAGGAAGGTAAGGTTCTCCCTTACGCTATGCTCTTTGAGGGAAATCAATATGAGTAATAACCTTACGCTCTCTTACCGGCCGGGAATAGAGGGTTGGTCCGGTCCTCTGCGAGAGATTCCACGGGCGGGCGGGTAGGTCCTTAATTACCTGAGCTAGAGTTCGGGAAGAAAGGCCTTTCTTTCTTCCCCTAAAAGCCTTACTGAGCTATGCGATTGAGGGGAAGAAATAGAAGCGTGAAGGTTCTCCCTTTCCGGTCTATAGTGCCCCTTCCTCGTGACAGTTACGCTATGCTTAGTTCATAACCAACCTACACACACCAATTCTGTCACTGCCGATCTTGCCGTAACGGTTTCAATAAAACAGGGCCCTATATTATTTAGGGGTCACTCACTATTCATATGGTGAGGGATTCGTCGTCCTGCCTGAGCTCTGCGAAGGTTCTCCCTTGAGGCAGATTCCGGACACCCTTCCCCCCACCCCCTTCCTTTGAAGGGGGGCCCGGCCAGCAGGGAGGCCAAAGCCCGATTTTGTTTCCTCTCCATATCGGACGGATCGGAAGGGGGGGCGAGCTCCTCCCGTGTCCAATCTCCTTACCCTCTCCTCGGATGTATCGAGAGATCCCACCCACCGCTCAGAAGAAGAGATCCCCCCCCTACCTATTTCTTTTATTCAGTAGTTCGGGCTGCTTCTGGTGTGCCGCCCGCTCCTCTTTCCTTCCCTGCGTGCGCATCGGTATGCCCCGGCGGCCCTGCCCTCGCACCACAGCCTGCATCTCTTTATTTCTAAGTCAGTTAGGCGTAACGTATTTGAAGAGGAAAAAGTCAGTCGCGGGTAAGAGAAGCGGGCGGGAGATCGCGTAAGGAGAGGTACGTTAAGTGACTCGCCTCAAAAAGGGCTCGGAACGAAGAGAAACGGAGTCGCTCGATCAAACCAAAGGGATAGGAAAGAGAATATCGAGTAAGTCGCTGTATCAAATAGCTACGCCTTACTAAGTAGGCCGCTATATGGTCATGATTTATATGGAAGGAAGGATGTCTCGCCAAATGACTATTTACCCACCCACCCCAATCCCCGGGGAAGGCACTAGTCTCGACCAACGCCCCCCCACCCAATAAGTAAATTGAAATGATGGCATAGTGCAAGTGGATCTACTGGTACTGCTTCACCGACTTCTGGATCAACTGGATCACCGACTGCTATACGGGCCACTTTCACTCCCAAAAGGTCATATCTATCGTCTTGATCCCCAAACTGGTGATACAGCGCGTTTTTTATTAATCACTTTCTATTTGTCGAGGTCTGGCAATCTCGATTTTGACAGATCTGGATGAATTTGGGTTTTCATTAACTGGTTGGGATCGGCTCATCGATCTGTTGGTTCAATAGCTGATCAGGTGAATCCTTCAATGGTAAAGCCTCACCTTAGCGGGGCCGATCATCAGTGGGTGTAATGGCTAGTCTGGGTATTGAGTCCAGCCAGTACCAATCCAGTCAATCAACCCTTGGATCATGGATGGGATCATACCGATCCATCACGTGTCAATTCAGCTTTCGTTGCAGGGTGCAATAGAGTCGGCTTGCCCCGCGTCTCCGACGGCGATATCGGCGATAACTAGAATCTCAAAACCACCCGGGAGGATAGATCGCATGGATATCAGCTGGTCACTCAAAGAATTGATCCCATATTTCTTCTATCCTTCCTAACAAGCATTTCCTATCTATTCGCCCGCCCAGAACCTCAAAGTGGGAAGGGCCCGCCGCCACTCCCTTCCCCCCCCAGGAGGTATAGATGGATAGGCCCGCCTATTCCTCCGGGGGCCTTAAGAGACAGATGAAGCAGAAGTTTCCGTCTACGTCACTCCATATTTCCGCAACTCCATCGGAATACGAATGAGATCAGAAACGCCATCATTGAGGCAGACAATGCAATAGCTTCGGTTAAAGCGAACCCCGAAATGGCATGACCAGATAATTGTTTAGCCAATGATGGATTTCGCGCCACGGAATGGATCAAGGAACTAAGAGCGTTTCCAATACCGGCAGCAGCTCCCGCTAAAGCAATTGTAGCTGCTCCAGCACCTATTAATTTCGCACCTTCCAGCATATTGAGAAGGAGGTTTCTGTCTTGTCAGTTCTTTTCCTAGTCTTTCTCTTCGGATTTGGTTTCTCTTCGTTGATTCTTCCCTCTTTCGGCGTTCCTTTCATCAATACCTACCTCAACTGGCATCTCCGGCCATTACCTAACCAACGGCATTACCTCACCTCAGACCAACGTAATATTTTGGTTGAGGGAAGTGTTGCCGAAAATAGGCGTACTGGCTCGGAGAAATATCGCCGGGAAGGGGGTGATGATGAAGAACCCCCCACCCCCCCGGTTTCCAGAGGGGGCAAGAGGCCTTGGGACAGCATATACATCCCAAGGTCTCTTGGATATCCCTGGAAACCGTGAGTTCGTGCGCAACTCGATATTCCGGGAGCCAGGGCGCGGCGCCCCAATGGCAGGGTTGCACATGTTCGGGGAACAAGTGGGCCCAGGAGAGATAGCTATAGTAAGACCCCGCATCGAGGGGCCACCTAAGGAAGGTTAACAAATATTCGTTAGGTGGCGTTGACGCCGATGCAGGCGCCGCCCCTCCGTCGACAGCAGATCCGGATACGGTGTCTCCCGGAGTATGCGAGCCGACCCGCCCCGTCCCTTGATCGGGATTTAAGCTTCTCCCTTGGAGAAGCTCATCCCAATCAAGGGATGGGGCTTCCGGCGAGCGCATCAGCGCTCCGAGTGATCCCCCGGAAGAGACCTCCGGACCCTCCTCTACGGGGGGTTGACATAAGGCTACATCGAAGTAAAAAGGGGCAAATGATGGTATAGCGATGAACATAGGAATAATACTAGGAGATATGGTCCGAATAATCTCTATAGTAGTTCCATGAACAATCCTTTGCGGGATTGGATTTCTTCTATAGTGAAAATGCCATAAAGCGCGAACCAACACCCATGAGACGAAAACCAAAATCAGAATGAGGAAGAAAAAGATATCATGATGTAAGTCAATTATTCCTTGCATCACAGGCGTTGCTGCGTCTTGAGAAGAGGGTTCCGCAGCATCACAAGAAGCGATTGTGAGGAATAGCCATTTTGTCACAATCATTTGATTCATTATTTCGTTATCTTCGACCTTTTGCTCCCGAAATCGAGAGACTTGTCCCTTCCGCCCCCCCTCGGTATAAAGAAAAGATTGTCTCTCAAGCATGGTCAAGGAAGCATGCTCCTTGCACATACGTGGCTGGGATGCAAGTTTCAATACGTAATGAATGATCCAATCATGAATGAGATATGTCATTCCGAATTATAGCAGTAATTACGCTTTAGCAGATAATGCATATATTATATATGTCATTATGCTTTTTGCTGGATCGAATTGACTTGATTTCTCTTCCCCTCAAACTCTTTCTTCCCCTCTCCCATATATTTGATTTCTTCCCCTCAAACTATATATATGTAATTACGATTTATTATATACGTAATTACGCTTTAGCAAACAACTACGATATCACTGGCACTTTTCCGATACGAGTTGACCCATCCTTCCTTCGGGTCAATCCTTCGACAATTATATATGTAATTATGCCTTTCTTCCCCTCAAAGTAAGGTCAGGTTATAAACACTACGCCTTGGGTTCCTACTGACACTCTTATACCTCTGACCTTTGAACTATTAACGCCAGCCCCAACAGCCTATATCAGTGGTAACCTCTTACTCTTACCTCCTTGCGTGGGAATAGCCTTGATCCTATGCAGAACACCTATGACCTATGACCTATGATACCTATGATCAAACCTTAGGACCCTTACCTTAGGACTCTTGACTTCTGACCTTGAATCTTTAGACCCTTGACTTATATGTTAGCCATGAAGAGCGTTACCGATTCAATGGGGACAGCTCTAGAGAGAGGGTTGACCCATAGATCTTTTCACCTAGAAGAAGAAGTGGGAAGGTTTCTACTTTCTATCGGTTATACCACCATCTTTCTCATTAGGCCGTGGGAACAAGGAGGAAGGGGATCATGGTGTTTCAGCGCTGTTGAATGCTTTTTCTCTCATTGGGCCTTGTGGCTACCTTGTTCTAGTTGTGCTTGTTAGGCCGAGAATACAACCTTCTTTTTGGTTCAATTTCCTCTCCCTTTAGTCGAGCCCCCTACCGGGTCCTCACCATATGAATAGTGAGTCCCTACCGGGCCTTTGGTCCACAGAGTGAGAACCTGTGGTAGCGGAGCTAATTAGGTAGCGGGGCATATGGTAGCGGAGCAGGGACCTATCCTATCGCCTTATGACCCTTGCCCTTGGAGCGATAGGGGGTACAATACAATTAGGCTTTTGGAATCTCTTTCTATGTCCTATTCCTAGAGGCCTATACCGGTTGGATTCTTAGGCATATAGCTGGGTCTTATTAACGTGAAAACAACTTTTTCACTTTCACACCCCTTCTTCTTACTCTCTTTCTTAGCTGATATGGCTTAAATAGCGCTATCTGAAGGCTATGACGGGGGCACCTAAGAACACATATAGAGTCTTATCAATAATACAGGAGCTAAAAAGCAAAGACCCTTGACCCCTTGACGAGGAATTATCGAACACACCTTACCCCTTGAGCTATGAGCGCTTACGCGGGTTGCGGAATCATTAACAAAACCGCGAAATATGAGGGTTGGATCATACAGGAAATAGAGGGGTCGATTCACTTGTTTAGGAACCATACAATTTCAATTTGACCGGACTAAGCTTGGATCTTAAGGCTTTGGATTTCGAGTCAAATATTCTAAGTTCATATTTTGCGATTGGGGTGGGTGGGTAAATAGTGGTCGAGCGTGCTTGCGCATCCTCAGTCAAATCTTCTTTTCTTGACCGGACATGAAATCTTTCATCGGGCGGGTCAAAATAATGGTGCGAAGCCCCCTCCGGGGGCATGGATTTTCTTAGTCAAATTGGCTTTTCAGAGCATTTCTCTATAGAACAACCTAGGTCAGCCCATTCACTTTTAGGTTCTGTTACTCCTTCCTGCCTTAGAACCTCAATACGCTTCACCCTATTAGTGTCATTAGCGTTAGCTATTACATGGAACTTCTACTCTAGATATCTTTTGACCAAGATAGAGTTTCACCTTAAGTCCGTGGGAAGGGGAAGGGATCGTGGGGACCAATAGATCGTTTCACCCAGAGGAAACGCCAAGGTCTTACTTTAGACACTTCTCATTCACGGTTTTTGACCAATGAAATCTCCATTTTTATGGATACGAGGGAGAATCCGGCGGCCCCCCTCTCAAATAAGTAACTTTAAGATATTTGATATTCATAGATTTCGCCTTTTATGCTACTTATCCTATAAAAGACAGGATTGATTCAATTGGAGGTCGAGTGAACCAATTTAGGATTGTCGCTGATAAGGCTTTGTGTCTGCAGAGATACCGGGGTTTTCTTCATTCTCAATACTGACAGGCTGCATGTCGATAGTCCATCAGAAAATAGAGGAGGGTTCCATGAACTTGCTTGAGGAACAGTACGATTGCACCCATACGCTTCATGTACCCATTCTTTACACTCAACCAAGAAGGCCCAGTCCGCATCCTTCAATCCGCCCACATTCACTTCAATCCCTAGGTACACCTATCTTAAGTCCGTGTCCGTTGTGTATATTGATAGAGGATTACGCTTTAGGTCCATGCCGATAGATGCCCGCAATCCACATTAGGAAGTCCCTCACCTTTCTTTCAACCATTAGCGTTAGCTATTCAATGGGGAGCTAGACTACTAACAAATACATCGAGAGATTACAATTCGACTAACAACCAATATCGAGAGCTAACCACTATCGAGCTAACCCCATTCAATTACTAACAACCGGGTTTAGCTAACAACAAAGAGGGGGATCTCATGACCTCTTGAACTGCTGATATTTACTACCTTATGACTTTTGCCTTATGACCTAGACCCCATTACTTTATGCCTCAGACCTATGAAATCTTCACTTGCCAACCTACCGTATATGGATGGTGGATTTTGTGTTTGAGAGTCGGCTGTAACATGCTCGTAAATAGAGATCCTAAAAAGGGTCTAATCTAAAAGCTAAGTGTGTCCTTCTTAAGTTTAAGTAAAGAGGGCTAGGGCTGTTTGGGGTAAGGTTCAAGCAAGGCCTGGGAACTAAATGGAACCCTCCCAGAATCGTGTCTTTTAGGCCCTCGCCCTCGCTTCGTGAAATTGAGGTAGGTAGGTGCCCAGGTAAACTAGGATTGTAAGAAGCATTTGTGTAAAGCAGTTCGGTGTCTCTGGCGGTGTATAGTCGGGCTGTCTCTCTCAATAGCTATCGGGGCGGTATCTATCTCCAGCGGTTTCAATATATCAATCAGTCAATCTCAGTCAATATATCTCGGGTAGGTCTCTCTAAGGATCGGTGGGCTTATCAGTGGGCTTAGCAGGTGTCTTAGGTTCCAAAGCAATGAAAGAGAAAGGATGCGTAAGCAGGCTTGACCACCGGGAAAGGATGCGTAAGCAGGCTCGACCATAAGGATGCGTAAGCAGGCTCGACTGTTAAGGACCTTTAGGTGCTCGACCATAAGCCCCCCCACCCAATAAGTAAATTGAATGCGCAAGCAGGCTCGACTGATAAGGCCGCCATCACCTTTAGGTGCTCGACCAAAAGCCCCCCCCACCCAATAAGTAAATTGAAGAGGACCTTTAGGT
>Ga0181464_1000765_pt1 | contig 15005 bp, 13 predicted proteins | sample InSIn2gowninarea_FD_119074 | JGI IMG/M metagenome (GOLD analysis project Ga0181464, IMG submission 119074) | Clean room microbial communities from NASA Spacecraft Assembly Facility at Jet Propulsion Laboratory, Pasadena, California, USA -... ...
GAGTGGTGGAAGGATGTAGACTGGGATTCCGATACAAGTTCCGACTCCAGCTCCGTGACAAGTCCTGATGACTCGAACAAGGAGAACGAGTGTAGTGCGACCGACATCGAGATGATGGAGGACAATGAGCAGGCAATCTTTGTGACGGACAATTGGCGAGTACATACCCTTGCTGGATCTGGAACGTATCGAACCAGCGAAGAACAAAGACATTGACTATCGCAGATACGCCATGATCAATTGGCAGGTTGACTGCAATGAGGCTAGGGATATCGAGAGAGAACACTCGCAGAGACAGCTTGAAGGTTGAGAACGATATGCTCCATCTGCTGGGAAGAATGTTACGATTCGGTGCTGTTGGGACTTATGTCTGCACAACGCTGGCTTGTTATTTGGTTCAGGTAAGCTATGGGCTGGTCCTGATGATTGACTTACCATGGAGAGCTGCGGCAGGATGAATTGAGAATACTTACGGTAATTGAATGAAACTGGTGTTCTCCGTATCCGATCCCCATTGCTTATTTATACCTGCCGCACCGTTGACTTTGACACTGAGGCATCCGTTCCACACGTAGCAGTTCTTGAACATTCACAGCTTCGCCGTACCAATAGGCCTGACAACAAACCCAATCCTGGGGAAATGAATCCTCACCTCGCCAACACTCGGTCCATTGCCAATCCTCCTAGGAGAGATGATCACTTCCTCCGACGTGATTGCCACCAACGTGCCCTCTGTCGGACTGCCCCGGCCAGTATCGTCCGGAGCAATACTAACCTGCGTCCCAGCAACAAGTCCATTCCGTTTGTTCAGCAATTCGTGCGGCCCAGCGGGCGTCGGCACCAAGGGCGTCTCCTTCCTCAACCGAGCGGTCTTTACCTTCTCTAATACTCGTGTAATTCCTTCGTCGTCTCCCTTTTCCACTCTCGTCTCCAGACTTGACAGCCCGTCAATGTGAGCCTTGAATCGCTCAGACCACGCTGTCAGCCCAGGATATCTCTTCCCATTGAAGACGCTACCTATGCCCTCACCATATCCATCTCTCGTCCCTCCACCAGTCAAATCCTCAATCCCCTCTCCTCGACTGATTTTCTCACCCCAGTCAAGTTGATACCATAACGCGAGATCCGCGGCACTGGGGCTCGCCCCATCAAATACCCACTTCCTTCCGAACGAGAATAACGGCTCCAGTAAACTCAATTGCAAATCCAGACCAGCGAGGTTCTGTGGGACTTTCCTTTCGAGTTTATCAGCGTCGAGTTTGTGCCCGATCAGATTCGCACGGTCGGTGCCAAATTGTGTGCGCCAGACAGTGTCGGGGATCAGGCCTGTCGTCACGCGGAAAAGGGGACGGTCGGTCCAGTATGAAGCGAAGCCTCGGATGAGTGGTCGGTCTGATGGAGATGGGTAGAGTGTGCCGTAACCTTGGGACGGTCGAAAATGGTGTTCCAGCGCTTCGAGGATGAGTGAAGTGTCGATGTAGATATCCCGTCCGATCGACAGGACAGGGATCTTTCTGTAAGTGAGGTTGAAGTTGTCCATGAGTATGGGACGGGGCATCATTGACGGGACGAGGATGAGTGCGTAAGGTATTTGCTTCAATCGCAATGCGAGTCTGATTTTCTGGGTGAATGGAGATGAGTCGTATCCGAATAGCACTACCGGCGTGCTTTCAGGAGATGAGGATGCCATTGTCGTGATATGAGATGCTTGTAGATGGTAGCTGGAACTCAGTACTATATGTATCGTGTGTTGAATAGAGCCACAGCATGCGTACTTGTATTGTAAAGGAAGATAATCATCATTTGGCACGGATCCATCGATTCAAGACTCCATCGCGTCTCCCAAGGGTGTCGCTCGAATGGAGGTATCTGCTGATGAGTAAGTCATATTAGGTCCTGGACAAAGTTCGGCTCCAGACTTGGTGTATTGGACTCCGCATATAAGCGTCTCCGTCAACCTCGGTTCAAAATGTACAACTCCAGATGCAGTATGTTCCTGTTCACATTATCATTACTAGGTGCCATCCTATCATACTGACAGTCCACCTTAGCCAGGGAACTAATCTGCATGACACAGCAAGGGATGTTTGCCTCATAGTCTTGTTGGTCTACTGCGTGATCTGAGGTATCAATTCATCGAGTCTGCCTCGTTGGCGTGATCGTTCGTGGATACTAGCGGAGCCTCCGAGGTTATGTCGCACTGGTGTTTTCAGTCTGCGAGACCTGACGGAGAGAGTTCGCCTTAACCTCCCGGCAGGCGAATTCGGTACTTTTCAAACACTCCTGCGCGAGGGTCTTCCAAGGCTTGGCCCTGAGGTATATGGTGAGGTACCACAGTAGACGCAGGAACAAGGAAATGGTCCGGAGTAGCCTTGCATAAGCGAGTGTGGTCAGGGAACAAAGCGTCTCGTGGCGTCATGTGAATGGCAAGTGTCACTGTGGTGTGAAGGAATTGGTCTGGGTGAGGCTGTGTAAAGGGGCTCAAGTAGCCTTGCGGCCACTTGGTTCCGACTCTGATTGGTTGGGTCGTTCATCGTAGATCTTCACAGCCTCAATAACTACCAACAACAAATAATCGCCTCTCAAACAAGCGCTGCCAGAACAAAAGACGTTTGAGAATGTCCTGCACCAAGAAACGCCATGGATCGCGGACTGACCGCTCGCATGTCTGCTACACGCTGATGCACTGCCGTTCGTCAAGGCCCGGGGCAGACTTCGGGCATACTTGGTCACCGCGTAGTCTGAAGCTGCCGGCCACAAGATGTTGGTCATGAAGACTCAATCTCATTCAAGTTTAATATAAATCCGGCTGTCAGGTTCTTGTTTAAGGTCCTGACCTTCACAAAGCAAACTGAAAGCTACCAAGAACTTCTGCTGTCACATACTGTGTCACTGACAAACAAACCCACATAGCAAGGGTGAACCATCGCAATTGCACCTTCCTTCACAGCAGGAACCAACCATTTGTCTTCACCTTGCATTCATCAGGTTCAAAGTTCAAAATGGAGAATCCAGTTATTATGCCGCGGAACTCCTTCCACTCACAAACATCATCCTCATCTGCTTCAAGAGTACGCGATAGCATGAGTTTCTTCAAGAGATTGTCCTCAAAGCGGTCCAGCAGTAATGCATCAGCACAGTCAGTACCAAAGCCGCAGCCGCCACTACTAGGCAGACGCAACGACAATAACGCAAACACTGCTTTTGCCACAACCATGCCGACTCGAAGACCCCGACCAGCCGAGAATATTGGCGCGCCTCCTCCATACACCGCTGCCCCTTACAGTCCAGCGGATGTAGCAAGCTCGATGCAAGTCGGCGATGACTCACCTTACGCCTTCTTGCGGGAATTCGACACAGTGTTTCTGATTGATGACAGTGGCAGCATGGCAGGGCGCAGCTGGCGGGAGACGTCGGCAGCACTTAGTGCGATCGCACCCGTTTGCACTGCTCACGATGCTGACGGGATTGACATCTACTTTCTCAACCACCGCAATCCAAATAGCCATCTAGGCGGCTACACAAACGTCACAACCACACAAGGCGTGCAGAATCTGTTCCAGAGCGTCCGACCACTCGGTGGAACACCTACGGGCACTAGACTCAACCAGATTCTCAAGCCATACTTGGTGGAGGTGGCCGAGTCGCTGGAGAGACAGGCGCACGGCCACGAAGCCACGGTGAAACCCTTGAATATCATTGTCATCACGGACGGCGTACCGAGCGACGATGTTGAAATGGTGATTGTCAACGCCGCGAAGAAGCTTGATAAATTTGGCGCAGAGCCATGGCAGGTCGGTATCCAATTCTTTCAGGTCGGTAGGGAGCCTGAGGCAGCGGAGAATTTGAGGGAGCTGGACGATTCTCTGTCGGAACAGTACAACATCCGTGATATGGTGGATACCGTGCCATGGAATGGTGAGGAGGGTCAAGAACTTACGGCGCAGGGCCTATTGAAGGTTTGTTTGGGGAGTGTGGTGCGGAGGTGGGATCGCAAGGCGTTGTAAGTCGGACCTCAGGCGAGCTGAAAGACTCAAGAGCTCTCCGAGCATTGTATCGCTCTCAGGGCATTTTCGGCTACATCTGCATACTCGAGTGCGGGAGCTTGTATGATTCGGGAGGATATCGAGTGCACTCCGTACCGAAATATTGAATAATTAGCATAATTAGAAATACAAGAGTATTTCAACACAGTGACCTGTTGTATATGGTAATCTCCGTCTGCTCTTCTATGTCACCCGCATCGGCCTCGCAGGTTGCAACTGGATATGGTGGTTCATGAAGACATCGACGCGTGATGGATACGATGGATATTCGAAGGGACGTTCCAAACGAGTCGTTGCAGCTGCAACTGCCTTTACTTGGTTGGTAACCATATGAACATACTAATCTACGAGATGTCGCGGATTCGGAGACGCTGATCAAATACCAAACATCAATAAACGTAGAAACAGCCCGGGGTGATTCGTGAACCAGAGAAAAGTACAACTTCAGTCTGCGCAGTCTTTAGAGGGGAGTTTTGTGGTTGCCCCGGACGACCAAAAAATCGCGGTCGGAGAAAACACGCTCGATTGGTTTCACCCGTTGCAGGCCATACACTGGCAATCATTATTGTAAACGGCCTCGAATGCATCTGACGTCGACTCTTTCAGCGCCTTGTTATTACTTCCGTCTTCACTTGTTTGTTGGGTAGTCTTTAGGGACTTGCATTACTTTCTCTCATGATTCTCCAGAATTTCAATCCAGTACGCACCAGGAGGTAAACAGAACAATGGCCTCCGATGGCGCATCCTCAATCTCAGTTACAGTCCGAGTCAGACCATTCACGATTCGAGAGGCCGCGCAATTGACGAAATGTGATGATACCACAATCTTTCTCGGCGATGGCTCCCTGGCGGCTGCCTCTACACCAAAGCTGTCGCAGAAGGGTATTAGACCAGTAATCAAAGTCGTCGACGACAAGTGCTTGTATGTGTCAGCGCAATAGTCCGGTTCCTTTGACTGACCAAGAACAGAGTGTTTGATCCCCCCGAAGACAACCCTGTACAAAAATTCTCCCGATCAGTCGTACCTTCTGGCAAACGAGTCAAAGACCAAACGTTCGGTTTCGACCGAATCTTCGATGAAAATGCATCTCAGGGTGAAGTATACGAGGCTACAACAAAACCGCTGCTGGACAGCGTTTTGGATGGCTACAACGCTACTGTCTTCGCCTATGGTGCAACTGGCTGCGGAAAGACACACACTATCACAGGCACAGTCCAACAACCCGGTATCATCTTCCTCACCATGCAAGAGCTCTTCGAACGAGTGACCGACTCGGCATCCGAAAAGGTCACCGAGATTTCCCTATCCTACCTCGAGATATACAACGAAATGATACGCGACCTACTGATGCCGGCCACCGTAAGAGGAGGTCTCATGCTGAGGGAGGACGCAAACCAAACAGTATCAGTCGCTGGTCTTTCAAGTCATCACCCGCAGAACGTACAAGAGGTTATGGATATGATAATGAAAGGGAACGAGATGCGGACAATGTCACCCACCGAAGCCAATGCCACTTCGTCCCGGTCTCATGCTGTTCTTCAGATCAATGTTGCTCAGAAAGACAGGAATGCTAGTGTGGAGGAACCTCATACTATGGCCACCTTGAGTATCATCGATCTGGCTGGCAGTGAACGAGCTAGTGCCACGAAGAACCGTGGTGAGCGACTACTTGAAGGAGCCAACATCAACAAATCCCTTCTCGCCTTGGGCAGCTGCATCAATGCTCTCTGCGACCCGCGCAAACGCAACCATGTCCCATATCGGAACTCCAAGCTCACCCGTCTCCTCAAATTCTCTCTCGGCGGCAACTGCAAGACCGTGATGATTGTTTGTGTCAGTCCCTCCAGCGCGCACTTTGACGAAACCCAAAACACCCTGAGATATGCAAATCGAGCCAAGAACATTCAGACCAAGGTCACTCGAAATGTCTACAACGTCAATCGCCATGTCAAGGATTTCCTGGTCAAGATTGATGAGCAGATGGCACTCATCAATGAGTTGAAGGCTCAGCAGAAAGACTACGAAGCAGTGGCATTCACCAAATACAAGAAACAAAACGAGAAGAAGGAGGTTATTGCCAGGGAAGGTGTACAGAGGATCAGGAGTGCGTATGAACATTCTGTGGCAGAGAGACAAGAACGCACCAACAACATGATCAAGTTGAAACAAATCGGCCGTCGTATTGCAATGCTGTCGGCATGGATGACAGCCTTCGACACCGTTTGTGACACCCTGGACGAGGAAGAACCTATGAAGAACATGCAAGTCGTGAAGAAAGCCGCTCAAGGTATCATGATGGAACTTGAGAGTGGCCGCCACCATTGTCAGCAGAAAGTGACCAAGAGCACTTGGGACCGTGCAATGACCACAGCACTTGACCATACTTTGCGACAACTGCAGGAAATTGATACTGGTGACATGGTTGACTCGGAAGTGGTCCGCCGTGAAGTGGAATTGCTCAAGTCGAATGCCGAGAGAGAAGCACTTTCTGCTGTGAACGAACAAGAGAAAATGGGTGACGCCGCGACGATACAAGTGCTGCTCCAAGCGCACTTCGAAACCATTTCTGCAATTGAAAGTCTGAACGCAATGAGCGTTGATGAAGCCGTTGAAGCGGCTACTCAAATCCTCGGCAAAATGCTCGCTTCGGCATCGAGTGCCGCCTCGTACATTGTGAAGCCGGATGGGAGTCTTGCGCCTGTCGAGGCTTTTGCACCTACCAAAACAGGAACACCAAAGAGACGCAAGCAGAATATGAACAACTCATTGCTAGAAGCCAGCCCTATTCGAGCCAAGATACCAATTCTTTCTCCAGCGGCAAGACCTTCTCCAAGACGACGTGCGCTGCTGGGTAGCTCGAAGAAAGGTATTCAAGTATCATTCACTCCAAAGAAGAGAAAGTCTCCTGTCAAGGCCAAGCGAGCTGTGAGGTGGCGGGATGATACTGAAGATGGGACTTTGGCCGAATTCGAGAAGACACCCCAGAAATTTGCCTCCTCGTCACCTGAAGAATCGACGACCGAGATCACACTTCCTCAAGTCTCTGAAATTACTGACTCACTTGCACAGCTTCGCACACAATCTCCCGGGTCTTCACCATTACCACCACCACCAGAGTCAACGCTCGCTGTACCAGGCAAGAGCAGTCGATTTCAAGCAGGATTTCTGTCCAAGAAAACTGATGATTCACCGTCATCTATAGCAATGCCACCTCCGAGAATGACGGCATTATCGTCCTCGGACAGTGAGACGTCGCCGTTGAGGGAGATTGATCCGAGTAGAGCTGCGAATCGACGATCTTTGGCAGCGACCGCCGACAAAACAACCATTGAGATCTGCGTCGACAGTGCAAGCAACTCCTCAGCTGCCAACTCGGATGCGGAGAATCATGGAAATCCCGACAAGGAAGATGCGATGAAGATTCGAGATGCTGTTAAGCGGTCTAGTTCGTTCCGTCGCTCCAATGTCAACGGCTCACGTACCCAGCGACGCCGCTCTCCGACTGCTGCTACAGCAATGGCAGGTTCGCCACCCAACGACAGCATGTTCGCCGCCGGCCACGTTAGGAGAATGGTTATGGGCAAGGGCGATAAGGAGAATGACTGGAAGGTCGGCGTATTGAGTCCACGCGTTCAAGGCGTTGTCAGCCATTCGAAGGGAACGGGGATGGGTGCGGCGAGACGGACGACCATGAGTGGCGATGTAAGGTCGACGACACCTAGTACTGGTGATCGAGGTCCTGTGCGAATGAGTTCAATTACATCCTCGAGTGGTAATGGTCATTCGGCCTCCAGAGGGAGCTTGATGCCGAATGGGAAGGCGGTTTGGCGTTGAAGGTCGTGAGTCCAAGACCACCCAAAATTTTCGCTTGCATTGTATGGTGTCATGGTTTGAGTCACCAGAGGAAATGGTTCTTTTCACCTCATAGGTCTGGCGGGTTGAACGGATATGACAGGGTCGTGCTGGACGGTCTCGGCATGACTGGAGTTGGGGCTTTTCTCACATTGTACACTTTCTTGACCGAAAAAAGCTACGGAAGGCTGCGGCAAAGCCTGCTTGTAAGAGGTCGCATTTTAGGCGGTCTTATAATCAAGTATCGGTCTGAGACTCGACTTTGAGCCTGAGAAGACCACTATGAATAACGATACACTGTTTTTCCAACAAATTCGAGCGGTAGGATGTTCCTTGTGTCTGTCGAGTAAATTGAAGTTACGGAAGACGAAATCCGTGGACCCTGAAATTCAGCCTTGCTGGTGGGGCACTGGCGATGTTCTGACGTAGCTGTTCTTTGTCCATCTTGTTACTTCATAACTTGGTTATTTGGTCGTTGGAAAACATCTTCGAAACTGTCCAAAAGACTTGAAATTATCATTACAATATCCCAAAAGATCATCCACGATGGCGTCTCTATCAGGTCAACAAGGTGCCGGATCGAAAGACAACCCGCCCGGGAAGAGCTCATCGGGTGAAGTTTCCAGTCAGGTCAAGGAGCGGTATCTGAAAGGCGCTCCTGAAGACAAGAGTGGTTCTGGGTCTGGGTCTGGGTCTGATAAGGTATGGCGGCCTTACTTGAGCATTCCTTCAGTGTGTTTCTGCTGTGGCGTGGATGAGAAGGCCTGGAGTGAGGTAAACATGTGTTGGCAATTTGGAGATCGAGCGGCCTCAACCCGCTTCCTGTCCAGGCTCTCGTTGTACTCGTCCTTGCGACCAGCTGGATCTACTCCTGCCGGTCGACATGACAGCCATAACCGACCGGAGTTGAATTCGCTGACATATCTCCTCGCAGACGTCCCGCGATGAGTCTTCATCCGAGACAACTCGAACGTCGGACCCGCTGAAGGGTCTCGATTCATCCACATCGGACGAAGGCGGTGATGTTGACAAACCCACGGCAAATGAGTACGCTGGTGTAGGGGCAGAGGTCACTCGCTAAAGAGGGGTGTCACGGTAGAGCTGAGGAATGGTAGTGTTGGTGTTGTACGCAAGAATAAGGACTTCACGGGACCACGTTGACATGGCAATGTCATCCCTCATCGAGAGCACAGTATCAAGGAGCGCAGCGGCCATGGTAACAAGAGTGGTCAACCTTTCATATCTTTCCAGATGAATAGATACATCGATTATGTTCATCGTCCAAATAAGTCCACTGCTTCTTCTCGTCCGTTCGTTCCTCTCCAGCGCATGGATTCCACGACACGACACCTCGAATATTGCTCAAGACACGGGCGTGTCCTGCCTGTCACGTTCATGATTGTGCTCATCTTCAACACGAGAACCATCATGTAGACAATATCCAATACCCAACGTCCTCTTTCGTGCCTTGCCTTAGTGAGTCTCGCAGAGGGACTAACGTGACTTGCCCTTGATCACTGTAACGAAGACAAGCCCCACCCTCCTTCTCGCAGTCTTCGCAGACCTTGTCGTCCTGGTGAGTGTTCGTGCCCAGCTTCCGCAATTTTCTCGTGAGGCATTTGCTCATGCTGTACGTCGTAGATTTGTACCACCTCGGGTTCCTTTTATTCCAATCGTCGTACTGAGTAAGTATGATTTCCCGCACCTCACCGGGAAGCCACGATGGAAAGTCCTCCTGCTCGAGCCGTGTTCTTGTAAGCACCAGAGTCGCAAGTCGAGGTCGAGCGGCGCCGTCGTTAGGGCGAGTAATCTTCCGAGAGGTTCTCCGAAGAGTGTCCGCTGACGACATTGGGTCAGCAGCATGTGCCTCGTCCTCACCAAGGTCAGATTGTGGTGACGGACTGAGATCTTCCGACTGGGAGATTGTGTCTCGGCGTCGACTCTTTGTCTTTGTTTCCGATGTGCCAACTCGATACCGCAGTGCAGACGAGGCTTCAACCGCCCCTGCACCGTTGCCTTTGAGGTGAGAGGTAGGCTGTTGCATCCAATCCTCCTCAGGGTCCTCCTCTATGATTACGGGCCTCTCCCGTTCGCCCCGTTCCGGTGCCACCGGTGAGCCCCTTTGCCTGATGTGCTTTGCGCCCGTGACCTGAGGATGACCGTAACGCGGAGTCTGTCCAGCATCATGCCGCAGCAAATTCTGGCCGTTCAAGGGCTGTGATGCGTGTTGTGCAGGCCTTGCCTTGCCAAATGTGAGCGAGCCCTCCGCAGAGTCTTCACGTCTCGCAGCAGCCAGGTTGGGGCGAGAGCTAGATCGAGGGGATGGCTGCTCCCTTGCAATGGGTGCAGGCTGATGCAAGCCATGACGTGCTCTTCGAATCCACTGTGGTTCATCCTCATAGTAGTCATCATCTTCCCGTGTCCGCTTTCTGCTCATGGATACTGTCGCGTCTGTATCCTGTAGCAGTATTACCCTCTCTCTTTCCAGATCAAGCCGCCGTGTCTTTTCGACATCATATTTTTGCTTCCATACTGCCAGTTCCGTTTGATGATCATGCGTGACAGAAGGACGATCTGGCTTAACCAGGGGTTCTTTCAGCTGCAAAGGCCGGTTTGGATATCGGGGTGGTGAGCCTACGCGACCCTCGGCTCGCACAGACAGTTTCTGGCTGCCGTGAACTTGATTCCGAAGGGACTTCTCCGCATCGCGCGATGTCTCGCCAGTTTCATCGAGACTCTTGTGGAAAGGTACACGGCCGGAGATATCCTTGCTTAGCTGAGACTGTGTTTCGGCTGCTTTCACGTCCGCTTGAAGCCCTTCAATGGCAGCGCATTTCTCCTCGAGCTGCTTTTCTAGAGTTAGCACTCTACGTGTCAGCAGATCTCTCGGTCCTTCGGTCTCATCAAAGTCCAGGGGGTTGTCACGCATTGCATAAACAGCATTTCCCATAGAGCTAGTGTTGTCACGGAAATCACCCGTATCATCTTCGTAGAGCCTTGATGCATCTTGTCTCGGCTTATAGTTCTGCTTTGGTCTATGAGACTCTCTAGGCTTGTCAGCAGTATTCTCCATGTTGATTACCTTGTCTGAGACGGACTCCCTCTCCAGCAATTGGCCTGCAACTGTATCTTTTAGTTGGAGTTCTTTTCCCCGTAGGACACGCTCTCTTTGCTCGACGTGAGGGATTCGATCGTTGAAGTCCGAGTGCTCGAGTTTTGTTTGCTCCAATGCCAGTTCCGCGCTGAGCTTGAGGTTTTCGATCTCACTTACCTCCCCCTCTAATCGCGTTTTGTCGCGTTTGAGACTGGACACCTGTGCGGTCAGTGAGGTCAGCTCTTTGGTCTTCTCCAACAATCGTTGTCCAATCTCTTTGCACTTTGCTTCTCTCTCCTTCGTGACACGCTCGTACTCCTCGAACTTCTTCTTCGTCTCAGGAATATCCTTGAACAAGACAGCACCCACGGTCAATGCATGCTCCAAGGCATCAATTTGGGCATCCTCCTCGCCGGCTTGGAAGATATTCCTTAGCGTCGGCATCACCTCCTGAAACTCTAAAATATTTCGGGTAAGTTCATCCCAGTCAAGTTGATCTTGTGGTACTGGAGTATTAGACATTGTATATTGTAACCCCTTAATGGGGATTGTTCAGCAAAGTCCAGGCGAACCAGAACTTTGCTATTGAACAAAGGAAAAGGAGAAAAATGGTAGCCCCGACAGGGGTCGTTCAGCGAAGTCCTGGCGAACCAAGACTTCACTATTGAACACAGAAAGGGAGGAGAAGAGAACGGGTGGCGCAGTAGTAAGCTAGGTGCAAACTAAAGCATTTCCGTGGTATGCGAACTGATATTGTCAAGCTGCACAAGCATCAGGAATGGCATCGTCGAGATAGAGTAATCGTGCAGATGGTTTAGTGGCGATGCAAAGAGACTAGAGTACACGATGACAGATATTGATGGGCCAATCAAGACTGATGAGGGAAATGGCGGTGCTGAACAAATTGGAATTCACAAATGTCGTCATTGAAACCGCGATACAATACGAACAATCCCGAGGTCTATTAAACGAGGGTCATCGCCTTCACGATCAATGCCTCATCTTATCATATAAATCAACCATCCATCGAGTCCACTATCTTTGTACATATCGCAACATCGCCAAACTGCAGCTCACGACCAGTAACTTCACCTTCGTCGCCCTCATCGCCTTTCTGATCGCCATGGCTTTCCAAATGCCCTCGTTTCTATCACGATTCCTCCGACCCTTCGCCTCCTCAGCCTCTATGCCCCTGCAGCCCGATGCTCTTGCCGCCGCGCAATTTCCACCAACCTCCCAAAGAGCCATCTTCGCTGGTGGCTGTTTCTGGGGTCTCGAAGAACTATATCGTAAAGATTGGGGCAACAAAGGTCTTCTCGACTGCAGAGTTGGATATACTGGAGGTCAAACCAAAGCACCCAGTTATTACGATGTCTGCTCCGGACGAACCGGACACGCCGAGTCCCTTTTGATCGTTTTTGATCCTGAAAGAGTCACCTACCGTCAGCTGTGCGAGTACTTCTTCAAGATGCACGACCCTACAACCCTCAATCGTCAAGGTGCAGACACTGGAACACAATATCGCTCTGCCGTCTACGCTGAGAACGATGAACAAATGCAAATCGCCCAAGAAATCAAAGAAAAGGTGGGAGAACAATGGTACAAGGGCAAACCTATCACCACCGAGATCAAACGCGCGACACAGTGGTACGATGCAGAGCCCAATCACCAAAAGTACCTCCTAGTGAACACCGGTGGTTATCATTGCCCTGCGCACTATGTTCGGCCACTACCCGAATTGAAATGATGGGAGCGGGGCGAGTTGTTTAGAAGTTGATTGATTCCAGCGCCTGACATGACCGCATGTACATATTCTACTATTATAGTCGACTCGGCATTCTGACTGCCCCGTCAAGTCTTATCACTCCACCATTGAGCATAGGATTCTCGATGATTTCCTTGACCAATCGAGCAAACTCTTCTCCCCGACCCATCCGTGTGGGATATTGAATCATTTCGGTATTGAGTGATGCTCGCGAGCCTGCGCTTCCTTTCGGTTTGCTCTCTGCTCCCTCCTTCTTTGCCGGCGCTGGGGCGGCCTTCTTGGGTGGCACCGTCATGCCAGTCTGGAAAACGCCGGGCGCGATGCCCATCGCTCGAATCCCGGCTTTCTGACCCAGTTCCCGTGCCAGAGGAAGTACGATACTTCGTACAGCGCCTTTACTCGCGCTATAAGCCAATTGACCGACCTGTCCCTCGTATGCTGCAACCGAGGAGACCACGATCACTATACCGCGCTCGCCGTCAGGTCCCCAGGGTTCGTTGAGAGCCATATGGGGGATTGTGAGACGAATCAGGTCTACCGTGCCTCGCAGATTGATCGCTAATGTCCTGTCAAACAGCGCCATATCCATGTATTTTAGGTTGTCATGGGTTGCTGATGGATCTTGTCTGGGAAGAGACACTGCGGCCGTTCCGATTCCTGCGCAGCAGATGGCGCCGGATAGCGGCTTGTTTGTTTCCTGCGTCCATTTCAAGGTGTTCTTCACCGCCGCTTGTAAGGATTCGGTGGAGGAGACATTCGTCTTGGTAAACAGGATTCTACCGGAGTCGATAGAGGTGGAAGAATCGGAAGGCGGAGGGTTGAGGTCAAGGATCGAAACGTTGGCGCCATTCTGTAGCAAGTTGAGGGTTGTCGCAAGTCCGAGCCCGCTCGATCCTCCGCTCACAATGAAAGTGCGATCTTTGAGCTGCATGTTGAAGGCCGACCTGCTGGAGTGGTGAAGAAGGAGGATAGGAATGGAGTGGTCTGCGGATGAGAACACGGACAGTAAATAAACGGACCTACCTCGGTTCGCCGTGCGACATTTCCATGTGCACCGTCAGTCGGGCTGACACTCACCATGGTTGGGAGGTCGTGGTACTGATATCACTGCTGCCATCTTCTTGAACATAGGAGGCTACCTGCACAACTTGGCCATCATAGATTGAGTCTTTGCAGTCGTGAAACAAAAGTTGTAGAAATTAATCACGGTTAATGTTGTGTGTTTATGCATTAACGTGACAGGGTCGGCCACCTTCGTCATTTCCCGCCGACGATTCTGAAACATTGAGACACGATGATCGTCACGGTGGTCACTCCAAGACTGGCACGAAACATTTCCCAGATTGTGGGCGGGAGTCTTCTTTGCTGTTCACCCTCATCATGACTGAATCTCTCCACAACCCAGTACCACGGACATGAGATACCGACTGCGTCCACCTCTGCCACCATCCGAAGTCTCAACGATTCCCCGCCCCCAGCCTTAGGCGCAAACGAAGCCGCAGGCCACAGGACCAGGCTGATCCTGTCCAACCACCGTACACCGCGAAGCCACAGGACGCGCACCTGACGTCTTTCTCGACTTCGTCTTCCTCCATTTCTTCAGTCATCTCGTCCTGAATATACCACGGTACATGCGCGCCATATGTCACAATCCTCTGCCCGCTCGCACGCGCCCGGCAGGAGCGTACACAGTCTGCGAAATGGAGGAAAGGCATCCAGGAACTCTTCTAGACCCCGAAGCAAGTCCATCAGTGCAAACGATGCCTATCTCTACGCCCTCCGAGTGGCATACCTCTCGCACCTCCTCCAGCCTCGCACAACTCGAACGAGACATGTAGAGACAAAACCTGCAATAAATCGTACGGGAACATCGCACTCCTTCCATGATTTGATGAATGATTTCACGGTGGTTCGCGACCCCAAGAGTCAAAGATTCCCCCATGACTTCATGAAAGAACTCGAAAAGAGGTTGCAGGGCATACTAATTGGCAAGGAGAAACGACCTGAATATCAAGATGCTTTGGTCAAGCGAACATTTGCCATCTTCCTCAACACTTTGTCAGATCCGTCATTCAAGAAGCGAATGGAAGCAGACCGGAGGGCAGAAGACTTGGTACTCATGTTCTTCTCCAGCACTACCAAGGAACTGCAGAAAGGCAAACCGCCTGGAGATGACGGTGTCAAGCGCATGACCGATCGTCATGTGGCTCTCTTTGTCCGGCTATTGAACTTGACGTTGAAGGACAT
>Ga0181464_1000766_pt1 | contig 15004 bp, 6 predicted proteins | sample InSIn2gowninarea_FD_119074 | JGI IMG/M metagenome (GOLD analysis project Ga0181464, IMG submission 119074) | Clean room microbial communities from NASA Spacecraft Assembly Facility at Jet Propulsion Laboratory, Pasadena, California, USA -... ...
TGATGCCTCGAGGAAAGAAAATGCAAACACCTAGTAAGGAACCTGGAAGCTCTAGCATGACTCATGAAGAAGAAGAAGAAATGCTATATGATATATCAAAATTACAAGAACAAGTGCAACAAGTGTCACTTGCACAAAAAGCAACAGAATCTAAGATGGATGGTTTAAGGAAAGATGTAGAAGCTAAGATGGATGGTTTAAAGAAAGGCGTAGAAGCTAAAATTGATGGCATGGATGATAAGATGGAAGAATTGAAGATAAATATGAATAAGTTGCTACAAGAAATGGTCAATAAGGGTGAAAGGGTACTAAAGGAAACTCATGATGAGAACAAAAGAAATGTTAATCATGATTCCATAGACTCTAATGTTGGATCAAAGACTCACCATATTCCAAAAATCGATATGAGGAAGTTTGATGGCAAGGATCCCGCCACATGGATATTACAGATGGAGCAGTTCTTCGATCTCAATAATGTGCAAAACACACAAAAGGTATGTTCATTTATCAATTCTACTAAGTGCTTATTTATGGTCATTGTGTTCATTCAAAAAATTTGATTACAAATATGTTTGATAGAAGTAATGGTTGCCAGTGCCAAATAATGACACAATTTAGATTATTGTAATGAGATTCATACGTAGGCATAACAATAATTCTTTACTACCAATCCTAAGAATAACACTTAAGCTTCACTATGTAGGCATTTAGTAACGTGTATAGATATGTGAGAGTTCATACTAGGCATGTGCAATTCATGGCACATCACAGTTCATTATTCAAATACATAAATGCAATAGACTTATTTGAGTATCTTAAGATGGTTGGAAATTGAAGGAGGGACTTCCATTATCCATCCAACTATAGGCCAACTATACTGCATCTTTCTTTCAACTTACCACCCCCAAGTCGGATCCAAAGTCTGAGGGAATGCTTGCTCAAGGAAATTCACACCAAAGATTGGTAGACACTCAAGAGCTGGAGTCTGTTGTCAAGGTCATTTTTCAACTTCCCTCTAGCAATAAGCACCATAGTGACTCACCCACTTCTCTGAGTTCAATTGCAGGGCTTCATCTGAGGTCCAAATGGGGTATTGCTTAGTCCAGGAGGTTGAATCCACTATTTAGGTGGTTTAAAAATTGTCTTTTCATAGCAATCACTGGGATTCTACAGTCCATTGTCTAGGTCATTTAATGGCTCTCAGAAAAGCACCAAAATGGCTTAGATTGCCCTGTCCAAGTGGTTTAACAACTATAAAACAAGCACCACAATTATTCACTTACTTCTCTAAGTTCAATCACAGGGCTTCACCCAAATTCTAGAGCGGGTATTACTCAATCTAGGAGGTTGAATCCACTACTCAATTGGTTTAATAATTGATTTTTCATAGCAAGAATCACAATGGTCTACAACCCATTGTCTAGGTGGTTTAAAAACTCTCCCATAAGCACCATAGTGGCTCAAATTTCCCTATCCAAGTGGTATATAGGCTATACATCAAACATCACAGTGACTCAGTCATCCTCTAAGCCTCTCACTTACCACTTAGGCTTAGAACACACAGTCTAGTGGCTTCAACACAATTTTTTTCTACCATCGATGCTCCAATTACTCCTACGCTTCATGCCAAGCATTAACTTTTCTTTCATTCTCAAAGAGAGAATCAAATTCACTCTTCCATTTTGTATGGTTCTCTCTCTAAAAACATTCTTCCTCCTCTATGTTCCCTTTCGACTACCTATTATCTCCCCTTCTTCCCATATTCTTTCTCTACGTGAATGTCTTCCCTTTTTCCCAAGGTATCACCCCCCAACCTCGATCCACAAGGAAGGTGGAGATGGGTGGAGTCCTCAACCCAAAACACATAATCCCATCTTATAACTTATATTATCATAGGTGGATGGATTGGTCAGTAAGCGGTTTAGGAATTCAAAGTGGTTGGTTACAAGCTTGTTCATGACATGCAACAAGTTTTCCCGCTCGAAGATTTGGATCCATGGCGTCCCTCCATTTAGGCCAGCCAATTAAGTTTACATTTAATTTATTTTATGTGTTACAATATATTATCTTATTCATTCATGGATCCAATGTTGGAATTATAGTAACAATTCAAAATTACAAAAACGGGGGGAAAATGAGGGACGTTACAAACCCCACCCTCTTAAAGGAAACTATCCTATGTGTTCTATAAACAAAGAATGAAAATTAAAAAATGAGCTTTATAATTGCATATCTAACATTAGCATCATATTCCATGTCCTTAGTTTCCACTTCAATCTATTGCATTCATAATTCATGCTCTAGTCACTTCTATACCATCTGGCATTATAAGACATTCCTACCTTATTTTCCATTGCTCCTAAAGGATTCCACAAGGAACACATCCAACTCATTGTATTCATACGACACACCCAATGTATACTTGATCCCAATGAGTATGTACATGAATCTTTGAAACCAAATTCATTCAAGTCTCCTCTTTCTTGTAGTCACACACCTTCCAAGTTTAAACATCCCCTTCTTTACTTCCTCAATGCATTGGTAAATCCATTCCTTGGTAAGGCTTCCTAGCACAAGCAGAGTCTTGAGACTGATAGAATCTTATAGCTAGAGCATCCCTTTGAATTTATCTAACAATGCAACACATTTTCATGACACAACTCATAAAAATCAATGCATATCACAAGGTTCTAGTGTCACCACAATGGGCTAGTCCTTTACAAAAGTCCTGGGAATGTTTTCAAAATGAAGGCTTCTTGCCTTAAGCATACTCCTTCTTGGGTATCCATGTGATACATGCATTTGTTTTGAAACAGAAGATACCAAATTCAGCTGAAAGGAATTCTTACACAATTCCTTTCCTTTACCTTTTTATCTTTGATTGTTTCTTCCCTTACTTACTTTGCTACCATCACAAACATTCTTGGTTGAAGCCTCTTCAAGGAATTGAGGTGGAATTTATCATATTTTATGTTCCAATATTTAGAAATCCCTGAAATTATCTCAACCTAAAATATTATTCATAACTCTACCAATTCATCTTCTTACAAGTTTCAATGAAATTTCCTAAAGGGAATTTGGGTTATGTATCCAATTTACATATTCAAACATATCTTCATTCATGCACCCAAACATGTGCATATAGATTACGCTGTGCAGGTGCCATACATGCACACAATCCAAGCTATTCATATGTAGTTATTTTTCAAAGTCACAGTTTCAACCTCTATTATTTTCAATTATTCAGACAACAATTCTCATAAACATAAGCATCAACACACTGCTTTCTTTGATGTGGTAGTTAATAGCACAAGATCATTCTTGCAAAATTTCCATATGAATATTCCATGTGACATGGAATTCATTAGGTAACCTTAATGTATTACCAAAAACATAGAAAGTATTGGTTTCTTATTTTCTTACCATTTAAACATTCATATTATTTCAAAAATAAAATATATCAACTAAGCATAAATTTTAGTTAAGGAAACTCATTTCTTAAGAAATTTTCATAATTGTAACATCATTGTCCAGCTAGTTCATATGGACACAGTTAAGTCCTCGTTAACTGATCCTTTATCCATACATGTCCTCTAATGCAATTCTGCAAGGAAAACTTCCAAGTTCATTAGTAATTTCATCAAGGTTATAAATCACATGAATGCACATAACCATTCTATTACACATATAAATAAGTTTCCTCAAATTTTCTCTAGCTTGCAGCCCAAATTCCTTTCTTTTAACAACTATGGGGTTCATTTATTGTGCATTCACATGCACATCAATTTTTTACACTCTCATTATTTTTAGTCAAGTAATCCACGTGTGAGATATGACACCTCAATTATACAACATGTCAAGAATATATTTAGATATTTGCAACAACCCCTAGATTTCTCATGCTTATGGTGTCTTGCAATTCAATGTACAACTTGATTTTACTTATCTAAAATCTTTGTCTACATTTAGTTTATAAATTTCACTTAACTTTACTATCACATGTACAAATATTTGTTAGAGTCTTTCTTAAGGTCTATAACAACCTTAAGATCCCAAATTTTTTCTAAATAGTTCCAGAAAAACCTTCTCACTTGCATTCTTACGCAAGTATATTACCTTAGATCTACATGTTAGTTTAAAAATATCAATATACTACCATGGACATTTTATTATATTAAAGATCATGTTGGGCAGCAGATCCCCCCCACATCATGTTTTTGGGGTTTAAAGCCCGATTTTTGGTCAGTGTAATGTAAAGACTCTGCCAAATGCGGGCGCAGAGCGCGAAAGTCTAGGATGAGTCATAGGGTTGTCTACCCTAAAATAATGTAATTTAATGTAAAGTTGTGTCGACCTACCCATGGTCTGCGGACCATGGGATTGTATAAATAGAGTGAGGCTCCAAGTGTAAAGACAGTTTTTTTGGCAAGAAAGTAATAGATAGATGCGAAGGCATGATTAGAGGATAGAAGTGGATCTGAAGTGTATTGGTTCGTAGTAATAGGAAGAGGCTCTGCAGCTGAGTGTGTAGAGGCCTAGTAGAGTTCGTAGCTGAGTGCGCAGATCCCTGCAGCTGAGGGTGCAGGGTGGAGATGGGTCTGTACTTGAATGGAACTTGAAAAGAATTATTAATAAAGATCAGTTGGATTCAAAATATTGTGCATATGGTCATGGATATATATGTTTGATATTATGCATTAATTGTTATCTAGTTATTTATATGCACACACTTGATAAACATTTATATGAATGTTTATGTATGAAAATGTTCTAAGTAATTAGTGAACAGAACCTAATCGAGGAAGATTTGGGTAATTAACACAGGTCGTGTTGCAGCTAGAGCTGCACGAAGGTGGTAACACAAGGCACAACGTGCCCGCTGGTGCATGTAGCCTAGTAAGTGCTAAGGTTGGGTCGAATCCCTATTGCCATATATCATACGTCTCCAGGGTGCGGAAACTTAGTTCTAGCACCCTCCCATACTACTTCGGGTGAGACCTCAGTCCGCGCTCTGCGGACTATTGCCGAAAGGGCCAGTAGTACCGAGATTTACTTGGCTAAATCACTTCTGAACCTGGGTCAAGCCCCATTAAGCCAACAGATCTTCTAGGTAGGATCCCTATTTTATTTTCACCTACCACCAAAGGTAGGTGACTTGTCCTTCTTGATTTCTCCAAGCATCGACCAACTCCTAATGTGCTCTAATGTCACTGCCAGGGGTTCTTCCTATTTTTTTTTTGCTTTTGTACCTACCCCCAATGCACTTTTGTGTGCTTTGTTGATTGATGTATTCTCTTGGACATCAATATTTTCCAAACTCTCATGCTTCTTATAAGGGTAGTAATAAGCAATGTGTTTATTTTTGTAGCCCAACATTTCAAGGTCTTCCTCTTTGATTTACTAGTTTATGCATTTTTAGTTCATAGTCCATGTGTCTAGTGTTTACATTGGTTTTCCTTTTGTTGTTGTTTATGAGATAATTCATGGAACACATTTTCTCCTCCACAACCCCAATATTTCAATGCCCTTTCCTTCTTCCAAAACTTATGAGGTTTTTTTCGTGATCTTCTCATCATGAAACCCTTCTATATCTCTAGCAATGGTCCATGTTGCCACAACCTTTGCATGTATGGAAAATTTTATAGGAGCATTGTATTTAGATTTGTATTATATTCTTGTTCTCTAATGAGTCTTTCATTATTTTCTTTTCAACTCCTCAATTTAGCCCTCAAGCTCCTAGGGGATTCCATTCAATCAGGGCAATTTTTTTCTGACTATTATTATTGCTCCTAATGGGTTTTATTCATACTATACTCCATTTTTGTTGAAAATTGTTTCTTCTTATGTGTTGTCACACACACACAACTAGTAAATAAATCAACTATAAAAATATGAATTCATTATATTAGGATGCTAACACTAATCATGTTGTTTGGATGTTGTTCACACATCTAAAACCCATTTCGGTTACATAAAATAAAAATACATGTAAGCCTTCTATCAAGGTTAGAAACCATGAAATTTACAATTTTAAAGTCAACATTTACATAAAAACTATCATAATATTTTTTTTGTTTCTGTGTGAATCTTGTCAGGTTCATTGTTTGAACCTAGCATTGGATACCACTTTATAACACTCCCTTCGACCCCCTTAATTATTTTATGGCTATGGAAGGTGTTACCTGATTGAATTGATCACCAAGGTCAATCAAAAAGATGAGGTTACCAAAACCTCATTTTTGGAATTCCAAGGAATTTAACTCTAATAATACCATTGCGCCCAACTTGTCGAGATATTTTCGACAATATAAAATTTATTTCAATTTGAGTCCCAGATCAAAAGTTATCCTTGTTATAATTTTTGGCTTATTAAAAGAAGCCATATCATAGTGTCACACCAGTACCCATGTGACCTCTCCCAAGCCTGAATGAACTTTTCAAGTCATACTGCAAGGCCCATAGTCACTTTCACAATAGAAAACCAAGTGTATGTTACACCGAAGTGATCACTCCTTCACGGGCTTTCCCGCTACAATGTAACGAATTACAAAACTTGGTTGTGGGGAGAGTTCCAACACTAGAACCACAACCAGATTAACCCAATTCCCATTTTTATCATGAATTTATGAGTTATACAGTGCAAGGGTAACGGTGGTGGCAGTTTCCCGATGTTAGGGTTCCTTAACTTAGAACCATGGCCAGATCAGCCTAACTCCCATTGGTATCGCCTATTACATGCTACAAGGTGTGAAGGATCATGATGATGGATGGTCTTTTGGCATCAGGTTTCCTTGATCTAGAAACATGACTAGATCGACCCATCCTCCTTAATTTTACCAATAGCAAGGTATGAAGGTGTAAATATGTTTGCAGTTGGCTTTCTTCCCATCACAACACCCTGAAACATATTAAATCTTTAACCTAGCAATGGATGATACCAATGCCAAGCTAAAGTGTGGTTGCAGGAAAAGGTGAAGTTACCTCTCTCGATCCACTCTCTAGTCAATATGGTCTAGGTGCATGATGAAACAGGGTTGAATCATCAGCCCTTCCATACACCAGTCTTTGGTACACCATATGCCTATTTTGTGGATCCTCGAGAAAAGAAGAGGGGAAAGCCCCCTTCCCAAGCTTCACTAAGCTTTTTAATACTACTCAAGCAATGATGTGCTAGTTTAATCCATCTCTATAGGCCTCTTATATAGCCCTTTTAAGTTTACATCCAAAATTCTTATATCCTTAAACACATAAATCTAGAATAGATAAGACAACATAACTACACAAGGAAAATTATAATATGTCCTCGGACATCACAAGTCCAATGAGTAGGTTGATCTATGTAAAGAAAAATATATTACTTTCAAGAAGAGAACAAAACACACAATTAATCATATTATTCATGAAATGAGTGCACACCAACACAAACCAAGTACTCAATCAATTCATACCATTTTAGACAACCTAGAAATCATGAATATAGTAGTGAACTACCAAATTCAATCACATTCTTATCATTGATAATTCTCAGTCATAGTAACTAAATGAAGATGCATAAATACATAATTTATCAAATTATTCATGAACAATTTATTGGACAACATATTCCAAACAATAATATAATTCATAGCATATAAGGTATCCTACAAATGAAGTGTATAACAACAAACTTCACAATCCAAGTAATCATTACATCCATAGATGTATAAGATAGCTTGTCAATCCTAAGCATAATAATGTACCTTTACTATGTAGGGATTCAATAGCATTCATAGATATATAAGAATAAATACCAAACATGTGAAATTCATGGCACATCATAGTTCATGATTAAAATACACAAATGTAATTGGATTATTTGAATATCTTAAGATAGTTTGAAACTGAAGAAGGGATTTCCACTCTTCACCCAACCATAGGTTATATCATCACATCTTTCTTTTCACTCACTCCAACCCTGAGCGAAATCCAATGTTTGAGGGGATGCCTTCTTAGTTAAGTTCTCACCAAATCTTAGTCTACATTCAAGGGATGGAGTCTATTGTCTAGGTGATTTCTCAACTTCCATTTGGTAGTAACCACCACAACAATTCACCTAATTATTTGAGTTCAATCACAAGGATTCACCCAAGGTCCAAATGGGACATTTCAAAGTCCATGAGTTTAAATCCACTATTTATGTGGTTTAACAATTGTATTTTCATAGAAAGCACCACCAGGGTCTGCAATCAACTCTCTAGCAAACACCAAATTGTCTTAGATTTCTCTATCCAAGTGCTTTAATAACTATACAACAAGAACCATAGTGATTCAATTACTTCTTTCAGTTCCATCACAGGGCTTCACCCAAGGTCCAAAGGGGTTATTTCTTACTCTAAGAGGTTGAATCCACTGTTCATGTGGTTTATCAATTGTCTTTTCATAGCAAGCACCACAAGGGTCTACATTCCATTGTGTAGGTGGTTTAAAACTTCTACATCAAGCACCACAATGGCTTATATTTCCTTGCCCAAGTAGTTTAACAATTAGACAAAAAACACCACATTGATTCGGTCATCCACTAAGCCTCCCACTAACCACTCAATCTTAGACCACACAGTCTAGTGGAGTCAACAAAATTATCTTCTATTATCAATGCTCTAGCTTCTCTTACACTCCACGCCCAACATCAAATTTTATTTAATTCTTAGAGAGAGCATAAACTTCGCTCTTCCATCTCATATGGTTCTCTCTCCAACAATGTTCTTCCTCTGCCATGTTCCTTTTCATCTATATATTCTCTCCCCTTATTCCTATCTTCCTTTTCTAAGTGTTTATCTTCCATTTTTCCCAAGGAAGTGGTCCCCTAGCCTCGATCTGCAAGGGAAGTGGGGATGAGTGCAACCCTCCACCTACACCACCAAATACAATCTCATAACTTTTGTCAGCATAGGTAGGTGGATTGGTTAACAAGCAATTAAGGAATTCAATATACTTGGTTACGGGCTTGTTCATGACACACAACAAGCTCCCCCCTAGAGATTTTGATTCATGGTGTCCCTCCATTTATACTAGTCAATTAAATTTACATTTAATTTATTTTATGTGTTACAACATATTTTTTCAGTTATCTGCGACTCCCATGCTGGCATTTCAATCAAAATTCCATGTTATAAAAATATGGGTAGAACAAGTGATGTTACAATAGCTTACTTTCTTAACTAGTTTGTTTTTGAAAAATATTTAAATTGGATATCTATATATTCCAATACATACCATATTTATTACCACACTACTAGAAATACCTATTTATTCCATGATTTTTTAATTTTCTACTAAGTTCTTATTTATGGCCAATGTGTTCATCAAAAAAAATGTCAGTACATGTGTGGTTAATAGAAGTAATGGTTACAAGATCCAAAAAAGGGAACTATCAAAATATTTTATTAGTAATATCCTTAGATTTCTAGATAACACATGCTACAACAACTTTTGGATCACACTCCCAACTATAATATTATGGGAAATTTTGAAATAATTAAAATAGAAAATATTTACAATAAGGAACACTTACATATCATTTCCTGTATATTTAAATAAACACTGTTTTTGTGGGTTGTTATATTAGAGTGCCACAAAATTTCCATCTGTCAAGAAAGTGTTGGCTCTCATAGCTGAGACTAGCACCATGTGTCATTGAGATTATATTTAATGAACTAAGTAGCATATTAATGATTTATTTTTGAACCTATGGAAATCACAAAACAATTGTATTGATTCAACCAAGCCAACCATTTATATGCTAAGTAACATGTTCCACACCCTCTACCAGTGGTTTGTACCCTTCCTTGTTGACTCTGGTTGACCATTAAGCTAATTATCTATTAGGTAACCAATGGCACCTTAAGAATACACATTGCAACAAGGAGAGAGAGGACGCCTACTACTTTCCACCCACCTCTCGATACTTTCTTTCTCTTTAAGTATTGTTATTATTTCAAGAAGAGAGAAACTAAAGTTCCTTTCCAATTGTTTTAGTCTCTGTGTCGTGTTAGTGTTAGTGTCTTCACATTGCCATCAATGATCAAAATTTACTCTTTTTCATTTCATACTAGGAGTCCCATTCTGATGAGGTTGCATTCCATTAGGTCATGGATCTACTTATGGTAGGGTTTACTTCAATTTTTCCCTCATGATATGTATTTGCTGACCTCCTTTCATACCTTTCAGTCAATGCTTCATGCTCATTTTCAGTTCATTTCATCAATTACATAAGGTTTCAGTCTCACTAGGTCTTAGGGTTTTCACCATGGTCAAAATTTAGTGATTATTGCTAATAATGGTCAGCAGACACATGAGGATGATAATAATGATCAGAAAAGTCATAATTTCTTAATTTTTAAGATTAATGAAGTTCTCACCTCAAAACTAGTTTTGAGGTGAAAACAGAGCATTTGTATTTTATTTTTAAATTTGTTGTAATTTTAATGTTCTCATATGTAATAATGGTTCCATGTTACTCCTAAACATCTGGTGATCTTGCCAAAGTACTACCACTGCAAAAAATCAAAGAATTTGAACATCAATCTACCTATCAAAGAAAAGAAACTAAGCATCAATAAACAAAGTATTTGAAAAAGCACATAGACATTATAAAAGTGGGTTTTCACCATCAAAAATAAAAAAGTGAGAGATATATAAAGCCCATCCCTCTATTAATCATTTCATTGTTAGAGTTGCGATTCAAAGTGCCAAAAGGAGAGCCAAGGAACGATTTCAACCAAAATTGTACAAATACAGGTCAGTTGCTGCGTTTTTGGGAAAATTTGAGCGGCGCTACGGTTTTGAGGAGGGCGTTGTGTTTTTGAAGTGGCGTTGTGCACCTGGCAGCAATTCCCTATTTAAATTTACACGGGTGTTGTGCTTTCAGAGTGGCACTATGCACCTGTGTGAGGTGCTGTGTTTCTGCCCAACCAAGTGCCATATCACCCAAATTGCTCTAGAATTACCAATTCACCTCAAAATCTTCATTTTCTCCCTCTTGCAAGTAAGTACAACTATCATATCTACTGCCTTAGGCTTTTGATTGCCATGTTTGGTGTTTAGAATATGCAAATCTAAAACCCTAGCTTTTAGGGTGAAACCCTAGCTTTTAGGGTGAAACCCTAGTTTTCCTCATATCACTAGTGTTTATATACCCTATCTACTTGCCATTTTTCACTAAAACCAATTCCTACATACCGTATTTCCTAAATCCCATTCCCCTCGTACATTTTCCCTAAATTCCTACTTACACTCTCCATTAACCTTACAAACACTACCTACTCTCTCTAAAACCCTACTCATCCCTAAAAACTTGTTCACACATCATACTCTCACATACTCCTTCATCATCATTTCATTCATCCACCCTATCCAATCATTTTCCATAAGTGTTCATAGCCACATAAGAGTAATGGAGAGAGACAGTGAATACAACTATGAAGAAGAGATAATCAGTGATAGTTACATGGAGAGACATAAGAAGAAAAGGATACCTCATAAAGGAGGAAGAATTATCAGAGAAGAGCCAATTAGTTTGAGGGAGTTACAAGCCTGCCCACTTGCCATTTATTGCTTTAAACATTAGGCATGCTTTGATTTTTTGTGAAATGATAGAAGGGGTCAGGTTTCATCATGAGTTGGCTAGGTTGTTTGCGACTCATTTGCACAATAATAAAGTAACCCTTGCTAGAATAACTTTCACCATATCACCAACTGTCATATCAGAGGCTACAAGAATTCCAGATGGGGGTGAAAATTGGTACAAAGGTCAGGATATTGATCAGGAGTACTATGAGCCTTACATCAAGGCTAGATACAAAGACAAAATAAAGAGAGTATTCCCCTTCAAGTTTTTGGAGGACAGGTATGCTCCATTGATGAAAATCATTAGCAAGTGCTTCACTTGTGAAGGTAGGTTCTCCCAGTTATATGCCTATCACATTAGACTACTCATGCATTTCACTAGAGTGAAGATGATGAATCTCCCTTACTTCATGTTTAGAAACATTGAGAAGATGGCACATATTGTACAAAGGAAGCCATACCTCCAGCAATTGAATAGCATTTACCATTACTCTTTGATTAAAATCATTGTTCTTCACCACCTAAGCCACCTTAACATGCCATGGGAGACTTTCATTTCTCATGAGATGTTCAAAGGCGCACAAATCTCTTCATCAGTACATCATGAAGAAGGTGGACCTTCAAGCCATGAAAAAGTCAAAGAGACTGAAATTATTGGAGTGCCAGTGTTTGTGAAATATAAGAGGGGTACAAGGAAACTTTTTGTAGCTGCTAGGCGAGTATTATCTCCACAAGGTGTGGAAGGGGCTTTACCTTCTTCTTCAGCAAAGTAGGTACAGGTTAAGTAGCAAAGAAAGGGCAAGGAAAAGGTGTAAGAAAAAGATCTTGGTGATGAGAAAGAAAGAGATTTTAACCTTGTTGATCATTAAGAGCCACAACAACACTTTACTTATCATGGAGTTGATGTCATTGACCTAGAAATTTAGGATCTGGAAATTGTCAAAGACATTATCATAAAGGAACAAGAAGCATAAATACAATCCTTGGTAGATAAATTAGAAAGATTCAAGTTCATCATTAGGTACTTGGAACAATAAATCAAGCAACTAAGTGACAAACAAGTCCTCATGGAGCTGCAAATGATCAAGGAAAACAGGCAAAAGGCAAAGGAGGCTCATGTCAAGTTGACTTCAATTGAGCAAGAGATTGAGAACAATAAGGAAACATGGCTCAAGAGGGTTAACATGCACCTTGAAGGGCTGATTGAGAAGGCCAACAGGGATAAGAAGATGCTTTGCCACATGGCCTACCATTACATGACCCGCAACAAAATCTGCAACATGAGGATCAGGAAGCTTAAAGCTAGGTTGAGGAGGGCCTTAAAGAGCAAAAAGGAGCAAGATAATTTGAAAATCTTGGCTGAAGCCTCACTAGACCATTAAAGCAGTTGATGGTGGTGCCTTATGACAAATCTGGGCAAATTTTGAAGAAATTTTGCATTTTTGCAATTTTCAAATTGTTTACATAGAAAATTGGCCCAGAAGCGCAATGCCACCGGCACTGCGCTTTTCCCTGGAGCACTTGTTGGAGGAAAATTTTACATTTTTGGATTCAGCATGATGAGAGCATCAATCCCAAAAAATTTCAGAAGATTTTGGAGCAAAAATGGCCCACCAAAAGGTCCAAAAACTATCAAAAAATGTCCTCTCTGCCTCTTTTTGGACACACAGAAGCTGCCTTGGGAGATTCATGCTTTTAGGGGACAAATGACCTCCAAATGAAAAAATTCAAGATGTTACAGAAACTAGATAGGAATACCTTTCCAACGAGCTATGGTGGGCTCAATTTGGCTGAGGGGAAAGCCTCCAAACGTGGGTGGAAATTGGCATTAGGTTTTGGCTAATGACGCTGCACTTTTGACCAGTTTGCTAGAAAATCCAATTTTCGCCTATTCTCACTAAAAGTTGACTTTTTTCGCTCTTCATGGATGATTTTATGAATGTAATTAATGACTTGAAATGTAAATTTAATAGTGAAATGATCTTATAGGGTAGATTCATCAGTTTGAGGTGGTTTTGGGGTCAATGAATCAATTTCCATGCTTATGGAGGCAAGTTGTTCCACTATCTATATTCTTGGCCCTTGTTTGGAAATGGTCACAATAGCTCGTTTTCTCTTGGTTTAGACCCTTGATGGCTAGCATAGGTGGTTTGATGTCTATATTATGTATTTCTTCTGTCATTAGCAAGGTTTGGACTCTCTTGGATGCTCTGAGCTACATTGTACACCTTTATAAGCAGTTTGGCAAGGAAATGAACCAAGATTTGCAGCTATTTTTATGGGATACTTGTGGTATGGTGTTTTTGCGTAGTTTCATATTTTGTTATTATTTTTCCACATGTTTTATGTGTGCCACAATCTAATTCATTTCTTCTAGCTGAATGAAATCAAGATAGATAGGTAGAATTCATTGTTTACAGTGCTCTGCCTTGGTAAGCCATTCAGTTTTCTATGTTTTCTACTGTTTGAGAAGGTTACATGATATTTGAATGCCCTACTCATCTCTTCACCAGTCTTAGACCTATCATCTCACTCAATTTCAAGTGCTAAAGCACCTACCTACCTTGCCCCATAGAACACCCTGCATCCTGACTTGATTTCCTGGACCGAAAACTGCCTGGCTCCATTTCATCTAGCAACAAAACCAACAAAATCAATCAAAAACCATAGAACTACTATACCTAGCCTAAAATCCATATCTGATCCAGTCATTTTGATTAAGATTCACAAGGAGAGAGCCCTCTCCCGACCTGGTAAGGCTAGCTACCAGGTTAAGCATGGTTTGTGGTTATCCTAGGATTGCCTTTCTTCAACTTGAGGTCAATATAGGCTCTAACATAGTGGCGACCATACTGGGGAAGAAAATCTCATTACACCCCAGTACTATTAAGAAGTTCTAAACTTTTGGATAATAAGTTTGGAATTCATTAGGCTGAAAAGTGGAAAGTTGTAAAGCAAGATAAAAATCTTGAGAACTCTGAACACACTAGCTTCAAGAAGATACACCAAGTCCAATCCCAATCCCAATCCTCCTCCTGTATTTGAAAATCCTAATCTCATTCTATGAATTCTGAGACAAGAAATTTCACCAAGTCCCAGACCTGTTTTTAGATCTCAGTCATTCCCTATTGAGTGGTTGTTCCTTGAAGATCTCCCTTTTGATGAGTATTTTGGTCTCTCCCTATTTAGAACTACATTAAATACTGAATTGCTGGACATAGTATCAGACCCAGAATTCACCAAAGAGCTTGAAATCTAACGGGCCAAATTACTAAGTAACTGAAACCTTCATAACTCCCCTCAATAATTTATTACTATTGAAAGACTCCTAGAATTGTCTGAAACAGCCTTAACATCTTTTGCCTCACCATCATTTCCCGCAACTGATATGCAATATCAG
>Ga0181464_1000769_pt1 | contig 14992 bp, 18 predicted proteins | sample InSIn2gowninarea_FD_119074 | JGI IMG/M metagenome (GOLD analysis project Ga0181464, IMG submission 119074) | Clean room microbial communities from NASA Spacecraft Assembly Facility at Jet Propulsion Laboratory, Pasadena, California, USA -... ...
GGGTAGAGCTCTTACATCCTGCGCTGAGATCTCTGCGATAGAGCTTTGAGTCAGTGCACTCATTGTAGCAAGGGTCCAAACTCTGTAAGCAATTTACATCAAAGTCACTGTTTGTGCGGCTCCGATGCTAATACACTTAATGGATCCATATTTCGAACATGCTGTGCTTGCCGTGACATTCCAACCCAATCCATTGCAGATATTTGCAATACTATTCAATTGGTCCGTCTCTACAGCTGGATTCAACTTTTTCTATATTGTGCGCATAATGTCTTTAGTACCATATTGAGAAAGATCTGCATATCCTGCGTGCAGCAATGCCAAGACTGAAACCACTGCTCCTAGACTGATTGTCTTCATATCGATCTATTTGTCTTCTGTCTCGCAATATCGCGGTTGTATGTGTTATTCGTATTTGCGCCTGCGAAACGTGTCACCCTGGATGCATCTGATGTGGCGCATGGATCATCAAACTCATTTCAGATCTTGAAAAAGTCATCTCATAATTCAACATTCTGATCGAGTGGACTAGGACTTTGGATCCACCTCATGGAATGATATGAATGGTTGTTGCTAGTTCAGAATGATTCCAGTACTCACAAAGTAGAATCGTCCAGTCTGCTGACCTCAGTTTCCGATTTGGGAAGAACTTCTTTTTTCTCTTCTCTCCTCACGATAAAACACGGACAGCAATTCCAACAAAGGCATATGTCCCCATAACCTTATCGTGTAATCCGAGCGCTATGAAGGTCGTGGCGAAACAGTACAATTTCCAGTAAGGTATACACGGGAGGAATTTGGTCTACTTAGTTGTAGTGGATATTCTGTTATCTTGTCCATATCGCTACAATCTCGTACACTGGTAAAGAGCCATATCGGTCCTTTGTGAGGTTTCCACTCGGCAGGGAGATTTGTGTCATAATTGTTTACTTTTGGGATCTCAGACTGAGTCTCACTTTGGGTCCTTCCAATTTTGTTTGGAAGGACTTGGAAGACCGATCACTCCTCTTTTTCGTACAATGTATGTGTTTTCTTGACTGCCCCTCGAGATTTGTGAGATCACTCTGTTTTCCAATTTTCCAATTTTTCAACCGACGTCCCCCTACTACTAGGCAATATCGCATACACACAGACACACTCACTCTCACGTTCGAAGATTCGTAAAGAGTAACTTCTAGAAACCATTTCCAACAAAATTGGAAAATCGGAAACACATCGGGGACAGTTCAACACATGGACATCCTTCAATGCTCATAGACAGGCGGCGGAAGCGCTCTCAGGGTAATTCCCTGATCCATACCCGTGAAGACATGAACGTTGTTGACATTTTTCTCGTTGATTGTCTTGAGGCGTTTCAGTTCATCGTAGAATAGCTTCTGTAACAACGGCATACTTTGGGTGCATTTACGAAATCTGTCCTGGTATGCCGTATGGAGCGACTTTTTCTACACAGAATGTGTGTTTTCCTCTGCTCCAAAAATGATGTGATCCTCCACAAATCTACTACACCTTCATTGCAAGATTCCTTCAAAGCCTCCAAAGTATACTTGTGCACCGACTCTGGCTCAATAATGCGCTTGTTGGGATTATTCGCTTTGTCCGAGAACTTCTCATCGTAAGTTTCCATCAACATCAGCATGAATTTGGAAATGAAACGAGGATTCCCAGAAGCATGCCTGAATTCTACTTTGGCCAGCTTGATCTCGGGATCGTCATCGCTCTTGTTCGCGTTGGCTTCATCTACTTCCGTCTGCATGTCTTCGAATTGGTACGGAAATTCAACGACTCTCACTCGACGAGCAATTTCTTCCATATCACTGTAATGTGGGGCATAGTTAATTAAGATCAAAATCAGGGCAATATTCTCGAAAGCCAAATTCAATCCGAAGAGTGGTCGAGCTTTGAACTCTTCGGAAGTAAGATTCTTGATCTCCCTGGCGATGAAAACGTCGTTCTTGCCTGGTTCAGTTATTGTGACGAGGCGAGCAGCGAAAAGGTCAAACATTTGAGAATTGGTCGGGTCTTGATTTCCTGCTTCCTTTGTGATGACGTGTGGGCCGAGTGTCTCTGCATAAGCTCCAAGCCATGTAAAGCAAGGGCGGATTCTTCCAAAAGGAATGGAATCTGTTCCTTCCTCAAAGATGTCTCGAAGTATTCCATAAGTTTCCTCCGGATTTCCGGATCAGAATCTAATGGCATTGGGTAACCGGTAGTTCGAATGATATAGTCTTCCGGCTTGATTACACTTGTAATACCAGTTCGTAAGTTGACTTTCTTTCCATGTGAAAACGCAGAGAAATCTTTGGATGTCTGGATGACTTTGGCGGCAAGACTCTCATTGGATGGTGCCATAAGTGCAATAGCCCCTGCAACCTGGCGACAGCTGTAGATGGTCTTGATGTACTTTTCCATTTGAGGTAATCTAGTGTCGCGAATCAATTTTCGAGAGTGTTTGCTGGTAGCCCATCCAATATAACGATCCCTGTACTCGTTCAAAAAAATGTCCAACTCCTTATATATGCGAATATGCAAATAGGTTGCGCTGGGGTTCGCAGTCAACTGCCAGATGTTGTCTTCGCCACAAACAAAAAAGTATCCCTTGCAACGTTCGACCATCAGAGGTTGAAGGGAATGCATGATTTGGGTGACGTCATGATCAGAAGGAGTGTATTTCTGCAGCAGCACGCAATCCAGTAGCTTTCGTGCATTTTGTTCCTATGAAAACTTCTGGGGCATTCGAGCAGTCTAAACCTTGTTCTCTACCGTAACATGCAATTTGAACTTCCGTTCGTGTCAGCCTTACCCACATGCCGTAACCGCCCTTCTTTTTTGTTACACATGATGGCGAGCGATTCTTGCAGTAACCGAGATTTACAGAAACAGCGTCCTCCTTGGAAGACATCTGCTCGCTTTTGACCTTCAGGCCACTGTGACGCTCGATGATCGCTTTGCAAGCCTCTAGTCCTCCGTGATAGTTGAGAGGACGAAACATCTTCACATCTTTAGCGGCTTCCTTCTTGTCATACTCGGACTTTCCGTTGTCTATTGGCTTCTTGTTTCTAACGCCCTGCTCTTCATCTTGCGAGTCCTCATCCTCTTCTTGATCTGTCGATTCTGCTTGATCATCGCTAGCCTCATCGGTGAAGGCGTCGGTAGCATGGTTCTCGATTGGGGAGGGCTCTAGGTCATCCGATAATTCTTCCGGTGTTGCCGTATTCGCCTTGTGGATGATCTTTGCTGTCGTCGTGGACTTTCGTTTCGATAACCTATTGAGTATTCTAGGATGTTTGATCGGCTCCTCAGTACCATTGTTTTTGCCAATCTTAGATTTAGTGCATTTCGAGCAAGTCATGGTGATGTTCAAGGAACTGACCGAGAGCAAGATCGAAGTGAACCCATTGCCACTCAATTTATGCGCCCGCTTGATCCATGGGCACCAAGAGTAAAGTCTGAAGTTTCGCGTCACTTTGTACGGAGAGGTAACTTCTTTCAGAACGAAAGGCACATCTGGGTCATCAGGAAGGCGATTGGGGAAAGTGGCCTTGATCTCTTGCGTGAGTTGATTGGGGAGGGTCGGGTGCATCGTCTATTGCTGCTTGAACATGTTCATTTGCAACTGTAGTTGAAATGTATTTGGAATGGTGCTTGCGGTATCTTCCGTCGCAGGGCAAGGTGGCAATTCCTTTGCTCGCTGGCGATCCACCACTTGTATGAGATAATGATGATGAGGTGCGGGAGTACCATGTACGCGCATTTGTCGTGTGTCATCCTTCGATATAGGAGCACCCGTACCAGCTTTGAACGTCTTTTCGCCTATTTGCACGTCTTTCCTCAGCATTCGTGTGGGATGTTGGTACGCAAAGCACAGCCCTTTCTAGCCGAGACGAGACAAAGCTTGCGCTTTTTGGCCCCATAAATAGTCAAGTCTACAAAGCCTTCTTTTTCGACAAATGACCGCAACACTTGGGAAATGTCAGCTTTGTGAACCTTCAACGCCTCTCGGAATTTGCGTGCCACGTCAAAGATTTGAGTCCCAATGATGCAATATCTGGTGGAGCAGAACATTCGAATGCTGATTTTGTATAAGGGCAACTCTTTATTCAACGCTGTGTTCCATTCGTAAGAATAAGGCACATCGCTTGGCCGAATGCACACATCGATTTCTTCCTCCGGAGCCTCCATCAGTGCTACATGGATCTTTTTTAGGCAAGTCAGTGAAGACGATCGTCACATCCTCTGGTCTATACACCTCACAGAAAGAGGGGCCGTTCGTCCAGGATGGAATAAACGTCTTCAGGGCTGTTGGTATCAGTTTCTTGGTTGAGGTTTGCATCTTGAAGGTATAGCGCAACTCAATGTCCATGAGATGGGCGGGGATTCGAGAGCTTTCGTTCTTGGCATTCTGATGAAGTGGTATTGGTTTGCAACGGATCTTGGCCGCTTGCTGTTCTGCGTTGGAGCGCTCTGACTGATCCGAGTCGCTGTGCACATCAATAGCAGTCGAGAAGTCTCTAGGAGAAAGTGGAGATTCCATAGTTCTATTGTTTTCTTTAGTACTATACACTTCTATGCAAAATCATGAGGTCGAGAAATGTTACTCACGCTCTATTCTCCCGAACGCTATTATGGGCAAGTCCGGTCATTTTCGCTCCCTCCGCTGTTGGCTTTTCCGTATCCGTTTCGTAGCTTTCGGTTGAATGCGTTGAGCTACAAGCGGATTGAGTTGATAGCGCTCTATCAATTCTTTAGTACTCTTGGAAACTATCCGATAAAACAAGTTTACGCTGCGTGCAAAAGTGACGATCTTTTGTTAAACATATGGAAGAAGGATGGTTGCACCTCCGGGCTTGCGTCCCTTTCGGGAGTTTCGAAGGGTGTGGGAGACGCCGTTGGGTGTGATTTCATACTTCTATCGGTTCTTTCTGTTAGTCCCATTACTCCAATTGTATACAAGTGCTGAGAACGAGGAAGAATGGATGGACTCACGTTGTGTTTTCCGCACCGGCATGATGGACACGTGCTGTCGCTTTCGCTACCTCGCCAATCGTTGGCACGTTGTTATCCGTTTCGTAGACTTTGGTTGTGTGTGCGATGAGATCGGACATTGAAGAAGACATACTGAGCAGTAGTGGAAGAACGCCAAGAAGAAACGCCCGCCATGTGTATAGGTCGCTGCTGAATAATTAATTTAGTAATTTCTTATTAGAGAGGAGCAAAGTAGCCCGAATCTAGAACCAATTGTAGGTTTGCTCAGATCAGTACCACGAGATCTAATGAAAATGGGACGAGCATTACGAACGGTAATAATCACTCCACAGTATTGTCTGAAAGCGTGACTACAGCAGATATCGGTGTCTTTGAGGGTCGCGCCGTGATGATATGACGCCTGTATTATTGTGATGCTCAAGTAAAGCTGTAAAGAGTTCAGATGTATATAATGTGGTTTCCATCATAAGCGGACCGGGACAAGGCTCGTCCTTCCCTTTGATTCATTGATTCTTGTATGTTACAAAGGTCATTTGGACCATGCGTGTCTAGGGTGCTTATTGTTGTGGAGAGAGGCATGTATGTAATGTAGAGGTGTGGCTTATTGTTATATTGTTGTTTGTAAGAAGAACAAGGAGGGTAAAAATGAGACCGATCGGGTCCAGACTGGTCTGTAATTAGTCCGTATAGTCCACGAGACATCCGTGAGAAAAAAGAACTATACATGGGAGATAGTTGGGGGTCAGAAAAAATAACAGGAAAAACGGCACTTCTGTTGCTCTTGCATTCATCACCCAACAACAACACATCTTCCCAACAAGCACATCATCTCAATCATGTCTGGAGTCCAAGCATACGCAACGAATCAACTAGCGACACAGATCCAACAGACTCTGACAGCCGCGCTGACCTCATTCCTCGGTGCAAACAATGCGGCCCAATTCGCATCTGTATATGCCCCTCCCACCGCCGCACAAATTACGGATTCGAGTTTTGTACTGCTACGCAAGCTTGTAGTCACTTCCTTCATGGTGGGAATTGGTCTTGCTGTCCTCTTAATCAGTATTACAATCCTCTTTCCAATCCTCGCTAGACAGCCAAAATCCGTACATAAATGGCTATTATTCTCCGCTCATTTCTTCGGCATCATTGCTTTCTCGGTATGCGCTGCCATCATAAACATAGAGGAGATTGCGATAGCATATACTGCCACTGTTCCCCCATTCCTCATCACAATGTCAACGGGGTCTGTTCTGTTCGCAGCGCTTTGGCAGACGGCTGAACTATGGTCAAAAGGAATACAAAGAGCGTACAGATTATTTATTTCGGACTGATGGTGATAGAGGTGGTCTGTTCAACATACTTCTTCGCAAGATCTCAACTAAATTGCCCTGCGGGTAATGATAACAAAGTATTACAATGAGTGAGCGGAAGCTAACCATCACGAAATCATAGTTCTGACCTGTCCAATCGATGCCGGCTGGATCACGGTTACTGTTGTATTCATATATCTCGCTTTATACCTGGTGCCTTTCGTCTTGTCTTTGCGAAGATACCTCACTAGCTTACAGTCCCTCGGGGCGAGTCGTTCTGGAGCACTCAGAAACGTAATTATTATGCATTTGACCCGCCAGATACAGAATATGATATATTGATCATATACTCTAATTGGAGTCTCGTACCTATCTCTTCGGGATTATCAACGTAACGCTTTATATTATTTTTGCAGTATGGGTGCAATATCTGGTACGTGTCCATGCCTTTTAAAATCTATCAACTTACCTTGCATCAGGAGCTCGATATATATCATTGTATTCAGGGTTTTATGTGGTTGAGTCTTGTCTGCTTTAACGAAGTTCTCAAGCTTGTATACACTCAACGGCAGAGCAATCATAAGCAAACGAGCCCGACTACGAAGCCTTCAGCAGGAAAGTCTTCAAGACCCAAAAGCGTCGGGGGAGTTGAACAAGGAGAACCTCAGCAAACAATCAAGATGGGTGCATCAATACCTGTATCAGATTACTAGGGGCAAGCAAGTTGGCAGAAGGCTGGATAATATTCAGCGTTGTGTCATGGATGGATGTGGTTGCTCAAATGAGGTCTAACATAACTCTCATACTAAAAAGATCAATCTAAGGCCCGTTGCAATAAACGTCATAACTCGACTAAGTTGAATAGAAACGGAATAGTACCAACTCATTGAGTCAGTCAGTCCAGGTTATGATTTCTTCGATACTCTGTTACGTCGCTCACTGAACCATTTGAGCTGAATGGTGTTTGATTTCAGATTTTCCGGTGAGATCCGCCTTCTGACATAATCCCTTTGATGAAGCTTGACTCATTTGATCAGATCCTATATCTTCTGAGTAATGTCATTTTCATTTCAGAGAGGTTAATCTGAGTGCAATCCAATTTGTGATTTTCAGATTGCTCCTGTTTGGTTCAGATTACTTCTTCTGTGATGCGTCAACTGCTCTTCTCTAGATATTGTTGTTGAAGATCATTCTCTTCTGGCAATCCGACAATCCGACTTTATTTTAGACAAAGTAGTATAGGAAATATATAGTCCCCTTGGTATGAGCAAGAGGGGTGTAAAGTGTGAGCTACATAAGAGAAATTGGTCAAATATGTTAGCGTGAATCGAATAGACTTATTTCGACGAATCTATATTGAACGGTGATTCACGGCCTCTGTTAGGTTACGGCTTAACAGGTGAGGAATCATTCTATTATGTAGCGTAGTATTTATACTACTGATCGCTAATTCATGTATTCCAACAAAATAAAGTCGGATTGTCGGAATCCTGGATGATCTTTTCTCGTTTTTGAGTAATCTGAATTTACGTATGGTATTTCAGAGTGATCGGTGACAAAAAAAGAGGCAATCTGAAAAGCACAATGCGAATTGCAGTTGGATTGAATACCGCTATTCAGAATCTCAAATCTCTCTGAATGAGAAGAACGGCCTTCACTGTGTGCCCCGGAGAAAGGGTGATGCCACAGAGGGGAAACAGGGAATAACTGCATCTTGATAGTACTTGCGATGTTTGAATGCTGTTTGCGATATTCTCCCGGATGAAAGTAACAGTTTCACCGTTTGGAGATTCATTCTCCATCATTTAGAGTGTTGCCGCTTTCTTCCGCTCCAGTTGAGTATCGACCAATGCCCGAACCACTCATGTGTATTTGTGCTACTTTCACCTGACTTCGCACTGATGTTTTTATTTTTTCCGAAAAGCTTCAAAGGAGGACAGCAAACCCCGGAAGTTTGAGTGAATCAAATTAGGTTTGGGTTATTTAAATATACAGAAGTTCCTTCTGATTTGTCACACAGAAGGCGAGTAGCCAACGGGGTTTGTCCATTCCTTCCTGAAGGGTTCCTTCTCAACTCGACCTACAATAGCCTCGACCCATTTCGGCTCCAACGGCGAGCACTCTGTTGTTTTCTCTACGAAAGCCGACCGGGAAGAGGCTTTCATTGACGTTTTGAGTACCCTTCGGCAATTCTGCACAAGTATAAAGCTTCTCCAGGATCGTGTGTGATGTGGGTATAACGCTTTACAATATAAGGCGCTAAGAAATGTTCACAAACTCCTTCGCTTGGAACAGCGCGAGACGCGGCATCCAGGAACTGCTGGAACACCGAGAGGTAGCATGATAAATCCACATAAGTCTGGAGGGAAGACGAGCTGTCGAGAGGAAGTCCAACTGCCTGCACCTCAGCCCAAGTGGTTGCCAGTTGTATACGATGTCTGGGATTTCCATCGTAATTATAATATTTATGTTGACTGCTACATAACCCGTGACTGTACTGCCTACTTCCGAATGCCACAGATTCCTATACACTTCCACTCGCTTTGGCTTTATATACTCGAATTCGGACGAACAGGTTCCAGCCTTTTGTGAAATCAACACCTGTGACTTGTCTCAGATCGAGACTCTCTGTGCTACGAATGGTCTCACACTGTGGGCACTAGGCTACTCCTCTCTCACTCGTCAGCAAGAGGAAAAGCATACCTAATGATAATTCCTGTTCCGCAGTGACCTATACATGGCGGGCGTTCTTTCTTCTTGTTCTTCCACTACTGCTCAGTGTGTAGTCTTCATTGTCCGATCTCATCGCACACACAACCAAAGTCTACGAAACGGATAACGAAATGCCAACGATTGGCGAGGTAGCGAAAGCGACAGCACGTGTCCATCATGCCGGTGCGGAGGACACAACGTGAGTCCATCCATTCTTCCTCGTTCTCACCACTTGTATACAATTGGTGTAATGGGACTAACAGAAAGAACCGATAGAAGTATGGAATCACACCCAACGGGGTATCCCAGACCCTTCGAAACTCCCGAAAGGAACGCAAGCCCGGAGGTGCAACCATCCTTCTTTCATATGCCTAACGAAACATCGTCACTTTTGCGTGCAGCGTAAACTTGTTTTATCGGATAGTTTCCAAGAGTACTAAAGAATTGATAGAGCGCTATCAATTCAATCCGCTTGTAGCTCAACGCATTCAACCGAAAGCTACGAAACGGATACGGAAAACCCAACAGCGGAGGGAGCGAAAATGACTGGACTTGCCCATAATAGCGTTCGGGAGAATAGAGCGTGAGTAACATTTCTCGACCTCATGATTTTGCATAGAAGTGTATAGTACTAAAGAAAACAATAGAACTATGGAATCTCCACTTTCTCCTAGAGACTTCTCGACTGCTATTGATGTGCACAGCGACTCGGATCAGTCAGAGCGCTCCAACGCAGAACAGCAAGCGGCCAAGATCCGTTGCAAACCAATACCACTTCATCAGAATGCCAAGAACGAAAGCTCTCGAATCCCCGCCCATCTCATGGACATTGAGTTGCGCTATACCTTCAAGATGCAAACCTCAACCAAGAAACTGATACCAACAGCCCTGAAGACGTTTATTCCATCCTGGACGAACGGCCCCTCTTTCTGTAAAGTGTATAGACCAGAGGATGTGACGATCGTCTCCATTGATTTGCCTAAAAAAGATCCTTGCAGCACTGAGGCTCCGGAGGAAGAAATCGATGTGTGCATTCGGCTAAGCGATGTGCCTTATTCTTACGAATGGAACACAGCGTTGAATAAAGAGTTGCCCTTATACAAAATCAGCATTCGACAAGATCAAAAGATTCGACACTTTTCCAGAATGGTCATCTAATCTAATCTCCAATCTGCTGATCTTCTAATTCACTAGTCTAATCTAATCTGCGACTAATCTGCGAAGCGTCACAAATACAATGTCATATAGCTCTGAACTAGGCTCGCCAGCAGGACTGTATGAAGGCTCACATTATATATAATCCTGTAGGTTGCCGTATCTATTTGTAATGTGTGTTTTACAAGGGATGGTGGGTGGGTGCCTTTATCTTTATATCTCACACTGACGTATCCCTATTCCGGTGATATGTTGTGCATATGTTTGCTAGCTGTTGATAGTTGCAAAGTAGGAAGCAACGTAAGCACGTCGTCGCCTCCTGATTCATTTGGTGACTCGTCAATTTTGCTTCGTGTCTTTCACCATTTGACCCTCCGTATAATCAACGCTACGACAGTATCCCCCTTCCCCTTTTTTGGCTTTCTTCATTACCATTCATACGCGCATTACAACCCTATCCGTCATCTACATACGTGCAGTCATCAGCATCATATATCCAATTCCAACGCTAAGACATACGCGCAAAGAAAAGCCTCACACAGAATCAACCAAATCACCATAAAGAACATTCAATGCAAGCCATTCTCTTCATCTACACACTCACTCTAGCCCAGCGCATATGGGCGCTACCGAACACATTTGATCCAGCAATCTACGGGCCTCGCTCAGGTAAGAAGGCAAAGAAAGAAGCCATGTTCAAATACCCGTAACAACAACAAGAACAACAACTAAACTGATTTATACTCAAGATACAGAAAAGTTATTAGTTAAATATGCAGCTACTCAAAAGATAAAGTTGCCTTGCATCAGGGACAAAGAAATAGAGTCCGATGCATTCCTTGGAAAGGGAACCCGCGGACGAGTCTGGAAAGATGAAATAGAAGTGAATGATACACGGGTCACAGTTGCTGTCAAGAAATCCTCAGATCGTTACTTTTCTACGAATGAAGCGAAAGCACTTCTGCTAGCGAACAATGTGCCGCGCATTCCGAAGCTGCTGGGTATTCATTTTGAAAACGATGAAGATTCGATATTGTTCATGGAATTAATCGAAGGAGTAACGCTCAAGGAATACACAATGCGGCAATCGCACCTTGGCCGAAATCATCAACTCGGTCTGTCGCTGACAATGTTCGAACAGGTAAAATCAGATGACTAACCACCAATGAAGTGCTCACCGAATGATTAGTTCTGGGAAACAGTAGCGGCACTGCACGAAATAGGTCTCGCACATTGTGATATTCACACGGGGAATATTATGATTGGATCGAAGGCTAAAGAGACCGCGTTCGTGGACCTAGGTTTTACTACACTTCTTGGAGATCCTCGCCTTAAGAGACACCAGCTGCATGATCGAGCGAGGTTATCCCTGATCTGTTAAAAATTCTTAGAGCTTACCGAGTCAGATGGGGATGATAATGCTAGAGCTACTTATGGCGCAGTGTGGTATATGTTTGCTGACAAAGCTGGCATTGAAGCTCGCTCAACAGCAAGTATACTTGAAGAATTGCGTCAACATATTATAGTGTATAAGAGCAATCTGAGTATGTGGAGTCATTTATGGAGCTACTTTTCAGAAGCTCTCTTTTGAAGAGTGGAATATGTTATAGATTAGTGATGCACTAAGAGATCCGGGCCATACGTTTCGAAGCGGCTGAAACATTATAATTCCTTGCGAGTACAAGATGATCGTATATGTCTTGCGGGTTTTGCCTTTTTTAGTTTATTGTTGTGGTAATGATTTCACTCATTTTCCCATTTTGCTTCTTCTTCCTCCATTTCATTTCACTGTCTTCACCACCACCACCACACTCACAACCCCCCCCGTTCGCCCGCACCCCTCATCTTCACAATGTCCCCTCCCATCCACACATTCTTTCCACACACACATACACCCGCATGCACGGGAGATCACGAAATATCGCGCTCAGAAAGGGAGAGTCGTACCGACGGAAAGCACAAAATGGACAAGTGGATTTTGAGGCGCCACACTTGGAGAGGAAAAAAAGTGTAAAAAGAACACTGTTACAATATATAATTATAAATAAACAGTCTTATATTAAACATTGATAGTGTTGTACCGGAGTACCACACTCAGAGCGCAAAGAAATACATAGATAGATAGAAATATAGAGATCAATACAAAGTATGCAAAGGCGCAACATGGAGAAAATAGATGCTATACAAGGGTCAGCTAAACGAATCGAAATGCAGAATATACTAAATCCGGAAGGGAATGATTCAGAAGAAGAAGAGTAAAATGCTTGTATAGATCACGATCAAATGCTGATTGATCAATAGGAATGATCACGATATGGATATATATGAACACCCTGCCATGCAACATCAGCCTATGGCATACGTTGAAATACCGCCATACCCGCATTTGGCCAACGAAGAAAATAGGTATGTAAAACGAGTGATCATACACTGCTTTGGAAGTTCTGATGTACTTGTCAGAAACCCTTCTGAGCGAACTTTGTGGACTCAATGGGAAGATGATCTTCTATTAGAACAGATTCAAGCAGGTATAGCCATGGAAGAAATAGCCGCTAGACTGATAGGCAGAACAAAGCAAGATTGCAATACTCGACTACGGAAATTGCTGCGAATGCACAAGACGGGAAAAGCACCTGCAGATCTAGCACCATTATTATCCAATGTCCAATCGTATGATCTTGAGTATAATGATCTATTTGGAACTAGACAGCTGAATCATTTTATAGTCAGAAATCAGCAACGTACTGGTCTGAAGAAGAAAGCGAGATACTATTCCGGTTACGAAAGCAAAACCTCTCTTGGCAAGCAATATCCCAACAAATACCGGATCGGTCAGTCCTCTCATGTAAAAGAAGATATGAGCGACAGGTCAAGATTCAAGCATTAAATCCAACTCAGCCCTTTGTCTCGTAAGTGCCTTCTCTCTGAATTCCTACTATACGGCGGAAAACAATTGGTTGGATGATAGAGTTACAAGCCTGCTTGCATGCAAAGACGATTTCTGCGAGGCCTGAGTCTCTTACCGGTCACAGAGAGGACGTATGTGAGACACTGACAAGCACCATAGCAAGCCATCTCGCACGCATTGTCTTGCTCACTCTCACCACCTCATAGCAATCAGTAAAACCGTGCTAAACATTGTCTATAGATCAAGTCAACAAAGACATGAACGCTGGACTGCATGGGAAGACAAATTGCTGGTAGACCTCAGAACAGCTGGGAACACTTGGATCACGATCGCATCACAACTCAGCGGTCGATCAGTGGAGGCTTGCGAGACTCGGTATAGAGATTATCTGAAAACTAATTTGAAACGGCAGAATCGTCAGCGAGATGCGGAGACGGAAGCAGGCTCATACAACCACGTACGGGGATCGCCTAGGCATAGAAGCGAAGACTCTTCCGGGGCCACAAGCTACATTGAGGGCGCTCCGCATATTTAAGACTGAATACATAATTTAATAGCTAAGTTCAGTATCTCTCGTTACAAATTAGATCTTCGAAGGGGTTATGTGTGTAGTGAGTGAAGATTAGGATGACGATACTTCCTTGTCAACGTATGTTCCTTGCCCAGAAGATTGCTACACATCACCATCGTGGTGCCTTTTGCACATCTGCTGACGTCACCCACTTTCCCACTTTGGCTGACGTGAACTTTACTTGCGTCGCCCCTTCAACGTGATTTTTTCACACGTCGGCTTCCTGGTACTGCTTGGCCACATAGAGCTTCATCTTGCAATAGTGTTGTTGGCATCTTGTACATTATGCTACCTTTCCCATTTGCAGCGTTTCCATCTGGATTTCCGCTTTCAGCGCCTGAAACGACTGTAACGACTGCAACGGCGGTTACGGCGCCAGTGTTCGCCCCTGCAGAAATGAGGGGAGGTTTTGATGGAGGAGATCTTAATGGAAGGGATAGATTTCCCACCTCTACCTCGACGCCCACAACTGATAGCACAACCAGTACGACCAGCACGACTAGAGCAGCCAGCACGACTCGAGCAGCCAGCACGACTAGTACGACCAGCACTACGCCTACCGTTAGTCCTATCATTAATACCGCTTCCGCCACTTTGATGGCTCCTGGTACCATTGCTGGTTTAACTATCGGCATAATTGCAGCAGTTATCCTTGGCAGTATAGCTTGTTTCTTACTATACAAGAGAAGGCAAAGAAGGCGAATGGCAAGTAACCCTACAATGCGACAAGTGATATGAGTTGACCTCTCGGATACATACCCTGACAAAAACATTTGACTGGGACAGAGGTGCATTTATAGATGATGTGCATGAACGCCGGGTGAAGGGAGTATTTGCAAGCGGATGTGGAGAGATGGCAAGAGCTCTGCGACAGTTCAGGACACGTTGTTCCGTATGTTGCTACGAAACGGGCCTATTTAGTACAAAGAATGATGTGACCTATCTTGAACTGACTGAAGGTGAACAAATGTAGTGAATTATGAAGCCGATGTCGTAAACGATTATGAAGGGCAAAGGGAAGGAAGGCCGAGTCAAAATTGGTTGAAATAAATATGTACATTCTATTGATATTATATGTTGGTATAAACAGATTATGAATGTATAAGCATATTCATTTAGTTGCTTTGTGCTCCACCTTTCTTGCCCATCTCAGATGCAAACTCTCGGTTGCCGCCAAAGCCGTGCTCAGATGATTTGCGCTTGTCTTCAGTTCCATCGGCCTTCAAGTTGCTACCTTCGCTGTCATCAGAGCTGGATTGCTGTTGTGCACCACCGACTGATCCTCCCTTTTGGCCAGCTTCTACTGCTCGTTCATGATCACCTATGAAGAGAAGAGAGTAAGTATAT
>Ga0181464_1000774_pt1 | contig 14954 bp, 2 predicted proteins | sample InSIn2gowninarea_FD_119074 | JGI IMG/M metagenome (GOLD analysis project Ga0181464, IMG submission 119074) | Clean room microbial communities from NASA Spacecraft Assembly Facility at Jet Propulsion Laboratory, Pasadena, California, USA -... ...
AAATGAGGCATCTAATGTAAATCGCGGACTTATCGCAAATAACTTCATTTCAATTGGAGGAAACACCATCGCGCAAGGGCTTTATACCTATAGCTGTACATATCAATCGATCTATCACAACACCATCCATATCGCGAGCACGTTGATCAATAGCAATTCTAATGCAGCATATCTTCAGCAGGGCAATAACCTGGATGTAAAGAACAATATCTTCGTAAATTCAGGAGGTAGCTACGCGATATTTAATGACAATGTGAACCAATTTACCTGCAACTATAATAACTTATATACTACAGGAAGTAATGTTGGTTATTGGTCTGGTAACAGAACCAATTTGCAAGCTTGGTCAGACTATTCCGGACAAGATCGGAATTCTGTTTCGGTAAATCCATTCTTTTTTAGTAACACTGATCTGCACGTACACAATGTTGCCTTAAATGCACGTGCCACCAAGATTAATACAATCACCGAAGACTTTGACGGGAATCCAAGAGCGATGACGCCGGATATTGGAGCTGACGAATTTGTTCCACCTACAGAGGATGCTAGCATACTAACCTTGTATGCACCGCGCAATCTGGTAACGGCAGGACCTAATACTATAGTCGTACAACTATTCAACAATGCGACCGCTACCCTTAAAGGTGTTAACATCAATTGGACAGTCAATGGCGTACAACAACCAGTTTTTGAATGGACAGGCTCACTTGTGCCAAGTACATCGGATTCTGTAACCATCGGATCGTTCCTTTTTCAATCCGGAATACCGTACGAAATTAGAGTCTGGTCTAGTCAACCCAATGGATTGACGGACATGGTCCAATCCAACGACTCCACTACCGTTTCTGGAATTTTCGCAGGCATGTCTGGTATCTATACCATCGGTGGCGTATCTGCCAACTTCCCGAATTTTACTCAGGCAGTTCAAGCACTGCAGGCAAGAAGTATTGCCGGACCAGTAACGTTCCGTGTTACCAATGGCATTTACAATGAGAGAATTACGATCAATCAAGTGCTTGGTGCATCGAAAGATCATCCCATTACATTTGAACCAGCTTCCGGTGACAGCACAAAAGTTACCTTGACATCCGTAACCAATTCTTCTGAAAATTATACCTTAGGATTATTGGGTGCAGACTATCTTACGTTCCGTAAGATGAAAATTTTATCTACGGGTAATACCTTTGGCCGGGTAGTTGAAATAAGCAATAGTGCAAACTTTAACACATTTGAAAACTGTGTGTTGCATGGTGTCATTTTCAATACCTCCACTTTCCCCGATCGCAGAGCAATTATCTTCTCCAACGGAACAAAAGATGATTCCAACGTGTTCCGCAACAACGTGTTTCGGGATGGTGCTTATGGCTATTATGGCGTTGGAGGCAGCGATCTTGAAAATGGTACAATTATAGAGAATAACCGGTTTGAAGATCAATATTATGCAGGTATATTCCTGGCCTACCAAGGAGCTCCGAAAATTAGTAGCAATACCATTCTTACGTTTTCAAGCAATGTAAATTTTTACGGTATTTATGGTTCATTCGTCTATAACGGTTTGGATATTAGTCGCAATAAGATTTTCAGCAATTTTGGTGGCTTCGGAATTCGCTTAGATAATTGCCAAGGAACCTTTGATTCCAAAGGTGAGATATACAACAACTTCATACAGCTAGGCGGAACGTCTCCGGCGTATGGCTTATATTCTTCGTCTTCCAGCAATCAAAATTTCAACTTCAACAGTATAAATATAACCAGTACAAATACATCGCAGGGAATTGCCTTCTTTAATTCCGAGGGGTCAAGCATTACCTCACGGAACAACATTCTGATGAACAAGGGTGGGGGATATACGTACTATACTAATTCTGCTGATGCCATATCCATCAGTAACTACAATGATCTTTATACGACAGGAACAAATCTTGCCTTTTGGCGAAATGATGTTTCATCTCTGGAGGCCCTTCAGGCGGCAAGTGGAAAAGATGCAAATTCAGTTTCAGTAGATCCGTCATTTGTCTCTGTTACCGACCTACACGTTAGCCAATCTAACCTGGATGGTGCCGGAACACCGATTGCAAATATCCCATCCGATATCGACAATCAATTGAGACATGAAACTACTCCAGACATTGGGGCCGATGAATTCGGGTCAGGTCTTACCACAAATGATGTAGGAGTAGTTGCGCTTCTTGGCCCAGCCAATAGTTGCACGTTTGATAATACAGAGTCTATAGTAGTCCGTATTCAGAACTTTGGTGTTGATACGATTGATGATTTTGCAGTTACGTATATTCTCAACGATACCATTAAAGTTACTGAAAATATAACCGGTGCTGTGCTAAAGGGAGGTAAAAGCTTCGAATATGCCTTTACCACGCCTACAGATTTGTCTCTAGGAGGATTTTACAATTTCATCTTCTATACCACGCTGGCAGGAGACTCCAAGGTAAACAATGATACGCTATATAATAGTGTAGTGAGGCATTACCCAGCGGCACGTGCTGACGTGAGTGAAGATCAGATCGTGTGTAAAGGATCGTTTGCTTATCTCACGGGAAGTGGAGGAAGCTCTTATTCCTGGAAAGTTCTTGGCACAGATTATTTTTTTGCTGATGGGCAAAAAATAAGGGTTGATCCAAGTTCTGATGTGACGTATGTGGTCGAAGTGGCGAATGAACTTGGTTGCACAGATACCGATACAGTTTCGGTAGCCGTGCTACCTGTACCTGAGCGGCCCAACATTGATGTTTTTGGATCGACCTCTGCGTGTACCCGCGACACGGTGCGACTTATCTCAAGTGTGAAAGAAGACATCTTCTGGAGCACGGAAGCCGTTACCAGTGAAATTCAGGTATTTAATCCCGGAACGTATACAGTAAACCATAGAGACGCGATAACAGGATGTTCTTCTGCAAGGTCCGTTACGCTATCGTACACGCCACCGCCATATATCGTAGCGCCAGCGAATCCCCTTTGTAGAGGAGCGTCCGCTACGCTATTAGTAGCTTACGGTGCACAATACCGTTGGTCTACTGGAGAAACCACTTCGTCTATCCGTGTATCTCCAATTTTAACTACAACCTACACGGTCGATGTTATTAATCCGGATGGATGTCAGTATCTCGGGTTATCGGTTACGATTACTGTAGAGCCGCAAAGGCCGGCACCTATAATCACTTTTATCTCTAGGGATACAGAAATATGCCCGGAGGTATCAAAAACATTGATAGTAGAGGGAAATGCGCAGAGCTATAGATGGAGCAATGGTGAGGAGGGTTCTATCCTTACAGTTCACCCGACAGCGGACACACGCTATACAGTTACCGCAACCAATGGAAGATGCAGTCAAGGATCGGCCCAGGCTTCGGTTTTGGTTAAGGTTTTACCACGCCCTACTGCACCAATCATCGTAGCAACCGGATCTTCAACGTTATCGTTCTGCGATGCTGACTCAATTACCCTTATGTCTTCCGACATAGCTAATTCTTTACACTGGTCTACCGGGGCGTCTACACGGTCAATTACCGTGGTTGATCCTGGCTTCTACTCAGTGAATGTGATCAACCAATTTGGTTGCTCCAACTCTGCTTCAGTCAACATTACCGATCCTCCAGTGCCATATATTGTCGGAAAAAATACGCTCTGTGAAGGAGCGTCTACGACCTTAACGGTTAACAATGGCGCATTCTATAAATGGTCAACGGGCGCTGACACCCGATCTATTACAGTATCTCCGGATGCTACAAAGACATACTTCGTTGATATTACCAATGAAGAAGGTTGTCAATACCGCGATAGCATCAGGGTAACCCTATTGCCTAATCCCAAGATTACTGGAATAACCGGAAATACTACGATTTGTGCGGGGCAAGAAATTACATTGAAGGTATCGGGTACCGCAGATAGCTTTATCTGGTCACAAGGTGGTAAAGGCACAAGTATTAAGGTGCATCCTTCAACGACAACCACGTATACCGTTGCCGCTACCAATGCTTGTCCGGAAGTAAACTTGAACGACCTTGGTAGAGTAATCGTAACGGTATTACCGCTTCCTGTAAAACCTGTCATTACCACTTCCGCTTCAACGATACTCTGTGAGGGAGCTTCCGTTGTCCTCACTTCGAACATTGCCGGAACCATTGCGTGGTCTACAGGAGCTACTACGCAATCCATAACCGTTTCTAATCCAGGTGTTTATACCGTAACCAATACGGATCAGTTTGGTTGTACGCAGTCCGATACCGTACAGATATTTAACCCTGAAAAACCGAAAATAGCAGCGAACGGATTCACCACCATTTGTAGGGGAGATAATGTGGGACTAACCTGCACCAATGCCAAAACATTTACGTGGTCGACAGGGGAGACCACTCAATCCATTGTGGTAAGTCCTTCAGATACCACAGCCTATCATGTGTCGGCAATAAATGATCTAGGCTGTGCCTATTCTAGCAGTATACGAATTAATGTTATAGCTCCCGTGCCTCCAGAATTAGTTACAAAGATGATACCTCATTTGGATGAATCTGGTTTGTCATTACCACTTGCACTTTCCTGGGCACCACCAACTAACGCATCACACTACGATATCTATGTTTGGCCTAACGCGTTGCCAAGGCCTGCTCAGCCCTTGGCGAGAAATATTGATCAGATAAGCTATCTGGTAAAATCCAATCTGCAATATGGACACATTTATAACTGGCAGGTAATTGCTAAAAATTCCTGTCATGAAACTGCTGGACCCGTACAACAGTTTTCTCTCCGAGAACTACCCGATCTTGTAGTAGCTAAAGTAGAAGCGCCGAAGTCAGCTTTCTCGGGTCAGTTGATCGATATAACGTGGGAAACAGAAAACGAAGGGTTAGGCGATACCGACCTGAAGAAGACATGGACGGATGTAGCCTACCTGTCGGTAGATCAAACGTTGGATTTGGAGCTGGATGTATTGCTGGGCGGAGCCACAAACTTAACTGCACTCAAGGCGGGCGAGGGGTATAGAAAGACAGGTTCTTTCCGACTTCCGAAAGGAATCTCAGGCGAACGTTATGTGATCATTGTAGCCGATCAGTACACCTCAATTGCTGAAACAAACGACGATAATAATCGTAACAGCAACCACACTTCGATGCTAGTTAGCCTCACGCCCCCACCCGATTTGCAAGTGGAAGCTGTGCAGGCACCGGCTAACGTCTTCTCTGGACAAACCGTTGACGTGAGCTGGACCATTCGAAACTATGGCACTGGTACAACTGATGTAAGCCAATGGCGAGATCGAGTATTCATTTCGCAAGACTCCATTCTCCGTAACGCAACTAAGCTGGGGGATTTTGATCACGGCGGACACCTCGAACCAAATCAGGCGTATACCCAAACCCAATCGCTACTAATACCTGAAGGAATATACGGAACGTATTTTATCTATGTTGTTACCGATATTAACAACACCTTGTACGAGCATGCTTTTGAAATTAACAATACGGGTAGAAGCAATGGCATGCAAGTGATTCTCACCCCTCCACCGGATTTGGTGGTAACGAACGTTTCGGCTCCAGTCAATGCGAGTAACAAGGAGACGATTCTGGTAAGTTGGGAAGTGCAGAATCAAGGGGGAACACGTATTTCAGGAAAAGCATGGCATGATAGAATTTATATTTCCAACCAGTCTACATTCAATGTCAATAAAGTCATTTTGCTCGATGACACCATTGCATCGGCAACCTTGGAGTTAGACGGAAAGTACACTGCTTCGAAGAATGTAAAAATACCACATGGAATTACTGGGCAGTACTTTATTTATGTTGCCACGGACACCGATAACGGTGTATTTGAATATCTAAATGAAGACAATAACATAGCCAAGTCTAACACCATTAACATTCTAAGTCCGGACCTAATCATTTCCGATATTGTCTTACCGCACTCAGGGTATTCTGGAAAACCTATTGATGTAACGTGGACTGTAAAAAATGCTGGACCTGGTAAACTGATTACCTCTACATGGGAAGATCTCATCATGGTAGACAACAGTGCCTTATTCCTTGCCGACTCTGTTGAGACAGTGGATTCACTAAGTTACAGAGCTACACTGTTGCCAGGCGAAACGCTGGTGAAACAAAAAAGGATAATCCTTCCGAATGGGTTAAGTGGAAGTCAGTTTGTACACATACGAACCGATAACAAAAATCAGGTTTTCGAAGCCCAAAAAGAAACGAACAATTTATCCTATAAGTATATACAGGTAAACCTTTCTCCTTGGGCGGATCTCAAGCCCACGGTAGTAAGCTTTGGCTCGGACACGCTCACAGCAGGGCAATCCGTATCCGCCAAGTATCGCATAACGAATAGCGGACATGTCGCTGCCACGGAAAGGTGGGTTGATAGAATCTATATTTCAACGTATCCAGAATTTAATCCGAAAAGAGACACTTCGATTGTTAAACAGAACAATTCGTTGAGAGCATTAAAAATAGATAGCCTATATGAGGTGTCTACAGTGTTTGACCTTCAACCGTGGTTAGCAGAAGGTAAGTATTATTTTTACGTATTTACAGATGCTAAAAATACCGTTTATGAGCATAAGGATGAAGCCAACAATATCACACGTATTGGCCCGGTATTCATACAAAAATATCCACCAATCGCCTTTGCTGTAAATTCCTTAATCGTTCCCCATGCTGCGTTTTCAGGAACAACGATCACCGCTCAGTGGGAAGTACAAAATATAGGTGAAGTGAACTCTCCTCCTGGCTACTGGTTTGATGCTGTAGTCTTATCCGATGATTCATTGTTTAACGAAACAGATCTTGTACTGAAGAGCTGGCAGAAAGATGGACCATTGGCTAAAGGAAAAGCGTATACAAATAGTCAGAAGGTAATTGTACCAGATGGCATATCCGGTAGCAAATACCTGATCCTTGTAAATGATTATGGGAAAGATGAAAAGGAGAAATTTCTCTTGTCTGAGGATGATCGCAGTAACAATTTCTTTGCAGTTCCCGTCAACATTACCCTTACATCCCCATCAGATCTAGTGGTAACTGAGTTTAAAACTCCTGCCGAAGGTTACTCTGGTCAGCCCATCAGTGTTACCTGGACCGTTACGAATCAAGGCGTGGGAACAACAGCGGTTGATGCTTGGACCGATAGAATCTATTTGTCTACTGACTTTACGATTGATAAAAACGATGTTGTGCTAAAATCATATAGTCAAAATAGTAGTTTAAATGCTGCACAATCCTATACGTATACCACAGAAGTATTCCTACCGATCACGGCACAAGGTAACTACATCCTGATCTTTAAGACGGACAATAATAATGTTCTGTACGAGCATAGAGCAGAGAACAACAATATTGCTACGTCCATTATTGGTGTAACAACTCCATTACCTGCTGATCTTATCGTGACCGATGTAATTAGTCCAGATACCGTTACTGCAGGGGAGAACATTATCGTGAAATGGGTTATTAAAAACACGGGAGCCAATCCGGCCACTGGAGTAATGTCTGATATTGCTTACTTCTCAGCTGATGAAACCTGGGATATTGATGATGTAGTATTGGGAGAACTTCAACACTCCATTGATCTTCCTCCATTGAGTGAACATACACTAAGCCTCACGGCTCGTGTTCAGGGCGTTTCCTTATCGAATTACCACATCCTTGTTCGAACCGATGTACGGAATAATATCTATGAAAGCAATGAGGAAAACAATATCAACACGCCAGGTGATGCGATCACGATATCAGTGCCTGAACTTGTATTAAATCAAACGCGTACGGCTACGCTTTCAAATGACGCCAACCTGTATTACCGATTAGAAATTCCATCTTCGTTACAAGGCGAGAGTCTGTTAATAACCCTGGAGGGCGATTCGCTGGACGGCGCTAATGAATTCTATATTCGGCATGGTGAAGTTCCCGATCGAGTTGTGTATGATTTCGCTCATGAAAACCCATTCGGCGGAGACCAGGAAATTGTGATTCCAGAGGCTATCGTGGGAACCTATTACCTTCTGGTACATGGAAGTACACGGGCAGACACATCCCAGACCCTTGAGCTACTGGCCAAAGTTCTTCATTTTGAAATACGGACTGTACATGCTAAAGCAGGAGGGAACACAGGAAAAGTTACCGTACAAGTAAATGGATCGAAGTTCGTGGAGAACATGCACTTCATGCTCCGCAGAGGACCTCTTGTTATCCCAGCTGATACAGTGCAGTTTATTAACTCGGCCAGAGTATTTGCGACCTTCAATCTCGATGGTATTGAACCTGGACTGTATGATCTCTTAGGCGTAAACGCAGAACAGGATACCGCTGCATTGGCAAAAAGCTTCACGGTAGAGCAAGGGCAAGCACCTTTGTTATTAACCAACGTAGTGAAGCCCGCGTCTACAAGACCCAATACCGTTGTCGCGATCACGATTGAATTTGCCAATGGGGGCAACGTGAATATCGAGAATCCGGTGGTGAAATTAATCAGCGCGGGTGGGGCTCCTGTATCCTTTACAATAGCGGGTCTTACGGAAGGACATAAAGAATTGATTGTGCCTTTAGGTGAAATCAACGGACCGCCTTCCGTCTTGAGACCGGGTGCTATGGGCTCTGTGATTGTCTATGCAAAATGCACGGCCAATTTGAGCTTTATCCTGGTATTGCCAAACACAAATAAAGCCCAATAACGATAAGGAAATGAAAAAAAAGAATTGAGCAAATACCAGAATATAATAGTATGACAAGTCACAGTTTTAAAAAGTCGGAATTAGGATCCATGGTCTCTAACGGCTTTGGAAACGGGTTTTCAAAACCAGAAAAAAAATATTGGATAATTGAATTAATGCAAACCTCTATGAGAATAGAATTTTTAAATAGCAAATGCATATACTTTACGCTCTGCTTAATTACTCTCTTATGTGAAGTAACCTTTTCGCAAAGTGCAGATGCGGGGCGTGACAAAGTGAATTGTGACGGTAAGGGAGTGACGATTGGTGGTGAGGGCGAACCTGACTGGTGTTATTCATGGAAACCCGAAGAAGGCCTGGATGATCCAAACATTTTAAATCCAAAAGCAAACCCAACTTCTAAAACCACCTATACCTTAACGGTGACAGGACCGGATTTTAGCTTTAAATCAACAGACGATGTTGAGGTTGATGTACTCGAACTTCAAGATGCAGAGTATAAGCAAAATAATGAAAGCCTTTATGGCAAAAAACAAACTGGTTCCGCATGTATTGGAAAACCTTACCAGTTTAGAGTTAATACCGAGCCTGCTGGAGGATCACCTGCATTATCTTGGGAGATAAAGGCTGTTGACACTAATCGTGAGATCGATAAAGGGACAGGGTCTAGCTTTACACACACCTTTTCTACTGAGCTTGATAAAGGGGTTACTCAGGTTAGATTTTATTGTGATGCTGATGACAATTCTGAATTCGACAGTGACGAATCAAATGTTACGGTTGAATTTGAAATCAGGGATGTAACGGTACATACGATAACGGTGGCAAGAGCTGCTACAGTGTCTATTTCTCCTACGAATGTAGCCGCAATATTAAATGAAGGATCACTCTTAGTGAACACCCGACAATTGAAAGAAGATTGCAGATGCTGTACTAGTTTCGTATTTGGAGGTCTTTCAACTTTTACACCGTCTGCCACCATGCCAGATGTAATTAAGGATGAACAAGACTATAATAATGTCATACAAAATGTTCATGCAACAGTCAGGGTTGTTAACACAATAAATTGGTGTGGAAAACAACCTATAGTGGCCGGGTTTGTAGCCTTAGGATGTGCTGGCGTGGGTGCCAGGAATTCAGTAGTAGTGGCCCAAGGAGCAGGGGGAATGGCATGGGCACATGAGTTGGGACATACCTATGGATTACAGCACAATCTTGATAGTCGCAATAATGTAATGTTCGAGGAAGTGGGACCTGGAACTTTAGTCAATGTAAGAGAATGTTTAAGCTTTGAAAGAAAATGAAAACAATGAATAAAATACTACTTACCGCTACTTGCCTTGTATTTTGCTTCTTACAAGGAAAAGCACAAACCAAGGACAGTCTAATGACAGTCGAAGAAACTATTCAGTTTGTTCAAAGAACTTATATCGATGCGGTTCCGCCGGAAGCTATTGCAATGTCTAAACGAGCCAATCCCGCTGCAAAAGAGAAGTTACATCAGATCCTCAATGATCCAACAAGACAAGACATTTGGCCGCAAGTAATTGGCGCATTTGCCTATATGGGTGACCGCACAGACGTGGCAAAAATGGAGAATTTTTTAAGGAAAAGGCAGGGCGTCCTAAGCAGTGCTGAATACAGTGCGGTTGTAATGCTATTTATTGCATACGGGGGGATGGGAGAAAGGGGAGTCCATGACGCTAAGGTGAAGTTGAAGCAGATGATGAAACCAGACTATTGGAGAAATAATAAATTCAATGCATATGCGCGTCAGCCTGCGGGTTATCCTGCCGCGGAAAATCAAATGCGCTTATTTGCGTTACACGGATACGCCTATACACTATCCGATGACTTTGATCAAGTAGCGCTGGAATTGGTGACTTCAACCACCGATGCTAATGACAAGAAAATACTTGTACAAAAAGTCAAGGAGGCTTCGAGAATGAATACGGAATATAAAACGTATATGTTGAAATCTAAATCAGATCATTAATTTTTTACTAAGCCAATCCAATGTCATGAAATTGCATATACATCTTTCACTCCAGCATTTACAGTAAGCGGTGTTGGTTGTGATAACGAGACTGTATAGATAATCCAGCAACCATTGGCATCCGTGGTTTGCACAGTGTATAAACCAGCCTTCAGCCCAGTGGCTTTAGCGGTACTTTGTCCATTACTCCATTGGTAACGGTATGGCCCGCAGCCTCCTCCTATCTTCACTTCAGCTGAACCATCAGATGCACCATTGCAGCTAACATTATATCCATGATCTTGTGAAGTTATCATAATTAATGAAAGCTGTTGAGGAGCTGTTAGTTGAATGCGCGTTATTTTAGTCTCTCCCTTGCTATCGGTAACCGTAACACCAAATGTGCCTGCTCCAAGAGTAGCGGTCTGACCAGTTTGTCCGTCAGTCCACAAGTAAGTGTACGGCGCATAGCCACCGGTTACATTCGCAGTTACTTTACCATCAGTTGCTCCTTTACAGCTTACGTTAAATCCGCAGCTAAATACCTTAGCGGTTAAGGTTACTGTTAAAGGTGCAGATTTTACTGTTACTGTAAATGAGCAGGTGGCTATATTTCCATGATTATCCATAGCTGTATAGGCAACGGTAGTAGTGCCTGCTGCAAAAATATCAGATGGCTTATGACTGGAAGTAATCGAGGCAATGCCACATGCATCAGATGCTGTAGGTGGAATCCACGTTACCGGACCTGGGGCTGCCGCGGAAATGTTTGCAGGGCAGTTTATCAATGTCGGGGCTACGTTATCAATCACGGTTACAACCGTTGTAGCGGTAGCCGTATTTCCGCTGACATCAGTTACAGTCCAGATAACGTTAGTAGTTCCCACAGGAAAGATTCCGCTGGCGTTTGACGAATGCGTATAGTTGTTAACAACGGAAGCAATTGTGCAATTATCATTCACAGTTGGAACTGGAATAGTAACCTTGACTCCACACGTATCAAGGCCTACTGATGCCTGGATGTATTGGGAAACAGTAATTGATGGTGGAATCGTATCAGCCGTTATTACTGAAATAAGTTCAGATGTATTTCGACAGTCATGTAAATCGGTTACCGTTACAGATATATTAGCAGAGCTCATCACGGTGATGAATTCTGTTGCCTCTCCAGTAGACCACAAATAGGTTTTATAATTGCCAGGAGCAGAAAGTAATAAAGAGCCACCCTCACAAAACGTTAGCGGGCCATTAGCTTGAATAATTGGTTTTGGAGGAGCCGGATATACCGTTACTACAACCTTATCAGATGGCGGAATTACACAACTGGTGCCTGTGCTAACTGTGACGGAAAAATTTCCGGCATGTAAAACCGTGATAGTTCGTGTAGTATCTCCAGTAGACCATACGTAGCTAGGATAACCCAATGGCGCTGAAAGAACAACCGAGCCACCTTCACAGAAGGCTAGTGGTCCATTCGCTTGAACAACAGGCTTAGGCAATGTATTTAACACGTGTATGGAAACTTCGTCTGATGCAGGACTTAGACAGGCTCCATTGTGCATACTCACTCTTACAGAATAAGTACCGGAGCTTGATACAGTAATCGTGCGTGTAGTTTCGCCAGTTGACCATACGTATTCTTGATAACCTGTAGGCGCAGAAAGCGTGACAGATCCTCCCTCACAGAATGATAATGGACCACTAGCCTCTATAACAGGTTTAGGCAATGACTCACTAACATTCACCGTCACCTCATCTGAAGCGGGGCTGGTACAACCATTGCCAGCACCTACTGAAACAGAATACTTACCCGTAGTTACAGCATTGATTGTTTGTGTGGTATCACCAGTGGACCAACTATAATTATGAAACCCGAACGGTGCTGAAAGAAGCACAGATCCTCCTTCGCAAAATGACAACGGGCCATTTGCTTCGATCTGTGGTTTAGTCGGTCTAGGTACTACGATTACCTCTGCGCTATTGGATGGTGCGCTTGAGCATCCATCGGCTGTGACTACGCTTACGGTATAACTTCCCGCTCGAGAAACTGTAATAGACCGTGTGGTATCGCCAGTTGACCAGAGGTATTTATCAAAGCCCATTGGCGCAAAAAGAGTAACAGAATCTCCTTCGCAGATGGTAAGTAAACCATCTCCTTCTATAAGCGGTCTTTCCGGTAGATTATGTACAACAACCGAAATAATTTCAGAGGTATCACTTTTACAATTTTCAGCCGTGGTAACACTCACACTGTAGTCACCAGGATTGGATACCCGAATACTTCTAGTAGTATCTCCCCTTGACCATTGATATCCTGGGAATCCTTCTGGAGCAAAAAGCTCCACGCTGTTGCCAGCGCAGAATGTCGGAGAACTTCCAGCAGAAATAACAGGACGATTGATCGCGGGATACACCTCAATCTCAATGCTGTCCGAAGCAATGCAACCATTAAAGTCAGTGGCAGTCAGTTTATATATACCTGTATGTGTAGCAGTGATGAAAGCTGTTGTTTCTGCCGTTGACCAATGATATGTTTTAAAGCCATGTGAAGGAATCGAAAGGATGGTGCTATCTCCATGACAGATCGCTTGACCTCCAGACGAAACAATAACCGGAACAGGCGCCCTGTTTATGGCAAAGATTCCATCCATTACATGGTGAATGCTAGAATCGCGACTATCGCGTATTAAAATTTTATTTAATTTTCCTGCTGAAGTGGTCAATGGTAAGACCCATTGATAGCTACTATCGCGAGCTTCAATTTCCGTAGCTATTTGGGTATAGCTTGTGCTGTTGGCGGAATAATATAGATTAATCTTGTCGATATGATTGCTCTTCCACTGTATTGTGATGGTATCACCCATGCAATATGCGTCTCCACCCGAAGGCGATATCAATCGTACAAAAGCACGAGCGCGAACGCTAAAGGTAACATCTCCCAACGATGGTGGGCTTTCAAGATTTCCTACCATGTCGCGAGCTATTGAATACACGGCATAGTGCGACCCCTCTTCTCCATGAAATGTGTAGCCCGAATCAATTGGGATATGGCTTGCTAGCAATTTGAAATCCTTATCATTTTCACTGATAAACAAATCGTACGACTCCATTCCACTGCCGACATCTGATGAAGAAGCGGTGAGTGTATAATCGCCTTGAATTTCTGCGGGAACTGGATTCACGTGCGATTCAGGAGGCGATGCATCGATGGTGTTGAAAATTTCAGGTGTGAGAATAGCTTCATTGCTATCAAATACAATATTGGCTATCGCATGAATGGAGTCACCGGTCACAGTGTTATTAGCTGGTTTTACAGTGTAGGATACAAATCCTTCTCCTCTATGTAGGCTATCATTCACCAATAGGAATCCAAGACCCGCATCGGGTTCAAGACCTGTAGTTGGATTAACAGATTTAAATATCCAGAACGCTTCACCTTTGTTTACATCAATACCAGCTGTGACATCCACAAGCACGCCCAAGGAATCTTGAATATTAGTAAGCCTGCCGGAGTAATACGTTTTGTTTGGAGGCACCGAAAAAGTATAATCTCCAAATCCAAAATCTCCTAATCGCAGAGAGTAGAGGTTGAGGTGCTTATCTAGCTTCTGATTAATCCTAACCTGCTGCGCAGGAGCGGTTGCAAAATCTGGATCATTTTCGAAACGTATGGTATACGGTTGAGAGACATTTTTGGCAACCCATTTTTCAGGACCAACACCTTCGGGACCAACCATATCATTAGGATCTCGCGAGCAAACAATTGGTATCATTACTACCACCGTGAAACCACTTCCCGTACATCCATTTTTGTCAGTAGCGGTGCAGATATACGCTCCAGAGCCGCTGACGGTAAGCTGGCCGTCTGGCCAGCTATATGTATAGGGCGCAGTTCCATCTGAACCTGAAGCCGTAAGAATTACTTGAGGACTTTGGTTATTGCAATATACACTCGTTCCGCCTCCGCCGACATCCACTTTCAATTCATCCGGCTCGTCAATTGTGAAGGTTTTGTTAAATTCGCACTCAGTATCAGTATCTTTAACAACTACTTCGTAATCTCCCTTCTCAAGTCCGGTAAAATTACCCGATGTTTGTGTTATCGGACCACTTCCAGCGCCAGTAACGGTATATTCGAAGTTTCCCTCTACACTAACAGAAATATTCGCCTCCCCGTCTTTTTTGCCATGGCAGGTAGCGTCCTTTGTCGTCACTGTTATCTCACCTAAACAAGTGAGTGCGGGGAGGATAAGTAAAACAAGGAGTGAAAGATGTATATGCAATTTCATGACATTG
>Ga0181464_1000775_pt1 | contig 14953 bp, 18 predicted proteins | sample InSIn2gowninarea_FD_119074 | JGI IMG/M metagenome (GOLD analysis project Ga0181464, IMG submission 119074) | Clean room microbial communities from NASA Spacecraft Assembly Facility at Jet Propulsion Laboratory, Pasadena, California, USA -... ...
TGCTTAAGGGAGTTTTGCAGTCAATTCCCATTTATCAATTATCAGGAATGGTAGACCCGAAAGGAACATGTGCCAAAATGGTTAACATATTTAAATAATTCCTCTGGGGAAGTGCCCAATAGCTCAGGAAATGGGCTTTCGTGTCATGGTAGGGCCTCACCAAGAAAAAATAGGAAGGAGGATTAGCACTCAGGGACCCATATCCCCTGAACCAAACCATGGGAACCAAACTTCGATGGAGATGGATGAATGGGGCTAATGACCTATGGAAGAAAATATGGACTCGCAAGTATAGCATGCCTTTGAAAGTAGAGGATATCCTCAGAAACCAAGACCCCCCAAATGCATCCGCGATCTGGAATCTAGCAGCAAAAGATAGATACCTCATACAATAGCATTCCTTATGGGAAGTTCACCATGGGAAAACAACTCACTTCTGGAAGGAATCTTGGGAGCAAAGAGAGAAATTGGGAGAGAATCATGAGATCACAAAAATATACCAGCATATCTGAAATAGTAATACATAACTAGTCGAATAGTACTCGAAGGAGGAGTAGGGAGAGGTAAGTTGGTGGAAATGGAATACTACAGATGACTGGGAACAAGAGGTAAATACAAAACAATGGAGCAATCTAAACAAAGAATTAAGGACAAGGTAGATAATGATACATCATGATGATGACATCCTGAGATGGGATCATACCACTAGAGGCACTTTCTCCATAAGTGAAGAATATGACATTCAGAATGGGCAAGAGCAAGAAGGACAAGATAAAATATGGGGCAAAATTTGGAAGGGGATGGTGGCCAAAAGTAACCCACTTCCTATGGATGGATTGAAAATGACACATCCTGACCTAGGATCAGTTACAAAAAAGAGGATTCCAAGGACCCTCCCTTTGTGCGCTATGTAACCAAAATGGAGAATATATGGAACATATCATTAACAATTGTCCATTTGCGGAACAGAAACAGAGACAAATGAGAGAAATTTTCGAAAGGATGGATAGAGATCCAACCAATATGATCAGAACAATTTCAATATGGAAAAACCACATCTATTCCAACCCTTTGGTAAATAGGGCTTGGTCCCTAAGCCTAGGCTTCACCATACGGGCCATACAAAAAGAGAGAAACGACAAACTGTTTAAGCATAAAATGACCTCATAGGAAAAGGTGAGGGAAGGTATTGTTTAGAACATCAGAGACACAATCTTGACAGAAGCATGGAAATAATAATATTGGTAGGTTCCACCCCAAGAGGGACAAATGCTAAAAAACTAAATTTAGCAACAAGAATGATCAACAATAACGCATGAAAGACAAGCAAAGCTATCATGAGCTCCAGGTCCCACTTTTCCTCTCTAGCTGAAGGAGTCATCAAGCTTAACTTCGATAGGGCCTCCAAGGGTAACTTGGGAGAAGGTGGTCTAGGGGGCCTCTTTCGAGACTCCCAAGCCCACACCTGCTTCATCTATGCTAAAAGCTGTGGGATTTCTAGCAACAATGAGGTGGAGTTCACTGTAGTTAGAGAGGGCCTACTAATAGCCATTAAACTAGGGTATAGAAACTTGGAAGTGGAGGGGGATTCTCGCCTAGTAATCAATACAGTGAAAAACTCAATAATGGTACAAAGTGGGACAAACTTAGTCAAAGCTCGATAACAACAAGATTAATCTAGGAAATAGGCGAAATTCTCCACAAATTTGAATATATTCAGGAAAAAAATGTAAGGAGAGAAGGAAGCAAGGGAGCAGATTTCCTGGAAAACTGGGGATGCACCCATCAGCAGGAGTGCTTGGAAAAATAATGGCCAATCCAGCTAAGGGACACAACCTTTGAAACCTTAGAGATAATCCTAGAACAATATTGTGGGCAACATGAGGGAAGACAAAACCAAACAACCCAAGCCCCCGATCAGGTTGAGTGTGGTGTCAGAGGTGCCAGGCCTGAGTGGACATGGGCTAGACAATGAAATTCATTACAACCGCACCCCAGATGCTCAAGGGAGGGAGTGCAGTGTCATCTACCTTTATTACATGGAAGGTGGGCTAGAAAGGTGGCATAGGGTGACATTCCTGATAATTGATAAATGGGAATTGACTGCAAAACTCCCTTAAGCAGAGCAGTTCTTCCAGCTATGTTTAAGGATCAAAAGGTCCAATTTTTGAGTTTAGCTTGTAGTTTGTTGAGGATGTTTAGCCAGAATTTGTTTCTTAGAAGAGTGTCTGAGAGGGGCATACCCAGGTACTTAATGGGTAGGGTGCCAATACTGAAACCTAGGATTCTGGCAAGGCAGGTCTTAACATTTCCTTGTGTATTGAAGAAGAATATACAAGATTTTTCATTATTGATCATTGTTCCCGAGGCTTCCATAAAGGTTTTAAGGATATTTCTTATACTGTTGGCTTCCCTCAGGGTGGCTTGGCATAAGAGCATGATATTATCCAGAAATTACTGGTGGCTGATGGGCAGGTAATTCCCTAAAATTTTGAGCCTTTGGAGCTCAGAGGAGCATAATTGTTGCTTTATGTACCTACCAGGCCCCTCTGTTGATAAGATGAACAAGAAGGGGGAAATCGGATCCCCTTGTCTCAGACCTCTAGAATGGTTGAAGTTCTTGGTGGGGTTTCGATTAAGTAGGATGGAGAAGATTGGCGATGATATTAGAGTGAGGATCCAAGTCATCCATCTTTGAGAAAAGCCATATCCTTTGAGGATGCTCGTGAGGTATCCCCAACTCAATCTATCATAGGCCTTCAAGAGATCAAGTTTAAACATCATACCTGGGAGCTTCTGGGCTTTGATGGATTGGATTACCTTCTATGAAGAAATAAAGCCATCAAGGATTTGGCAGCCTTCCACTAAGCCTGTTTTTCTGGGGAAATGAGACTAGGGAGGAGTGGTTTCAGGCGTCTGACAATTAGGGTGGCAATAATCTTCTAAATGACATTACATAGGGAAATTGGGCGAAATCCTTGAGGATCCTCCAATTCAGTAGACATAGGAATTAACGTCATAAAGGTAGAGTTGAGGCTAGGACATACCTTTTGTTTACATCTTGATTCCTCAGGGACCTCCATGATATCCTACCCCATGAATGGCTAGGTAGCTTGGTAGAATTTAGCAGTAAAACTGTCAGGGCCTCGGGCTTTGTTCTTCGGCATGCCTTTCATGATTTCCTCAACATCCTCTTTGATGACTGCCCTAATCAGTGCCTTGTTCTGATCTTCTATTATCTTCCTGGGAATTTACTGAGTGATTCTTTGAGTGGCTCACTTCCTCCCTGTTTGGCCTGTTCTCCATGAGCAAGTCCTTGAAGTGATTGACCAGCAAGCCTTCCACCTCTTCATGCTCCATTATACATTGACCCTCTACATTTTTAAGAGAGTAAATTCTATTATGCTTCCTATGGTTCTCCATTTCTTTTTGAAAGAACCTTGCATTACATTCTCCTTCCTTCATCCATTGCACCCTTGATTTTTTTCCTCCACATAATTTCTTCCTACTATCTTCGTTCCTCAATTTGGTTGATCAGTTGACCTTACTTTCACACCATTTCTTCTATTCTTCCCCCGTTTATCATCTTTTGTTGGATGTCTGCCATACGTTGGTTGAGTTCCATCTGGTTTCTAAGGATATGCCAAAACTCCTCCTTCTTCCAATTTTTGAGTCTCTTCTTTAATTCCTTCAACTTCAGTTGGAAGGTATGCGTCCTGTTGTGACCTTGTTGGGTACTTTGTGTCCACCATTCCTCCATCTTTTTTAGGATATCTAGGTATCTTAGCCAAAATGCTTCAAATCTAAATGGCCTATTCTTGGATCTAACTTTTAAATCCACTTCCAGTCGAACCGGCCAATGATCCGACCCCATACATGGGAGGATCGTTGCCTCTATGAAGATACCATTGCTTATCAATTGTTCAGAGATTAGGAACCTATCCAGGTGGCTAGCTATTTGGTGTATACCCCTTATTCTATTTTTCAAAGTATGGATACCATTAATTGTTTCCTTATCCATTAGCCGGAGGTTATTGATGGCTTCGCTAAGAGCTTCCATGTCTAGGTTAGCCCTCGTTATTCCTCCCTTTTTCTCTCCTAGGGATGTGAGCATATTGAAGTCCCCCACTACTATCCATAGCTCATCTGGGTATATATTACTCAGAGCCTGCAAGCTATAGAGGAAGGCTGCTCCTTCACCTGAGAGGTGCGGGCCATACACTCCAGACAGTAATGCCCATTAACTTGATCCTAGAATTCTAAATTTTCCTGTGAGGATTCAAGGTAGACTTACCCATTCTTCAAACTTCCCTTTTGTCACGCTCCACAAGATCACCAGTCTGCCTGCACTCCCATTTGCATCCTAGGAAATGACCTGGTATTCAGGCCTAAACTTTTCCATAATCTCTTTTAACTTTTTTTTCCTTAATTTTAGTCTCTTTTATTATCATTATAATTGGCTTATCCTTTTTCAGTCTCTCTCCAAGGTACCTTTGTTTTCCTCTGCTATTGAGGCCCCTTATATTCCAGGTTGTGATGATCACTTTAAAAGTTTTATTAGTTGTTGGAACACCTCTGACAATGACACTACTCTTCTTGAGTTCATTAGTAACTCCCCTACCATTTGTATGGATTCATTAATTGTTTTATTGCCTCTTTTTCCGCCCCTTTTCCTTGTGTTCCTATCTCTTGGCCTTGATTTGCTTGAGCCCCCAATTGTTTAGGTTGGCTTATGATTGCAGATTTCTGCTTATATCTATATCGTTGGAAGGTTTCCTTGTAGAGTTGTTTCTGGTCTTTTGGGATGAATCTCTCATCGATGTGTCTCCATTCCTGCAATAACCTCTTAATAACTTGTTCCTCTATGCTGATATCTTCTTTCTGGTTGTCTATTTCAATTAAGGTTTCCACCATTTGCATGTTTTCTTCTATTTGTTGCTCTTCCTCTATCATCACTTCCTTATTCCCCCCCCCCTGCTCCTTTTCCTTCCTGGTCCCCTTTTTCCTGCAAGGATTCCTCCTTCTCTGCCTCTAAACCTTCTTCTTGCAGGACCGAAAATATGTTTTGCAGCCTTTGCTCATTTTCTGTTTGATGAGCCTTGTGGTTCCTGGTTTGTTGAGGGGTTCATTTTTTTCTTTGCACTTCCTTGTACCCAACTCCTTCTACTTGCACCTTATGATCGGCTTCCTTTTCCTTCAACGAATGGTATCCTGGTTTCTTTAGGGGGAAAGATCAGAATATGTGGTTGTATTCATGGCATCTTCGACAACGGAATAGTATGTTCTCATAGTCTATCAGTTGCAGCCATACCTCATCATGATACTCTAGCTCAATGTAGTCTGGAAGTGGTTTTGCTATATTCATGTAAACATAGATTTGGGCATAGGAGGTGTATTGCACTTTTCTTGTCATGTCTGCAACCTTTACGAAAGTGCCGATAGAATTTATGATGCCTTCTAATATCTCTGGGTCCCAAAATTCCATTGGGAGGCTGAAGAGCCAAACCCACTTAGGGCTGCCAGGAGTTTATCATGGTCCGGGTTGTAGCATTCTTCCCAGTGTCTAATGAAGAGGACAACATTGTTGAAGAAATATGGACCATCTTCGAATATCCTTACTTTATCTTACAGGTTTGAGAAGATCACTGTGAAAAACCCTTTTGCTCCCATCTTGAGATCCATGTTCCCTTTTCACTGCCATCGGTGCTGAATCCACTTTATCAGTTCTTTCTCTATTGGTTATGCCCCTATGAATTTGTAGATGAGTGCATGGTCCTTCATGTAACTTCTATAATCTTACAGTTTTTTTTTTTGGGATAACGAATATGGGTTTTTTGGTAGCCCTTGGTAAACATCTCCCACCTAGTCCTACCTGCCATTTGGCTCCCAAAACTAGTATCCCTTTAGCTTTTCCCCCATTCCCACCTGTTGCGCCGTATTGGCTTGATTCTCCTACTGCTACGTTTCTATAGGAGGGAATCCCCCCCCTTCCCCCACATCATGCCACCCATCCTTTGCTCAGCCGTGATCAACCACTGGGTGTGGCCTCTCATTTATTCTTTTGTTGCAGGTTTGGTAGGGTCATGGTCAGGTTTCTTGAATCCCTAGCCGTCAACTCCTCTTGCTTGCTTACTATGGCTTGGATAGTTGGATCTCCAATATATCTTAAAACATATTTTCATTTTATTTTCTAGTACTATTAAATGTTATTATGGCATACCTCATTTTATGGTTAGCTTTGTAATAAAAATATGCATTGTGCTATAGAATTAGTACTAACATGTAATATTTAATTTTTCCAGAATGCTACATGTAATGACCATGAAGATGATGATATAGACTATGTTTGGATTACATCATGTATGAGAGACAATGATGATGGGGATGGTGATGGTGTTGGCGATGATTATGTGGATGATATTATTAGGATGGTCAGGATGATGATCACAAGGATGATCTTGATTATGATTTTTGTGGTGTTAGCTAGCCATGCATTATTTTTTATATTTAGATGGGATGTCTTGATATGGTAATCATACATTGGAATTTTAGTTGATTCAAATAATCATGATGATACTATCAGTACTATCTTGTTACCTTATCAATGTGTTGAAAATTGTTCACGTTTTTTTTATGAAGAATTATTGTGTATGATGAGATTCCAATCTTTGTATGGATGTTGTGAATTTACCTTAGAATGATGATATCTATGAAACATTTTTATTTTGTAATCATACATTGAATTTCAGTTTATTTGATTAAATATGATGACGATATTATCATTTTTATCTTGTTATTTTATGTATATATTGAAAATTATCAACATTATTTTGATGCAGAATTATTATGTATGATGATATTACTATCTTTTGATGGATGTTGTGAATTTACCTTAGAATAATGGGGTTAATGAAATATTTTGATCTCATAATCACACATTTGAATCCTAGTTGATTTGATTAAAGATGATAAGGATATTATTAGTACTACCTTGTTACTTTATATATGTGTTGAAAATTGTCAATGTTTTTTGATGGAGAATCATTATGTATGATGATATTACTATTTTTGGATGTAATATTGTGAATTTACCTTGGAATAATTATACGTGTGATAAGTGTTGATTTAGTAGTCATATATGTATATTGAAAATTGTCAATGATTTTTTGATGGAGAATTGTTATATATGAGGATATTGCTATGTTTTTTATGAATTTTTTCAATTACCTTTAAATTTTTGTATAGATATTAAGTTATCAATTTAAATTGTGATATCTTCTTAAATGTGTTATACATGAAAATACTTCCTCATCATGATGGAGGAGAATACTATGTTGTAGATTGAAATATGCATTTCTCCTAGACTATATAATACTATAATACAAGTTATGTACCATGAGGACCATGTTATCCTTGTCTATAACAAGTTTTCCCCTTCATCTAACATTTGTTACCAAAATTATCACTCAGTCTTGAGGATAAAACCTCAAGTTAACTAGACTTTCACACTCTTGTTCACTTTCAGAAACTCATATGGTGGAATGTGATCTATTTAGCCTCATCTTTAGCTTTTTCATAAAAAATAAAAGCATACAAAATCAGGAAAGAGCCAAAAAAATGGGGAAGCTTTTTCCTAAGAACAAAAGCATCTTAAAAGTGGAAAAAGCCATTTTTATATGAGGAAACATTATTCACCCAAAAGATTTTTCCCAAATTGAACTAATGAGAAATTTTGGAAATCTTCATAGCCTTCACTTTCCTAGATATTGGAGGCTTGGCCATTGAGAAAAGGATGGGAATTCTTCTATTGTCACAATACTAAGACCTATATTGATAGGGAGAGTTTTAGAGCTAGGAGTTGGGGAGGTGTTGTTGCAACTGCATCTGATTGTTGTAACTTCCCTCCAACTCCTTTATTAATATAGATCAGTTGTTTGTCCTTCTATATGCTACTATTCATTCTTTACTTATTATATTTAACTAATGAATGTATGGGATTTTGGTTTATATTTATTTATTCAGTAATATTTATATGTTTCTGATAGTTTTGATTATCAAGATATTATGCTATGAAGGTTTCTTTGTTCTCTCTCTTATGTCTAGGACCAAGCTTTGGAGCTAGCTAGGAGTGCTTCCCAGCTACACAAAAAAACCAACAAGACTTGTATGCAAGGATTCACTGAAATTCTTCCTCTTTTTCTTAATCTATACTCTGCAACTTGGTCTATTAAGAATCATGAGCCTTAGGACAACCTTCCTCTTAATCTATTTGTCCTAGCTTTCAGGCATAAACTGACATGGTTTTATGTTCATCTAACCGTGCATTAAATCCTACAAAAAAATTATATTTAGAAACTATAATATATTTCACTATGTAATTAAAATTAGTAAAATGAACCCATAAAGAGGGTCATAAATGGAAATAAAAGTAAGACTCCAAACAAGAAACCAAAAGTGGATTCAAATGTGGAAGAAAAATTGGGAGTAGAATTGGATGTTAAACTAGCCATCAAAACAAGATCCTAACAATGACACAAAAAGGGTTTTAAAATAGAATTAAAAAAGGGTGCGTCACTAGACACAAAGAAGGGAACAAAATAGGACATACAAAAGGATACCAAATTGGACACAAACAAGGATGCAAAAATGGACACCAGAATGAGGATGCAAAGAATGGTGTAGAAATAGGATGCAAATTTGGGTGCAAAAGGGATTTAAGAAAAGACACCAAACAACATACAAAATGGGACTAAAAAAGGGTGAAACCGAGGATGTGAAAAATGATGCATAACTAGATGAAAATTCAAACTAAAATCTAGGTGAAAAATGAGATGCAAATATGGACACAGAATGTGCTAGAAAAAAGGATGTAAATTTCGATGCCAAAAAGGATGAAAAATTAGATACCAAAAATGATGCAATATTGGACCAAAAAAAATGATACAAAATTGGACAAAAATGTAGAAAAATGGGCAAAAAACGGCTCAAATTTGGATGCAAATTGAGATCCAACATTGGATTAAAAATGAGATGCAACAAAAGATTCAAAACTTGCTGCAAAAAAAAAGAATCCAAAGTAGAAGAAAAAAGGACTCAAAATTGAACGTAACATTAGACACAAAATGGGATGAAAATGTGGATGCAACACACGGTTCAACATAGGATGCAAATTTAGATGCTCAAAAGCACGCAAAATTGGATTCAAGAAATGGTGTCAAAAATGATGCTAAATTGGATGCAAGAAATGATGCAAAATTAGATGCAAAAATGGATGCAAAAAATGGTGCAAAAATGCATGAAAAATTTGGCACTAAATCAGATTCAATGTATGGTGAAAAATTGGATGCAAAAAATGGTGTAAAAAAGGTAGAAAAACTGGCACAAAAATAGATGTAAAAATAAGTACAAAATTAGAAGAAAAACATGGCATAAGACTAGATGAAAAAAATGGCACAAACTAGATGTAGAATAAGGCACTAAATCAAATGCAAAATATGGTGTAAACCTAGATGAAAATTACGACGCCAAACGAGAAGCAAAGAATGGCACAAAACAAGAAGCAAAAAATGATGCAAAAATAGATGCAAAAAATGGCAAAAAATTAGAAGCAAAACCTGTTGTAAAACCAAATCCAAAACTTGGTGCAAAATATGATGGAAAAAATGATGCAAAATTTGGTGCAAAAAATTATGCTTTAAAAATTGTAAAATAGAGCCATATTTAGCAGCAGGCTACTCGTCCCAATTGAGAAGAAAATGCACTAAAATTTGGTGCTAAATATGGCACAAATTGCGTGTTTTGTTGTAGTGATGTATATTACCATATTCGAGAGATAATACTGAAAAAATTTACCTGTTGTCCTATAGTGGAGCTCAGCAGGAGAAGTGGACATGATTTCCCTTCTCAAGGTTGGGTGGAGAAGGTTTCACCGCAGTTGTATACGTTGATTGACATAGACAAATAAGTATTCCAGCTTCGATTCAGTCTAAAGCTATGACTTCATGCATTAAAATGGATATATATTTGGTTACTCTATTTGGTAAAATAGGTATAAACCCAATTTTTTATGTTCTACTAAACAAATTAGCTTGAAATTATGATAAATTGTGCAATCTGTTGTAAGTACAACTGCAAAACTGAATTATGATAGCACAATGAATTTTTAGAAGAGCCTTTTGAAAATATAGACCAGTAGATTGTAACTGAGAGTATTGCATGAATTACTAAATTATTTATTGCATAGGGTATATTCCCTTATTTCTTTAGATTATGTGATGGAAGCAACTAGAAAATTAGATTCCAATAGTGAAGGACCGAATGCATGCTTAACCATAAATTAAAAAAAATGTAGTTACAACCTCCTATGGGAAATGTATATATATGCGCTAGCATTACATTAAAATTTGGAACCATTTTGATTTGTATAAGTAGAGAGTTTACATTGGGTTAACAAAGGCGTTAATACCACATTGCCACTTCCACAACCACCCAATCCAGTCCCCTAGGAATCTGTTAACAAGAACCTCGAACCCAAAAGTAGACATTGACCTACCATTTCTATCTAAAGCATATGTATTGAAACTAGATATAGTCCAATAATTTCATAAAAGAACACACTCTACAAGAAGCCTAAGTTATTTATCAGGAAGTGAAACAATATAATGAAACAGTGGCCTTTTCCTTTGAACAAAAATGGACAGAGATATAAAACAATGACAGAGTTATAAATAGAAACCAACCAGAATTTCACATTTCCATCATGAGGGAAAATGCATCCATATGAACCAGTTTCAATCAAATAAATAAAACAACATAAGTGTAAATATTTAACAAAAATAGAAATTTCCTTCTAACCTAGAACTTAGCGACCGAGAGCATGGAGTTTAGTCAACAGTTGACCATGACTAAGGAGTATATGCCAAATAACATTCATAAAAAAATCAATTTCTTAGGAAAATTAAAATATTTAATAAGTTACAGAAATAAACATTTATGGAGTGGAAAATATGAAACCGTCAAAGGGTTTTACAATAAAATAGTTTGAGACATTCCTATTTCTAACCAACGATTCTAAAACTGAAAAACCCTGATTTCTATTCACTACAAGCCAAATGGCTATGTTTTAAACAAAAGGCAATGGGTGGTAATGATATCAAAGTGATGTGGAAGTTGCAATTAGAAACCCACTTAGATTTAAGCCTACAAGTTACAAGAAAACAATGGTAAGACTCTAAAGAAAATCAAGAGAGTGTTGGACAAAAAAATTCACCAATTATGTGCATATAATTATGAGGAATTTCCTGTATGAACAAGGGTTACCTTCAACAAGGGTTGATTCCACGAAAATCTAAGGACCTAGAACCCAATACTTTTTCCATTAAAATGGTTGCTTGAGGGTGAGAACCTCCATAAATGAAAAGAAAATTGTGAGGAACTTAATCGAACAACTCAGGGTTATGAGGGTTACATGAAATGAGACAGTGTAATGAACAAAGATACCTTTATTTGTAGCAGAAATCATGAGGTGCATTCTGGAAGAAGATTTAGGAGAAAAAACCTCCATATGAAAGAGTATGTTGTAAAGAAAATGATGAATCATATATATAATTAAAGAACTGGTAGTTGAGATTCAACATAGCTCAGTGAATAAACCAGATTTTTCTGTGAAAGAATTAGCTAATGGTGAAAATTTACCCCTTGCATTGAGGTACAAAGCTCATCCTCATTGATATGATATTCACCTATGAGCGACATCAGTTAAAGATTTATTAGACTAAAGTATTACAGACTCATGTGCTGGTGTGTGTTCTGTTTTATTGAAGCAACGGATCAATCAGATTGCCAATACACAGACAATAAAATGGAAAGATGACAGAGAACTACAGTAAGCAAACATAAAGACACAAGCAATTTTAATAAGGAGTTCACCCTATTCTCCAGGGCTACATCTTCGGTCCAGCTTTCAGTGGTGGCCTTGTTTTATTGTGCCTTTGAGCAAAGAAATTACAATACAGTGACTCAATGTGAATTCTCCTAAAGCAGGTTTTACTTGGAAGGGTGGTCCTTGGATTCGCCAAGCCACTAGAGTACATAGACTCTTCTTCTTCCTACCATCTCTGTGACCTTCTGGTCTATAGTGGAAAGAGCCAAATGTGATGCTCAATCTAGACAAATTCCTCTATGGGATGGCTTGAATCTTCAAGCTCTCTGGTGCTCGATGCTACTACTGATCAACTTGGCCCTCTCTCTCCTCTACTCTGCTTTACTATTCTCTACATTCTGTCCTCCTCTCGGGATTCTGGATCCTTTCTCTGTCTCTCTCAGGTTCTCTATCCCTCTCGATGACTAATTATCTGACTGTGTATTTTGTCTCTATTCATGGCTTTGAATTCTGCCCGTTATAAGACTATTTGGTTCCTCTTCCGCCTTTATTGATTCACCTTTTGCAGCTATGCTTGGAGTTCCCTGTTTGGCATCATCATCAATGCTCAGGGAGTAGCCACATGTCCTCCTCTAAATGGTGCCAGCATGCTTCATTGGCTCGTTTCCTTAGTTATGTCATGGATGAGTCTTTCCTCCACCGTGGCGGTCAAATGGATTTCAAATCCCTTTAAAACACAACTTAATTCCTTGTCGATTCCACTTCCTCCATTTGGTGCATTCTCAATCATCTGATCTAGGCCCTCCAGATTCGACGCCATATGCAATTTTTGCGCGGTTGACTTTCTTGACCAATAGTGCATGATCGACGACAGTTTTCTCTCACCTCTGCTTGCCATGCATCGATCCTTGTATGGAATCACTCCACTTTCATTAAAAACCTCTTACTATTTAAGGGCGCCTCGATCAAAACCATTGGTTTCTAGAGCGCAGGTCCCACCTTTGTACGTTCAACGCTTTTTCCTTTTCCACCCGTAGTCCTCCAGTTCCCCCACGTGACTGAGTGCTCAGGCTTTCCCATTATGGCCCTATTCACCCAGCAATGGTGCTAATTGCACATCCAAAATCACCTCTGTTTCCCAATCCAAGGCTCATAAAGGCTAATTCGGCTTAATGCGCAGACTCCATGGGCCTCGGTCAGTGCGCCTTGACTGAGGTCCTCATCGTTCTATGTTGGATGCCATTGCCACTAGTTTAAGGTGTTTTTTATCGTTATTTTGAAAATCTTTAGAGATTTGTTCAACCTTATATAGTCATGATTCTTTGATAGTCTTCTATGGATTAAATCGGATCATGGCCTTCCCACTGAAAAAAGCTTTTGGACCACCAAAAGTTGGTTTTTAAGCATGGACTAAGTGAGGGTTCTATTTTCTCACTTGTCCAATCTCAATCTAGTTTGTGTTGCTTGGTTTTGAACCTTTGAGCCCAATCCTGATGATCCGAATCTTGGGAGGAGGCCCCCAAGATCTAAAGGATTGAAATGGATCTTGGGGTAGAGAGACCCCTAAGATCTGAAAACTTGAAATTGCCAGAAGAAAAATAGGAGAATGCCCAATAAACAAAACCACAAAGAAACTTTTATTTAAAATAGTAATGGAAATAAAATAGCTAGGGCAATGGTAGCTTATCTCTGAGGAGAGATGTGGCAGCTACATGCCTCTGCACTGTAAAGGCTACATTGTGGCGGACAACCTGTCCTTTTACAAAATGTGGCTTGTTACTTATAGTATGTTTTAGTTACAATACCATGGGTCAATTCCATGGGTGAATGAATACCATGGGTGGATTTTACAATACCACGGGCAGATGCCATTTACAATACCATGGGTAAATTCCATGGGTCAATGAATAATATGGGTGGATGAGTACCATGAGTTGATGCCATTTTCCATTCGGATCATTCCTCCCTCCTCAAGAAGCAATGGTCCCCATTGCGTAAAGTTCCCTCCTGCAAAGCCTTTGTTGAATATGAAGAGCCACTGAAGATAAGGGTTTTATGTGGTTAACCCATAACCATGATAAACGAAGATCCGAGGATAGAGATACCCTGTAATGCTTGTGACCAACTGTGATTATGACAGTGTGCGGCCTAGCAAATGGACTTCGATGAAGTGTGGGTTTGTGGATGACCCATAACCATGAAGATCTGAGGATAGAGATACCCTGTAATGCTTGTGACCAACTGTGATACTGACAGTGTGCGGCCGAGCAAATGGACTTCGATGTTTGTGGATGACCCATAACCTTGATCTTTGTTGCTGATGAAGTAGCAGGTGCCTACATAGCCTGGGGTGGGAGGGCACGTCTCCAAATAACCCAAGCCGAATGCTACTATGTTGAAACTGATGAATGTGAAGCAGGTGCCTACTAAAGTGGGGTGGGAGGGCACGTCTCCAATGGGAACCCACTCCGAATGCTGCTCCAGAATTAAAATGGACATAACTCGGCCAATATAACTCAGAATGTTTATTATAACCTGTTTTTAGAAGCAGAAGGATCATTTTGCATCTTCCCATGTGATGGAAATCCTTATCTGGAGACTCTGAGATCTCAAATTCGTGCTGCAACAGTTCCGCCGTCATAAAAATTCTGATAAAATAGCTGATTGTAAATCAGTGATATCTCCCACATCCGAACTCCGATTCGACCCATTTTTTTTTTGAAATTGGGTGATTTTTCGAGAGGAATCTAGATCTGGTATCTGTTTTTGTAAATTTTGTACTAGATGTTTCAGATCTGATCTGAAAATTCGCCGCCAAAAAAAAAATTCCTGCAAAAAAATTGAGACTGAAATCTGCATGAAACCCTCATTCCCATGGAATCGTAACCTGCTCTGATACCACTGATCCGAATCTTGGGAGGAGGCCCCCAAGATCTAAAAGATTGAAATGGATCTTGGGGTAGAAAGACCCCTAAGATCTGAAAACTTGAAATTGCCAGAAGAAAAATAGGAGAATGCCCAATAAACAAAACCACAAAGAAACTTTTATTTAAAATAGTAATGGAAATAAAA
>Ga0181464_1000777_pt1 | contig 14921 bp, 16 predicted proteins | sample InSIn2gowninarea_FD_119074 | JGI IMG/M metagenome (GOLD analysis project Ga0181464, IMG submission 119074) | Clean room microbial communities from NASA Spacecraft Assembly Facility at Jet Propulsion Laboratory, Pasadena, California, USA -... ...
TCTCAGATGAGTTATTTACAACTCCTGTCCATCCCCCTTCCCCTCCCTCCACTAAAGCGGTACGAACTTGAGCAGCCTATTCCGGCGGGAGATAAAGTGAAGTGAAGCCCTCTTCACTTCAAGAAGTATTTGCTCTGCCTTATCGATGCATGAAGAGGGCGGGCCGTGGTTGGTCAGAGGCCGGGTAAGAGAAAGGAGCAATATTGATCTAGACTTTCCCTCCTCAAAATGAAATGAATGAAAAGGAGGTGAAATGGGTGATGGTAGAACCCGTGGCGGTACGTGGATTACTAGGTTATTGCCGCTCGAGTAAACACGTTTCAGGACATAACACACCTAAGAAGCTCAAACTCAGGCCGGCCAAGGTTCTGAAACACGATGTGAGCTCGATCCTCCGCCTGCTCTTCATGCAAGAGGTTTATATACCAGATTGTTCCCTATGGTTTCCGGAGGTGTGCCCATTTGGTTCATTCCACTAATATTGACCCTAGCACATGATTAGCGAATCAATTGATACCTAAGTCGATACCTAATGATACCTAAGCCAATCCTATAGTGAGTCCTATAGCTACGTAATCCCATAGCGAATCCCATAGCCAATCCCAAAGCCCCGTAATTGATCAATAATTCATCGCATCAGTTATATACGTGAATCCTACGTAATTGTAACCTAAGCAGATCATCATCTCTGCTACTGATCCAAACTCATAACCACATAAATAGTGCCAGAGCCTATTGATTGACCAAGTCTCACTAGCATCAGTAGATTGAACAAAGCAAGCTGGGCCAACAGAACTAGTATCAGCAGCTGCGCTCTTGTAGCCTCGCTATCTATAATGTAAGCATCTACCCCAATCATAGAAGAAGGAATGACCTGCGCTGTTAATTACCAGCATCCTCACCAATAGCATCAGATAAAGCAGTAGCAAAGGCATAACCTGTTGGAGTTTCTCCCGTAGCACCAATTTTTTATACTCCAGGCGCAGAATAAGTAGTTCCGGTACCAATTTGATATCTTCCATGCTTAGTTTATCCCATAGCAAAGTGACCAAATCCCATTTATTGACCATGGAAAATGAGGTCGATCGTCTGGTCCAGTAATGGTCAAAAGCGAGCAAAGCCTATTTATTAAGGTCCCGGAGGGGCTTGCGCTTCCTAGTGCAAGGAGAGGTCGTAAAAATGAGGTCGATCGTCTGGTCCCCCGGGTGGAAAAGCGACTAATACTCAAACTCACTACAGCTGGTGGACTCGCCCTATCCATCGATTGTTAACCAACGATGTTGGGAATACGTAGGTAGGGTCAATCATGTTTTTCCGGCGGGTTATTCAGGTCTACTATATGATAGAAACAAGGCCCAATCTCCATAGTTGATAGTTGAGAGTAATTGGTGGTGAACTAATTTCTTCCGTCCGGCCGTACACCCGGAATGGCTACCTACTTCCAGGAACCGTACCTGAGATAGAGGCGCCCTGCATTCGGAAATATTCAAGATATTTCAGATTGATTTCCATCAAGGCGGCATAACAGCGAGCGAGACCTCCGATAGTCATGGCGGTACTGTTTGTTCCCCCGCTAACCCTTTCCCGCTGCTCTAGCTGCTTCTTACTCTGCTATTGGTGCTGGTGATGCTGCTGGGCCTACTGCTTAAACTACTGCTGCTGCATAAAGGTAGTTGGCTGGTGGCTTGGCTTTATGGCTTGGCTACTTGCTTTTGGGTTTACTAACTGCCTATCTCTAGGATCAACTAAGCCTATCTCTAGGGCCTCCCAACTCTCCGCTGTAGAGCTGACTAAACGCTCTAGGACCTCCCTACTCAATCTCTGTGGGGTATCCCAACTCACTGCCTCTCTCTCTAGGGCTAACTAAACGCTGTAGGGCTGACTAACCACCTATCTCTCTGTGGGTTGCCACTCAATGGCTTTCTTTCTAACCTTAGGCTGTACGGTTATTCCCACAATGCTGTTGGTCTTATCTCTGTCTCCAATAGCCTATCTCTTTCTTTCTAACCTTAATATGGGGCGGTGAAACTGAATACTGTAGGTTAGACCCAGTACTCTTGTTGCCGCTAACTGACTGACTTGCCCTATCGGCAGGGTTTCTCTCGCGGTTAAGAATGGCTATGGGATAACCACAGAAAGCATTGGGGTTATACATTAGCACTAAAGTCAAACCCGTACATATAGGGTGAAAGAAATAACTGGGAACGGTTAAGAATGGCTTGAAACCGATAGCAGTTTCACTCTCTTTCCTTTGCAGGATGGAAAGCTGTTCAAAATACGGGGTTTTAGCAATTTCTACACATTTCTGACCACCTTCCCCTAATAAATCGATCTTGCTCTCGAAAATCGGGGCTGGCTTATCCATTGAGCCAGAACATACCTGTTTATATATATACTACCTAAACCCATTTGTATACCTAATTTCATCAACTAAGCATCGTACATAACCATTCCCGATAATACGGGTCGAGCTTGAAAGGGTGAGATAGGGAATAAGAACAGCCTTTAGGTACTCACTCGACCAAAAAAAGAGTACGAAAAATCGTGTCGCTCACTGTATATTGATTGACGGGTTAGCTACTGGCACGGGCATTGATGGGTACAGTCATTGCTTTATATCCCCGTTGCTTCCTGCACTTCTCTATTTCCCTGCCTTGGTGGGACCAACCCTTACGAAAGGGCTACTCCACTGGTTCCGGTAAGATCGATATAAGTGGGATCATAGATAAGGTAATGTAAGTGCCCTAAAGAAGTAGTCCACATCTGCCCAAGCAAGGAGTTCAGTTCAGGTTTGAGCTTGAAACGAACCTTCAAACTCTTCTCTCCTTAATATAGAGTCTATTATATACGCATTAACAACAGGAGATCGACCCTCAACTGAAATCCTTATGTTGGTCGGTTAAGCCCATAGCCTTATCGCGCGAACTAAGGCAGTCGTTAGTGGTGAGTTAGCGTGTTACAGCACTGATACAGATATCTCCTTGCACTAGGAAGCGCAAGCCCCTCCGGGACCTTCTATTCCACTCCACCACTACTTTTATATCCTGTCTCTGGATGGCTAGATGTATATTATTTTAGATGGCAGTAGCCCCTGTGATTCCCCGCTCCTGTTCGTTTATCCCCTGCCCCTGATCAATGATCTATAGTTGCAGTTGGTATGGGCTTCTCTGATCTAAGTCCTCGTGTTAGGTGCCCGCCGTAATTACTTATATATCGCTCAAGGCTGCGGGAAAGATAGGCGCTTCATCTTCAGTTCTATAGGGCCTGCCCATCTTAGGAAGTACCCGTAATCTATCTAAGTATTAGCTTACCACTAGGGGTAGAAGCTTTTAGGATTGGCTCGAACTAAGCCTACAGTATCCCAATGCCGTCAGTGATCTCCGGAGCCCTGCGTGTGATGTAAGGTTTCGAGGGTGACACGGTCATAAGGTCTCGATTCGTTATCCTTTACTTCGGTACATTACATCATTACTACAGTCCACTGTCTCGAATGGATACGCTTGCAACTATATTTATCCCACTCATAGGTTATTAATAGTACGACGCGTGCTATTATTGGTGTGCCTTGACCGCCAGCAGAGGATCCGTAGCCTACTAGAAAGTTTCGGAGTGACCGATAGAAAGTAACCACAAATGCGCTTCGGAGATGTTTCGGAGTTCTTTAGAAGGGAAATGCGGAGTGAATCGTTCGTTCACTAAGCATTGAGAAGAGTTTTACACCACCTCAGCGATCCCAGCCATACCATCCAGCCATACCACGCCTTGATATATGGGAATTGAAAGACTGAAAGGTGGCCCTTAAGAGCCAGAGATAAGGCCAGGTTATCACTTGTTAAAACCACGGAGTTTCCCTCTCCTTCTACTATTGGGAGCCTGTTTGCACATCCTCTCCTCTCCCTTATGGTCGAGCACCTAAAGGTCCTTAACAGTCGAGCCCTGCCTTCATTTTACTTATTGGGTGGCCCCTCTCAAATAAGTAACCAAAGAGCAACTCAAGTTCCTCTCCTCTTCAATTTACTTATTGGGTGGGGGGGCTTATGGTCGAGCCCCCTAAAGGGTGATGGCGGCCTTATCAGTCGAGCCTGCTTACGCATCCTTATCAGTCGAGCCCCCTAAAGGGTGATGGCGGCCTTATCAGTCGAGCCTGCTTACGCATCCTTATCAGTCGAGCCCCGTTGCCGGTCCTGGGGACCTTCACCTCTGCCTTGGAAACAGACTTCAACTCTGCCTTCATTTTACTTATTGGGTGGGCCCCTCTCAAATAAGTAACTAAAGGTTGGTCGAGTCACTAAAGTTTCAATTTACTTATTGGGTGGGGGGGCTAACAGTCGAGCCCCTCACCCATCGGAATGAGTGAGTGACCCCTCACCATATGAATAGTGAGTGGCTCCGCCCCTAAGTAAGAAATATAGGGTGAGGTAACGTGTGAGGAGACGAACAACTCTCTTTTGGGGGAGGGGCCCCAAAAGAGAGGAACGCGAAGAGGGAGAGGGCCCTCTCCTTGACAGTCGAGTGTGCTTACGCACCCTGCCGGTCCTTGGTTACCTCATCCCTCCATCCTTACCCTCTATCCCTACCCTCTATCTCTACTCGAGACTCCTCGAATCAGAATTGATGGAAACCTCCGCCTCAGGGGATTGGGGTGGGTGGGTAAATAGTGGTCGAGCCTGCTTGCGCATCCTCAAATGGCAAGAATAGGACCTTTAGGTGCTCGACCAAAAGCCCCCCCACCCAATAAGTAAATTGAAGAGAAAGATGTTCAAACCTCCGCCATCTTATCGGTCAATAATGACATATATAAAGAATGACCAACGGGAAAGGACATTCTTGCTCGATGACCGGGGAGAGTGAGAGGATGCGCAAGCAGGCTCGACCAACGCCCCACCCAATAAGCAATCAAGGGCAGTAATTACACCAGAAAATTCCACTATTATATATGTAATTACGCTTTTTCTCTCTACTCTAGTTACCGACCCCTATGAAACATGTTTGATTCTGGAAGGCATTTTTCTTTCAGAACGCTTGAAACACCCACCTAATTAGGGCGAGGTCAGGTCGGGTGATACACTACAGACATATATATATATATCTTTTTTCATAATTCATACACGTCATCGCATCGTTTCAGAAGATCTATTTGTCATCGCATCGCATATAGTCGTGTTATCCGGAGGCCTCTTCGGCGGGGATGGTCGGGTCGCATATCGGGCACGAGCACACCTCTCTTCTTGACGAATGGGCAAGGATGGATGGAGATAGGAGCGCAAATAATTGGTTGATTGGACCAGGACGAAGGGATGACTACAGTGGAACTTCTAACGCGTAGCGCGCCTGTACATTAGCTCTTCTATTGTTCTACAGTATCCAGCTGCAAATGTTTAATATACATAAGTAACATGTGTATCTATATCGCTATGTGTATGTCAGTCTATGTATGGGAATGTCTTTCTCTGTGAGGTGCTCTATGTGTGAGTTTGCTCTGTGAGGTGCTGTATGTGAGGTGCAGGTAGGAACCTATGTTCTGTACGTCAAACCCCGTGGGGTACACCTTTTTGGGGGTCTGGAAGTGTGGCTATAGTCTCCTACATATAGTTTAGTTCTCCGGTCGAGAATAAGTTGATCGGAGGCTGACCGAAGCTAACTATAGGACTGGCCTTCATTTATAGCCAGTGTATCCTCCTCCCCGGGTGGGTGGGAATACACACTGGGTGGGAGGAAATGAAATGAATAGTAAAGGAGTGCATTACTGGTAAACATCACTGTTTAGTAGCTTCTGCGCTGATTCTAGGTCCGATTCAAATTTATCTGCTGTCAATTCCTCAGCAATGGATCTAAGGTGTGCATGAAAGAATGCACCCATTACTGAGTTGGAATGGCCCACGCATTCCAGTGCACCTCACAACGATCTAAATGCTCCCATAGATCACTGCTGCCATCAAATGACGGTAATGGGAGAGCTGTGTCAGACCCTTCCCCCTCTGATGTCACCCTTATATCTGGTAGAAACTGAGTTTGCAGGCTGGCTGTTGTATCCTCCCAAGCTTGAAGCATCATTTTATGCACTGCCCACCACCTAGTTAGAGTCTCTGCGAGCACTAGATCCAACACTTCCACCCGACACTCAGGCGCAACCTGGGTCTCCATCTGTGTCACAAACTTCGCAACTTTGATTGTCCCATCAAACCATGGTGGGTCGCTAACCTCAACGCTGATCCATCTGCAAGACCATAGAACTACACACTGCCATGTGGACTGCTCGTATTCGCCATTCTGCCACCTTGTGAATGCAGCCTCAGAATCTGTTCCAAACGAGCAAACACTCTGCCAACTAAGCTCCCCATATGTAGTGGGATTTAGATAGTCCTCTCATTGCCTTACAGTCAAGTTATATAGTTGGTCCAAGGCTCCTTCATCCAATACTTCCTCCACTGGCTCCACCTAGACCTCTGTGGGTTTTCTATCTCGAACTGCTGTTGGAGGATCTGCATACAGAGTGAACGGAACAACGCTACTTCTGGCTGGCTGGCTAGCTAAATGGGCAATGAGAAACGTCTGTCTGGCTGTTTGACAACGGCTGATTGTCTGGTTGGTTGGCTGAATGGGTAATGTCTGGTTGGCTGACAGCGATTGTCTGACTGTCTGGCTGGCTTATGAGAAAGGTCTGTCTGGTTTGGCTTACCCGTGTGATCTATTCATGTTTGTGCTATGTGGGACCTGCCCTGTCTGTCTTGACTGATATAACTACCTGATCTTCAAGCCCTTAACCAGTGAGTGGTTGCCCGCCCATTCTTCAGTTGACCCCACCCCGTCAAAGTGGAAAATTCACTACTGAAAGGCCACCTTTCATAATTGAAATTACCACGATTGACGGGCTTGGTACGGCTGGCGTCTTTGGTCGCCGGTATGGTTGGATGGGTCTTCGGGTGAGAGAGAGCAATCCCGGTCACTCACTCACTTGCTTCTGGGAGGAACTGATCTTCCAATGCTCCAGGGCGGGCTGCTCCTCTTAAGGCTGCTATTCGAACCAATGCTCCAAGCGGGGGGTATCTTTATTCAACACAATGACAATGACTGAATGAATTATTTGCTTCTTAGAATGCTTATGGAATTGGAAGTGCACCTAGAGACGTAAGAAGGGGACTATGCATCTGGATATCGATCATAAGGTCCCGGAGGGGCTTGCGCTTCCTAGTGCAAGGAACGTAGTGCTTGCTTGACGTTAGGAAAGCAAGGACCCGACAGGGGGCTCGACTGATAAGGACCTTTAGGTGCTCGACCTAAAGGGTCCTTGACAGTCGAGCCCCTCACCATCGGAATAGTGAGTGACTCCGTCCCTCCGGTCCTCACCATCGGAATGGTGAGCCCCTCTCCTCTCGATGGCGGCCTTAACAGTCGAGCATGCTTACGCATCCTTTTGGTCGAGTCTGCTTACGCATCCTTATTAGTCGAGCGTGCTTACGCACCCTACCGGGCCCCGGGGATTGGGGTGGGTGGGTAAATAGTGGTCGAGTGTGCTAACGCACCCTCACCATATGAATAGTGAGTGACTCCGTCCCTACGGGCCTTTTAGTCGAGAGTTCGGCTGGCTCATGGGGTGCTTATTTGGTGAGGGCCCAAAAGAGAGTTGTTCGTCTCCTCACACGTTTCCTCTCCTCGACCTCGTAACCTCGGCCGAGTCCCTTCGGGCCTTTGTCGAGAGTTCGGCAAGCTCACCCTCACCCTAGCGTTCCCACCATAAACGAGAGAAGGAAGTTCCAGAAAAGCAGCAGCTAAGTAGATGATGTCTCACAACAATCTGCTATCACTGGTTGGTGCTACTATTCAAAAGGGATGCCAGTGGCCAGGAGTAAAGGAAAATCATTCTCTGCTAGTTATATGCAATGAACAAGTTCAATTTACTCAAAAGGCTTAACTGGCTCTCTCTGGATCCTGAAGAAGAAAGTGTCTTAACAGCTACAGGAGAAGGCGCATAGACCGGTATTCTCTTTAGATGCCTACACAATCTATTTCTGTTGGATGGACAGCAGCCACCATCCCATTCGATTAGCCAATTCGATTAGCCAATTTTATTAGCACAGTTTACTAGCGCAGTCGATCCGTAACCAAGCCAATTCAAGTAGCCAAGCAGTTGATTCTCCCAGTTGATCAGTCCAACCGAGCCCGGTATCCAAGTATCCTAGCTATCCAAGTAACCAAGTCACACGTAGTATTATAGTTGAATAGCCAAGCAGCTGATTAGCCCAGCAGCCGAGTATCAAATCCAAGCTATGACCGGCTTACAATGATCGACTCTATTGGCAATGACCTTCATCAGTCAAAGATCGACTGGGAAAGAACCAAGGGAATCGGCATCAAAGAAACCAGGCAATGACCCACCTCCTGTCTATGATTGGCGGCTATGACCACCTTCTGTACCTCCTGGCAATGACTGACTATGACTGCTGGCGGTAATGTTCTCTGTATGGCATATGATCTTCGAATGTTGAATCGACGTATGTAACGCTTCGTTATTCCTCTCCTTATCAGTCGAGCCCCCTGTCGGGTCCTTGCTTTCCTAACGTCAAGCAAGCACTACGTTCCTTGCACTAGGAAGCGCAAGCCCCTCCGGGACCTTCAATCCATTCGAGGTAGGAGCCTCCTGTGTTCCATAGCGGTAAGTTATGTAGTAACTAAGGTTCCGTAGGGGTAAGCCCCGTCCCGGGGAACGAACATGGGGGCCTTATCCTCTTATCTGGGTATGGTTTTTTAAGGATGACTTATTCCCTGATATAGATATGCACCTTTCAAAATAATAATAACTGGTGCTAGCTTAGCTGCTGGCTCAGATGCTGGAATAACACCTACAGGTGTGCAATCTGGAACAACACCTATAGGTATGCCCAATCTAAGAATCAATAGCCAACTCAAGAGATAAGTCCAAATCCAATAACTTCATAGATGACTCAAAGTACAATCAATGACTATAACCTCGTGAGACAAAAAGTGATAAACTAAACCCTCAATAGATAGAAAGTAATAAACTAAACCTCATGGTACAACTCCTCATATAAAGCTGTATCAGTATGATGTTACGTGACATGAAGAATGCATAATTTAAGAAAATACAATATGTCTTTCTCGTATGAATCGAGAGTAAGCAATTGATTCAATTCTCAGTGATCTAGCAATATAGATTGATTAATGAACTAGCATATTATTCTATGCTTTATAGCCTGCCTCGATGGTTGGTGGTAGTCCCAAACACCCATTTGCCATATTAGTATCCTATCATTGTATTGATCCCTATTAAAGTCTCATCGCATATTGGATCCTCAGATTTTCACCGGGTGGTATGGTTTGGCATAGAAAACATGCTGGGAAATTGGGATTCATTTGACAATTTCTTATATGATTACTCTCTCTATAACCCTAATGATGAGAACCCAATTTTGAGCCCTGAGACTATGTAACCCAACAATGGCTAGCAATCAAGCTACTCCATCCGTTGGTTCCTCTCTGTTTAGTGAACCACCTAATCATATGTTTGTTCCTTGCTTGATCAACTCAGTTGTCTAGTATCATTCATTTCCACTTCTCTATGCCACCTACCTTTCCCTAGTCTTGTGTTAACCTACCTACCCTAACGGATCCGTTGAGTTGAGCGAGAACTAGGAACATTCCACCTGTTTTTATAATGATTTCACAAACCGATAAGACAATACTTAGTTGCAAAGAGTACTACTATGAACGAAAGCTATTTAGTACCCTGTTTGATTAGCAACATAAACCTTTCAACATAAGCCCCCCCTAAACAAAGGATCAGTTCCTTCCATAATGGTATCATCTTACTCCTAGAGTAAGTAGTGAACTAGTAATATACCTTCCCAGTTCGATACACGTTATGGGATTTCAGTAACGTGGATAAAGAGAGTCTAAAGTAAAGTTCCAGCAGCATCCCTTCTACCAGGTCGAGACCTAGAAGTAGATCCAGTAGCAGGGGCAGTAGATCCAGTAGCATATCCAGAAGCAGGTCCAAGCGGAGATTGAAACTGAAAAAGAAACATTAATAACGGTAGGCGTTAGCCCTAATTTCTAATTAAGAACGACGCATATAATATTTGGATAAATAAGATGAAGATCCGAGAAGTGGGCCATCATTATTTACCCCCGTAATAAGAAAGCGTGGAGTTGCCTTCCTATAGATTTCTTAGCTGTGGGCCAGTAAAGCGTAGTTGTTAGCGCCGTAGTGCGACATCCCAGTAAAGCGTAGTTGTTAGTGCCGTAGTGACACAGCCCGGTATAAGTGGGACATCCCGGTAAGTCTATTTATCCAGGAATAGGCTTGCTTATGAGCTTGCTGACGTTGGTGGGATCGTGAAAGGGATATCTTTATACCTAACTCTTTACACTATGAGTCAGGTGAGTCAGGTGAGGCAGGTTACACGTTAGAGCTTACACGTAGAGCAAGCGATGAGGTTAAATTATGATACTCACTTTTGAGGTTCGATATGACATGGTCGGTACTCGATCCAAGTATTGATCCCCAGCATGCGGGTAGCTCCCAATTACCGCATAGCAGATACCGCGGGAGAATAGATGGCTGCCGCTAGCCAATACCGGGGAGAGAGCACACGGTCGATGCCAGCCGAGAGGAGCTGATCCCCAGGATGGAGGTGAGCTACCGATTCCCCATTGACGATAGATACCCGGGAGCACATACCCACCGGAAGGATTATGCATGCAGGCTGTAAAAAAAGAGAAATGCTCTTAAATGCCAATTTTCATAATAAAAACCATCAGGAGAGGACATCTTCTTGGATTTTTCCCATGCACGATCTTACTTACGATGGCACCTGTTTTGATAAGTTGCTAAGTCAATTGTTTTATAATAACATCTATAATGCAAACTTCTAAACGGACCCATCAGGATAGGCGTTACCACCAACAACTGCCCCATCTTACGCGATAGTCGTTCCCACCGGAAACAGGCATCAACACACGCCACATACTCCGGTACGCGACGGCATGGGACAGCATGGCACAGCATGCGACGGCACAGGACGGGACGGTACACAGGGAAGGGCCACCCAATCATAGTCACCCGATCATAGCCGATCAGAGACACCCGATCATAATAGACGCCGAGCATAGCCAACCGACATAGCCCCACTGAATTAGCATAGCCACTGCCCAATGAGCAGAGTCACTGCCTACCAGACGTAGCCACAAATGAGCATAGCAACAAATAGCGTAGCAACAAATTAGCCAGCAAATGAGCAGAACAGTATATAGCATAGCCTAGCGTAGATAAGCATATAGCGTTGCATAGCCTAGCGTAGAGAGGACAGATTAGCCCTTTTTAGCATAGCGTATAGAATAGCCAAGCATTGCGAAGCGTATAGAGCACAGCATCATATATAAAGCTGAGCAAAGAAAGCGTATCAACAGCATATAGAGAGCCAAGCAGAGCGTATAGAATAGCCAAGCATTGCAGAGCATAGACAGACGGAAAGAAGGGCATTGCTGATGGCCGCTAGCCAATACACCGGAGAGATTGTGAGCTGCCGCTAGCCGATACAAAGGAGACCTTCAGATTATTAGCTAACGCTCAGCTAAGACTCAAAGAATGGGTACAACCAGGAATGGGGAATTTCCCTCTCTGTAGATGTTGTGCCCCTCTCTGTAGATGTAGGCAATAAATAACTATAAGGATCAGCCACTAAGGCTCATTGACATGGACTAAGGCTAAAGGCATTCTAAAGTGCTAGTACCTTACTCTACAGTTACTACTCGTAAGCTTGAGCTCTAAGGCTAAGACTAAGGCTAGAGCTAGAGCTATTACCTAAGGCAGTATCTATGGGCTAGTAGTAAGGCTTAAGGCAAGTAACCTTATGGCTTGAACTCTATGGAGCTTACTTTAAGGCTTGAACTCTTAAGGCTTAAGGTAAGGCTTAAGGCTTTAAATGGAACTTAGTGCATGGACTAACTATATAATATAGAACAACAATATCATTTCTATTTCACTACTATGCACTGCTTCGCTACCGCTCAGAACTAATTATCAATCTCATTTCAAACTGAACTACAGCTTAGCGTAAGCTAAAATGGAATAGTGCCTATTTCATTATTGAAAAGGATACAACTTATAGCTTCTTCGCTAGAGCTCTGCTAAGTAAGGCCTCTTTCTTTCTAATAATGGACTTTACCTTACCTTATAGCTTCTTCGCTGGAGCTCAGGGATATGGAACTTACTGCTTAAGGCTTTCACTCTATGGCTTCAGGCAGTCCAGCTTGAACTCCATGGAACTTACTCTAAGGACTAAGGCAAGTAGTCTAAAGTAGTAGTACTTACACTACAGCTAATAGTTATGAGTGCATGTGGACTACAGCTACTCTACAGACTAAGGTACGATATACATATGATACTCGCATCTCTACGTGATACTTGCATCTCTGAGAATCAATCTCTACATCAAGACATTGATATACGATTCTCTCTAGAGCTAGAGCTCGAAAAAGAAATATAGATCTCTAACGAAATATATCTCTAGAAAGATATACATCTCTATACAATACTATCTATCTCTCTATAAAGACATATATCTCTATACAATACTATCTATCTCTATACCAATCTCTATACCAAGATAGAGAAAGATATACAAGAGTGGAAGCGGAAGCGGAATAAAGCTGAGCGGAAGCGGCTTCGCTGCGATCGACTGGGTGGGATACTTGTTGCTTACTTGTCGACTGGGGTGGATACTCCACTGTGGCTTAGAGGCTAATCAAATGGGATTGCTGCTTGGCTAATCGAATGGGGTGGGCCCACTGTGGCTGACTTGGCTACTGGGTGCCATACTCCACAAAGAGCAGAAGCGATATAAACTTAGATATACTTACCACATTAAGCTGGTTTTATTTGCATTGTGTGTAGTAGGCACTATATCAGATAAATGAAATACAGATGTTATGTTCAATCCATCTCTAATCAATCTCTACATCTCTATAATTGCCATGGACTACAGCTTAAGGCATGGGACTAAAGAGAGACGGGCGCCTGGCTAAGGCTTGTCTCTCTAGGCTATAAAAAGGGCTATTACTCTATACAGTCCATAGGGCAGTCCATGGGACTAATGCAATTACGGCAAGCTAGTATAAAGGGCTAAGTTACATGGACTAATGCAATAGACTCTGTAGCAATAGTCAATCATTGTCCGGTCATAGCTTGCTTTGGAAACTACGCTTGGATCCCCGGCTGCTTGAATCCGCTGGCTCTAATACACTGGGATCCGCTACTGACTGGGCTACTCCGCTAATCCACTGGCCTAACTCTAATTGACTTGGATGGGCTAATTGACTCATCGAGCTAATCCACGGGGCTACGCTTATAAACTCTCTAATTCACTTTGCTCCCCGGATGCTCTATTCCAATGGCTCCATTACCTAGGCTACTCCGCTAATACAATGGGAGAGGCTAATCCGCTGATCCAATGGGCCTAATCCATTTGATACTCCTACAGAGACACATAGAGAGACATGTAGAGGTGCACGTAGAGAGAGGCAGGTTACACGTTGGGGTAGGTTACACGTTGAGCTACACGATCGATGCAGGTTCAATTAGATACAATGCTTGAGGTTCGATTACCTTACACAATTAGGTACAATGCACGAGGTTCAATGGATGAGCTTACACAATTAAGGTTACACATTGAGGTTTACACGATGCAGGTTCGATTAGGGAGGTTACACGATGCATGTCGAGTTCGATGGTTGTTTATTGGCGTTGGCATGTTGATTGGTGTTGGCAATGGCGTTGGCAAGGGCAGAGAACGGGCCAACCTACCCGATGGCAAGCTTACCGAGACCAACAATCGTTCCTACAGCTACTAAATCCCCTTTCACTTTATGATACGGAACAATACCGCATGACATGAACGAGGCATTACTTACAATGCACCTGGTGATTAATAATTGAATGGTGTCTCATCACCGAATACCGTGCTCTCAATAAGGTTACTTTCAAGAATCGCTATCCTTTACCATGTATTGAATATCTGCTGGACCCGAAATTTGTGAATAAGTTGGACCTGACTGCGGGATATCACCAAGTGCGCATGAATTCCAGTGATACTTGGAAGACTGCCTTCAAAACCATGTTTTGGTAATACGAATGGTTGGTGATGCACTTTGGGCTTACTAACGCTCCTGCTACCTTCCAGCACCTTCGTAATTCTATTTTCCATCCTCACTTGGGTCGATTTATTGTGATCTACTTGGATGATATCTTTCTTTTAAGTAAGACATGGGATGAGCATCAACAACATGTGCATTTGGTGCCGGAAATGCGACGCACTCAAAAACTGCAGGTGTAGCGCAAGAAGTCCTTCTTCGGACAACAATCCATTCAGTATTTGGTTTTTCTTGTTGATCAAGTTTGGTTTCATTAAGATCCCGCCAAGTTTCAGGCTATTGTAAACTGGCCTGTTCCTACTATAGTAGCAGCTTTGAAAAGCTTTCTTGGGGAACTTTGACAGGAATTCATATTTGACTGTTATCATATAGCACGCCCTCTACATCAGCTATATAATCAGCCCATATTCACGTGGACCAAATCAGTCGATGAGAGTTTTCAAAAGATGAAAGATTCCTCTTCAATTTACTTATTTGCCCCTCAAATAAGTCAAAAAATGGTCGAGCACCTCTTCAATTTACTTATTTGCCCCTCAAATAAGTCAAAAAATGGTCGAGCCCCCTAAAGGGTCCTTACTAGTCGAGCGTGCTTACGCATCCTAAAGGTCCTCTTCAATTTACTTATTGGGTGCCCCTCTCAAATAAGTAACTAAAAGGCGGTGGTCGAGCCCCCTAAAGGGTGATGGCGGCCTCTCGATGGCGGCCTTAACAGTCGAGCACCTAAAGGTCCTTTTGGTCGAGCACCTAAAGGT
>Ga0181464_1000254_pt2 | contig 14909 bp, 11 predicted proteins | sample InSIn2gowninarea_FD_119074 | JGI IMG/M metagenome (GOLD analysis project Ga0181464, IMG submission 119074) | Clean room microbial communities from NASA Spacecraft Assembly Facility at Jet Propulsion Laboratory, Pasadena, California, USA -... ...
GTGTGTGTGTGTAATTAAGCCTATAAGATTCTTGTAATCCTTTCAATACTCTTTACGCCGGATGTATTCTGACAGCGGTCAATGGCTCATAGGTAAAACCATTGTATAACAAAAATCAATGTTGGATAAAGATAATAAAAATAAAAAATACCAACTGCAGAATAGAAGATGACAGCCCCCCGAAAAGTTTGCTAACAAATCTTCATTTTCTGGTAGACCTCAGGATATGAGGTAGTTGCAACTATTTTCATGTCACTGTTAGGATAGAAATAAACAAGGATAAATTACAAGTTGCCATTATTGATTGCATCAAAATGTTGATATGATCATGAATGCATAGTCATAATGGTTGTAAGGTGACAAGAAACAATCCATATCTAACTCACACGTTGTACCTATGTATGCTTCAAGACTGAACTCATAGGCTTGTAATTGAACTCTTACAACCATCAAATTAATTCATGCATTTTTAAGCAATATCATCTGTGACATATTGCCTTAGAAAATATTATGCCTCATACCTTGAATTCGACCTAGAGTTTAATGCATTTCAATCATAAGAAGTAGTGACCTTAGATAAAATGGGCAACTAAGTTAAGGACAGCTTTTCCACCTAGCCATAGATTGGGTAGCATTGTGATATTTCTTGTTGCCCAATCACCCTCGAGCTAGACTCCAAGGCATAAGGAGGTTGCTCAAGAATGAAAATAATCGGGAATCCAAGGAAAGATCTCCACCCCGGGCTGTCAAGGGGAAATGTTGAAGATGCAGTTGAACTCATTGACAAAATGCTTGATTGAGATTTTGTGACTTGGAAGGCAATCATTTCAGCTTTTTTCCACCAAGGGCACAATAAGGAGACTCTGAAGCTTTATTTTTAGATGAAACTTGTAAGTTTAAGGCTAAACCAATTTACATTGACAAGTGGTCCAAATCCATGTTCCAACTTCATGTGTCCATAGTGTGGTGCGCAAGTTCAAGCTAAGGTAATCAAAGTGCGATTTGAATCAAATTCCTTTCCAGAGCTTTCCTTTATTGAAATGTATGTTAAGTGTGATAGAATGGAGGATGCAACCCAAGTGTTTGATCACATCTGCATGCCTAATCTTTTCACATGGAATTCTTTAGTTGTTAGATATGCCCGATATGGTAGGTTAGAGCATGCAAGGTAACTGTTTGATATGATTCCTGAGAGGGATGTGGTCCCTTGGAGTACATTGACTGGGATCTACACCCAACATGTGTATAATGAGGAATCCCTCCAATAATTTCGTGAAATTCATAGGTCTAGCATGAGGCTTAATTGTATTACCTTTAATAGTGTCATTAATGCTTGTTACCATACACTCCATTATGCAAGGAAGACATCTAAATGGCTTGATAATCATAAGTGAACTTGAATTGGATGCCTTTTTTGTTAGTTCCCTTGTGGAAATGTATATTAAATGTGTTGGAGTATAGATGATGCACGCCTTTTGTTTGATAAAATGGTTATGTGAGATGTCATTTCATGGACATGAATCATTACAAGTTTGTCACCTTAGAGAGAGCACACCAATTATTTGATACAATGCCTAGAAGGACTGTAGTTTCTTGGAAGGCAATTATAGCAACATATGCATAGGTTGGGTATGGTGAAAATGCCCTACATATTTTTCTAGAAATGTTTTTGGAAAGAACGAAGATAGATTTAGTCACCTTTGTTAGCATTTTAAGTTCATGTGCCCATTTAGAAACTTTGAAGTAGGGTAGGAAAGTCAATGTACACACTATCAAAAGTGAACTCAAGTCAAAATGGGAAGCCACCTTACTTAAAGACTACCATGCACATTGAATTGGGGGGCCATGCAATCTATAGAAAGCTAGCTGGTGTGGCTTTTGAACCTGCAATGTACCAATGACAACATCCACATATGAGTTTGCAATAGAAGTGGTATTCCTAGTGAGAGATTAGAGTTTGCAAGGGAAGTGTTTGTTAGAATTCCACTAAGAATATGCATTGAGGCAGTACAAATGGTCTCCCTCTAAATTTTTCTCCCCAATTTTTACAAAGGGTGGATCAGTTGCACAAGTAGCACCAAATTCCTCTATATTCAGACATTCAATTTCATTTCAAACTGCTCAAATCTCAAACATAGCTTTGTTCTTATTAAATATCCACTTAAGAGGTCATATGATTGTCGCTTCTTATCAATTTACAATCTGGCACATAGCAGTCACTAGGAATGTTTATGAAGATCCAAAATCATTGTAGTCTCTTTGAGCTTTTTCAAAGAAAACTTTCACCAAGTTGATAATATTTATATTTTGAAGAAAATGAAGACCCCCTCATCGGGCCTATATTGTATTTTTTATTGGAATGGTTCATGGCTATTGTTAAAGCATTGCAAGATTTGGCAAACTGATAAAATTATGTGCAAAATGAATGTTTTATTGCGCTAATTGTAGAGATATGGACTTGAATTCCATTAGCCACAACATAACTACTTCCTCGTTCTAGTCCAAACAAACATATTATCAGAGTGGCACTTGAATTTTGGCACTCGTATCAGAGTGGTGGTTTCTAATATTTTATATTGTGAATGGGTGGCTGAAATGTAAGACACTTGGCCTGCATGAAAAAATATTTCATTTCATGGATTTGCTGATATAACCAATGTGTATATTGTAGACTAGGATGTATATGTAGTCGTTGTCGAGATCCAACAACGAACCCACATGTCCAAAATGTCAGGTATTTGGATAGATATGTAGTATGTATATGTAGTACGCTGAGTAAATATATATGACATATAATCGGTGGTTATGGACATACAATGAAGTACTAATAAAACACACTATTAAAGACAAACTACCGCATTATCTAAGAAATTATTGAAACTCTTTTCTTGTGGAGAACCAACAAATAGTATAGAATAAAAAAATTATGAACGAAGAAATTCAAAGCATATATATTTTGAGCCATGATTGTCCTACTTTTGGGTTGATTTGATATGGACCATTGTAGAGTTTGCAATTGAATGAAGTAGTGAAGTTGAATGGGGAAGTTTAGAGTAGGTAATGAGTATAGGATGAATGCTAACATCATATCAGGTGCAAAATCTTCCCATTGCAGGCTTCAAAACTAGCTGGATATACAAAACATACTTGGGTATTTGCTTTGTTATTATGGGAAGTATATAATGTCTTAGCATGCCTTAAAATGATGTGGTAAATTTCAAGACAAATGAGTATTAGCCTTTCCTATCTTGTTATTGTGGCCCTTTTGGGTTCATTGCTACCACAAATCTTCTCAATTAGAATGTTTTCTAACACAGCCCAGGGCATAGGGAAACGCAGTGAAAGTTGTGGGAATGCCTCAATTCCATATCCTTTCTATATCAATTCAAGCATTGTCAGTTGGATGCATTCAAATTGCAATGCTATAACAATACTATGATGGTTTAAACAACCTTTACCATAAGTTTCTCATTAGATGGGATCATCATAAATCCTCTCTAATCTTCCTATCCTAAAAACCTCAAGGGCTTCAGTGTCAAAGACATGAATAATTATGCAATTTCTATCAGCAGTTTTCTCTAGTTGTCTAATTACAAGAACACTCTAGATTTTCTTTTCAAGTGAAATATTCCTTATATGTAGAGCTACAATGACTAGTGCATGTTTGATAGGACATTTTTCTATCCCTTTTTGAATGAGACAATATGACACGATGCAGATGATGATTGTGCTCACTTCTCCTAGTTGTAGTGCCAAAGTTTCATTAATTGGATACTCACACCCATATTGACCCATTTGGATGAAAAGTGTGGGGTAAGTGAGAATTGGATGTTATGGATAGTTTTTGATGATGTTCACTATGATCCCAATGTGGTATATCAACATGAAGTAGATGTATCTGACAATGTGAGGTGTGCTTATAAAGTTGGCTATCAAGGACATGAGTTCCATTAAGGGACTAGATATGCAAGAGTATGAAAAAAGCATGGCTAGAAGGAATACGATAAGGACTACCAAGGATATCACAGTGCAAAAAAAGAGAATAGTCCTTGCAGCTGGGCTTGTGGCTTCAGCAAAACTTTTGGAAGCAAAGTCGAAAAACGTCTCTTTTATCCAATTTGGAGATGAAGAACCTGAGGTTTTCTGGAATGGGATGATAGAGAGAGGCTAGATTGTCAAACATGTTTATCAGAATGTGATAACTATTCCACAAACTTCCATTTCTCAGTGTATGATATGGGGAACTTAGGTCACCCCATTTTTGGGGCTTGGTATCATGGAGAAAACACCCTTGCAGAGGTGAAACTCATAGATTTAGGATAATTTAAACTAGTTTTAAAGTTAAAATTGTCCAAAAAATCAACATACATTTAGTGCCATATATCCCATCCTCCATTTATCAGTTTCGTATGTATAAATCAATGTGGTTCAAGTTTACATAGAGGTTGATATAATGTTCAAAGTTCTCAAGCTTGTGAAATTGCATTTCATGCAATGTAAAAATGAAAGTTCTCGGGAAAATTAAATTGTAGCATGCTCTTTGGGCCATTTTTAACGTCTCTTGAATTTAAAAGGAGCACTTTCACAAATCTAGGACGTTGTTAATTCTATGTATTTTTTTGGTTTCCTCTAATTTAATAAATTGTAACCTAAGGAAAGGAGTTGCACAAAAGATTCACAAGGAAAGCTTCCCTAAAGAAAAGATGAAGTAAGTGAGCAAAAAATTGATGTGAAGATGCTAGTAGTCAATTTCCTAAAGGTGACTTTATATAATCTTGTTAGAACTAAAGGTTCTATCCCACTATCCAAAGTATGTTCTCTCACTACACTTGGTATGCTAATAAATTATTCTAGGAAAAATTCACAGCCTGTGTTTCATAATTCACTAGAAAATGTATTTATTGAACAAGTATTGATTAATCAATTCAAGGCTTGATCACCTTTTCTAGTTCGAGAGCATATAATAGAAGCCCTTGCTAGCTTGTATGGAAATAGCTACTTAAGTAGCAAGCTCCAAAATGCAGAAGAAAAGTGTTTGCTAGTGGGTTTACTTATAAGGGTTGCAGATGATGTTCAGGAGAAACTCATAAGGTCTCTTAAAATTCTCTACAACAGTGCAAATAATATGTGGCATGCCATTCAAGGTAGGAAAGGAGTAGAATGCTTGATTTTGTTTCTTGCCCTTTGTTAAAATAGCAGCAAGAATGTGCAGTGGCCTTGCTTTGTATGCTGTCAAATGAAAATGACGAAACAAAATGGGAAATTAGTGCTGTAGGTGGCATAGCTCCTCTAGTCCAGGTTTAGGATATTGGATCTTCAAAAGTGAAAAAGCACTCTAAAAATGTTATTGTGAACCTCTGTAATCATAGTGAAGATATACATTCATGTTTTGAAAGTGCAAATGATGTACCTACATTTATTGGGTTGTTGAAAACATGGCAGTCCAAGTAGAAATAAATTACTGCAAAGACACTGAACCATCTGACCCATAAATCAAATAGTAGCAATATCAGACAACTCATTACTTTTCTAGCTGGTGACTTACCAAAAACAAAAGTTCATGTTTTGAAGGCCTTAATATCTCTTTTGAAGATAGTACTGGAAATCATAGAATTGAAATAATGACTAAAATCATTTGTTCTACTAATGATAATACTTGAGCTAAATTTTCTTCTGTACTTACTGCATTATTTAACTGCAACAATTATTTATGTGAAATAAATATTGTACTTGAATACATTGGAATAGTCCTAATGCTCAGTAATGCACAATAAAAATATATTTTTATTGAAGAAATATGTTCTCTTGCTACTATTTTTTGTTAATAAAACAAATCCAAGAAGGTGTGAAGCTATTTCCAACCATTAGTTAGCCTCACAAAATCTTCAGTGATGTTTTCAGAAAATATGATCGTGAATTTTCCAGCATATACGGTTCTCATAAGATGTTTGTCTGAATAAGGATAACTTTTCAGAGGTCTTGGAGATGATATTTTGAAGTTTTCCCATCTTTTCGAGCAAGAAATTTACGCTTGTTTTTTGAAATGTTAATATATAACAAGAAGGATTAAGGAAGCTCTTGACTTCATCCATGAGATCAAGGAGAGAAGCCTTTTGCCTAAGCCTAAGAGTTTCCATATGCTAGTTAAAGATTGTGCAAAAAATGGAAAAATGAATTATGCTATGAAGTCAGTGTCATGAAAATGAAAATTTGCATGCCTGATGAAAATGTTTATGGCATCCTTATCAATGATTACTTGAAAACATGCTAGTTGAAGAGAGGATTTGATAAAATTCATATCGTTAAAGAACTAGTTTGAATTCGTATTGTTTCAAGCTACACTACCTTGGTTAAGCATCCTTTTAGGGAAATAAAATATAAAGAGGCTAATAACTTAATCAGTACCTTTAGGAAATGCAAGCATGTGGTTGTGAACGTGATGCTCTAATTATCGTAGTAATGGTTGTTGGAGAAGTAATCTAGGGCCACACTTCTAAAGCATGGGAATTTTTCAATGCCACAAAAATCAAGGAACTAAACCCTACTTGGAAACCTGTTGTATATTCATTAAAGATTTTTATAAAGCTAGGAGGATAGAGGAAGCTTGCAAACTTTTCTTGGAAATGAAGGACATAATTATAAATCCCAGTGCTAGAATCTTCCAATAGGTTGTTTACTCTCTAGAAAATGAAGTGAAGTGAGACAAGGTTCTTGAAGTGTTGAGGGTTATAAAAAAATCATTTAATCTTGTTCAGTAGGAGAAGGAGTGTGAAACAAGAATTAATCAAACTAATGTTTGACATTTCAATATTGACCATGCTATTGCTGAATACAACCAAAAGCCTCCACATGACGACCATGCCATTTTTTCTTAAGGATCATCCAAAACAAATGTAGTCTGATTCTAATGTAGAGGAAATATGTATGGGCCTGATGACTCCATGACTAGAAAAAGGTGTCTTGATGAAAAGATAATATTATAATATCATACCATTAAAAGAAAGGGCAAATATGTTCATAAAAGAAGAAGTTGGTTACCTAGTCATTCATTTAGTGAATTATTCATGGCTGACTAGTAAACGAGTCTTGGTCTTGGACTTTGTAACTGACGGATAATTTGGTGATTCCTAGGTTTGGACTTTGTAACCAACTGAAATATGGGTCTTCAGTTAACCATGTTGTAGAGGATGCATGTTGTGATGATGTGACCCCTATGGTGGATCTGGGAACCTAGTGCTCTGAGGGTTTATTGGCCCTATTTATGGCCTAGAGGATTTTTGCAGCATTGGGGTAGCCTGGCTATTGGGTGGGCACCTTGGTAGTTAGATAGGAGGGCGCATAAAGCCCTGAAGCAGCCTATCTGTTAGGTTGGAATCTTGGTCATGGATGTGAGGATATTTTTGGTTATCGTAGTCATGGATTTAAGGCCGTGGCTAAGATGACGAAAAATGTAGTCTATGGATGGGTGGAACATCATACATTTGTAGCCGGCCACCAATTCATATAGATGAATGTTTAAAATTGTTTGTGTGCATATTTGGTTCCATTGTACTTACGCATGGATTGGTATTCTACTGATTTGACTGTGCTCATACTGTCTATTAAATTTAAGTTATGCATTTGATATTAATACATTGGTATTGTTGGTATTGTTACATAGCTATGTATTTGTTGGATTATGTTTTGGTTTATGATTTCTGCATTATGGTTAAATGTGCCTAGGTTATTTGTGATTGTGTGCAATTGTGATGGAATTATGCATATGTTTGCGGTGAAATTGTGAAATGTGGAGCTTGGGTGACTGATGTTCATGATAACCACAAAGAGATTGACTCCCATTGAAGAGCTAAATAAGCTCAGGCATGTATAGGTAACTCTTCTATAAAATGTTTGAATAGACAACATCTCTAGCAAAAGAAAATATTGAAATTTTGTTACAGAAACTAGAATTAAAAACAAAGGGTAGCATGCTCTGAGTTTTTGAATTGATTGATAAGTACACCTTATTGTCGAGCTGCAACAAGGGTCTTTTTCACCTCTAGTTATCTCACATTACAAGTCAATCCAGGAACGCTTTGTTATTGTAAAGGGTAGCTCAATCTGAGGCTATTTGTTAGAGTAGTGTTTCGTAGTATAGGCCTTTAAGAAATACTGAAGGAAATGAATGCTACACTATAACTAAACTACGCTTACAGAAATAAATCTCACACAGCAGCTTTATCAGTCAAGGGTACGGAACCAGTATCCCATCCCTTTAGCAACTGATGAAAGAAAGGAAATTAGAGTATGGGTCATGGATCTGGGAGCATATTAGCGTTTGCTGTTATCTCACGACAGCCTTGATCCTCCTCTCACACGTAAAACAAGAAATGCAATTAAAAGGAACAGCAATTCGGAAATGAAACAACAATTCAGAAATGGAACAGCAATAAAAGGAACGGCAATAAAGAAACTAGTCTCGCGAGTTCTTACTTCTTCACACCAATTATACAATGCAAGGAACAATTCTTCATACAAGCAATGATTCAGTCATATGGAACAGCAATCCTTTATACAAACAACAGTTCGATAATATGGAACGGCAACTTATAAAAGACAGGAAACATCAATCATATACATAGCAAATGCATAATCACACTGAATTCAGGTACACTATCAGTTCCATCCTCTCATAACCATCTTCCTAACATTATTATTCCACCTGCAACTTTATAACAGAAGTAATTAGCTTGGAACTATAATGGTTGATCCGTTCTGGAAAGTAGCATAGAAATTCATTACAAAGATTTACAGAAAGAAAACGATTGATAAATGATTACGGAGCGGCAAATAATAGCATACCAGATTTCTTCTTCACACAAGTATACACACCACACAAATCGTAATGATACAGTCAGTCAGTGACCGTTGGAGCCGGGCCCTTAGCTTCCAATGGCTCACTGCCGGGGCTTACTTCAGATGCGAAAGGAAAATAGCACCAGTGATATTATATTAATGCATCAAAAGTAATACAGCGGAATTAAGTCTCAAAAAGCTCAATAACTGAGTTCTCTCATTGACAAGTCTGTAACAGAAAATACAAGTACATAATAATCCTTTTCCGAAGTCCTCCTTATGTTCGATGCTGCCCCTTCTTATACAATTCATGACGGAGTTAACTAGAAAAACAGAGTAATTGAAAATAACGATCCCTCAGGATCAAAGATCCTGAGGGATCTGTTGAACTGTTAACTCCTCTTTTTCCTCTGCCTGTTTTCCCGAACTGTCAGTCCTTCACTTCGACTTGGGCTAATTTCCCTTGATTCACTCGCTCGGGTCTGGATCTGTCTTGTTTGTGGAGGGACAACCGTTACTCCTCTACTTTTCGCATCATGACCTTTCTTCTTTGCCTTTTTCTGCATAGAGAGTGCAACTATTAGTAATTGAGTTATTCTTGCTTCATCCCATTACATTCTCTAAATCTTATAGCATAGAAAGGTTACAACTAGGACTTAAAACACCACCAAATTGTTCATTAAAACATACCTTTCCAAGGCTCCACACACCCCCCTGCTTACCATTTTTCATGGCCTCATGAAAACGTTATAGTTAACATGGAGAGCTGTAAGAGAGTAGGCAGGAGAGGGAACCTCATGAGGAGATCTGCAACCATGGTGAGCTACCAAATTATCAAAGAATTGATCCAATTGATCTGCAGGCATATCATATAAAGTCTGGTACCTAGGTGCAGGGTGCCAAATAATTGGGCTGCGGAATCGGTATCCTAACCAGGACGGTCCAGCTTGGAGAATGCGCTGGCCATAAAGGCCAATTCGACTAACAGCTAACTCAAAGTTCTCATATTTGAACGGCTCCCTAAGCTGAATGCTTGGGGAAGAGACCTGGTAGCGGAATTTCGCAGCGTTCAAGGCAGAGTCCTTAATGGCCAAAAAGTAGTCCAGGCTGGTTCGGATCAAGTCCTCATGCATAGGTCCTAAAATCTCTATAACACCTGGGGTCCTCATAAGGCTTTTATGTGAGTTCCATAGCTGAACAAGATCCCTAGGCTCAGCCCTTACCCAAAGATCTAGGCTATGTTCTTGCCTCTGAAAGGCATTGTAGGCCCTGAGCCATTTCAATTGGTTCACCCCAAATGAAACAAAAGCCTGCAACTGTATGTCTCCCACGAAAGGACCCAGGTTTAAATCGGTTTCTTCATCAAGTACCAGGTTATGCAAGTAAAATTCACAGAGCAATCTTTGGACCTTAGTGCCATAGTGTTTGCAACAATCAATGAAGTCATTTACGTTATTAATTTGGATAGGGGCACCTGCCCTGGCGGCTTTAATTTTCAATTTCAGATACCTTTCAAGAAGAAATAGGGCATAATTCTTTGCAGGAGCCCTGCAAGTCAAAACATCACTATACAATGAACATACAGTATCCATTTGCTTAATGACAGCATCTAACCGACGTTTTACCTTGGAAACCTTTTCCTGCTCCTTCTGCCATCCGTCAAAGGCCTGACTTTCTGATTGGCTCATGTTCCTCAATTGCTGCTGCAATTCCTCATATTTTCCTCTAGGAATCGCTTGTTCTTTTAACAGCTCAGTCTCCTGCTGCAGTTCCTCATATTGTTCTCGGGGAATCGTCTGCTCCTTTAACTGCTCAGTTTCCTGCTGCAGTTTCTCATATTCTTCCCGAGGGATCATTTATTCTCTTAACTGGTCGGCTTCCTGCCGGGCTTGCTTCATCTTGTGCCGCAAGGCCTTTGTTTTTGGGTCTTTCTTCCATAATTTCTCGGAGGCAGGGAGTTTAACCTGGATCTTTACACTTTGCTGTCTAGAGTTTCTATCTCTTATTATCCCTAAGGGTGGCAGCTCGGTTTGGACTGCTCTATTCTCCTTTTCTATTTTGACACGAACGAAGGGGTGTGGTGGCCCCTCTGCAAAAGGAATGTCATCCTGCGGCTCTGTTTTGATTGGAACAGCAGCTGGTTCCACTGGACTGTTTGGAACGGCAGTCTGTTCCTCAGCATCATTAGGGCCAGTATTCTGCTGTCCCATTTCGGATGGAACGACACTTTGATTTCTAGTGCTGGCTGGAACGATTTCAGGCCGATCACCATCATGTAGATCAACAGGGCGCCTAGCAGCCCTTTGTCTTCCCCTTCTGTGGGACCTTGCTATATTTGTCCTTTTTCTCCTTCCTGTGGTCCTCCTCATTCTTAAGCTGGCTTGCAGACTTCGAATTTTCTGTCGAAGCTGAGCTATGGTACTCAGCAATTTTCTCTGCTTCTTTTTCAGCTTCTTAATTTCTTTTGCTTCGGCCGGGGGCTTCTGAGTAGCCTTTAATTCTGTTCCTTGTCCATCAAAGGTTTCTTCTGTTATTTCAGGAACAGGTCGTTCCTGACTAGCATCTATATTTTCCTTGTCAACAACCGGCGGGTTCTCTTCTGGTATCATGGGAACAGATTGTTCCCGGTTGGTATTTACACTATCTTCCTCAAAAGCAGGAGGATTATCTTCTCCTACGATTTCTTCATGCAATTCATTATTTGTTTCTTCCTCGGAGGGTTTTTCAGGAGGGGCAATTGGACTAGAAGGTAGCCCATAATCCCCTAAATTTGCCAAGATGGCAGCCAGCTCATCTTCTCCTATAGGGTCTCTTTGCGGGCTGTCCCCTAATTGCTCTACTTCCTCCTCCTGAATTGGCTGCTCAGTGGCTGCCTCTGAATGTCCGACCTCGGTTTCGGAATCAGACTGTTCATTACCTTCCTCTCCTTCTTCCTCAATCGGGTCTGCTTCGTTTTTGATTTGTTCATTATTTTCCCTCGAGGGTTCCTCTTCTGGTATTGAAGGTTCGTCCGCTATCTCGATTGGCTGTTCAATATTTAGCCGAAATTTCTCCAGCCTGCCTCTTATCTTAGCCAACAGAGCTGACTTCCTCGGTCTTTCGGGCTGTTCGGGTGTGCTGGCCACCTGCTCTTCCACCACCATCCTTCTATGCTTCTCAGGTTGCTCTGGTGTAGTGGCAGAATGCCTGCGTTTTGAGGTTACACGCTCCTCTGTGGCCAATTTCTTATGTTTTTCTACCTGCCTGGGTGTTCTAGAGGAACGTTTTCGTTTTTCTGTGCGTTTTTCAGGCTGCTCGGGCGTGTCCGAGGGGTGCTCGGATTCAGACGGTTCTCTACGTTTCCGAGGTTGCTCGGACGTACTAGCAGGATGCTTATCCTTTGGGGAAGGCGGTACCGATCCCCCTCCAATTATGGTAATCAGCTCTGCCCAGCCACTCTGTTGCTGAGCAAGATTATGGCTTACTATCAAGCGGATTAGTCCATGGTGACTAACCACCGCATCTTCATGCTGTGCCTTTTTTAAATTTCGGGACGCATCATGCAGTAATGTGTTTAACAATGCAGGGAGGTTCACAGAACATTTTCCCTTTAAAACAGCAAGGAGCTTAAGGTGACGTGGTCTTACCACATCTTTTCGCCCTTCACAAGTGATGTAGCTTTGAACGACCTTTGCTAGTTCGCTCCACGGTTCTCCCAGTGTTGCTGGCAGCACCCCTTTTCCTTTTACTGTCAAGTTCTGCCCCTCGTCCTGAAAAACTTCAATAATTCTCTGCAATCTTTCTTTCTTTTCTGTCCAAACTGGTCCTACAGCTGGTAGTCCCGTTACTTCGGCGATTACTTCCTCTGTGACCACTATCCGCTTTCCGCCCACCATTGAATGTTCTTCTTCTAAATTCCGTAAGAATTCCATAGCTACGGCTTCGTTCGATTCTTGCAGGCGGTTGAAGTAGTTCAGCCATCCTGCTCTTTCCAGGATTCCTCGAGCAACTTCAGAGACCACTAGCTTACTGGGCTCGCTTCTGATGGCCTTGCCTCCCATTGCTTGGGATCCCAAATGGAACAGCAATTGCAGAGGACGTAATCGCAGAGAACGTAATCATAGCAGAAAAGGAAAATCACAGAGCACGCATGAAAATAAAATGTAAATAGCAACTTTGTTCAAAAAATAGCATTTTCATGCCGTTATTCCCTGCCATACCCGCGTACCTTGTCATCTTCGAATGCTGTGCTAACACATAGCCTGCAGAGTAAATGAGATCACCTCCCCCCTTCGCAATATGATAGGCTGCCCCAGCCGTCAAATAAAGGATCAGTAGCCATTCTATCAGTAAGTCATAAAGGAATAGCAAATAACATTTAGCCATGTTTCGGATTAGACAAGGAGATACGAAGATCGAGGAAAAAGATAGATCGCGTCTTACATCAGCCTTCGTGATTTGATTCAAAGAATGAGGATAGGACGTATGTCACCCATATAAAGTTTTTTAGTGGTCATTGTTGATTCCGCTTTCCATGATTGGTAATGATAGATATTCATGCGACGTCTCCATTAGAATATGAGATATAATTATTACGAAGGTATAAGAGACAGAAGTAGTTGATATAACCCGTATTGGTGTATATATTATGACTCCAATACCATAAACAGAGCTCTGCTGCCAACCAGGTGTTCATAACCCTGGCAGAGTTGTTTTATTTCACCCTGGAACCATAGTCCTTTGTGTATATTCAGAAGAGCAACTCATTTTTCTTGTCAACATGCAGGCCATCATGCTGGCTTGGTAACCGGATAACCATGATGCCATTCACGAGAGAGGCACGAAAAGTGGGCAGGCTGGCTCGTGATGAGACCCCCTGTTCCAAGGTTTGTTTGATTAATCAACCTTTTGGACCATATCCCTGGTGTGGTAGCCATAATGGGAATGCCACTTCGCTTCCAATCCTATGATCATGGTAAGCTGGCTCTTTACGAGACCCCTCATCCTGCATTTGCTAATTTTCTTTTTATTTTGCCTTTTTTTCTTTTTGAATTAATTGCTTTCTCTTATTCAATTACACAAAAGGGTGGTTCAGCCCTCCTTAAGAGTGGGAATGGTGGAAGAAGTCTTACCATCCCAATAGGAGAATATAACTCTTCTGCTCTTATTCCCAAGTAGTAATAGAGAAATTATAGGAGCTTTGCCATGATAAAAGGTTACCATCAAGGGGCGAGATCCTGACAACCAATAATAAAGAGTGTATGCATCCTTCCTTTGTGCTTAAATCAATACTAGGGCTTTTTCAAAAAACAAAATAGCGATTTATGATATGTTGATCTTCTATATATCCTTTCTTTTATATTTATGGCATAAAATATATGGCTGTTTATTTATGAACTTGGAAAAAGTATGGCCAACAGATCCCTTATGTGAAGGGGACAAACAGTACTCTCTTGAAAATAGGGGTGTGGAAGAGCTCATATCATGCATTGGCCTGGAAAGGAGTAACAAAACCACACAAATGCTGTCCCTTTTTTTTAAAAAGGAACAACAAAACACGCAAGGGCTGTTCCTTTTGAAAAGGAACAGCAAAAACACGCAAGGACTGTTCCTTTTGAAAAGGAACAGCAAAAACACACAAGTGCTGTTCCTTTTGAAAAGGAACAGCAAAAACACACAAGTGTTGTTCCTTTTGAAAAGGAACAGCAAAAACACGCAAGTGCTGTTCCTTTTGAAAAGGAACAGCAAAAACACACAAGTGCTGTTCCTTTTGAAAAGGAACAGCAAAAACACACAAGTGCTGTTCCTTTTTGAAAAGGAACAGCAAAAATACACAAATGCTAACAACCATATCTACAAAATTTACAGGCTTATTTACAGATAAGAATGAATTTTTTTTTTTACTGGGCCATAGGTGAGGAAGTTTTTGCTTCCTCCCCCATGATCTCAATATGAGTATCTTGGCGCAACTGCTGACAAAAAGATTCCCGAGTGAGCGGTTTACGATATAGTCGAACTCTGTGGCCGTTTACTTTAAATGTATGTCCAGAGCCATCAATCGTGATCAGAGTGAGGGTCCCATTGTCATGGACTTT
>Ga0181464_1000717_pt2 | contig 14875 bp, 7 predicted proteins | sample InSIn2gowninarea_FD_119074 | JGI IMG/M metagenome (GOLD analysis project Ga0181464, IMG submission 119074) | Clean room microbial communities from NASA Spacecraft Assembly Facility at Jet Propulsion Laboratory, Pasadena, California, USA -... ...
TTTGGCTAAGAAACTCTGCTTTGCTCAGAATTTTTTTTGGGGCTTCCCTGTGCAAAATATCCTGAGGAGAAAAAAATAGCATTTCTCTGTATTCAGTTAATTTGTGTTTGAAATTACCAGAAATTACCATCATGGTATTAGAGTAGATCCAGGCTCTTTGAAGGTGTTCAAGAAGCTAAAGGAAGGTTCCTTTTGTTGCAGCAGTAAATCTTCTCCAGCAAAGTGAAGTTTTAGGCAAAAGGATTCAGGTATTCCTCAAAGTTTTTTTTGTGTTACTGCTGAAGAAACAATCAATGTTTTTAAAATATACAGTCAAGGATTTAGAAGCATAGCTGAGAATGCAAGGAATGGCTAGCACAAGCACTAGCATAGGTATTTTTAATCTTCAGCTCCCACAGTTTAATGGGAAAAACTATGACTATTGGGCAATAACCATGAGAGCCCTGTTTGCCTCACAAGATTTATGGGAACTTGTTGATGATGGGTTTGAAGAACCAGTAGATGAAAATGAGTTTAATAGATCAACTCAGGCAGAGAAAGACATATTGAAGAGCAATATGAAAAAGGATTCGAAAGCCCTTGTATTTTTATATCAGTCAGTGCATGAGAGTGTGTTTCCAAGGATAGCAGCAACTAAGACATCCAAAGAATCATGGAAAACCCTCAAGGCAACCTATCAAGGCATGGATAAAGTGAAGACAGCAAAACTACAATTGCTAAGGAAAGATTTTGAGAATCTGAACATGAAGGAGTCAGACAATATTGACTCATTCTTCACACATGTGATTGGATTGGTCACACAAATGAGGACTCATGGAGAAGTTCTTGAAGAAAGGAGAATTGTGGAGAAATTATTGAGGGTCTTACCCTCAAAATTTGATGTGATTGTCACCACCATAGAAGAGTCAAAGGATCTCTCAAATTTTTCAGTTGATGAACTTCATGCATCACTGATAACACATGAGCAGAGGTTGAGTAGAAATGAAAACTCATCTCTAGAGCAAGCCTTCAAGACCCAGATGTCCTTTGGAAGAGGAAGAGGTCAAGGCAGAGGAAACAAGAGAGGAAGAGGCAGAAGCCAAAACAGAGGTGGAAGAAACAGTCCAGCAAATGCTCAAGGAAGAGGCAGCAATCCAAATTAGAACCAAGGCCAAGGCAGCAACCAACAAAGTGGACAACATCATGCTCAAGGACAAAGGTATGATAAATCCAATATCCAATGTCACTATTGTAAAAAATATGGGCATTATGCAAATGAATGTAGGAAGAAGCAGCATGATATGAGTAATAGAACTAGTGCAAATTTCACTAGAGAAAATATCAGCCAAGAAAATTTATTTTTAGCCTGTAATATAGCTGAAGAAAAGAGTGAAGATGTATGGTTTATGGACTCTGGTTGCAGTGACCATATGACAGGAAACATAGCCCTGTTTTCTATGTTAGATGAGAATGTGAAGTCACAAGTCACACTAGGGACTGATAGTAAAGTTTCTGTTATGGGAAAAGGAGAAGTAAATGTCTTAACAAATAAAGGTGAAAATAAAACCATAGCAGATGTTTATTATGTTCCTGGAATGAAATGTAATCTCTTAAGTATTGGACAACTTGTTCAAAAGGGTTACAATGTTTTCTTTTTGGATGATGTATGCACCATCATGGATAAAAAACACCCAGCAAACAATGTATTGTTGAAGTGAAGATGACAAGGAACAGGATGTTCCCTCTCAGAATGATAGTAGATGTAAAAAATGGAGAAGAAATAGCAGCAGTGACACAAGAGGCTTTCCAAAGCGAACCAAAGGATGAAAATTGGTTGTGGCACTTGAGATTTGGACATCTCAACTTTGGAGGTCTTAACTTGTTGAGTAGAAAAGGAATGGTAAGAGGATTACCATTGATAGAGAAACTAGACAACCTTTGTTAAGAAGGTTGCACCTTGGGGAAACAACACAGAGAAAGTTTTCCATCTGGGAAAAGCATAAGGGAAAAAGCATCCTTAGAGATTGTGCACTCAGATTTATGTGGACTGGTGCAAACTCCATCTCTTACAGGCAGCCACTATATTCTAACATTTATTGATGATTTTACTAGAAAAACTTGGGTTTATTTCCTTAAGAACAAAAGTGAAGTGTTTGAAAAATTTTGCAATTTCAAAGCACTTGTAGAAAACCAAAGTGGACAACATATCAAAGTTCTAAGAACTGATAGAGGAGGTGAGTATATCTCCAAGGAATTTCTATGTTTTTGTAGAGAAAATGGAATTCATAAGCAATTTACCACTAGGTACACTCTGCAACAAAATGGAGTTGCAAAAAGGAAGAATAGGACAATCATGGATATGGCAAAGAGCATGTTAAAGGCAAAGCATTTGCCAAATGATTATTGGGCTAAAGCTGTACATTATGCAGTGTACATTTTGAATAGATGCCCTACAAAAGTAGTCATGAACAGAGTGCCGGAAGAAGCATGGAGTGGGAGAAAGCAAGGAGTCACCCACATGAAAGTTTTTAGATGTGTGGCTTATGCACACATTCCAGATCAGCTAAGGAAGAAGTTGGACAACAAAGGGGAGAAATGTATTTCCATTGGATACAGTGAGGAATCCAAAGCTTACAAGTCGTATAACCCATCCACCAAGAAACTTATTGTGAGTAGAGATGTTTAGTTCATTGCGGAGGAAGCTTGGGATGGAAGCATAGAGAAAACAGTGAATTTTAAAAACTCTTTGTCACATGATGAAGATGATGAGGAGATGGCTGAAACACATCCCCAAATAGCAACACCAACACAAGAGCAGCAAGAGACACCCTTGAGGAGAAATGAAAGTTCTTCTCCAAGCACACCACAAGGAGGAAATTCAAGTGCTTCTTCAAGCACTTGTACACCAAATGAAAGAGGTAAGAAGTTCAGAAATTTAAGTGACATTTATGAACAAGAGGCAACAAATGAAGGTATGAATTATTTGTTTGCTTTATATTGTCATGTTGATGACCCTGTTCATTTCGAAGAAGCAATTAAATATAGGAAATGGATAGAAGCTATGGATGAGGAGATCAATGCCATAGAAAGAAACAAGACATGGGATTTAGTTGAACTATCAAAAGGAAAAGAAGTCATTCTTCCCATGAATGGGAGAAAGGAATTGAAGTCCCTTGAAGATATGTTTAAAGAGTATGGAGTTCGATATGTAGCTCTTGCCAAGATGACCGAGATAGGCTTCACTGCCAACACCCTTGTCAATATGACAGAGGAAGAGATTGAAGATTTGATGAAGACCCTGGTAGAACTCTATCATATGGATCTTCTTATAGGGGAGAGATATGGAATTAAATCTGCCATAAGAGCAGAGAAGAAAAGGTTGCAGGATAGCTTGCAGACGCAAAGTTTGGAAATCTTGTCTGAGGCAGAGAGAAAGAGGATATTACATGATGATCAGAATACTTTTGCAGCTGTTATGGCATCCGAAGGAACATCTAAGGAACTGAGAGCAAATGACCCACTGATTTTCCCAGAAAGCATAAGTGCAGATCATGCCCCAATGAATATAGCCAGGTGCAAAGACAGTACTCTTATTCTCCAGAACAGTAACCAGGCATAGTTTTGTGGCTCGGGATTGATTGGAGTGCCTGGGCACAGTAGTGAGAGCGATGAAAGGAAAGTTGATACAAATAGGCAGAAAAGTTTTGAGTTTTTGAGGAAATGTCTGGGTATGACTGATAACCCAGCAGTTGAAATTAAAGGGGAGTGTTGAAATACTACTTTCAACTGCAGCACCAATTAAAACAGCAAATCGAGACTAGATTTTTCCTTACACGGTGCAAATTTTATTTTTTAGGATCAAGAAAATAAAAAATTTAAGAACACAAAAATCATGGCAGAGTTGGTAAAACTAGTAAACACCAAGTTTTATTACAGACATGGAGAATGTACCGCAACATCCAGAAATTTCAGGAATTAAACTTATATGTCTGCTCCTCCATACCTTGTTTGAATTTCTAGTCTTTTCATTAAATTTTAAGTAGTTTTTTTTTACAGTATACACAATGTTTTTTTTTGTTGACTATGTAATGTAATATGCAGCACGCAGCAATGTATGCAAGAAGTTTTTTTTTTTTACACAGCAATGTTAATTTTCAGTAGAGATAGAGTGTTTTGCAATGCACAACAGTGAAGAGATAGTGTGTTAATTCTTCAACAGAAACAGAGTATTTTGTAATGCACAGCAGTGCAGACACATCAATATCAATTTGCAAGCAGAGAAAATGTGAAATCTTTGGAACTGCATCTGAAGCATTCCTACTGTAATCCCTCTGTGAGAGGAAGAATTTTATAACTCCAGTTTCAGCATTTCTGAAACACCGTTGCTGAAACTCAGTTGACGAAACTTTCTTGTTAAAACAAAGTCTTCCGCAAACAATTTTAGTTTCTAGTGTTAAAACAGAGTGTTAGAAATAGAGCATTATTCTCTGTTTGTCTCTTCTAGAATTATCAAAAACTCCTAACAATTTATCCTGAGCGCCACAAGTTATTAGGATTTAGACAGTACTATGTGTGCTTCTAGTAACATTAACCACACTAATTCGTAGCTCAACAGCTTATTCGGACATGGACAACACTGTGAGCCCTTGAGAAAAAGGCAGCTTGATGATGTAGCTCTTGAACCCTGCCCTCCGAAACAGCCCTTTGAATTCCTTCCCCTGTTCTCTCCTTCCCACTCGGCTATATTGACCATCATCTCAATGTTAAATAACAAACCCTATCTCCTCGACATATTTTTAGCTTCTTTCTCCTCCAACAATTGCCTCCACAATTAAGACTTTCCTGTTCCTTGGTCGCATCTTTTCAGCAACTTCACACCCTCCTTGTCTCCAATCATGGATACATAAATTTATTACGTGTTTTCAAAAATATCCCATAAATTTTCAAGGATATTGAGAATATTAGAATGACCCTTATACAAGGATGACGCACCCATGGAGAAATAGTCTAATTTTTTTTATTGGAAATGCAAAGCATAGATGAATTTGTTTAGTTGCAAACAAGTTTCTGAATTCATATCGTATTTATACTATTTTATAATATAAGTTTCTAACCAACAATTATGGTTCATTTTCATGAAAATGATCAGAAATATGAAATGAAAAGCTCATTCACAAATGTTTGAAATAAAAAATAAAGATATGAAAATAAAAACCAACAATAACCCTTGAAATTATAAATCTTATTATTAATTAAGAATTAAGGTCTCTGTCATAGTTACCTTCATCATGACTCCATCAGCTGAAGGACTCCCCTTTTCTCCACCTTCATCTTCATGAATCCATTAACCTCCATCTTTTCCACTCCCCAGACTCTCATAACTTTCTATAAATCATCATCCACTTGCTGTGGATGATAAAGCAATGAGTTATGGTGGAATTACCTTCATCATGACTCCATCAGCTGAAGGTCTCTGCCAGATCATATTAACCTCCATCTGCTCCATGCCTGAGACTCTCATAACTTTCTATAAATCATCATCCACTTGTTGTGGATGATAAAGAAATGAGTTGGCAAACAGTGTCATTTCATAAAGCTGGAGCTCATGTGGTGAACTGGATGATAAAGAAATGAGTTATGGTGGCAGAGATTATCATTTCATAAAGCTAGAGCTCATGGGGTGCTGCAGATTTAAGTGATGAGTTGATTTTTTGCACGACACATTGAGCCAATAGAGTGCATAGAGCCTGCCATCTATGGACTTCATGAACTCCAGCTTTATGAGATGATAATCTCTATTGCCAAGCCCATGGCTTTAAAAGTACACTTCATCCAATTCCATACCCATTCTTTTTTCTCATCCCATTGCACAGGGCGCCAGGCAACACATCAACTCATGATCATGGGAATCGGTAGGAGCTCCAACTTTATGAGATGATACTCTCCGTCACAATGTCCACAATGAAATAAGGAGGCCTTGATTAGTGCAGTTCATGTGACCAAAACTGGAATAGATGAATGGTTCATAGAGGCTGTCATGTTATTAGAAATGGAATGGGATGAGTGGTTGTGATTTGTTGATTATCTCTATCTTGATTGTAAATTTCGCAATATTGTTAAAACTGGACTGACGACATGGCTTCAGTTGAGATATTTTCTATTTTGTCCCTATCCATTTGGTTGGATGTCCTAGAATCTAGAGATAAGGACAAAGAAATAACAATGCTTAATGGGTGGTTAACTTTTTCCCATGTTTTGGGTTTCGCCAAGATTAGCCATCATCGATGCACCGTAATTTGGAAAAAAATAGTTCTATATTAATCTCATCCTTCAACACTATGGTAGCAACTGCTTTCCATCTAAATCCACGAATCAACAATAATCACACATCGAAGCGAATTTGAAAGTAGGGGAGTTCAAAAAAAAATTACTAGTCGAAGAAGGATATTCAGATATTTATAATGAAAAATATTCATTTTTAATAGTTAGATAAATTTAATTATAATTAATTTGTTTTAATGTTTATAAAATTAGTAATTGCACCACATCTTGTAAAGGAAACATCGCCTGGGAAAGAGGAGAATTAAATTGTTACTCTTCCTGCAACATCACGAGAAAAAATCACGCAAAAGACTAAGAACTTTGTTTCTTTGTTGTATAAGTCAAATACAAAACAAAAAGGAAAAATACAAAAGATGAGTAAATCTAAACTAGAATGCATATGGGCAAACAATATTGTCATTTGCATCATGTCATCCTACAGTTGGAATATGAGTGTTCTGCAAGATTTAGTTTTGAATCTTTAATTGAGAGCAAAGGAAACATTAGCAAATTCAATTTGTTATAACCCAACTTATAACATATGATAGAGTTTAATAGTGAAAACCAAAATCATTTATCTTAAATTAAAGTAGATTTGTTTGTAAGATAACAAAAAACATACCCTAGTCAAGGTTGAGTATCGGGTTGATTGTTGGATCGCTTAGATTCAATGGTGCCATCACTTGAACAACAATTTCCATTAGAGAAATCACAAATGAACCCAATGCTTTGAAATATATTGATCATTTACTAATTAAAAGAACGACATATAACTGAATATAAACAAAATAAGTTACTTTAAAAATAATATTTCTTTTTTATTTTCTTTTTTAATGGTTATGAAATATTCATTTCAAAAATAAAAGAGGCTAACAACTTGGTACAATGTTAAGCAGATCACGAGGGGAACCAGAGAGAAAGTCCTAGATTTGTGTTTTCCTCCTTTTATGGGAAAATGAAAAACACTTGTTTTACCTACCACATTTAACTTGTAGATTCTATCATATTGCAGCAGTACAAGAATACATTTAGTTTTCATTGTTCACTATAATGAGAAACAAAACACTAGAGAGAAAAATAGTGATGGGGTTTGGGGCATAGTTGGGTTTGTCTACTCCTCCTACTCTTGATGGATGGATTTTTCCTATTTCTTTGGATGTATGTCGCTTTAATCGTTAGAGCTTGAATTCTCATAAAAATTATTTTTTACCATGTCTCGCAGACAGTGCAGGGCTTGTTCGATATGGGACCAACATTGGACAATATTGTCAAGAGAATTTATTAGCGTGGTTCATTAAAGATATAAGAACCCCAACTCTGAGGAGAAACACTCCTTCCACTGATTATGCAGAGTTTTGGCTTGTTTTAGATGTTCTTTCAGGGAGCTACAATGGGGACAACCATGAATCAAAGCCATTAGGCAAAAGGAGGAGAGGACAGAGGGGTGAACTGAGATTTCTGGGGATTCTGATGGTTCTAAGTGCAATGGGGTTGCGGAGTGAGACAAGAAGCACCACAGGGTAGAGAGAACAAATAAGAAGATAAGGAAAGAGACTCAGAGGGAGGTTGCATACTGGAGGAAAGAATAGGCCTAAGAGGGAATAAATGAGGAGAATTTATGGAAGGGAGAGAGCAAGACACAGTCATGAGAACTCTTTGAAGAATCAAGTGAACAATTGTGATCTAAGTAAATTTCAAAGGAGAATAGCCCGAGAAGATACTCCTATTCGCTTGGAAATTAGTGCTTTGACCAATAAGGATATGTTGAGGGTTTCTGAAGGGTTTGTTGCCAAAGTGGAAAGGACAATTTTTTGAAATGATTATGAGTAGAGTCCTTTCTTGCATGTGATCAAGTAAGAAATCAGGTAATATACTTGATAAAAATCTCCTCGTTCATCCTGGCCTCTCCTCGGGATCTATAACATGCATTGTTTTCCAATTCGTCCACCGTGCCATTATTTTCTATGAAGACGTGATAATAGGAGACCTCTCCCAAAATCCTCATTTGATGTTGAATTTGAGAGACTATTTTCCCAAGGTCAGCATTTTTTGGAATCATATTTTTTACCATCTGATGAATGAGGATAATTGAATCTCTAATCACTATCATATTTTTGAAATTGCGCTCACAAAGGATCTGAACATTGAGAAGGAAGCCATAAGCCCTATCCATGTTGTTATGTTCAATACCTAACTCGCAATCGAATGACATTGATTTTTATCCCAGATGACCGATAATGAAACCTCCTGTGCTAGCTCGATTGAGATTTGATTTAGAGGCACCATCAAAGAAGAGGCAACTCCACCTGAGAGATTTTAGCCAATGCTTGAAAGTCTGATCTTTCAAACGCACCTTCCAATTAACTAAACTGAGAAGATTTCTCATGGGTAGATAGACAATGTGGGGTGAGCTATCTAAGACGAAGTTGAACTGATGTCTCTCTTCGTTTTCTAATAGATTGATATATATTTTATTGTTACCTTTGGATAAAATGGTTTCCATGGAAAGACTTCGTATTTTGGCCAAGACTTTCCTGCTTTCAGGATTTTTGTTTTGAAATATATATTTGTTCCTTGCTAACTAGCGCTGCCAAAATAAAAAAGTCGAGAGGATATTCTAGAAGCATTTAAGCATGATTTTGTTTTTGAAAGAACAAGGATAACTATGATTTGAATTGACAAAGAATACATATATGATAAGAGTGGAATTTAATTGGACTTGGAGAGGACTTACCAAGGCTTGCTAGCAATTATTTGAGAGTTTTCATGAAATGAAAATATGATGAATGGATTCCTCAACTTTGAATAAAAAATAGAAGATTGAAGGACCATGGACGCCATATTTTTTGAGATTGTCAATTGTGAGAATATTCCCCTTGAGCATTATCCATATGAAGACTTTGATTTTGGGGAGACTTCCAGATTTCCAAACAATTTTCCAAAGGGGGCATATGGGCTATTATTCAATACCATCTTGGAATTTTCCATATCCAGACTTGACTGAATAATCTCTTCCAATTGGCTTTCATTTGAAATTTTACTTTTGCCTAAAACAAATAGGGGTCACTCCCTTAAGATTGTGGAGGAGGAGGTTCCTTTGATGGAGAAGCTTAGGGCGGACTGTAGGAAGATTCCATTTGTCCCATATATTGTCATGTTGATTCTAGGATGAAATTCAATTCGATTTTAAAATGCCTTTATTTTGATGCCATAACTCGAGATATTTAATGTCCTGTAAGGAAGAGAGAGAAGGCTTACCCATAATGCTATATGTAGAGATGTTTATTTCGTGTCCTCCCCTAGGGATTCTAGAAGAATAAGATTGTATAAATGGAAGATCTTTTTTGCATAGCTTCCAAATTTGCGAATGTGGTCTATTATGAATCTAGGAGGTGAGAAACTAATATCCTGAGGTGCTAATTATATTTATGCCCTAAAACTTGCTTTCACCATAAAGCTTCTCCAGTTATTAGCGTCCATATGAGTTTTCCTCCCAAAGTCGAGTTCATCAAACCTGGATGCATGATGGATATTCCTCCTTTTTCATAAGGAAGTGCTACATGATACCAGCTCACTAAACTAAACCCTTTTGTCTCTGTTTTACCTCCTTGCCAGAGGAACTTCCTTATGATTAACTCAATTTTCTTTTCGATCCTAGTTGGAGCTTCCACAATTGTGTATTAGTAAGGGGAGGGCAAAGAGAATTGTCTTAATGAAATTTATCGTCCCAACCAAATTAATCCATTGCATTCCCTAATGCTACATTTTCCTCTTCATTTTTTCTATATATTTTGTCCACTCCTCAGCGTTCATAAGAAAATTTGAAATTGGCATTCCTAAATGCTTGAAATGCGACTAACTTGATCTGAAAGGAATACGAAAGATTTGAGAAATGCATTGAAGGGTTCTAAAGTTGAACATAAAAAAATCTTAAGAACATGTTAGTACATACCAAGTCATATGATGTGAAGTTGAATTGAGAAAATCAAAACACATGCTTACGTAGCTCCTCGTATAGGAAAAAACACTAGTGGAGGAAGAGGGAAGTCATTTTTCTGCATGAATTACATGAACTCTAAGTGACAAATGGATTAGGTTGTTAAAAAATTCACTCAAAACAAAAATTACATTCCATAGTAAGGAAAAAAAGGACAAATATAGGAAAAACATTGGTGGAGGAAGAGGTAAGTCACTTTGCTACATGAATTACATGAACTCTAGGTGACAAATGGATGAGGTTGTTTAAATATTCACTAAAATCACATATCACATTCCATACTAAGGAACATAAAGGAAAACATCAGTAAAAATTTTGTTTCTTTCATCTTCAGAATCCTCGCATAAGCAAGAGAGGGTCATTATCTTAAGAAACCTCTAAACTATGCCATTGGGAATCCATCTCTCTACTTCTTTTTAACTTTACTTTTGTCTAAAGGTGGCTTGTAACATCTGTTCTAATGCATGAGGATGGTGCCCACTACCATTGAGGAGATAACTTTCATATCATTCATTCTCACTTTTCCATACGATTTCAAGGGGAATTCATTCATTCCCGGCCAATGTATCCAACTAATCCTCCTAAGAAAACCAATCTGGTGAGGAAGAGACTTGAAGCCTCTGAGCAGCAGCCTCTATGCCAGGACTTCATCCTATGGGAAAATATGGCATCATATATCCTACCCTATTTCCCTCCCATTATTACCCTCTCATTTATATATTTCCACCCTTCAATGAAGTTGGCTCATTATCTTGCATCCTCACACACGCTTCGTCACTCAATTAATCACTATTTATCTCCATATTTTGATTTTGGTGCTAGATGATTATAATAAAGTTTACCGTTAAATTGAAAACCAATATTTTTCATTACAATTGGGTACAATGATAGGCCATCATTGCATAGAGTCTCTCTTGATAAGGGGCCTCTTCATCGCCAGACTAACTGAATACGTGCGGGAATTCCCTCCTCCACGACCACTGCATCATTTTATTACTTCTCCCAGGGGACTTGATCGCGTGACCTCTTGCGGCCATATTACAAATGCAAAATGATGTAGATAATGTTTTGATTTTTCAAATTAGCACGAGGTTTCAACTATGTATGTCTTCACTTTTTGTGTCCACCATGTTAGACCGAGTATTCTTTTTCAACATTATATTTTTTTGTTAAATTGGAATGCTATGTGCCTTCAATTTTTTATTTGTATGTAATGAATAGAATAATATTATTTTCCTTACACGTTTTAGCAATGAAATCGTGTTCAGTTAACCTAATGCAGTGACAGCAGTTAAAGATGAAACAATGAATATTTTTAAGTACTTGTTTACATAGAAGATATTTCCCTTTAGAGATTTCTTCTAACGATTGGGCTTATTTTCATTTTCCATTACCTCGAGGTGACTGTATTTAAAGAGGATATACATGAACAATTATTATATCATTAATATGCACCTTATAGTTGAAAAGTTCAACAGATCTTAACCGACCATATGCTAGATTCATGGCCCACGTCCATAGGTGGAAATTAAGATGAGCTTGTAACCGAATTTAGCTCATTTGATTAACTTTTCTTGAAAGATTAAAGTTAAACTAAGCTTTTATTGAACTCTATGTTCTTTCATTCCAGTGCCCTAAAAAAGTACTTTAAGAACTTCTATTTCAACAATTCAACTCCGCTTATTTCATTTCAATTTAATTTAATATCACTGCCTCTGTGAACGACCCCAAGTCACTTGTAACCAAATTTAATTCAATTGATTAACTTTTCTTGAAAGATTGAAGTTAATCCAAGTTTTGACTAAACCCTATGTCCTATGTTCTTTCATTTTAGCGCCCTCTGAAAGGAACTCACCGAGTAATTTAATAACTTCTGTTTCAACATACTTCAACTTATTCATCCCTGCTTATTTCATTTCAATTTAATTTAATGTAATTTCATGTGTGAATGATCCTAAGTCATACAACAGTGCCCTCGATGGGTTGTATTTAAACTATCATTGAATTATTTTGTAGGCCAAATCGATTATTGATTGAATGGAAAGTAAGTCACAGGATCATGCCACTTTTGATTTGCATGATATTTCAAAATCTTCATAATCTATATAAAGGGAAACATTGATAGATGACAGTAGGTGTCATTGATATTTTAGAACAAGATTGGTTGAGAAGTTCGAGATAATCGTAGGATCGTCCTGCTTTTTATTTGCACGAGACTAAGGAGTTTTGAATCTGTTACTTCTATAGAGTGAAAAGATATATCGAAGACAACAAAAAACATTAATATCTCAACCTCAATTATGTATTGGCCTCACGGATAAAAGTGAGTTTTAAAACAACAATATTGGAATAATATATTTAATGATATAGAACTGTCTAGGTTAATTTGAACTATGTTTCTCTTTAAGAAACTATGATTCTTTTATGAATTTATTTATAATACAGGAGAATAAATACACTTCATAACTTGGTTAGTGTTTTAACATATTAATATTTGAATATTAATTTTTTTAATAATAAAAAGTGAAGTGTTAATTTTATAATTTTTTTGAAAATTGTTTTTATTTTTTTATTTTATGATCAGCATTATATTTTATTATAGAAATGATAGATTTTATTAAAAGTATATATTATATTTTCTTTAAAATTATATAAATTTTTAAAGATGATAAAGATAATAATTATAAAAAATTATATTTTATTAAAATAACTATTTATTTAAAAGTGATAAAGATAATATTTTATTGATTAACTCATGCGATATAGATTAGTTGGTTTTCCATAGCATTTCATAATGCATTTAACAGTGTTATGCACAAGTCGAAGTCCTGATCGAATAACTCTTCCAACTTGAACTGTTTATGTTCTCAAGAAACAATAGTCGACCATTTACTTTGTATTACTTCAAGCAAGCATATCTACATACAAGATCTATGCACCAGATATATGCCAGATGCTGGGAAAGTAGCCAAAAACCTGTTGGACAAACAACATTACCTCCTCGCATCTTGCGATCAACAAGATTGGTGGCTTCCCTGAAGCTCATGCACCACACAATATAGGTATGAATATCAAATGTGGCAACAAATTTACAAAATGGCAATTAGTTCAAACAATGGCACAGAATAGCTCCTCCACCTCAAGTTAACAATCAAATAGTCTGGAATACCTCTTCCAATCAACAACTAAACACACAGGAGACTCAATCACAAAGCTAATTAAAGATACAACAGACTCAATCACAAATTCAGTTCGTGACATTGATATCAAATTAAAATAAAGAGAAAATAGGGAAGAAATGTGTAGCTCTCAAGTGAGACCAACTCAACCTTAAGAGTGTCTGCACTCAACACACTACACATTCAATAAGCCAAGAATGTCATACATCTAGGTTTACAGAACAATCTCCTGAAAAATAAGATCACACAATTAACAATAATATAGAATAATCTACATTTCTCGATTATTCCACCTTCAATTAAAGGTCTATTTTAACATATAAATAAAAAAGGTGATTTGGTAACTATATTTAAATTTACTTAATGATCACATAAAAATTCAATACTTAAGATATAACAAGATTCTTAAACAAGAATATTCACCCCCATTTTACTATGGATGTTACTAACTTCTAACTTAATACATTACAATAAACTTTCAGTATAAAAATATTTTTAATCATGTGTATTCATCTTCATTGTAATATGGACATTATTAACTTGTAAATAGGTTTTGTTACAATACGAGTGGAATTCTCTTGACTTATCATTAACACTTGCCCCAAATAGGTGTTGTTGTTATGTTTTAAAGGCATAAATGCAACCTTACACTCATCCATTTTAAATTTAGTCACCAAACTCTTAACATACTTACCCTGGGACAAGAAAGTTTGGCTTGAATCTCTCCAAACTTCTAGACCCAAACAATAATGCATTACTCTAAGGTCCTTCATCTCAAATTTCTATGGTAATTGCTGCTTGATTTCTTCAATGATTTTTTTTGCACTCCCTTTCATGATCAGATCATCTACATATAAAGAAATCAACACTATCTGCCTCTCACCATTAAACACGGTATACAAATTAGGATCATTTTTTCTCCATTTATAACCATGTATGAGGAAAAATGAATCAATTTAGTTGTACCAGGATCTAGGAGCCTATTTTAAACTATATAAATCTTTCTTTAGCCTACAGACGAAATGCTCTTCTCCCTTCTTAACAAACCCCTAAGGCTGCATTAAGTATACTTCTTCTTTTAAATCATCATTTAAGAAATAAGATTTAACATCTAAGTGATGTATTTTCCAATGATGCTTAGTGGCTAAAGCAATAATCAATCTAATAGTATTTAATTTGCAACAGGGGCAAATTTTTCCTCAAAGTCAATACCTTCTTTCTGGGAATACCCCTTTGCAACCAACCTTCCTTTATACTTATCAATAAACCTATCTGCTTTAAATTTCAACTTAAATAACCATCTGCAACCTATGGGTTGTTTACCATGAGGAAGCTTTACTAGATCCCAAGTATTATTCTTAATAATAGATTCATATTCCTCCTTCATTGCTTCCTTCCA
>Ga0181464_1000782_pt1 | contig 14872 bp, 12 predicted proteins | sample InSIn2gowninarea_FD_119074 | JGI IMG/M metagenome (GOLD analysis project Ga0181464, IMG submission 119074) | Clean room microbial communities from NASA Spacecraft Assembly Facility at Jet Propulsion Laboratory, Pasadena, California, USA -... ...
CGGGTGGGAGGGATAAAAGAGTTGCATTTTCTCGGGAAGGAGGTAAATAGTAGACTAATGGAGACACTGAACTAGCACCATTTAGGGACACCCCATGTTGAACCGAACCTCCATTTGAGACGTTCCCATTGCACTTGTGAAGTGACCCCGTACCCACCTATTCTATTGAACTGATCGGCCTAAGGAAATAACCATAAGCGGGATCAACAGCGGAGCGGGACCGAGGATCACTTGCAGCGGGACCACCGAACCATCCCTTGATCACCATGTCGCAGCAGAAGGAGTCGCATAAGCAAAAGGGGTTTAGGGTGGCTCATTCATTATAGGATCATGAGGTTCTTTTACGAGCTCAACCAGACACATTTCAATAGGTAGAACGGGGGGAGGGTTTTTTTCATTATCTCTCTATACGGCCCTTAATGACATGAGAAACATTGGGCTTTCACAGATGGAGTTATTCTTTCCTTGCCTTTTCTTATCAAACGACAATAGAAAGAAATCAGTAATGAGAATATTCAGATTGTTTGTTTAAGTGAAGAAAGAAAAGAGAAAAAGAAACAAATGAACGAAGGAAAGGAGCTATAGTTAATGAACAATACTAGCGGCAGAAGCTCTTTTTTGCTAACAACATCTTGATAAGCAGCTATAGTTTTTCAACAATAGTATTTAGGCAAGAGAGATTATGAAACAATGCCTTCTTGATGAGGAGCTATAGTAATAAAACAATACCAGAAGGAGCTATACTTCTACTTAGTGTAAAGGTTAGTTAGTACTTAGTTATTGTCTGTAGTGGCGAGTTTATATTAGGACTTAGTTATAGGTCTATACTTTCTATTCTTCCTATCTCTGCCTACCTTACTTACAACTTACATCTATGAATCTAAGAAGGAGTTATCTATTTCTATACCTTCCTTCCTATCTTTCTGAGCTTCTATGTGAGTCTGAATGAGTAGGTTGTATTTCAGAAGGCTGACTTACCCTACCTTACTTTCTACTACTACCTTTCTAAGCTTTCTTAATGCGTGAATGAGTAGGTGTATGAGGTGAGGATGAGGTAGCAGAATCTTCTTCCTACCTACCCAACCTTTCTTAGATTCTTTTCTAAGCTTCTTAATGAGGTAGGTCAAGCCTTCCTTACAACCTTCTTATTACTGGCATCACACCAATGCCTGGCTGGTTCGAATCCTCGTTATTCACATCTAATCAGCACCTCTGGCATAACACCTCTGGCATCTAATAAACACCTCCCTGTTTCCGCTTCATGAACGTCAATAGTCATATTACGTATATATAGACAAGATTCTAAATGCTCCCTCCCTAAAAAAGAGAAGGTTTAGGGCGCGCGCTGGCGATGCAAGGAAGGTGCCTTGTGCTTATCTGATCCCTGCTGCCTATCGGGTTCCTTCCGTGAGGTGTGCTTCGCTGCTCCCGTGGTCCTGCCTGTGCATGCATCTATGCATAATAACCCCCTCAATCGAAGAGTGCATGTAGGTGGGTGGAAAGCAATCGAAGAGTGCATGTGGGTGGGCTCAATTGAAGGGCTGGAGAATCGCTTAATATCCGGAAGAAAGCCAAAGCCTGTTTCCTCAATCGAAGGCATATAAGGGGAAGTAAAGTAGTAGTGTCTTGAGCCAGGAAGAAAGGCCAAGGTCAAGGTCCCGCCGGGTATAAGCAAGCGCCATGTATGCGATCGATCGGTTTAGCATTCAGGACGGACCGTTAGCCGGAGTGTTATTATAAGGGGAGCTCTATTCCCTCCAGCTCCTACTGCCAGGACCAAAGCCAAAGAAAAGTAAGTCAATGCCAGGCTCAGTCGTTGCCCTAATATAAGTATTATCTTGCCCCACCAAAACTAGCCCGCCAGACCCTGGAAAGAAGTAAGCAGTGGCGCCCTAATATAAGTATTCTTTTTCTAGCCCCACCAAGCCAAGTTAGGTCGGAACCAAAGTGAGCCAGATATATATGCTCAGAAAGGCAAACCGGAGATCGTAGCCCCCCATCCCTCCGGAAAGAGATTCCCCTATCCATCCCTATAAGTAAGTCAATATAGATAGCCTTTCTATCTAAGTCAATTGCCAACCGTTCTTTTCTTTCCTTGGCCGTTCTTTCCTTTCCCATCCACCCCTTCCTATAAGTAAATCGAGAGATTCCGGAGCCCTTTCTATATAAGAGAAGTCAATTGGGCAGGCTCAGGAGCTAGGCCAGCCCCACAAAACGTCCTACCAATCCCCACTACCGTCCGTATCCATCCCCACAAATAGTCCGGAGGTGGGCTTTGGGGGAAGAAATCTAGTCGAGTTCTGGTTCCACTTTGGGGGAATAAATCTAGGCCTTCTTCTTTGTATATGAGCATTTGGTTTCGCCCTTACCTTAGAGTGGGATGGACAAGATCTCTTCGATATTCGCTATTGATGGATTAATTAGAGAGGTTGAAAAAGAGGTATACATTAATGGGTCTTGTCTTCCCCGATCTGGTAGTTCGAGAGGGAGTAGTTCGGGTAATGGGTAATGGGAGGGAAATGGGTATCAGTAATTAAGGTAGCGAGGAAGCAGCTCCGCAGGATCAGGAGAAAGAATCTATCCTTCGGCTGATGGGATATCTTAATAAGAAGGCAAGTCAGAAGGCAAAGAGTTCTTCCCAAATAGAAAGTGATGTCTGCTAGATATTCTTCGTGATAAGACAGCTTTGGGTCAGGTAAGTTGATCAGGGTGAAGACCCTCACTACAGACCTTTTTGATTGGTTGGCGGCTCCTAAGAAACATGTTCCTTCATTATTGGTTAGACCCTAAGAAACATATTTCGAGGTAGGCGTGAAACGCGAGGAAGCTGAAAGCCAAGAAGATCGAGGTCAGGTCGGGTGAGACTAAGTCGGGCGAGACCAAGGAGGGCGAGACCAGGTAGGGCGAGGCTGGAAGTGGGACGAGACCAGGAAAAAGGGCGTGAGACCAGAAGAGGGGCGAGACCAGATAGCCAATACCGGAGGACAAAGGTTAGAAGCTCCGTCGTAGTCTCCATTCTCTTTTTCAGTTTCACTTTTCGCATATATATGTCCTTGCCATTAGTCCGAGGAAAAGGTCTCCATCTATACTATGCCGAACGAGATTGTTGCTTATGTTTATACTATCGTCCTATGTGTCTCCTAGCCCTATTGCTCGGGGCAGGCACAACAAATCAGTTTGTTGGACACTTCCAATGAATGGGGTTTACTACTACTCTTACAGTGTGTGATCCAACCAATGGGAATCAACAAGGGGGAAAGAATCTAAATAGATATAGCGCATCTCGACATTTACCTTGTCAGAGGGTCCTTGCCATACAGCTGCCAGTCATAGCGGGGCTGGGTTCCATATAACAAAAAGACATCAATAATAATGGGCTAATAAGGCTTCAGGCAGCAAGTGACCTTCTGGCTTTCACTCTTAAGACCTTAGGGGGACTAAGACTATGGGTGATCCGCGGTCCAATGGATTTAGCACCCATTCCAATAATCAAAAACTTGTATTGAATCCATAGGGCTGGTAATACGGACTAAATGACTACGTGCTAGTGCTACAAGGTCATTGCTAGAAAGAAGCTCTAGCCAGTGCTCTAGCCTTAAGGTCATCACCACCAGTATCATAAGAAAGATACCTTTATTTAAGTCTCCATTCTTTGAAAAAGAAATAAGCAGGCATAGAGCTGAGCGTAAACGAATAAGCTGGAAGGGATTACTACTATTCTGTCTCCATTCCTTATGGGAGGGGGAATGAATAAGCTAATGGGGACTAATACCCATGGGAACAAGGGGAATAATCCAAATACGATACCACATATCTACGTTTCACTTTGCCATTGGACTAAGAGACTTTTGAAATATAGTAACACCCATGAGACATAGACAGGAGGTGTGCCTATTTTAGGTGTGCCTATTTTATGGGCCCACCCGTTGGAGAGAATCCTACGTTACCAGTTGGCATAGTCCCCAAGCCAGTTGACATTGCTGCATTGCTGATAGATAGTCCCTCCTTGGCATAGTCCCTAGTCTATGATATTGCATATATACGTTTCACTTTGCCTAAGTAATCTGAAGCTCATTCTAGGAAGTCATAAGGCACCATACACCATAGGGCATAAACTCAAGACGTCTCTATTAAGAGCAGATCAATAGAGAAGAGTGGTAATCCCACATCAAAAACATAGGGCATATACTATGGAAGCTCTGGTGTATGAATAAGCTCTTCTTTCAGTGCAGCTTGTCAGTGATGAAGCTAGTGCCACCAACAAGTAGTGTCAGTGCTTGTTAGAATCTAGAATCAGGCATAATAGTTCTATACTAATGATCCAACTGCCGAAGGTGTTTTATCTGGCTATTGTTTGCTTGCTTTCTCATTTCCCCCATGTGCATAAAACATTGAGCCGCCTGGTCTCAGGTAGTCGGTCAGGGATATAATGTTTTGTGCCCAGCAGCGTGAGGTGGAACCATTTCCCCCTAACTCATTCCTACATACATTCTAAGTTTACAACACAGACCAGGTATATCAGTGATAGATGTCATTATTCCATTCCATATACTACATATCTATACAATACTCTTCTCTATACATATTATTCGCATCTCTACGTGCTACTCGCATCTCTACGCTTCACTTTGCCATTGTAGTAATTTTTCATAATATGCAATCTTAAGCTTTGGGCTTTTTTATATTGTGAAAAGAATGGAGACTTCATAAATAAGAATAGGGGGATATATTCCCTACATATTCCCTTTGGGCGTGATCCGTAGATCCCATGTGCCCTAGATGCGGTTGGGTTTTCCGTGCGGTACCAGTGATGTGAACAGGATGGATACGTGACCAGCAGTTCTCGATCCACCGTGCCCAGGAAGGAGACATGTTCGTGCAAAGTGATCCATAAGCTATAGGTAGGGGCCACTTCAAGTTCTTTGATTTTCTAGTAAGAATATTTTCATTACTCTCTCTATTTATGAAATAGACATCCTTCAGTGAAGGAAGTACAGATACGGGAAGAATATAGAAGTGAAATCCAGACCCCATACCAAGAGTGTTGGGGTGGATTACTACCCTGATAACTGATACACCCATGCATGAAGTCTTCCCACTGAACGGACTTGGATACTCCACTGTGGCTGCTGCGCTATTTGAGCGCCCAAAGGGGGGAAGTGAACTAGTGTGAGGTGGTGCATCACCTGAAAACCCATGCATGAAGTGTTCCCACTGACCGGGAGACACAGACAGCCCGAGATGCCTACATCCTCAGACTGCACCTTTAGCCCTAGCACCTACAGCTTCTGATTAGAAATAATAACGGAGATCTCCTTGCCCCCCGGAGGGAACAAGCGGCTTCGCACCTTAATATATATATATAGGATATTATGCAATTATCTTAGTCTCTTAGATAAGAGTAGACAGGTGCAGGAAGCTCTAGTACGTGCCAAGTTGCCCCCGTGCCCAGTATTACGTGCAACCAATCATAGGCAACCGGTCATTCCCAGTCGGCCAATAGAGTTTCTCATTTTCTGTTCCCATGGATATAAGACAACAGAATGAGAAAATATATCATTAATGGAACAATCACAAATACAACACAAATGAAATTAGATATACATAGAATAGAATAGTCAAATATGGATTAGGTATTAGCTTAACGGGCCACTGTCATTAACACAAAAAACATGCAATCTACTGGCTTTGATACTTGGCTTGAAGTCTGTCTGGGTGGGATTCCACACAACATGTTATAGAAGTACCCTTTATTCACTCCATGGCCGAGAGAAAGGAAATGTTACCCATGTGACATACAACAGAATGCTTACAAAGGTCGGTACTCATGGGATGCTCTGCTCAGAAGTGCTGTAACAGTCAGTGCATATTTCGTTGCTTACTTTTACTTTTTCTATTTTTTTACCACCCACCAGTAGCATTTTATGCGATAAAGGCAGGGACAAAGCCAAGTACGAATCCACCACCGTCAATAGCAAGGTAACCCCTAGCAGATGATCCGGTTTCGGATATCCTAGTTATAGATCCGGTTGAAGCACATGTTGAAGCATCCGTTGCATAAGCAATTGACCTTGTTTCATATTCACCAGTTTCAGTGCTTAGTTGGTCCTTAGCCCTACACCTTGACCTTCGACCCAATAGTTTAAGCACCAATTGAAATCGCATTAGCATCAATGAAAGTTCCAGACACAGTAGAAGAATCCGTTCCAATTCCTGTTTACCTAGCCTCACCCGCATATTAACCCGCAACAAAGCCAGCAAAATATCCTGTCCTGTTCCATTGGCAGTTGAAGAATAAGCTAGAACATAGGCTATGGCAACGCTGAAACTCCTGTTTAGGGAATACCCGCAGCATAGGTACACTCAGACATACAGCTACAAAGGTACACTCCTCCATCCACATTGACAGGTAGAGTAGGGTGCTAACAGCTACTCTTTCATTGCAGGGAATACTTACAAACATGAAACAGAGCTGGGCAAATACGGCTACTAACCACTAAAGCAGCTATTCGTACTACCATTTACTCTTTACCAGTGCTACCATCGGGCTACCATCCACTCCTTACAACATGGTAAAAGCACAGGAAACAGCTGCTGCTATTCACATCGGGACAGCTACTCACAGAGTAAGGGATCGGCAGCCCATTAGACATTTGACTAATATATAATGCACAGCTAAACAGCGGGTCAGTGAGAGCACCGGTATGATAGTTGAGTTCCCTTCCCGGTACGTGAGAGCACCAGCGAGCGAGTGCACGACCAATGACAACACCATGAACTCGTATCTGAACCAGAAAAGCACTGCTATGTCCCAGGCTTGCCCCGTCCCAGTCCACCTATCGAACCCAGCAAAGCAACCAAGCAATTCAAGCTCGGCCGTTACAGGCCAAGCCAGAGAGCTACTACCTACTAGCCTTAGCAGCCAATGATCCAGTTGCCCAAGCAGCATAAGCCGTTGATCCAGTCATTGATCCAGATCCAGTCGATTAAGCAGTCGATCCAGTCATTTCCACGTGTCGATAGCCAGTCGCCTGGAGGTGGTCACGGAACCATATCCCTCTACCCTCTCTATACCTCGAACTATACCTCGATGGAACTCGATCCTCTACCTCTACCCCCTCTACCTTGACCCTCCCTATACCTACACCTCGAAACTATCTACCCTGCCGACAGACATACCACAGGGAGGGGGCCACCCCACATAGCCAATCATAGCCACCCGACATAGCCATCCTACCAGCCGAGGAACCTTCAAAATAGACCCGTGAGAAGGAAGTGAGAAGGAAGGATCACATCAATGGCCAAGAGGATAAGAGAAGGTCCCATGTTCCCAATTGCCAATCATTGTAAGTAAGCCAATAGTCAATCATTGCCAGGAGCTCATCATTGCCAACCGGTCAGTGCCAGTCATAGCCCCACACCACATAGCAGCAGTCATACATATCCCTTTACCTTTACCCTATTTCTCTACCTAGACTTCAACCCTCCCCCTCGACACTATTCCTCAACCTCGAACTCCACCGATATGGGCGGAACCTTGGGAATGTGATTACCTAAGCTAGAAGGAATGAAGATGCGTTACATACGCTGATATGCAATTCGAGGAACAGAGGATGGAGAATTAGGGGCCACACAGCCTGGATTGATTTAATTGATCGATCGATGGCCGGATCGGGGCAGGCAAGAAGTTTGCTCGGTCCAGAATTCCAAAAACCTTATAATTCACTCTTTTCATTTACCTAAACCTCGTTTTTTTGAGGGTCGGATGAACACAGGTCATTTAGGGTACTTAAAGCAATTGATTCTTTCTGAATATTGCCTTTTCATTAAGTTTCCCTATTAGAGGCAGGATGCCGTTTCCCCCTTCATAAGCGAGAGAGAAGGCCCCCATCACTGACTGGATACCCACCAACAGATAGAGAGGTCACACATCGGCCGAGAGGAAAAGGTATCCGTAAAACAAGAAACGTTCACCTTACCCCGAAAACCATACACGAGTGAGAAGGAAGGCCGCATAACCACTGAATGATATTGTTTCTTTTGTTTACCATTGTTCCTCCATACCCGAAAGAGAGAAGGACCCCTATTGAGATACCATATCCGATAGAGCAAGGAGAAGGCCCCCATGTTCTCGCCATATGAGAGAGACAGGTTCACCAGAAAGAGGTTGAGCCCAGTTGCCAACATATGCGAGAGAGTAGGATCCCATCACATGTTAACCGGCCGAGAGAGAAGTAACCCATCGTTCCTACCCGAGATAAGGAGTTACCCATATTCCCCCGGACGGACGAATGCACCCACATTACCCCTTCATGTTCAGCCCGCACACTACTTAGAGATAGAGCCATACACTACTTAGAGAAGAGAAGCATATTTCTATTTGAATAGCTTTCTGATATGATCTACTTGGTGGCAGGCTGGGTTATTGCTAACTCTGCTTGCTGGTATGGTTGGATGGGTAACGTCATCTTTCATTAGTGAATTTCCCACTTCAAAGAATGCCACTGAAGGAATGCCACCTTCCCCTCCTTCCCTTCCTTCCCCACCGTCGCTTGAGGCCATATCCTCTCCAGCTTAATGGTAGTAGTATCTATCTATTCTACCTTCCGTTGTTCCCTACCTTATATGCCTAAGATAAGCAGTACAGTAACTTGACAACTATGGCTTTCTTCATAATTAGTTATAAGGTTAGCTATGGTGTTACTAGGGTTAGATTAGTACAAGGTATGTGTTTAAGAGCTCTGTGTTTCCATGAGTACGTAACATGCCTAATCAGTTAAGCTGAGCTTATAGTAGTGATTGAATATGATGGACTAGTGGTTCCAGCTTTCATTAGTATCGAACCCATTGTTATAAGGTCCGGAGGGTCTTGCGCTTCCGAGTGCAAGGACCCGACAGGGGGCTCGACTGATAAGGATGCGCAAGCAGGCTCGACTGTTAAGGCCGCCATCACCTTTAGGTGCTCGACCATAAGGTCCGTCAGGGGCTCGACTGTTAAGGCCGCCATCGAGACCCCCCCACCCAATAAGTAAACCCTAACCTTTAGGTGCTCGACCAAGAGGACCTTTAGGTGCTCGACTGATAAGGACCTTTAGGTGCTCGACCATAAGCCCCCCCACCCAATAAGTAAATTGAATGCGAAAGCAGGCTCTCAATCTAAGGATGCGAAAGCAGGCTCGACTGTTAAGGCCGCCATCACCTTTAGGTGCTCGACCAAAAGCCCCCCCACCCAATAAGTAAATTGAAGAGGACCTTTAGGTGCTCGACCATAAGGACCTTTAGGTGCTCGACTGTTAAGGACCTTTAGGTGCTCGACCATAAGGGCCGCCATCAGAGGATGCGTAAGCAGGCTCGACTGTTTTGGTTACTTATTTGAGAGGGGCAATAAGTAAACCCTAACCTTTAGGTGCTCGACTGATAAGGCCGCCATCGAGAGGCCGCCATCGAGAGGAGGGCGGAGGTTTTGAAGCGTAATGACATATATAATAGATATTGGGAGCCAATGCTGCTCGAGCAAGTCAGTCTCATCTGATTTCATTTGCTTGGCGGAGGGTTTTCAAGATTCCCCTCTCCCGGTGGTCGAGCGTTCGTTGCCTCACCCTCCCATTCTTGCCACTATTTACCCACCCACCCCAATCCCCAGCGGAGGTTTTGAAGCGTAATGACATATATAATAGAGCAAGTCAGTCATCTGATTTCATTTGAATGAGAAGGGAACTAACGACTTGTTCTTTTGTCTATCCTTTTTTTCGGTATCACCCTGGCGACGGGGAAACTACCCGTGGATTGTGTAACAGCGATTATTATTATTTTGCCAGGACTATTCATTCCAGTGAGGAGGTTAGTCCTCCCTATTGTGGACGGAAAGATGAGATGGGCCCTGCAGCAGGCCAAAATGGGTTGGGTTTAATATCGAACCCGACCGGTAGTGATCCGACTAAATCTTATTATTCCAGTAGGTACAGCTATTATCATGGTAGCTGCGGGATAGTTAGCACGCGGAGAAACGAGCGAGCCCAACAGTAGGTATACATATGATGAGCCCGGAGATCCAGGAACACCCATACTTAGATGGAGGAATAAACCATGCCTGGATACCCGAATAGGCTGGTCTCCTTGTCCCGAAAAGGAAATACGATATGACTAGAACGAATCCGGGCGGAATGTAAATATAACCTCTGGCTGACCGGAGAACCAAAATAGATGCTGGTTTCATATCGGGTGGGGTGGGTATCCCCCTACCTCCAGCAGAATCGTCAATTTAGAGTTCTACCTCGCACCTACCCGCAAGGTAGTCATTCCGAAACTCTAGTAAGTCAAAGTGCACGGGGTCTTACCGTCGTGGGGATGCTGCTGGGCGGTAAGTAAGATCCTGCCCAGTAAGGTCCCTACCCAGTCAAGTTATTATAAACCCTTCTCACGCGAAGCCAACCCTACAGATATGATCCTTCACTTTCTTTCTTTGTTCTCCCAGTAATTATACATTATATATGTAATTATGCTTGCCCTATTACTTTATACCAAGTATTTAACAAACGTAAAGTTAGGGTGAAAAAAAACTTAGTACCTCGCTCCTATTTTACTTATTGGGTGGGGGGGAAAATGCAGCTGGAAATGGCAATGGGAAATGGGTAACGTCTGTCTGTCTGAAAGGGAAATGGCTTTCTATCTGTCTTTCTGTCTGTATGGCTTTTTTTATGTCTGGCTAGCTTTAGAAAAAATTCTAAGAGCCTTACCTCTCCTTATCAGTCGAGCCCCCTGTCGGGTCCTCAGTGTAACCTATCAAAATGAAACCCTTAAAAACACGAAAACACTTATCGTCGAAGCTCTTTACTAAGGAAATAAAAAGATTGTGACTCCGTACTCAAACCATAAAAAAACCACCAAATTTATTACTGTGTTCACAAATTGAAAATTCCTTCCAACTTCCAAGGTGCCCCTACCCCTATTAATGCCAGGTTATCACTAGTTAATTTCCCACAGTCGCTCACGCAATCTCAGCCCAACCAGCCATCGAACCAGCCTAGCACTATCCACCATCCCATCCATCCCCGCAGGAGCATGCTACTATACTAAAAGTTATTGGCTAATGGACCACCATCCATCCAGCCGTGTCTCATCAGTTATGACTTTAGTGAATAAATCAGGCAGTGAAATTCGCAGACGACACTTTTTTTACATCTACCGGCCTGCAGCTTAAGAAACCGACAAGCAGATCAAATACCTTTTCTCTCTTGGTGCACCTCACACTGCTACATCATCCGTCCGTTGAACCGCCTAACCTCACACTACGTGGGCTGTTGTCCGGTGGACCGCCTAACCTCCACAACTATCTATGTGCGCCGTCAAACCAAGAAATCAATCAGTGTCCGGGCCCAATCGCAACTATGGTGTAGTCCGTCTGATGTCCCGCCTCACCTCACAATATGTTTTTTTTGTTGTCCGTCCGTTGGACCGCCCGCCCCCAGAAGAAGTGTTTCATCAAGTGAATGAATCTAATCAGTTCCTTGCTTGCGAAGCGACCCACCCCTGAAGGATGTTTCCAATCAATCGAATCGAATCAATGCTGGTGCACCCCTCCCATAAGACTCATCAGTTGAGAGAATCCGATAAATCAATGCCTCTTCTGCCATTGACATATGTCTGTTGTCTGCCCGCTGGTGTGTCCCGGAGTTAGGTGCGGCTGGTATCTCTGCAGGTGTGTGATTCTTATATTTGTCAGGATGGGGGGGTAGAGGGTTCCCCTGTGAGTTGTTTGGCAGTTGCGGATTGACCTGAAAGCGGGCATAAGGCATACTGGGGATTGCGGATTGACCTGAAAGCACGGATGAAGTGTATGGGTAATGGGGAATGCTGGGAGACTGGTATAATGCGTATATAACGGACTGCGTCCTCTTTCTTATTGGGGCGTGAATATTGTGATATGATTGGGCCGTGAGCAGGGGAATGAGGGGTCCGCGCTATTGGCAGATGTATAATCATTTGTAGCCCCCCCTATAAAAAAAGAATAAGTAGTCCGCTTTATTGGGCCACTCCTTCCCGGCCGGCCTCATCGGCAGACTCCTCATAAGTGGAGATAATCCAATCTGGTAGGCTCCTTCTCTCTTATTAGAGCATAGCGTATTCAACTGAAGTACTCTCATTTCGGGTCCCCCCGGCAAGTCATATAACATCCTCAATCTCTGCTTAAATGTAAATTCAAGTAAGTAACAGTATTAGTTTAAAAGCTAATCAAAGGGTAGGTAGTGCTAGGTATTATAGTAGTTTAGTGTTTACGCAAATAGTTGAATGAAGAGTACGTATGTGATGTTGGCCCCTTTAAATGGTAATGAACATAAAGTGAAAAGAAGGCATATTGGGGATTGAAAAGAAAGCGTGTATGGCATGGATGTGGATTGAAAAGAAGGCGGGGCGTGTATGCGAACTTGGGGGGCGTATTTATTGAACTGGATGCCATGTATGGCGTGTATGGTTACTGAATGAGTCAATTGAGAATGCGAACAGAACGGAATGGGTAATGCGTGGATGGAAGCGCGGATGCTCCTTTAACTGTATGGCGTGTATGGCGGGCGGATGGCCCAGAAAGCGTGGCGTGGAAGCGTGGAAGCATGGAAGGCGGGGGTACTGGCGGGCGGTTAGCGGGAGCCTTTCAACCCTACTGACTCTCATAGTGCCTTACAGGGCTAGTACCTCACTGCGGTTTAAATAGTCTCTGTACAGTGCAAATAGGCACCCAATCCCAATAGAGTTTAAAGAGGTCTAGAAGCCAACATATTACCTACCGTCCCAGGCGGCTAACGGTCGAAATAGGACGCACCCATTCTATTAGAGAGAAGAGATATCAGATAGCCCCAACTATAGATATTGATGGCAGAGGCAGGCCTCGGGTTGGGCTCGAGAGGGTCGCGTGGGTAGATCATTCCTTCCCTCCGAAAACCGGGGTTGTTGCAAGTAGATAAAAGCAAGCAATCCACTAAGTAAAGGTAAAAATAACCAGGCGGGGCACGATAGGAAACATATGACTTCTCGCTACCACGGAGCCTCCTGCCCCCGGGACACTGAACGGTACAGAACACAGTTACTACTAGCTGGGACGAAATGCCCTGGAACGGGTTACTACGTACTGGAACCCTTAAACTGACTGAACGGTACGGAGCGTTGATTAATTCGGTCCCATAGCACGAGGACCAGAACACGATAGAGGCCTTGACGATACAGGCCTGGACACGGCAGGCGATAGAGGATAGATAGAGCCCGGCTTACAGATACACAGAAAGCACCCACGGGAACACACAAATCAATGGAAACAACCTAGCATATTCTTCGCTAGAGCTCAGGGGCATAGAAGGGGCGATGGATTCGGTTAAGCGAGCCAGGACACTCACAGAGGGCACTAAGTAGCGGGAGAGAGAGGGAAGCGGGCACTAAAGTAAGTAGCAAGCCGGGGCAGAGGGGCTAGGTGAGGCACATAAGTAGCGGGGGTAATAGTTTGGTTACCTGATCTACAGGCCCATACATAAGTAAGTGGCACGGCGTTGACTTCAGTAGCGAGGGCAGTAGATGCAGTAGCACAAGTAGCAGACCCATACCTCTAACTCTACAACCAAGGCAAAGGAGTGAAGTGATTGACCAGATTTCATGCATTCGAGTGGATTTCTATCTTTAGGTTCCGCTTGAGTTGCTATTTCGAACCCTGGTTATCAGTCTTTATGCTGCTTATGGGGTCAGGTTCCTCTCTGAACTTCTCCTCTCTTCACTGGGTGGGGTGGATGGCTTGAATGAACGGTTGTTTCAATGCTTATGTGCGTGGTAGAGGGGTGACTCTTAAGACCACCGAGGACGAACCAAACAAAGACGGAAGCAGGGAAGTATATAGAGACAGAGCCAATTCCGGCTGAACTTGTGACCTGACTGGATACCTGATTGAAAACTCATTGATATCCGAATCTATCGATTAAGATCCGTATCGATCTTGATACCTGACTTACTTATCTCTAGCCTTATTCAATCCCTTCTAGAATGGCTACGGTTATTACGTATATTATACGATTTGCCATTGTAGCTCAAAAGAATGAATGGCACAATTTCAAGGTGAGGGGGCATCTCGATCCTCGACCTTCGATCTTGACCAAAGTGAGGGTGAGCAATTTAGAAAGCCAGCTCTAAAGCCAGCCAGAATTCATAAGAACAGGCTGGGCTTTATAGTGATTGATCAATTTGATATAGCCAACTTATTCCGAGATAGCTTAGGTGTGGTCCCACAGACAGGCAACAGCCATCTTCTCAAATAGGCGCTCCCACACGAATGAATGCCCACATATTCTCCACTAGCCAACTGGAGAAGGCCACCCCGCATAGCCAATAGGGATAGGGACACCCGCATAGGTAGGTGAGGCTTGGTGGGCTTGGGAGAGGGTGAAGGCGTGCTAAGCGCCTCCCCGTTGCGTTAGCCAGATGACCGGGAAATGGCATTTACGGGGCTTTACGTTGCCTGACCCTCTACACTTGGTTAGCTAGTGTCATTTTACCTAGGGCAAGGGAGGCCCATAGATATTTCTTTGAGGTTTATGTTATAATAAGAATTTGAGATTCAGCCCTAATTCTGTCCAGATAACAGTTGCAATTCCGATTTTCAATCATTCGTGACCAGATATTCCCGATCCTCCCGTATAAGGCGATTGCATAAAAGTATCCATCTAATATGTTTAGAGAGCAGTAACTCATTATTCTGTAACTGAGGGAAGGCTCTACGAATTTTTGATAAAAGGACCCTCATTCTTGGAGAATCAGGTATTTTGATGCCGACGTGGTATTGAATTAGGCCCCCTTTGACCCTTTGTTTCGTCACAAGCAGGGAAGCTCCAGGAAAAAG
>Ga0181464_1000783_pt1 | contig 14864 bp, 12 predicted proteins | sample InSIn2gowninarea_FD_119074 | JGI IMG/M metagenome (GOLD analysis project Ga0181464, IMG submission 119074) | Clean room microbial communities from NASA Spacecraft Assembly Facility at Jet Propulsion Laboratory, Pasadena, California, USA -... ...
GGTCATTAATTCATGGGATTATGTTATGTTGAAAATTGGGTTCATGATTTAATGATGTATTGATTTGCAAATCTATGTGTTTTACTTTGTTGTATGAATGCAAGTAAGAATATTTTTTTACACGAAGATAATCATAATGCATGTTGAAATTATCCACTACTTAAGTTATTTTGGTTAAATACAACAGTAAGTAATTATAGAGGCACGTAAGTGTTTGACTCGCCTACTTAGTTTACGCGAAGGACAATGACCCTCACAAAGATATCAAGGCTGAATAATAGAAGTATATCGATAAACCCTAAAAATATGATTGGTTTGCACAAAGGAAGGGTTAGGGTATAAAACGACATCACTACCATGTTAGGGTGTGGAAACATGGTTCCTGCATCCCCCCATACTGCTTCGGGTGAGACTTCAGTCCACGCTCTACAGATTGATACCGAAAGGGCTAGCAGTGTAGGGATTTGCTTGGCTAATTAATGTTGAACCTAGCTTAGGACCCATCAAGCCAACAACAGTTGCTACAAATTGCATTAGGAGATAACCTTTCGTTGTATACTTTTCAACTCATGGTCTTCAATATATACATAAAAAATTATCCATTATGGAACCATTTAGTATGGATATAGGATAATGAACAAAAAAAATAAGCTACAAAAAAATACAGTGAACCAAAAAATTATAAGTACAACATGCTAATATATCATGATTAATGAGGAAATAAAGATTGCACATATTATTTCAGCCCTGTGTTGGAAACAATGCCCATGATAACACAATAGAACATGCTAATGCATTCTTTCCACCTTATTCAAGAAATAGGACATACTAGTATATTATACTCACATCAATAAGCAATAGAGTATACTAATGTATTCAAAATAGGGTTGTATAAGAAACAACCATATTAGTATGTCCTACTCAAAGAGGAAATAAAAACTTCTCACATTCAATCAACCCTATGTTGTGTTGATCACACTATGCGTACCATGATTAAGTAATGTTAGCTTGTCAGCATTGTATATTGTATCTAGTGTCACGATCACCTAAGGGAACAATTCCCAACTAGGAGTAAACACATGTCCTACTCAATGTTTAGATGTACTATTACTCTTATTTATTGCGCTTCCTTACTCTTGGTAAAAATTAAAACACAACCGTTACCCAAAATATTATGTAGAATTGAGGCAACTATCACAGTAGATTTTCAAGCTTAAACATACCAAATTTATATAGCATCAGTTTGAGACAATTCCTATCAATAATTCAAATGATTGGACTCGAATTTGGACCATCATACCTTGGTTATGTTAAATCTAATAACAATCAGAAGCTGCATAAATATAGAGGCTAGAATTGTTGTTCATGTATTTCAAACATTCATTTGGTATGAGTGGCACCATCCTCAAGGGGAACTATCCTCAATGAGGTCCATATGAATGAAATGAATACAAATATATATTCTTTCCAGCAAGGTAACCGATTCCCTTATTTATTTCTAGTGACTTATGCCCTCTCTAACCATTGTTTGACTATTGGAATGAAGAAGCTCATACTTAATTAGTTACAATAAATCTATTTTGGTTTTCTTACTTGTAGTAAGATAATATTTTGATAACATGTAGTTCATGTCACTTCTAATGGTAATGTCATCCCTTCATGTTGCACAATCATAATGTATAACCTATGTGTGATTGCTTGAGGCCATGTGCTATCTAACCATGACATTTGGGTAATTGGCACCTACTATTTCATGACACTGAATTACCACACACTGTTGACATGTAAACTCTATTGTTACTTCATGGTGTTACATATTTGGTTGTGTTGTCCTTGCATTGAGCATGAATTCATGCATAATTCTAATGTTGGGCATATAATTCTACCTGTTAATTATTGAGACGTTTCTCTAACTTCTCTTGGTCTTAAGCTCTATATTCATCCTCCTAGGAGTCTTTTTCTTCCTATTTATACTAGGTCATCTTAGAGGGTGATCGTAGTTTTGGATATCCAAAGATTTCGAGAGTGAGCTTCAAAGAGTCTATGATGCCTTTGTGATTTGGATATGATGGCTTCATTCCATTATGATTCCTTCTTCATTGTAGTGGGGAGACTCTGTTAGAATGAGGAGAGGAGTACCGAAGCTAGAGGTATATTAATGTATGCTCATTTATATGGTTAATGGAAATTCATGTTCATTTCCTTTATATCAGCATTTGCAGTGATTTATAAGTGTATTTCTCGACGTTTTGAGCTGACAATCTTCTATGGAATATAACTTGTAATCTTTATCTATTTTTGTTTATGTGCAAGATTTCAATTGAAACTAGATGAAAGGGATCGCTTGATTGGAGCCCAAGGATTTTGTAATAAGCCTAAAAACCTTCACCAACCTTTGAGGAGGCAAGGTAGTCACTCATCCTTTACAACATTATCAATTGCATGGAAGCTACTTGTATGGCCATTTGGTTTGAGAACTTTTGTTGAATTGACTTAGCCATTTTATTTTGTTTGGTGATTTTAATAAGGCATAGGATCACAGAGAAATAGCTCATTGTGAGTAGAATTTATAGCAACACTTAGGGTGGGGAAGTAGTAATACGTACTATAACTAGATTAGCTAGGAGAATAATATGAGAAGGTAAGTGATTGGTTACCCTTACCCTATAGAGGGCAAAGAAAATGCAATTATTCCCTTTCCTACATGTAGACTAGTAGTATTACCCCTACTTGGTTGTTATGAACTACTTTTGTTAAGCCAAAAACAAAGTAGAAGATTTTCCCTAAGTGACTATCGTTGCATGTGATGGTAAGTTGCCCGGTCCCCTCCAGAACTATACAATCCTTCCTTGCATGTGGAGCATCTTTTCCCAAAAAAGAAACAATCAAAAAGTGAAAAATCATCCTTGGATTTTAGGGATCTATTTTTAGTAGCTACAAGTTACATGCAAAATCGATTTAGAAACTTCTTGCCAAGTGTCACATTTTCCTAGATTTGTGGCATGCATGTCATAAAAGATAAAACTTGTAAATCTATTTACTTCACACCTTAGATCTCATTCTTCACTTACGATCTTGGAGCTCTGGCAATACTGAGGCATCTAGGAATCTTTGGCACAGTCAGTGCAACTTTTCTAGGTAAGTTTTTCTTTTCATGTCTTTTGCTACTTTTTATGTCACTTTTGATTTCTTGGCTTGTGTGAGTGTTTTTTCCCTTGTTTTATCGAACAACCATTGGAGTTTTAACGTATTTTAACTTTATAGAAGTGATGTTTCGAGTTTTGCATTGCATTTCCTTAGTATCACATGCATAACACTATTTCTGCACTGACAATCATCGTTGTGGTGACTCTCTTCATGAGCTTCATTATTTTTCAATTTGACTAATTTCTACACTTGCTTGAATTTCATGCATGTCTATTCACTCAGATTTTCACCAGCTTTGCACACACTCTCAGTCTTTCCTATTTTCAAATTTCCCTTACGAAAATTTGGGCTTCCTTGGCCCAGATCTTGCTTCTCCTGGCATGCACTGCACATTCTTGGCAGTCAAGGCTATGCCTTGCCTCTAGGAATTGTGCAAAGGTTGCCCACACTAGTGCCTAAGTTTTCTCTACACAATCCTGGAAGGTAGTGCCCCAATTCTTCCAACTAGGACTGTGCAATGCATAGTTCTAGCCAACAACCTAGCTTGAGTGAACTGCACATTGCGTAGTTCCAGTCATTAGTCATCCTCTCTGGAATACACTCTGCACAGTTCCATTCAACATTTAGCCTCACTAGTAGCTGGGATTGCACAATGAGCAGTTCCAACTGATAGCCTGTCAGCCTCCTAGTGTCAATTTTGCGCAATCTTTCCCAACAGTCACCCAATTTATTTCCCAATTGATTCTCAAGTCCATTTATGTGTTTTAGATGACATTGCCTTGATGCAAGTGTCTTATCTATCTCTAGGTACCATAGGTTTTTGTGCAGCCTCTTAGCAGTACATGTATTATGGCCTTCAAGAGGGCTAGATCAAAAGACACAACTAAAAGTAGTACAGGAGATGTGGTTGAGAAGTTTTCTATGAGCTTGCCCATGTACACATACACACACCTATTCATTGAGAAAGACATCAAGATCACATGGCAAGATATAAACACTATTTTTGCAGGCAACTTTGAGGAGAATCTGGAGGACCGACAAGTCTATGTAAACATCCAAAAGTCAGGTATCCCACCTTCCCCTACATGGATGTGATCCACTGGATTGTCTGACGCACTAAAGTTGAGACGATGATACTCAACAGTGTCATTGGTGTAGTGATTTCTACCTTTAATACAGAATATTATCAACAGATGTAACATTTGTCGCAACCAGTGAATAGGATGGATGTACTCTTATACACTCCTAACAACAGAGTGAACACAAGAGACATCTTGAAGCATTGGGTAAGGGAGCCATCAAAGTTCAGGATGACACCCAACTAGATATGCAAGAAAAATACACTCAGGAAGGCTTACCAAGTCTTGGTCATCTTTGCATGTCACTTATATAGCCAATAGAGTACAAAGACGTTCTCGTAGAGTTGGGTTGTTATGTTGGATCAGCTAGAAAGTGAAGGAAAACATTTCAACTAGTCTGATATGTTGGCTCTCCAGCTGAAAGTGCATGTATCAAATTCCCGGAGTCCCCCCAAGGATCAGCAAGCAAGATTATTCATGGCCGCCTACCTGCTCAATGCAATCTATGCTCGTGAATAGCTTCCTGGCATGGGTTGGGCATGGACACCTTCAAAGAATGTTGTGAACATATATTTCAAGTTGCTTTCCGAGTGAAGCTACTGAGGAGTCATGGCTAGACTATCTAATCACTTCATTGCCCCTCTATACACAATGATATTTGAACAAGATCCACCTTGCATTCCCAGTTAGCAATGGAGGTGTTGCTGAACATTGCAGATTGGTAGTCCTCACCCGATGGCATCTTTATCAGGATGTATAGTGTGGAGAAGGCTCCACATTTTTTGTCGAAGTTTGCCATGGACAAGTTGGTCATGTACGAGGTTACATACCACAACTCGACAGGGTTATCAGTTGGATTACATAGGAAGAAGAAGGCACCATGGCCTATTTTTCCTTTGTGAATTCGGTTGTATGTGATTCAGAGTTTGAAAGAAGTAGATGCTAAGGTTGAGGACTTCGAAAAGTTTCATTTTAGAACCAAGAGTTTCAATCCGTACGATCCAGTTGGCTTATGGAGGGACCACTATTTGAGAGTGTACTATCCTTGGATCCATGGGGTGTGTTATTGGCCAGAGGAAGACCCATGTAGATATTGATATAACTCCTCCAGGCTCAATGAACTATTCAACATGGAAGCAAAGTGTCTAGGAGCACTCAAGGCAACAACACCATAGGGAGTAGCAAAAACAACAATAGCAAGCACCAAACCTGCAAATACAAAAGCAAGAGGAAGATTTCCAAAAGAGAAGAGGGGGAGCAAAGCTACAAGTTTAAGGAAGATCCAGTTGTTGAGAGAGTAGCTTTCGAGATAGAAGCAAGAGGTGACAATGCGATAAGAGAGGAGCAGAAAAAATGAGGGATAAGTAAAGGCTAGAAGAGAAAGAGTGGAAGTTGGAGGAAGTAGAGCAGAAGCTCAAAGAAGAACAAGAGTTGCACATAAGAGAGAAGGAGGTGCAACATGAATAGGAATAGGAACAGGAACAGGAATAGGAACAAGAATAGGAGGAATTGCAAGGTGCATAGACAATGAAAATTGCATCGATATAGGTTGAAGACTCAGATCCAACAATATATGAGGAACATGGTGAGAAGTCATAGGAACAAGAACTTGCTCAGTAGGATGAACCAATCGATGATAGATGGATGTGGAGATGGAACAAATGGAATAGGATCAAGACATTGACCTCATGCCAAAAGAAACTGAGGTCCCCCCATAAGCTTCACCAGCTCCAGTAGTAGAGAAAGTTCCAAGTGAACAAAGGGATATTGTTCTTCTTGAGGATAATCGGGGAATTAGAATGATTTGACATCCTTTTCATCAAAACCCTAGCTTTTATACATGCTTTCCTCAAAACATTTCCCCATGTATACACACTTTTCAGTAATGAAACCCGTGTATAGATATGAATAGATACATGACATACCTATATTAAACCTGCCTATGTACATGACTTTTAGGTTATTAACCCTACATACAGATTTGGAATTATTGACACAAAACCATCACTACACAACAAAACTTTAAACATACCTAGATCTCAGCATACACAAAATAATCACATGTCAAATATTTATCATCTTAGATCAAATCAACCCATAATCAATATTTTCATTTCAGAGCTATCGGATATGAACCATCATCAAGTTCCTAGGTGCAATTGTAGTTTTAGGTCCAACAAATAATTAATAACCCATTACATGCACACTTTCTTTGAATCTAACTATTCATGAAATATTCATCACTTGCACACTAAATACTTTGATCTTCATGTCCTTATAAAATTATCCCTTAGACAATACCAAATGTCAAAACCATACTAGTGCCAATGGTATTCCTGGACAAGATTAAATATTTGCTGCTGGGCTCAATACCATAGGTCAATAATATGGTAAAGACCCTTGTTATTTAGAATATCATGGGGCAGAAACTGTACGCACATTTCCTTCTTCATACCTGCATGTGTACATGGCTTTTCTTCATAGAACCTGCGTATACTTCTTGAAACTTAATCTTTATCATTCCTCTATCTCTAAACTACTATGCCTTAGACCAAATACTCTGTCACATGTAGACAAATCTTGTGACATATTCATTACATAGGTTTCAATCAAAAGACAACACATCAAGTAGGTTTCCATCAAGGACAATACATTAGTCATAATGCCAACAATCTCCCCCTTTGGACTTGATGGCAACCACTTTGGTGTTTAGTCAACACAACCTGTAAGTACTTATAAAAAACATCAAGCTAAGCACCAATCTTTTAAAACACCAAGTTACTCTCCCCTTTTGACATCAAGGGAAAAGGGCTGACCAATGTTGAATGAAGGATTTTCTCTTGAGCGTTGTAGATCTGAACTACTGAGTATGAATATTGAATACTAACCATGCTCCCCTTGAGCACATGCTGAGATTTCCGAAGGATGTGAAATGAAGTACATGACTCTTTACTTAACTGAATATGAAGTTTCTTATCACGAAGGCCTCAAACTTACATCAATCACCCAATCAAAGTGGGTTTACATATTTGATTTCACTATTACATCAACCACCCAATCACAGTGGGGTTACAAATTACATTACATGCCCAAAAAGACTTGACCACAATATTCCATACATGACTGAACTTTACAATGATTACATCATAGGTATTTGCATGACCTTTACATCAAATGACAAATGTGACATGTATAACCAAGACCAAAAACCTCTATAGTGAGGTAAGAAGACCAAGATAGTCTTCAAAAACCATCATATACTATGAGGGATCTGTACCATAAGTGTCTATTAGCATCAACCTACACATTTTCATCATCAATTTGCAAGATAAGGCAATGTATATTTAATACCATCATCCTATGACCAAGTATGTAGTAAAAGATTTTGCATAGAGATCTGCTATCAACTCATCCTCTTGACCTCATAAAGGTAAACTTGTTCTTTCCCTTAGTAGGAAGAGCCTCAATCCATGTTCATCAAGGGAATAATCAACATATGTGATAACCAATCATATCATCATAAAGTAGCATCATTCCTTATCATCATTAGTATGTGACTAAGTATGCCATGTCTCTTGCAGTAACCTTTAGCATATGTCTTCATGAAACCTACAATAACATAAATCTTTTGTCCCATTTTCTTTATGCAAGTAGAATTATCACACCAACATCACTTCATCAACATTCAATTTAAGTAATCATCCATAAGATCCTTATCTGTAATTCACCCATCAATTATATCCCATGACATAGAGATAGCCATATGTATCTATCTTTTCATCAATGAGAAAAGTCATCAATAGAAAACCATGAGCTCACCATCATTTATCAAACTTTGCTAGTAACCCATCTCCTTGATACCATCAAGAGAAAGAATCATCAAAGAATATACCATGTGTACCATATCATGTACATGTGAGGGCCAAGCACTGTAGGAATCATCATCCATGACTGCACCATATGAAACTTATGCATCTTTGAAGGCATAATGACAACAACATAAAAGTAATGAATGACACTTCTCATCATTAAATAGTGAGGTTGTAAACTCAAGCTCTATTTATATCCTTGAACTCATGTCAGCAACATAACATATCTACCATATGCATCATCAAAATAATCTTCCATCATCATAAATCTGATTAGTAGCATCAAAACAACTATGTGGCTCAAGTACTATATAAGTATCATCCATGATTTGATCATATGCAACACATGACTGCAACATATAAAAAAATTGAGAAAATGAGCATAATTAATATAAGCATCATTAGGTAATAAGAAATTCTCAAGCAATCATAATGTCAAAAATGCATTATTAGAAGCATAGAAAATGTTCCCCTTGAACCTATGCCAACTTTTCACTTTCATATCTGATCATATCATCTCATATATCAGTGATGACATCAAAGTATATTCATCAATCAATTGTCCATCAAGGCATAAAAAAAATTATAAAATCCAAAACCACTTCTAAATAACATCAACATACTATAACCATCAATCATCAAAATAGGAAAGCCAAATAATAATTGACTGAATCATACCAAATCCTTTTCTTGAGCCTCTCTAACTTTTCCTTCATCATAGCACAACATACACGATTGTTTAGATCAGAACTTGTGTATATACACAACTTGTATTATAGGATCCGCATACAGAAATTAAAATACTAAAGTTTCAAAAATTCATCTCCCCCTATTCCTGTACTATATGTGCCTATTCACTGCTACTACATCAGATGCATTGTCAGTAATATTAGCAATCAAAACAACCATGTGAATCATCATAAAGACAAAACATGTATTACTCACCTTGAGATTATACATCACTAATCTTGAGGACTTGATAATCATCTTCTCCTCTCATGAGGTCATGTACCTCACATCACTTCTATAGTCACTATTATAAGTATTCATTTAAGAATAATGGAATGCAATGGAAACCATCTTCTTTTACTCTAAGTCTGAATCCTCCTCATATATGTGAGAATTCCATTCTTCAAGGACATATTATTTGTTTGGGTTTCTATATCATCTTGCTATGACGTTTCTAGTTTCTTCATTCATCACCTTACACTTGGTTGATGTAAACACAATTGTATTTCCTTTGTCTGCCATCTGACCTACACTTAGAATATTCTACTTTATGCCTTGAACTAACAAAGTATCATCTACTCCTCTAGTTTTATTAATTATGGCTCTACCCTTTCCCAAAACTTTTGTTGGAGCATTAGTTTCAGGAATAACATTACCATATTGGTTTTTCTTCAGAGATTCCATCTTACTCTTTTCTCCAGTCATGTGATGAGAGAATTTTCTTTCCATGTACCATTCATTTTCTTCTTCAAATGAGCAAAGTGCAAGGCCACACCTTATTTGTTCTTCTTATTTCTTCTTTTTATGAGAAAGGTTGGTGGATCCATCTTTTTCGGGTATTCTGATATCAATATTCTTAGCTAATTTATTTCCATGCTGTATATATTTTTTCCTATGTTCTTTTGCTACATGCCAAAACTTGTTACAAGCATAACATCTTCTATTGTAATCAATGGCTTTGTGACCAAATATATTGCAAGAAAACAATATCCTTTAAATTACCTGGAAGTTGATGATCTTTCTATGAGGCAGTTACTAGCTTGAAACATACTACTTCTACAATTGGCTACAATGTGTCCATAATTATGACATATAGAAAATTCACCATTATTGATCAGAGGAGAGAATTGATTATCATTTCTATAATTATGAGTAATGTATTTTCTCTGAAGGTTCACTTTATTTGGTTTTTGATTAGGTTGACTTCTTATTTCTTTGTCGATCATTTCAAGTTTTTCATTGTTACCCCTTAAATTCCTTGCCTCAAGCTTGTGAACTATATTCTCCTTCAATTATTTCATGAAAAGCAAGACCATATTTGATGGAGGGATACCTTTGACTACTAAGAATATTATCCAATATCTTAGTACTAACTTGAAATCGTAAATTTTTGTATTTTTCTTCAAATTTATCATTTAGGATATTTACCTCAATGTCCATTCTTTGATATTTATTTTCCTTTTCTAAATACTTCTTCATACCTTCTTCAACCCTTCTTCCTTCTTCCACTTGCTCCTTTAATTTGAGAATCTCATCTTTCAACCCATTTTCTTGTTCTTCAAATGCTTGAAGTAGTTCTTCATTCCACTGATTTGATTTTTAAAGGTCTACTCTTAGAGAGATGATCTCAACTTCAATACCTTCACAATATCTTTTATATACCATACCAGCATGATCCTTATTATCATATGCTTGTAACTTATCTTTAATATTAACAATTTTTTCAAAGCAAGATCAAGTTTTGTTCTAAGATCCAAAATTTCTTCTAATTTGTCTTATTTTGAATTAGAAACTTGATCTGACATTTTGGACACATTGTTAGGGATACAATTACCTGGTGGTTCCCTTGATGGGGAATATTCCTTTAGGATTTCTTCATGGATTTCTTGTAGCTTATCCCACACTTTCTTTGCAGTGGTATAATGCATAACCTTTTAATGTTGAATCACGTATGCTACAAAATATGTCACTCAAGGCCTTACTATTCTTTTTCACTTCCTTGTTTGATGGAGGAGTCTTGGTGTAGTCATTGCATACTAGATACCAAACATCAAGATACATTAGATTATACTTCATCTTTTCTTTCCATTGTTGATAATTATCTTTTCTCAACATAGGCACATTTTCATTGTCCATTATTTCTAACTTTCCTTGATCTTCTCCTTCGAGAGGAATAAATTTTGAATCTATTTTCTCTTTAGAGTGCTTACTTTCACTTTCACCCATAAGTGCAAGTTCAGTTGTTTCACTATCATCATCACCATCGTTATTGCATGGACAAGAAAATGGATCACAGTTAGAACAAAATCCCATACCTGATAATTCTTTGTTATAGTATTCTTCATTCTTAATCAATAGAAAGCGGCGTGTTCCCAAACTTGAATATTTGCTGACATACAAAACTATCACTACATATGATATATCAATGTCATACTTTTTTGGATCTCTTCTTCGAGCAATATTTTTTCTTCCCATCATCTTGATGGATCTCCTTCAAATGATCCAGCTTCTTCTGAAGGACCTGCTCTCATACCAAGTGTTGGGAAAAATACTAGCGGGGGTGAAGCAGTATTTCAAAAGGTACTTAAAATTTTATTTTCCTATTTATATTTTAATACGTCAATTTACTGAAGGAAACCTGCATATGTACATGACTATCATGTAGACAACTAGCGTCTATCTAGTAAACTTATTTTTTAGTTAATTCATCATATGTCTAACATAGACCAGTGTATCAATACATCAATAGGGATTAAGTAACCATATGCAGTAAGAATAGAATAAACCATCACACATAAGCAACAGATCAACACACATGAACACCAGAAGTTTTAGGTGGAAACCTAATGTGGGAAAAAACCACCGCTGTTGTAGTCATGTTCTTTATCTTTTATTATAATGAATGAAATTCTTACAATCTTGTATTAGTAAAGACTCATCCTAGCATGCAGGTAACCACCTGCAGAAGGCTACAATCTTGCCTCATTCTCTGGCACCCACTAGAGGGAACTTCAACCCCCTGATCTCGTTTACGGGCACCCAACAGAATGGAGCTTCAACCCCCTGACCTGATTTCCCAGCTACCACTAGAAAGAAGCTTCAAATTCTTCACTGAAGGCTCCTATCCTTACCACTTATGTGGATCACATTTCATAAATTTATCATACTGGATCCACCTGCTCCAAAACATCACAACCTGTAGGCCATGTTTCATTAAATTTTCAGACTGGAACCACTACCAACATTTATGCCCAATGCCAAATATCAAAACTAAAACTGATCACTGAAAAAATCACTCAATCATTCAACCAACTGAATCAACCAATCATTGAAACTCAACTCATACAACTTATTTTCAAACAACCAAAGTACTTAGATCACTAAAGCTAGAACATCAATACCAAACCTAAGCACTGCACTAACTCATCGAATCAACTAAAAACCATGATCAATAAAATATCAGAATATATACACTACTTTACTGTAGAAAACATGTGTTTATAGACACTTTCCATGAGGCATACCCACATATAGATCTTGAAACACTAAACCATGAAACTGAATCATTGTTATTCTGAAATAAACTCCGAGTCACACACAAAACCATTGAATCATTATGAAATAATCACAAAACAGTCATTGATCTTCAATCACATACAACTATTAGCATCATCATTCTTTAATAAATCAATTCAATATCAGATATCACAGTATTAAAATAGATCATCAAGTAAGACTTCATTGATAGATAGAAAAAAACATAGCAAGACTGGTTAGACTGATCTGAAATCCTTTTTAGAAAAATCCTAGCTTATATATGCGCTTTCCTCAAAACATTTCCATGTGTGCACACACTTTTTAGGAATGAAACTTGCCAATAGATTTGAATAGATACACGACTTACCTGTAAATTCGCGTGCATACGCACCTTTCAGGTTATCAAACCCGCATACAGATATATAATTATTGACACAAAACCTTCACTCCACAGTGGAACTTCAGACATACCTGTTGAAAATAATACTGAGAATGGGAGGGGTGAATCAATATTATCAAATCAAACACTTTTTCATTTTCATACTTAGATTCATATACGCTACTTCAGTGAAGGGAACCTGCGTGTACACACAACTGTGTCTAATGCAATTAGCGTAAATCCATTAAACTTATGATTCAGTTAATCCATTAAATGTTGATATCTAATTAGTGCATTAGAACATTTATTAGCCATTTGAATAGTAAATAGGTGCAGTAAAATAGAATAGATCATCACACACAAGAAGCACACATGAACACCATGATGTAAGGTGGAAACCCAATGTGGGTGAAAACCACCTGCTACAAGTTGTCTCTATCTTATTTTAATAAGAAACTTCTTTTTACAATATTTATGTACTGGTGCAGTCTTATACCAGTACACAGGCTTCTACCTGCAGAAGGCTACAACCTTCTCTCATTCTCCAGCTTCTCCTGGAAGGGAGCTGCAACCCCCTTAGCTCTTGTACTAGCTGATCTTTTTACTAGTACGTAGGTGCCAACCTACTGAATGCTCCAACCTTCACTTGTTTTCCAGCTGCTACTAGAAGGGAGCTACCACCCTCTTAGCTCTTGTACTAACTGATGTACTAGTACGTAGGTACCGAACTACAGAAGACTACAACCTTCTCTTTCTTCCTCCAGGTACCACAATTCAAAAATTTTCATACTGGATACTCATGGAACACAACATCATAATCTGAAGGCCACGTTTCATCCAATTTTCATACTAGACCCATCAATATCATTGAAGCACACAATCAATCAACACTAGCATCATCAATCTCTGAATCACCCAATACTGAATCACTGAAACCCTGTCAACAAACTGCAATCACTAGAACATAGAGCAGAACACAGAACTCTGCAACAATGTTCAGATCTAACAATATCATCAAAAATCATGTATCAGAGTGCATACGCTACTTGAAAGAGCCAGACCAGTGTGTATAAGAAACTTCACCAAAGCGAACCAACGTATATGTCATTAATTACTTACTTATGTCTTTGTTGCACTTCTTGACTTCAGACACAACCAGATCATTACATATACAAGGATAATACACAAGTTAGAAACTAGATCTAGTCCATCAGATCACATAAAGATAAGTCATTATGATCTTGATCCATTATAGATCTCATCCAACAACACTAAAGCTAAACATAATCAACCAATCTGAATATGCAGAATACTGACACCAGTAAACAGTCACCAGAACTCAGACTTTGCATCAATTACCAGAACCACCTGTAACTTCAAATATGATAGTGTATATGGTATACGCTACTTAGACGTATATAACCTGTGTGTGTACGCGCTTTTATCAAAGTCAACCAGCGTATACATTGTAAATATTCGTTCATGAGTTACAGCTATTTCAAACTTAAGTTATACCCAGATTAGAACATTACATGTGTCAGTATACAGATCTAGAATAAGCATAATTAAACCATATAGTGATGATTCATTCCAAACCATTTGATCCCGATCTATCCTTAGATCTTGTTCTCCATCAACCGATGAGATTCCTCCTTAGCTCAGATCAAGCAAAGCATCATGAACCCATAACTTGCATACTAGATCTCATACTTCATCAGATATTCAAGACTTTCTGAATGACTCTACCTAATGATCTTCTTCTCGTTTTATAGTCTTAGGCCTTACTCAATACCATGGTACAAAACCATGTAGAACCAATACTAGGGACCCAATACCTAGGTTCAATACTTCGGACGCAATACCAAGGTCCAAAACCATAGGTCCAAATACCACAGACCCAAAACTTAGTTTTCCGACAGGTGTGCACCTTTCCTTGTGTAGAAGTGCATGTGTACAATATACGCGCCTTTGTATATAGTGATCATACGTGTATACACTACTTGGTATATAGCGAACCTGCATATATACACAACTTGGTATATAGTGAACCTGTGTGTGTACACGACTTGGTATATAGTGAACCTACGTATATACGCAACTTGGTATATAGTGAACCTGCGTATA
>Ga0181464_1000697_pt2 | contig 14858 bp, 9 predicted proteins | sample InSIn2gowninarea_FD_119074 | JGI IMG/M metagenome (GOLD analysis project Ga0181464, IMG submission 119074) | Clean room microbial communities from NASA Spacecraft Assembly Facility at Jet Propulsion Laboratory, Pasadena, California, USA -... ...
ATTATCATTATTAATACGTTATGATTATGATCATGATATTTATTGTGAGCATACATGAATCTGATAGAGGATAAAAATATCAGTAGTTCTTTCGTAGTTGGAGCAATTCCACTCATACAACATATGAACTAGGCTACTCAAGCAGCAACCCATAACACAATTATCATTAGGGAAATTTTGAGGTAAAAATGGGCCTCAAAACAAAAAATCTACTAACAAAATTAAATTTAAAAGAACCAATAGGATTCAAGATGATGATGCCATCCCCAAGGGAAAATATATTAGAGGGAAAAGAAGAAAACTATGTTTATTAATTGTATTTTTTTAACACACTTTTTTCATGTATTTTCATTTTTTTTTTTGAAGTGGATCTACTTAGAAGTATACAAAGTGGGTACTCATTGATGTGGAATTTAATTCCACATCTAATAGGTGTCTATTCTTGAAATTTGAGCGAAATCACAACGAGATAAGTCAAAAATACAATTAAAAAAATAGTTTTCTTATTTTCCCTCCACAATATTTTCTCCTAGAGAAGACATCACTCGTTGGATCTTATTGGTTCTTTTAAAGTGAATTTTGTTAGTAAATTTTTTGTTTTGAGTCCCATTCTTTACCTCAAAATTCTCCTATTTCTTCTCACATTAAGATACTTTTGTTTGTTGTTGGAATCATCAATTCTCGTTCCAAAGGATTTCAGGAATTGTTCTTTGGGAAGGAATAAATTGCCATACCTGTTCATTCAACATCAGTCTCTTCCATTATTTTGCAGCAAGTATTATAAGGGTGTTTTGTTTCAAATCAAGTTTGAATTTAAAATCTTGAATGTTTTCTATAACACTTTCCACATATTTTGCATCGTACCTTTAATAAATTTTCGTTGTGGGTTTGAATTTATTCTTACACCATCTTCATATTGAGATATTGGAGATATGAGAAAGGAATATTATCTCTTCCCGTAGCTATCTTTTGTTCTTCCAAACCTTACCATTATAGTTTTTGCTAATTTCTTCTAATTATATTCTCAACAATCTTCATTTGAATCCTCTCCCATATCTTCTACTTGCTAATATGTAAAGAGAGGGCATGCTATCTATGTAGTTCATTTTCTTCCTCCATGTCTTCTCCCAAGCAACCAATAATCCGAGTAGAAGCTATAATAGTAGGTGTCCTCGAAGGATATACTAAATAATTGATTTCTTATGCTCGAGCTAATAATAAGGTAAAAACAATTTTAATTAACATTTTTTCCTTGATGGTTTTTCATAATTATGTGCCAAGAAAATCTCAAAGATCGGATGTGTAAAATGGGAAAAGGGAATATAAGGGATGGTTGTCACTTATAGTTTACTTTTAGGTCCTCTTTCAATGTTATGGACTTTATGAAGGTTGCTAAAGAATAGAGTCATAATTACCCTTTCTATTGTTAATGCTAAATGCTTAAAAATGTATTGTAGCTTATAATTGGGTTTGCTAATGTAGGTGGAATTCAAGTGCAAGCATTCAAAATTGGTAATATAATACTGGCACAATTGACAACATTATTTAGTGCAAGTTGTACAAACTAGGATCTACTGGCTTTGTTTCTAAATCCATAATTATCCTAAGCTCCCTCTTGGATTAGAGTTGTCTTAATCAATACTTTGCTATAAAATGTCCTTAACTCTTGAATCCACTTGTATCTTGTAATTTTGTTGTAATCACAAAGCCATTTTATTTGTAACGAGGTTTTAGCATCATAGTGATCGCAAAAAAATCGTTGAGTGAGAAAGTGTTTAACAGATTTGAAATATTCCTCCCGATATATATATATATATATATTCCTACGATTGGGTGTGGTTCAACCAAACCAAGCTGTTAAGGGAAGCTTGGTTGAATCCCTGAAGTAGTCAAAGAAAATCGTAGAAGCTCGTTATGGGCTTTAAGGTGGAAAATGCCTTTGGAGTTTAGACTCAAGCTGGTTCAGACAAGTCTAGGAGTCTGGGAATTTGGGCAAGAGGACAAACGTCATGTTGCTGTGGCATCAGATCCTGCATGGGCTAAACATATTTAATACAAAGTTAAATGCTAAACATATTAAATAAACCATGTTTTGCATGGGGCCCTTCGAGGTTAGTTCATTGTCATGTTCAGGGCCAAACACAATAGAAAGGAAGCGAAGGTTGATGGTGGGGCCAAGCCAGATTGGAGTTACAAGTGCCTAAGACCTTTATAATTGAGCGCACTAAGGAAGGTTGGATGAGAAATAGTTAGGACAAGTCCAAGAGTCCGAGACATCCAGAGTGAGCACAAGGGAGTAGATTTAGAGGGCCTAGATGTGGGTCAGGCTCGAATGTGCATGTGATTAGGAGTTTAGCCTAAAGGTATGGGGGTTTGGAGCTTTGGTTAAGTGAAATTGCCAAGAAGAGATGGATATAATGTGAAGGTTGCATATTTCACATTGTGGGCCCAAGGGGTTTAGTGACATGGTAGTTGTTATGTGGATGTAGCTATGGATCTATTGGTGCCTCGAGACAACGTGGAACCACCTGGGTGAGGTGGAGTTGCCAGGTGGGTGTGACATGGAGGCCATGTGGAAGCCACATGGAATTTCCTTACCTATGTAGTAGGGTTTAAGTGATGAAAATTCAAATTGACGTATATTTTGATTCATGTATCGATCGGCGATAAAATTTATATTGCCGGAAGGCTCTCAATAAGTTAATTGTGATGGTATTACCCAAAGTTAATTTCATTGACTTTGGGAGTGGATAAATTTTGTAACCCCATTTCCATAATTACATCATGGGAATTGGTTTAGAGAAAATAACACCTCCCATTTGGCCTAGAAGGAGTTAGGGGTTGGGAGGGATCATTATAGAATGATATCAGAGTAGAAGGTTCAATACTGTACCTCTAGAGACAAGGTTGGGACTCTGATGCAATATGATAATGTGTTATAGTTATGTTATAGGGTAATATTAGAGCATGGTTCAAAATTTGACCTAAATGGGCTCATAAATAATTGGAAGTTCTGTTAGAGTGTGGCAATAGAACAACCAAGTTCAACACTTGGGCTGGATGGGTCTAAAAGTATTTTTCGTGAAGTCTATTACAGAGTGTAGTAATTAATAATGATTGTTTGTTGTGTGATATTTGTAGCATTTTGGTTATGAACTGCATGCAAATAATTAAAATTCACTTTGATGAGTAACTTTTCATTCTTCTTATATTCTCTGTTATAAACGCCAACATATTATTTTAAAATTACAAAGATCATGGGTGCTAATTTTTGTAAAATATTGATTTTAAATCTGTTGACTGGTGTGGGTATAAACATGTTGATATTCTCTTTTAAATTTCATGGAATGTGTAATGACTATAGAATTTGACTAGTAACTATGAGTTGATGGAGAATTGTGAACTAATAGAATCGAAAATTTTGGTATGTTAGTTCTTTTCTAAATAACTTTTAAAGCTTGTAGTTGTTTGGCTACTAGCCTTGGAAAAAGGTTAAGTTCAAACATATTGATGATATGAATATAGACATACTACTATGCAATTTTGACTCTTAGAATATTTGGCTAACATGAGTCCTAAGATGTGAACAACAATAGGTCAACATGGTTAAGATCAGTATGTATGGTGTTAACATGGCAAGGTAACAAGCCAATTTGTTTATGTCAATATAAATAACAACTATGTGTGTGTCACAATACATAAGAAGATCCATTTGAAACAAGAAGTAAAAACATGGAAAACAATATGGTACAACATAGAATAGACAAAGCTTATCAAAAGAAAGAAACTTAAAGTTCCCTTGATAGAGCATAAACCTTTAGGAGATTGAAATTTGAGCTGAAGAGTTGTAGGGCAGAAAATAAAAGGCTCATTAGAAAACAAAAGAAGCAAGAAAAGTTGAATACAATGTTGCTAAAAGACCTTTCATGCATACAAGGGTTGTTGTGACATGCATCAACCTTTTGAGATATAGATGAACGTAATGCTGACAAAACTAGAAAGAGACCTTGTAAGATTGAAGAGGAAAGAAACCTAATTTCATGTTTGTACTATGGAGAGGAACACCTGAAAAGATTCATAGTCTTGACAGACAATGAAGTAAGAGGAAGGGTGACTCATGTGAATTCGAGGCACATTAGCCAACAATATGTAATACAAGGGGAGATGAGTGGGTGTTCCTTCAATCTATCTAAAATACTAAAAATTCCTTGAACTAATTAGAGGGATGTTGAAATTTTGAGGTTGCTATAAGCCTTGGAGAGGACTCTATGTAGCATGTTGTACATATATTGGTGGTGGACACAATGAATACCATAACTCAATGGAATGAGTTTGTTAGGAACTAATGAATAAGATGGGAATGCTTTACATGTTTGATTATTATTGTTGGCTTCATATTTTCTTTTTTGTTTTGACTATTGACTTTGAGCATGGCCATGCTTCCATGCGTTGTTATCTTGTGTTGATATTATGATATTTTTATTATTATTCGTTTCTTCTTGCTTTTTTCATTTTGTAGTTTGGTATTTGTTAGTCTATAGGGTGTGAAAAGGGAAGAAAATGATCTCTAGAGAAGAGATAAAGTAAAACCCAACTAGAAGTGCAAGACCTTGGTTAAACCCTATGCATAAGATAGATGAAATTGAGATGATAGAGGAAGATGAAAGAATAACTAGGTGAATTTGGTTGAATCCACTTGAACAAATAGATAATGATTCAACAATCATGAAAATGGCATGAAAAGGAAGTTCTCCTAAAATTTAATAATCATGAGAAAGTAAGATAAAGGCATAATGATGTTGTCTGATTTGACGGGTCATTAGCTGAAAATATCCATAGTAGCAAGATAAGTAATTAAGCTTTAAATAATATTATGACTGTGTAAATGGTATGAAAGTGGAATTCGTATTTACCATGTTTTGAGTAACAAAGTGAGGTTACTTAATGGATTCCATGTTGTATGAGACACAATTGGGAAGGTGGGTAGGAATTACCCATTCCTGATAATTATCATTATTAATACGTTATGATTATGATCATGATATTTATTGTGAGCATACATGAATCTGATAGAGGATAAAAATTGACAACATATGCTTAACATGGATGAGGAAATAATAGAAATAAATGACCTATTAAGTATTACAATAACAATATTGTAATAAGCCAGCTGGACACATAAGAAAGATTTAGCTAAAAGCGTTGGTAATGATAGCCAAGGTAAAAGGGTAAAGTAAATGAATCGGGTGAGAATTCCTTTAACTGAATTTGAAAATTGTTGTCTCAAATTGATGCATTCTCTACATGGATCCAAGAATTTTCTTAACTTTAATACAGTTCGGCATATGTATGCACTATGTTTCATGAGTTTTTTAATGATGAAATGAATGTATATGATGTTATTTCATTTGACAAGTCATTGTTGAAAATCATCCTAGTGGAAGTATGATTGGTTAATTCTATTAAAAATCTGATGATTATATGAATGACATGTTTGAGATAACATGATGAGGTTATCCAATGAGATCCACTGTCATGTAAGGGATCCATCGAGTAAGTGTGAACATTTGTTGTTAACTGTTACTATGCTCATGTGCTTATGATATTTATGTGCGATATTTATATTATATTTATGACAAGGAAATGTTGAATGTTGTATAAAAAAGTGTACTAAAAACTAAACATATTCCTTAGTAAAACCATGAGGCACATATGCTATTGAGTGCTAGCTTTGGTTGAGAAACCACTCAATGCATATAATTAGGCTATTACCATCATCAAAGTGATAGCTAGCCACTTATATATTTTTTTGAAAAATAACACTTCCTTTGTTGGAGGTGTGATGACATGGGAGTTATGATGGTATGGGAGTTGTGGTGGTAAATGATATTCCTATTGATAGAATACTACCTAGATGGTAGTGCCCACACTAACTGGGAAGTGAGTGAGAGGGAAAGAGGGATGCTAATTGGACTTGTACGAAAAAACTGCATGGAGCAATCTATCTTCCACTCTGTACTTCCCTTGGTGGTGAAATTACTCAGTGAGTTGGACTTTTATGAAAGGACTGTGTGGAGTGGTATATCCACCACTTAGTTCTTCCCTTGGTGGTGAAACTACTCATTGAGTTGGAATTAAAGACGAAGTTGGCTAAAGAGTGCATGGAGCTATGGAACATATATGCCATTTAGTGCTTTCTTCAGCTGAAAAAACACCTAGTGAAGTTAGATGAAGACTACATAGAGAAAAGTATCAATTATCAGTTTAAAGATTTCTTTTTAAGATCATGATTTAATTTGTCTTAAACTTATGATTGGTATGACGTGAGTTAAGTTTAATATGATAAGTTGTGATCTAAGTTTATTTGAAATTTCATGGTCAACCTCATAAATAAATTTGCTGATGAAAGTATGTTTTAAATTGAGGAATCTTATATGACTCATGTGCCTATGATGTAGGGTGAACTATGCACTGTTTAGCTTAAATATATGAGGTTGAATATCGACAACATCAACATGATAATATGAGAGAGTACAACAACGACATAATGGAGATGAATGCCTCAAGAAGAAATTCATTGCAACAATGTTGGAAACTATGATATGTATTGATCACCATGAGAGATGACATGACTTAAATGTTGTGTTAGTAAAGCAAGGATGATGCTTTGGCTGTGAAGAATTTTCCTATGTGAGGAAGCCTTTCCAAGGGATGGATCACCCGAGGGATTGAGGAGGCAGGGAAGGGGATTCTTGAACTTGAAAGGTGACTAACTGCATGGAATGGTGAAACAGATTGCCCAAGGTACCGAGGAAGCAGAGATGGGGATACTGAAACTTGGAGAGTAAATTGGTTTTAAAAGGGTGATGTGCATACTTAGTGGGATCAAATATACATTGGGGAATAAATGAGACAAGTATGTTCTTGAGAAAATATTGAGGATAGTGGACGGCATGGCTAGACATGGGAGGAAGATTGTGCTCCAGAATCAAGTGACTGAGCATGACAAGGTGCAATGGAATCACTATGGACCAGATGAGGCAAATTGTAAATCGTTGATCAGATGGGGTATCTTAACCATTTTTGTTGTTGTGTAAGAAAACATGAATGTAAATGTAAATGTAATAACCCTTTTTCTACTCACTTGTAAATGTCCTTATGAATTGTAATTCAAGAAATAATGTGGAAAATGTAAGATATGGCCAAGCTGGAGGAGTGGACATGGATTCAAATAATGAGGAGGAGTCGCTTGTGCAGAGTCTAAACCCAAAACCAAACCAACTCATTTAATTACCAACCCATCTCCATGGAAAATTAAATGGTCTGTTGGTGCAAGCATCGAAGTGTGTATGGGCAACTTGCAACAAAGGAAATGCCTATATTATTCTTAATCTCATGGGACATGCTGAGGAAGTCAACATGTAAGGGAGGGAAATGAAGAAGGGATGAGGCAAAAGGAAATAAGGGAGAGAAAATAATTTTACACACCATGACAACATGAGAGAGATAGCGAAGCCATCATATGAAAAGAGGAGTGGAGCTTATGTGTTGGAGCGAGAGCATTCATGAGTGAATTGTAGAAAACCCTTGCGGTGAGAGTGGAACATAGACTCTCTATTTGAGTGATATTTTGTTTTCCTATTGTTGCTAATTTGATCAAGAGAGAACATGGAAAGTTTGAATCACTCGGTGCTTTCATTGGGGTTGAGAAGACACCATTTTAGGTGAGATCAGGTTCCTACACTAAGAGAACCATCCTTGAATTCTCGGTTGAGTTCCTATGATTTGTTTTCTGAGAGATAGAGTGGGCCATTGTAGTGCTTATTGCTTGGGAACAGTTGAAAAAATCATTGAAAAGTGGACCCCTCTTGGCTACCTGTTTGATTGAAATAATGTGTGAATACCATTAAGTACTTAACTCCTAAGACTCTAAATCCGGCTTGGAGGTGGCTACCAACAAAAAATATTTCAGTGTAACTGCTCTATGATTGGGTGGAGAATGGAAGTCCCTCCTCTAGTTTCCAACCATTTAAATTTATCATATTTGAGTTAATATTGTATATATTTGTATCGTGGATGACTAAAGAGTATTTTTGTGATATTCAATTAAGAATTTCTGATTTATCATATAGCCATGGTTGACTATCGGGTGTATTTATGTTGATGTTGTCGCTATGAAAAACAACCTCCAAAATTTGGTGTACACTTGAATTTTGGAGCCTACTATGGATCTTGCGATTGTTCATTCCATAATCACTTTACGGTTGATCGGTGTTTTGTCAAGTATTCTAGTCTTCTTCTCAATTTGTAAGTGTCAAATTCACTTGCTCACACATGCTCAATCCGAAACAAGGCATGGGCACACCCTTTTATGCAAGCCTGAACATTCATAAAAAAGTCCATCAAGACAGTGCTTGTGCAATGTTCAAACTATGTCGATAGTCAGTGTACACTTTCATTGACAATCTCTCACTTTTGGTTGCGATTGTTCTTCTATTTTCAGTGAGTTTTTCCAAATTGTCGCTTTTGCGTACCTTCACTTTTGCAAGTGTCTCTTTTGCTTGTTTTCACTTTAAAAGTGTCATTTTCATGTTATCTTCATTTTGGCATGTGTTGATTTCAATTTCGTTCATATTTTGCAAGTGTCATTTACACTTTCCTCTTGTTGTCAAAAGTGTCATATTTTGGGCATGGAAAGTGTTGCGCATCACATAAGTAGAGTTATGGTTTGTTGCAAAGTTTAAATTTGATGTTAATGAGTCATGATTATCATATACTCATGTATTATACTCATTCACAAAGTTTCAATCACTGTCACACAAGTGTCATCAATGTCGTCGCAAAGTGTACCTTTAGTGTCGCTCTTGGGGAAAACTGTCACATTGTCGTTGCATTCGGGGAATTATGTTGTTCATATGTTCTAAGTGATCAATGTTGTGTCTTCAATTTTTCTATGTTTGTGATCATACTCAAGTTTTTTCATTTTTCACTTTGGCCTTACTGATACCACACTTAGCCAAATCTTAAAAAGTGCCTTCCCAAGCAACATGATCTCACTGAACCTTCTTGAACTGTGCAATGTGCAGTCTCAACCCTCAAGCTTAGACCTTTCCTCTTGGAATTGCGCAATGTACATATCTTGCCTTCCAAAACTGCGCACTGCGCAATCTCAATACTCAGCCCTGACCCTTGAGCTCTAGAACTACGTAGCCCTGCTTCCAATCACCTTATTCTGTGCACTACACAGTATCAAGCATCAAGCCTCCAACCTGGCTCCTTGAAATTCACAACTACGCAAGCCTTCAACCTATATCCCTCCAAAATTTCACAATGGGAAACCTCAAGCCTCAAGCCTCAAGTCTGCCTCCTTCAACCCCTCAACTATCCAATTTCCTTGCCATGACCAACCTCAATAGTGCACTACACAGTCTCAAGGATCAGTCTTGTCCCTTGTCCTCCTGAGCTATGTAACCGTGTAATTCTTGAGCCAGTCTCTCACCCCAACACCTGGTTCCAGCTTAGTCAGTGGTTTTCATGAAGCATGATTAAATTAGGGGTTTATTGGACTCATGTCGTCTTGTCATGAGTGGATATCAGTGTAGGTATTATATCATGCTATGATATGATGATGATGAGGGGTATGAAGGATAATGATGAGGGATAATAATGAAGAAAAGACAAAGGGACACCAGATTGTGACAACAACTGGAGATCAAGATCATATTGGAGACTCCCTATCTTCAAGCCTCATGGAGGAGGAACATGAAAATCATATACCATATTTCAAGAAGACACAAAGATAGAAACAGCTAGAACGATTTGACATTGCCATATCATCACACAATCCATGTCATCAATGTCATGTCATGTCTTTCCAAGGTGTCATGTCATCATTTTCCACATCATTTGTGGATTATGTAATTTCAATGCATGAGAAATGTAATGTAAAGTGGAAGTCCAAGAGTCATCCATAGAATGTGAAAAGCCATGAAGGAGTCAAAAGGTCATAAAGAAGTCAAATAGTCATGAGGGTAGTACAAGAGTCATAAGGGAGGTGAGTGGTCACCCCATTTGTTATATATACACCTTCATAGCTCACACAAAGGACTTTTCACCTTGGCTCATCCTACCAGGAATTAGAGAGGAAGATAACTCTTTTGGAGGAGCAAGTGGTTTCTCTAATGCTCCACTATTGGAGTTATTGGTGTTCATTGTACTGATGTATCTTGGAACTTTTGCTTAATTTTGAAGCTCATTGAGCCAACACACTTTCATGCGTATGTCGTAAATATTGTAAGACTATTCTTTGAATTTTTGCAATGTAGGTTGTTTTAATATGTACTAAGGAAATTTAACTATTTCGGTAGCTTTGGTACTTATCTTGTTGAAGGTGTGTTGTTTGTGTTTTAACAATCGTTGCTTCTATGTGAAATACTTCGCTAGTTAATTAATGATTTATTCATATGTATATACTCATGTGTCTTTTCTATATTAGTACTATTACTCTTCTTCTAAAGGCTCACTCTTGTTTCCCCTTCGATAGAAGAACCTTGATACAAAATCAAATGACAATTCCACAAGGCATACTCACTTGTTCATCCAAAAGTACATGTACATTACTCTCTTGTGCTGACCATTGTAACCAAGGAAAATCTCTAAGAACATATGGAAACCGACCCTTATTTCCAGAAGGGCTCCCACACCAAATGGTGAGAAGTATTATTAGGATTTTTCATCGGGGAGACCCCATTGGTTGAAACAAATGGCACTATAATGAGAGATAGATGACAAGTTATTCCTATTGATTCTGTCTTGAATCTCTTATCTCAAATGTCTCATCCCCAAATCATACCCTCGGGTAATTTTCCAACAAATGGTAAACTTTTATCCTCGATGAACTTATTGATGACTTGTCTCAATTCAAGTTTGATGGTGAGGGGGATACATCCATAGCCGAGCATACATCTCTCTTTCTTAAGTTTTGTGAATATTTTAGATCGAGTGTGAAGATGTAGCTTGTGTGCTTTTCTTCCTCACACTTGAAGGTCGAGTTAACCAATGGTGTAACACCCTACCGCTTTCTTCCATTCATTATTTTGAACACCTCATCAAGGAGCTTCATTTAGAATTTGATAGTTATGATTACCAAGATGTCCTTAAAATAATTAATGAACTAAGAATGAAATATAATGAATCAATTGAGGTTTTTTTTAATCAATTCCTTCACTTTTGTTATGAATTTCCTAAAGAAGACATTGATTGGGATTTCTTTAAACAAAAGTTTGAGCATTTGGTTCATATCTCTTTTCATGGTGAATCTAAACCCCCTAATGTTTCTTCTTCCCCAACTCTTGTAAATCGTGAGACACCTCTAATTTCAGAGGAGGGACCTAATATTTATTTTGTTCCTTGTCCTCCTCTTTTTCAAGTACCGATTGGGGTTCTTCTATTCATTAATGTTGAAGTTGGGAAATCTATAAATCAGATTGTTGATTCATCTCTTCAACCTTCACTGACCTCTCATTATTCAGATCTAGTGGAGGAAAACTTGGAAATTTTCATGGAGCCTAGGGTGAAGACTAATCCTTCCATTCCTCAAGATGATACTAGCATTCTTAACCTCAATCTTGAATATGGTTCCACTGAAAGTATTACTTCTTCAAGGGAAATTTTTCACTCTCTATCATCTACATGCCATGACTCTTTATACCATGATCCGCTTGATCATTCTGCTCCTCAAACTAGTTCTTCATACTCTTGATTTTCAATTTGCTGGTTCAAATTGTGGTCAAGTACAAGATGGTCATATTACATAGGTAGAGGAGAATAAAAGTGAGGATTATTTCGATATTTCTTCTCTTTTTCAAAGTCCCCCATGCCAAGATGATGCTCTTACATTATTGGCTGATTTTGAATCTACTAATATCAGTAGCGAATAAAATGAAACCTGTTTGATTAATCAATACGAAGTCTTGAGAAACCGCCATTCTGATGATGATGACTCCATTGATGTATGTGATGATGGACTCCAAAGTGCACCAACTGATCTTTTAGTGTCTCATCCAGAATTCAATTCGGTCTAAGAATATGTTCTTATGGAAACTTCCTCTTCATCTCACTATCCCTTATGCGCTACTGTTTGTAATGCATCAAACTGTGATGAAGATACTCCTTTCTCTTTAAGTTCTTCATATGATGAGTTAAATTCTCAATTGACACAAGGTAGTGAGGTTATACATGATGAAAAAAGAAACAATCAAATCATTGAACATCCATTCTACCCCTCGTCATTTCTAGTTTTGCATGAGGATAATTATTTTGTCTAGATGTGCATTTAAGAGAATCTTTAGACTTGAGTAATCTGGTTTTTGAATCCAGTCAAATTAGTGATAGAGATGGCTGCAATCTGGTTAGTAGTCACCTTGTTGAAATTACTAGTAGTAGCTATCCACACCATGCATTATTTGATTCAATATTCAAAATGTGATTTTACAATCCTTGAAAGTTCCGAGACTTGTATGGAAGTTGAGGCACTTCAACTTCTGTTGATGGTTATGTTAGGATCTCATGAATCTAGTAAGATCCCCGAACTAAGTTAGATTTTTTTTTTTATCACAAAATTATTTTCTATGCATGGTTTCAATGGTTGTGAATTCCTGATTGAAATAAGTTTGGTATTTCAGAATTAGTCTTTCTAACTTTCGAGATTCGGTTTTTGATCAGATTCAAGATCCTATTTCAGTTGATTCATCTCCATGCAAGGCTCTTGTACTTAACTCGAGTTTGGAGTGTGTATCTCTCATAGAAGCATGAAACTATGAAGTTGAACTTTTCAAAGATTATATTTGGTTGGAGGAATCATGTCTATTAGATAATTTCCATAATAGTCAACTCCTAGTTTTGCTTGTGAATGTTGTACTGCCAATCATTTTCACACCAGAAACTCTGGAGTGTTACTGAATGCTTGAGTTATTTGGTGAATCAAGTTCCTCTTTTTCATCCACTATATACTAACTGGTTCCATGTATTTTCTGTACTGACATTCCATTTCAATTCTTTTGATGATTATGATGTTAGTAAAATTTATCACCAGCTATGAGGAAATTGTGTGTTACATTGATCACGAGGAAGATGATTCTATTATTCAAAGCATTTGCAAAACTGTTCAAATTGAACTATCCTTATTTTCTTATAATCGAGAATATTATCATTTAATTAGTCCATCCGATCATAATTTTGGTCTTGATGACTGTCATTCGCCTATCATTTTCTCACCAACATATCTGATGATAGTTTTTCTACATCCTTTGACCTTTACGATTCATCATCTCCCTATTCAGATGCTTGCCAAGCAGTTGAGGCACTTCAACCCTCACTGATGGTTATGTCAGGTCCTCACTATCTTGGCAAGCCATTTGAACATGATCAAATTTACTTACCCTCACAAGATTCTCATCTTGATCCCATACCTTTAATTAAAAATTCATCTTTTCAAGGGTCTTAGGGTTCTCAAGAGGATTGTTTCTAATTTCATGATCCAATCGCTGAATGGTTGGAGAAATATTACCTGGCAAGCTTCGTCGCAAATAAAAAGCTTCAACCTTTTCTCATGCTTGCTAAGGAGGGAAGTAGAGGTGAAGATGCATTCACAAGAAGCTTCTGAGGTTTGTTTCATTATGGTTTTCTTTGAAAAGGTAAGATTGAAATTTGGTTAGAATTAGTGGCTATGACACATCTTTATGCCGACAGGAAAGACCTTCAATTTGTTGTGCAAGTTATTCAAGCTCTTATCTTTTCTATTGCACATTGTTTTATATATGTTTTAATTGCTCGTATCTTTGTGTACGTAGGTCAGGAGCAGTTACAATGGCTACATTGAAAATTTCATTATACTTGACCCTGACCTTCTAGCTGGTTAGGTTAGGAGTAGGTCTAGCTGCATATTAGTCTCCCCTTACACACTCACCCTACACACTCTCTCTCTCTAGTTTTCTTGTCTTTTCTTAATTTTGTCTTACATCTTGTTTTTGGTTTAGTCTCCATTTTTTTCTCCTTTTGATCTTGTTTTCTTCTTGTGCCTTTTCTCTTCTTTTGTATTTTGTTTAATAAGACTTTGCATGAAGGATGTCCCCTTCGGATTTAAAGGCAATGTGGCAAAATAGAAAATGGCCTTGTGACAACGAACAATGCTTGGCTAATTTGTTATCCTCTTCTCTATCTTGGGTTTATATCTTTTGGTCAATGATGTTTTAATGGAAAATATGATCCTAACGTCAAGAGAGTTTGGTGTGAAACCATGACACCCATATCTATTCTAGGAACCTCGTTTCTATGGCTGATTATTTATGTTTCAGAGTTTTTCATTCTAATCCAATCAAGTAGAAAAGGAAACAGGGAAAATTTTAACAAGTAAACTCATATTAGAGGTTTTATATATGATTCTCCAAAGGAAAAACTTCTTCTTCTCTCAATAAGTCAGGATCCCTCTTCTACCCCATGAAATAACTAAGTGTTGAAGCACAGTCCTATAAAATAAAATAAATAAAGGGTGAAAGAAGAGAAAGGCTTCCTGCATAGGGAGGTGAATCAAGTAACTTCACCGGGGTATTGTCCAAGCTCACTGGCAGTGAAGCAATGCTTGTGTTCCTGTAATGACTTCGCTGAGGTACTGTCCATGCCTGCTAGCAATGGAGCAACAACAAAGATGAAAACTCATACTATGAATATCTTAAGCTTGTGAATTACATTACCCTTCTCCTAAATTAAAACGTTGCTATATGGATGGTCTTGTGATGTATTCAACTAAGAAGGAGATCAAGGGGACTATGTCTATAATTGGGTTAAGTAGGGAATCTAGA
>Ga0181464_1000426_pt1 | contig 14857 bp, 10 predicted proteins | sample InSIn2gowninarea_FD_119074 | JGI IMG/M metagenome (GOLD analysis project Ga0181464, IMG submission 119074) | Clean room microbial communities from NASA Spacecraft Assembly Facility at Jet Propulsion Laboratory, Pasadena, California, USA -... ...
TTTACGGAGTGTAGCAGGTCATCCTTTGTGTCCGCATTCAAGTTCGAGCATTACCTGGATAGAGTGAACATGGACCATACATGCATCGTCACAACCCTCCCCACCCTCCTAACCACAATCATTCAATCCCACAACCTTCCCCCCAGTATCCTCTCCCTCACAAACACAACTCACACAACCCTCCTCCTCAACAACTCAATGCAATACTTCACCCCCTGTAACGAAATCTACGCTACACACCTCTGGCCACCAGGCCTCCCGCTCCCTCCTTCACGCGTCACGCTCGCTGCGATACTGCCGACAGGTATGGAAGTCAGTCTGTCTCTAACTATATTTTTTCCATCCAACACCTCTTCTGGTAATACAATGCGAAAAGGCCTACACGTCCAATCCCACAGCTCTTGGGCCCCAGCAAATATAGGTCCGTACTCCCAGGCTATTGACACACCCCTCTTCCCTCCTTCCCCTTCTACTGCCAATATCACGACAGACCAACAACAGCAAGATTCTCCAACGCATAAAATCGACATAATTCACTGCGCGGGACAAATCCCCCTGCAACCCTCTAGCATGACGCTCTCTACGGCCCCGTTTGCTGAGCAAGTGGTGCTGGCACTGCAGCATTTGTGGCGTGTTGGGCAGGAGAGGGGGGTGGATTGTTGGGGTGGGGCGGGGGTTGCGTACCTCGCTTCTACGACTGGTTCTGGTCCTGGACCGCGTTCTGCTGAGGATGACAACAAAAGCGAAAACGAGCACGGGAATGCGGATGGGTGTAGGAGTGTGGATAGGGAGCATGTCATGATAGCTGCGAGGGCGTGGCAGTTGGCACATGGTGTCGACGAACAGGGCCGACATCGGCATGATCAGCACGACGAGCACGATGAAGATAGGGACGAAGATGAGGACGAAGTCCTCGACGTCTGGGATTTACAACACAATCGGCACGGCATGGCTGCTCAAAAGACAACAGTAGGCCAGCACCTCCATATCCTACCGAACAATGCCGTACTCAGCACCTCGAGTCTACGCACCACGGCGAACAGTCACGTTGTCGCGCCGCCTCTTATAGCAGTGGAAGTATGCGCACTCCCACGAAACGCCGAGGTCGAGTGGTGGAGTACCGGGCTCGCGGGGTTGGTATCGGCTGTTAGATCGGGACAGTGCACGGTCACGAGGCGGAGGAAGAGGTTTGGGGAGTTGGGGGTTGCGGATGTGCTTAGTGTTGAGACGAGCATGGCTGGAAACGGGGACGGGGATGAGGATAGAGACGCAGCGATGGGGATGGACAGCACTGTGAAGGGCACGAGGGAGTATGCTTGTTTCGTAACTTTGGCTATACAAGTACAAGAACAAGATGATAGGATGGTGAGCGATGATGCTAGGTATCCTAGGAGCGTTGAGGATGTCAAGGCTTTGATCTTCGATGGCATGGATGAGCGTGCAGAAGAATTCACAGGTGTTGAGATTGTTACGGCGCAGAGTTTTGTTAATGTTAGTTCTGCGCGGGCGGGGAGGTTAAGTCAGGATGGGCTGGTCGGGAGTTCAACTGTGGTTCCTTGTCAGCATGTTTGGACAAGCTTGCTTGGTGAAGGAGAACAAGTGTGCATGTCGGAAGTGACAGCCGCGGTCTTGCTGCGGGTCAACGCGAGGAGCATATGATAAGGATTATGCACTGGAGGGTTTGGGTGAACGTTCACGTTGACTGCAACGTTGAGTGTAGAAGTTGTTCTTGCATCTAGGGCACGCCTGGTAAAGCTGTAACGACACCGAGACAGCATTTGTAACGATCGAGCTTTCCAGTAAGCTTGGTCAGCAGACGGAACTGAGGATGAGAGGATTTCTTGCATGTAACAAGCAGCAGGAAGCTCCCGATGACATATTGGCTGAACATGAGTTCGTGGACAAGTCTTTCTTTCGGCTCTGACGGTCTAACAGCTCTCCATAACCTACACAGACAATGTTCGTTGACTTTCCGGCAGCACTGACCACATTGTCATTGAACAATGAGATGGCAATACCGTAAATGCCGAGAGTCCTGTAAATAGACAGCCACCTGGCGTTCTCATCACACTGTGGCTTACCTCGACGTGTCTGACCTCACTTACCAACGAAACGTCGAACGGCAAGAAGCCACCATTCGGAGAATTGATAGCGCGTCCTGTCCTTCTGTGATAAGCCTTGTGAATGAGACAACCTCATGCAGAGGAGATTGCATTCTGCACGTTCCTCTGAAGTTTCTCACCGGAACGCTTGATCCAGGCTCAAGATTTTTCCTCGTATAGTGGATCTTTGGTGGAAGGAAGGAAGCTTAGTATACTTTAGTAAAAAGATGCACGAGACAGGGGGAAAGGCGTTTGGCTTCTGTGTTAGCGAGTGGTGTAGCGTGAAGCTGACTACAGTACATTTTTCGACAGTCGGCACCACGGCATGTGTATGCCAAGATAGGATTAGCTCAAAACCAGGAAGAAATGTGGATCGGTGAAGAAACATGGCAAGAGTGATAGCATTGTCCACACTTGTGCTGGTATGAACTGTGGTTCGGTGCTGGATTACTTTCAGCGGTGACCTCACCGACAGCATGCATGCATGCATGCAGCACAACACTCGACGCCGGGTGGCATGAGAGATTACTCAAGTTGACTGCTTTTGCCGTTGGATCAAAACGTCGCCTGTGTGGTGTCATTGACACATGACTGGGCATGTTCCCTGCGAAGTCTTGCAGACACAGATGAAGGTTTGTCAGGTCAGACGGCTGGTCTGCAACGTACGTTTTGGCTTGGGATATGTAGTATGCGCAGGTGTCGCTCCAGAATTCGCAGCGATGAAGCAGAAGTATGAAGTGAACCCAAGCACTTTCCTTATATATTCAATCGGTGGTTGGTATAGCGAGAACAGAGCCTGATCATCTGATAGGCAGAGAGATGGCCGGCCTGTGACCGGTGCTTCAAGTCATCGGTGACAGCTGCAAGCTGCACCCATCGTGAAATGATATCGCCATCCTGGTCATAGGGATCGATGGTCAGGCATGGAGGGGCTTTCGGAACACTCGAAAAGCATGCATCGATGCATGGTTGACTGGTGTTCTCGTCTATCCAGCCACCGTACTATGCACACTTGTCTGGTACGTCTGCAGTAATGCTTGTCTTTCCTTTTTTGTTGCCCGTGCTGTGTGACGTCCGAATCCAGCCTCTTGTGCCCGAGGCTAACCTGCCACGAGAAAGAAAAAACATTACTGCGCAGTCCTCTGAAGACCCAATCTGGCATTGATCGAATATCCAATCGGTACTCATGGCGAAATCGACTTACTTTGGGCTTCGTACCTGCATTAGAGTGTCGCAGCACGACCTGGCCTGCATGTCAGAGTGGGCTGAACATCAACGGCCAAGACCGACCTTAGCTCAGCTCCTCGGAGTTCACCATATGTACCGTACCACAAGGATCGTAATATGCACAGGAGTAATCTAATATGTGGAGTGATTTTGGCATAGCCTTTTCTTTTGTACCACCATACCGTACGTATGGTCGACTACTATGATGATCCACGAGCCTGTGATCATGGCCTTTACATTTGACAAAATCTGTACGAACTATTATAGAAGAACTGGTTGGTGCTGGCCATGGGGGCGGTACCCTCAAAGGTAGTGCCGATTTCTGTATGAAGAGCTGCCTGAAAAATATAAAAATGGAAGGCACATGCATCTGAGGTGGCACACAGCCCAGCTGGGATGTAAGCACGTCAATCGTGACTTGAGCTGACAGTGCACAAGTATGCAAAGCGAGGTAAAACTCGAGACATGGGGAGTATCTGAAATGCTTGTCGAAGCCACCATACCCCTGAGCATGTCATCGAAAACCTACAGTAAGTGTACGCCAAGGCAAGGCATAGCAGTTCTTTGTCGATGACATGTACCTGAATATGAGTTGGGCGTAGTAGGAAGATGCAGTGTCAAATGTTTTGTAATGAATTTGAAGCACTAGGAAGTATCTAATACACAGTTCGCTGTAAAGTTCTAATGTTACACTATTGGTTGATACACATCTCCATCCCACTTTTTAGTTGATGGTAGCAATGAAGCTTCATGATTGTCCTCCGAGATTGCTCAATTGTCTTGTCTGTTGCAAGCATGATAGTCTTGATCTATTCAGTCGTCCAGCCATTTCCATCCATCTCAAGTCGATGGCCAATCTGGACCTGAGTTTCTCATGCATCAAATTGAACGTTGTGAATAAAATGAAAGGTTTTTGCATGTCCAGCCACTGCTCGTATCCCAATCAAGGGCACAATACGGTGAGCCAAGCACACATAATGAATGTTCGAGGTTTAATATACATAGTAGGTGTATTCACAACTTGACGTTTATTCCGATGGCCATTTCTTTCTCCTGGTGGTGTAGCTTTTTGGTCCCCCTCTTCTAGGAAGATTCTTGTTTCACATGTAATTCGTGTCGTCGTGGTTGCGTAGGTCGTGAGGTCTGTAGGTAGAAGGGTAGGAAGGGGATTTACACAGACTCGTCTCGCTTGCGCTTCTTCATTCCTCGCTTGCTTTCTGATGAAGAGTCAGAAGAGTTACCACTGCTGGAAGATGCATCGGCAGCTCGTTGGGCAGCGTTGAACAAGATATGACCCATTTCTTCATCATATGGCATGCTAGGTCGAAGTTCACCATTCTCAAGAACACCCATAACAATAGCTCCCATGCCATGTGTACGGGCGTGTTGTGCGAGGTTGTCACTTCGAGAAAACTTCTTTCCACATTCATTGCACTCAAATGGTTTGTCTTGGGTGTGGAGTGATCGGTAATGACGTTTCAGGTGTTCTTGTCGTCGGAAGCGACGAGAGCAGAGGGTGCAGACGAATGTCTTGGATGGGTCTTCTGTCAAGGATTGTTTGCGGCCACGTCGGTTGGTAGGACCAGAAGACGAGTTAGAGCCTTCCTGGGCGGGAGATGCCTCATTGGCGTTTGCGTTGGTCTGGCTGCTCTGAGTGGTAACGTCACCTGAAGCTTGTTGACCTTCGCTGTGACTTGTGACATGTGCATCATGGTGAGAAGTGAAGTCGAGGCTATCTTGAGACATGGTCTTGGTGTGAGACTTGTGGCAGCACGCGTCATCGAAGAGAGATGAAGGTGGTGAAGGAAGGCCAACGTGGGCACAATCGTCCTCGTCGAAGCTGCCAAAGCTATCGAGATCAAACTCTTCCTCTTGAACCGAGAGCTTGATTCTTTTACCGCCAGTGTATTCTGCTTCGCCTTCACCAAAGTTCACAAAGCCAAATTCGTCCTCGGAGTCGAATTCTGAGCAGAAGGAGGACTCGAAGGATGGGTTCTCAACAGTGAATGAAGATGCGATTTCAATCTCAGCTGCAGGAGTAGTGACACCACCAAAAGCGAGTTTGTGCTCTTCGTCTTCGGTAGAAAGAGTTGGTAGAGGTGGGCAGATTGTGGTGCTTGCAACGACTGCAGCAGGAGAAAACGAACCAGAAGTCAGATCTCGAAGGTTAACGAACTCTGCAACCGGTGCAGACGAAACTTGAGAATCTGGGGATGCAGGAGAAAGCGCAGGAGAAGTGCAGCTGGACAAAAGCTTGGCATCGGCTGGGCTGGGGAAGATGTGCACTTCTGCAAACAGTGTCAGTCATGTCTGTCCCACCACATAATCCACTGGATTTAACTATTACTTACGCGTTGGCTCCTCCCAAGTATCTTGCAAGGCGAAGCTCTGAACCTGCAGGTCTTCCTTGAAATGTTCGGTGGGGATGTTGAAGTAACCGTAGTGACCGTGAGTTGGTGTTGACTGAACACTTGCAGGCGGGCTGCTGGCAGTGCTAGGGCAAACAGAAAGGCATGGAGTAGGTGGAGAAGGAGAATTGAAGTATCGAATTTGGTCCATGTGCCCCGGGTAATCCAACATCAACTTGTGTGCTGGCACTGAGAGGGTCAATGGTGGAGAACCATTTGGTGTCAATACCCTCTGTGGTGTGAAGTGACCTCGGTGCATCTGCGGTGGCTGCCAGTATTGCGGTGCTGTGTAGTGTGCTGGTGGGTAAGCCATCATTTGTTGGTGGTACACTGGTTGCTCTGCTGGCAGAGGTGTGAACACTGCGTTGTGTCGATTGTCAGACTCGGGTCTGTACTGGTAGAACTGCATTGGCGAATGAGCCATCTGGGTCTGATACTGGTATTCCATTGTGCTTCGAACTTCGGCCTCAATATACTCTTGATATCGTTGCTTTTGCTCTGGTAGAGATAGCGTAATTCAGGTACAATATAGAACAAAGAAAACTGTTTGATTTCGAGATCTCTGGGAGTTGACTCTGTGATGGTTTGGGTGGTGGTATACAAGTATCTGATGATACTAAAGTAGATGCTGTTGCTTCAAGGAAAGTTTCTGTCGATACTGATGTGGGAGGTTGGTATTGGTACAATTGAATCAAAAGGCAAAAAGAAAGACTGGAGTTGTTCAAGCTGGTAGTGATACACAGATGAACAATATCCGGGAAGGCCTTGTGAAATAAGATGTAGAAACCAAAAATGAAAGACTGACGATCGCGGGGAGAGAGTGAATATCTTGATATGAAAGACAAGGGAAGGATAAGTTGAGGTGGAGGAGCAGGATAAGAACTGATCGATTTGATGCTCACAGACGGTCCCAGCCCATCGATGCCGAAAGTCCACCGTCACGAAAAGAGTAAAGCCAGCTGGGCGCAGAGGCGGATGGACCGAGAGCGTCGCGGCGTGGAGTCGACTTTCAGGTCCCATCGTCGGACCCATGCAGCTTTTAGTCCCAGTGGAACCGCCAGTCTCACCACCACCTGCAGCCGCTTCCTCCACTGCAGATGCTATCACACGCTAGGATTTGGCTCCTCATGCTGCAGGACACTGTTGGGGTGTTGGACGTGGTAACCCTTCAAATACGATTGAACCTATCCTGTTCCTGCATTCAGTGTTGGTGTGATGTGTAAAAGCCGGCTATCCTAGTCATCCTCATGTCATCCTGCCCTTCGAGGAACAGGAAAATGGTAGACACACGTTTTCAGAGTTTTCATCATCGCTGTCGATCTTGTCGTTGCTCTCCATATCTCAGACTGAAACGAATGTTGCGATCATCGCCGCCATGATGGCATATCTTGAGGGTCAAATTTCTTTGCACACCCTCACGAGAACGGCAATCGTGCTTGGCGAGACTTTGCTCATGGTTGGCGCCGATGGCTAGGACATAGCATTCATCTCGAGTCGCTTACAGAATCGACTATTGGATTCGAGCGGTAAGCAATAAGAGGTTGCGTTGATACCCTCGAACACTCGTTGGTGATCTAGTCATGTAGCACACACCAGATACCTGACCAAAGAAGTCGCGTCTACGGATGCTCAAATAAGGTGGTTAGTTGGATTGGTGGGTAGACATGTCACCTGTGTCCTGGTCAAGTGCACGAATGATAGCATTGATTCCTTCGCCATCTGAGTATATCTGACAGGATCAAGACCTGTTTGATGCAATATACTCGAATCAGCTGTACAGCTGACATTAAAGTTGTCAGCCATTGCTGATGCCGCCCATGAGCAGCGATTCGCTATCCAAAGTTACTGGTATGGTCCAATCACATTACCCGCATGCAAAGCGCCCAGGTGTATTGCTTGTGATCAGTTGTACGAGTGGTGATAATCATATGAAGAACGTTCTCTCACTCGTGCGTTGTAACAATTATTTTGAATTCACAGGATTTGTACTCAGCGCTTTCTAATATGAGTGGTTGATGTCCTCACGAATAGCTCGTTCGAAGCATCAATATTCAGATTTCATATGCACAAGGTATACTTCATCCACCAAGACCTTAGCGATTAACGAGTCAACTTTTCCTGGTATTTTCCTGGTTGATGCAAGCATTCCAGGGCTTCAAGCAACTTCCTAGTCTCATGAGCAGGCGGAATAACCACGTTGTGCTTGTTTCGCTTGTCTCACGAGTTATGCACGTTCGGCAGAATAAAAATGGGTGAGAAAGTTGGTAGCCAACCAGGACCCGGATCCTGGGAGCATGCACATCAGTGGCATCATCCTTCCACGTCAGGCATGGGCCTGCTTCGCCTACGCACTCTACCTGTACCGTAATAGGGTACTCTACACGAATTCGTCGACCTTCACATTCACATTCCCAAACCGTCAAAGCACATGCTTCCCCGCCTACAGTATCTTACTTGTCACGGTTTGTTTCAAAACTATTCCACGTTCGTGTCAGCCAACTTGTCGTCCCTGAGAAGTTTTTCAACGCCAGCTATTCAGTATTCGTGTTCCCTCAAGCCGTCCTTCACGAGCTAGTCCAGTGGATGTCAGCATTATCGATAAAAAAGAAAAGCTGCTATCGACGATAAGATCTCGCTCCGAATGTTACGCCACCATCTTGGACTTTGGGATTGACACTTTACTCATTTGTGTCAATGACCTCAGTGTGCAGATGTACACGTTTTGTGACGGCACTGCCATGCAGAATAACGAAATAAGACAAAGAAAAGAAACCAATAACGAAGTGTTGGCAAATTGCTTCTGAACGACTTTAGCAGGTGTACATAATCGTGGAATCTTGCTTGGAAGGGCTAACTTTAGTCACGGCGTCCAGGGTACATATGGAGACGTCGGTCAATCACTGGAACGAAGCGGCGCCATCGGCTGGTGGATATCTCACATCCCGCCCATTAGCTGCGACGCCGTGCTGGGCCGGTCTCAAGACAAACCGTTAACTCTCATTAGATCAGTGCTATGGCCTCTTCGAGAAACTGATAACGACACGAGTGCAGGGCCAAATTCCTCCGGAACTCCAAGCCCTGTGCCTGCAGTAAAGCACGAAGCGGCGTCCATAAAAGCCCTAGTGCTTGACTCAAGAGGCCGCGGATCTTCAGCTTGCAGCAGCTCAACACTGGAAATGCAGGTACAAAATTTTGCCACTACCCACCCCAACGCGTGTGAGGCACACCAATGCAGCTTGTGTTTCACAATTTTTGCTGACGTGCCCAAATTCGAGACTTACAGTCCATCTACCGAGCTCGAAACTGTTCTCGATTCCATTTTAACCCGATGTTGTTATTGACATACATAAAATGTTTATCCTCGTCGCGTCGTGTAGTTCAGATCCATCCTTTGACAGAACCTTCCTCGCCGCCGAGAATGGCTCGCTCCTCAGCTCGGTACACAAAATAGCTGATGGCGGTGCTGGTAACGAAATTGCTTCTCCACTTGGTCATCCTCTCCGTCGCAGCTAGTGTCCGGGGAATAGCTGACAAGTGCATGGCTGTGATGTTCCGACTTTTGCTGGGTCGTCGTTGCACTACCAGTCTGTCTCGATCCTCAGCACATGTTGGTGGCTGTTCTTCCCACCAAAGGTTCTCGGTGGTGGACGTGTCGTCAGCAGCGAATTGCACCGCGGAAACACATCTCATGTCAAAAACTTCCTCGCACGGTTAGATCGGAATTCCTTCATGCTTTGAATCATCCCATACGAGTATGGTCTAGACTGCTTTGTTCAACTATTGGACTTCACGTTTTCTTAGAGCTCGAGCATTGAGCCGAATATGAGGGGAATATCCACACCAATGCCCAACTATATCGTCGGCAAGACACTTCTTGTCATTTTGCAAGGTGAATCTACCGTAGCACTGCAGATCTGATACAACCCGCTTCGACTACGATTTGGCGTAGCTGCTGCTGGAATAGCTGGGCTTCCTCATTCGGCAGAAAGATTGTAACACAGGTTGAAGAAACATATCGTCCGTGGTGTAGTACGATGTGCTCGAGGGTCTAGAGGTAGTCTACGGTTCTCAAATGAAGTTAGCCCCCCGAATGGTACTCTGTGGCGTACCGATATCAACGCCAATCTGACGGATGAGGGTCCTTGCATGATCGCTAAGAAGCCCATCGTGTTAGGTCGGGACTGTGCCGTCTAGTCTTTGCGTTGAGTACGAGCACCGTTGAGATGGCCAGATATCGAAGCTCGGTTTGTCGGCAGACTATTCAGCTTGAGTCAAATGGTCAGCACTGGCGTCGATATCCTTGCCAAAGCATTTGGAATAAAAACGACTCTCATTCCATCGAGACCTTCCCACCGGGTCTGTGGGAGATATCGCGTAAACATTTTTCGCTTCGGAGCGGTAGTTGACTATCTTACCATGCCAAGGACTCAAAGTGATGCGAGAGCATCTCACGTCTAGTTTGTAGAACAGGCGTAGATCGTGGTGGCAACTAGAAAGCATTCCAATAAGTTAGATGTTAGCTAGTTATGATGAGATTTCAGATTACTTTGGACTTCGTTAACGAGCAGACGCAGCCTCAATGACGATAGCTCAAGCACACGAAGACTGCAACCTGTCATAATCACGATATAAAATTCTTATCTGTACAGCAATCAGTCCATCCAGGATCCCTTCTGGATTGCTCCATTTACTTCTCAACTCGATCATGATAGTTGACGTACTGTATCGAAAGCGAAGCCTCAGTGGTTCACCCGATGTACAGAGGTCTCGCAAGGCTGTTTGGAAACGCCATGGCATTCTCATGATATGATGTAGATCCTTTCCAAACGTCTCGCACCTAGAACAACTTCTCCTAACCTCAGAGGCTGTATCTCAACAAGATCTTCAGACGTCGAGTTTATGTGAAAATGACACTGCTGCCTACTGCAATATCGCCCGCTCCGACCAACCATTTCTACTCAGAACCCGAGATAAATAGTAGCTCTTGGTGTGCCGTGGAAAAGTCAGCTGTGTGTCAGAGCAACAGCTTATCCGCAGTTAAGGAATTTTATAGCTTTCGAAATTCACAGTCTCAGGCAGCTATCTGCGGTGTTCGGTCATCGTTCAGAAGTTAGCAAGCCACAGGCAAGATTGTCGTGGTTCGCGAAGTCAGTGGTAGGTAGTCTTAGACACGGTCATCGTACTCGTTTCGAGACCAGGGGAAATCAGCATCGAACATAATCTGTCAGGCCGTCAAATTCAAAACTGCAGTATGATATCCAAACGACGTCCGACCCATCTCAAGTACATCTTGATCGACTAGTCGTATTCCTGCCTTCCACCATCTACTTGCATTCACTGTATGCACCTATTCCAAGCCCTCAGATAGCCTCGCTGACCTGACCGGCACCATTCATCTTGACCACATATTATCACCCCAAAAAAAAACCTTTAAAAAGAACAAATAATCAAGTTTATCGATTTCACATGGCCTCAGAATCAAGTCAATATCAGATCAAGTCTCCAAACAATAGTTCAGAGATCATTCTCTTCCTATCTTTTAAAATACAATGCATAAACGCATCGTTCATCACCGGCCATAACATAAAAGCAACAAAAGAAGCATTCAAAGTCGTCGCTCAAGCACCAGTAGAAATTCCTCGTGCCGGCAGCGCACAGCAGTAAACGAAATTTCTCCTCTCCACGTGACGCGCAGTCTTGGCAACGCAAATCATACTATTTCTTCAACTCACCCCATCACCACGCGATGTTTTTTCCTTTCTTTTCGTGCGGCGCTACTATTTTTATTACCCCTGTGTTGCTTGACCGATCAATATTTCAATGACGAGAATCAAGTGTCAATGGTAGCACAGATTGAGATTTCAATTGCAATCGAATCTCCTTGGTGTGTTTTGGTAGCGGAGAAATCTTACAAGGGTTTTTTGACTTCGTGGCTACACCAAGTGTTTTTCTGAGCCTGTTTGTGCTTGGGGTCGGACATATTTTTGTTTAGGTATGGATGGGATTTGTTTCTTGTTTTGCGGGTGTTTTTTCTGAGGGTGCTGGGGGTTTTTTGAGGGCTGGAGAAGGTGTATGAGAGCGAGATCGAGCGATGGGTTCTTTGATTTCTGTGAGAGTATGGGTGTAGGTACTCGATGGGGTGAAGGTGAGCTGGATACTGCATGTGTGGTCGCTCCATGTTCTTGTGGTACACGCTTTATGTGCTTGTCTGCGGACTGCTACAGTTCGTGGAATGAGTGAAGTATCAACTTGTCAACGGCATATCACTCATCAGCACGTCTACAACTTTCATTGATGCATTAGCCTCATCTGCTTCTCTACACCTCTGAATCTGATGTTCAATTTGAATCTAGCATGTTCCTTAATCGTCTTGTGCAATCTTCTCGATCTTGCCATCCCTCTTCTCACCTGATTCGCCAATTATTCTGATTCGATCAATTCTAACCTTCTCGTTGTCACCCTCACTTTCCACCACAAATACTACCAGACTTGTCACGTTCTGAAACTTGACAAAGCGAAGCTCAACCTTAGCAGTATTGGTCTTGGGATCCCAGTCCTTCTCTTCCAGTGTCACATCTTGTGTTGCTTGCATGCTATCTGCATCGTCGAAGCTGAGTGTTTGTGGGCGGTTCGTGAAGATCTTGAGGACTTTCGGTCGAGAGGGATTCTCATCGTCATCCGTATCCTTCGGCTGCGAAGTGATGTGCAGAGTATGAACTTTGAGAGTGCTTTGGAAGGGAATGTATAGCATCAGCTGTTCGTCTGTGTCGCTTTCTACATAGTCCTTCTCGTTGTCTTCTATGGTTTTGTCAGCGTTCGTTGTGCCACACTGGAGCGTACCGGCCTACCTTTTGGCTTACTCGTGGCGAAAAGTGTCCTTACACCACCTTTTGAAGATTCCCAGTTCAACATATCTAGTCCTAACATATCCACCTGACTTGTCACGTCCTCATAACCTCGGGGCGGAGAGGCGCCCAACCAATGGGTTCCCGACGAAGATGCAGCATCGTCCGCACCCGAATCAATCTTGTTTGCTTCTTCCGCCACTTTCTTGATAGCTGCGCTCAGCCTCCGGGCATCAGCACCTTGAATGTTCTCAATCTTGCGCGCGTTCTTAAATATCATGAATGTCGGCATCGCCGTTACCCCGTACGACTGCGAGAGTTCTTGCTGCTGATCTGTGTTGATCTTGGTAAATGTGATCTTGTTGGGTCGGGACAGTTGCTCGGAGAGCTGTTCATAAATAGGTGCTATTTGTCGACATGGCCCACACCAGTCTGCATAGAAGTCTGCGACGACAATAGCACTCGATGAGAGGAGACTCGAGAATTGTGCCGTCGACTGGATTTGGACAGTCTTGGACGACATTGTTCCTCGTGGCAACCCCAGCGGTGGCAGTAGGGATACGTTGAACGGCTGTGAGCAGAGGGCAGTCCGTGTAGATTAGCAATATTTAGACAAGAATGAACACTCTGTAGCAGGTTTGAATGAAAGTACTTGAGTGCACTGTATCTAGACGTATTAACCTGGTTGAACACAATTGCAGCATCTATGTTGTAGTGGGGTACTTGGGGAACACATGTGAAATAAAAAGAAATTTATTCCGCCGTGAGTTAAACGAACAGGCAAGATGCGCATCGATATATTTATGCGACTTATACCAAATCAATATCTAGTTTTCCGATGATTTGACTTGCTGGATGAAGCATCTTATTCATCTAGTATACCAAAGGCTACTTTAATATATAAACTGCACCCATTACAGCCAACAATTACCTCTCCATCAGAACCAGCGCCCTCTAACTGATTTTCTTTGACCTGATATGTACCACCACACCTGCAAGGTTTCGCCCACGCATGCAAAGAATCATGATATTCCAACTCTTCAAGATCGAAAGTGTCCAAACCTGGATTGACCTTCGTACGGTCCGTATTGTCCAGTACATTCGCGTGCTTCCTTTCGAGCAGGGTCTCGTGGTATTCCTTTCTTGAGATCGGGTTCGCCAGTGTTTCATATGCTTTGGCTATCTGGTCGACAGTAGGGCGACCATTGCTATACGTAACACGGGCATTGTCAGTGGCTATATGTTGTCGGGGAACCTTGTCTGGATGGTTTGACAACAATGCACGACGGTAGGCTGCCTTCAAGGCCTCATTTGTATAGGAACTGTCATCGAGTCGACGAGGTGGTTGTAAACCGAGGATGGTATAGTAGTCAACTTGTTCTTGAGATGTCATAGACTGTTTGGACATGAGAGTCCGTTTATTTTCAACTCCCCTGCCAGTGTGCAGAGGCGACTGGGAACAGGTTTATGCAAGATGAGGAAGCGATGAGCTTAAAACTGCGGAATTGACGTGAGCAATCCCACTAAACACGATCGGTGAACCAATCGTGGTGGGGCACTTCTCCCAGCTTGTCGTCCTTGCTCATTTCTGCAATACTGTGACGTCTGCGCCACGAGTACAGGTGCCACTCCGACTTCATGTACGGGTAAAAGTTGCTTCGGCTCCAACAATAATGCTGAACAAAGCAGGTAAGTTTCCTGTTAGTCCGGTAGTGCATGGAGTATGTTGGAGGTCGCAGGTCCTTTCGTTAACGGTTGAGGCTTCTGCCCTTCCCGTTTCTGTTGTATGTCAAACTAGAATGTAGTGATCTCGAACTGAGGCTCCAATCATGTCAGAGCACGGAATCGAGGAGGAGAGCACAAGGCGACACTACGCCCATGGATATGGAGGAAAGCACCCCATTCCCACGATACAAGGTTACCGACAGCATCGCAAAGAGCTCGATGAGAGATATGGAGATCCAGAGGATGCTCAAGCCGAAGAAGACGCGTCGAAACCCAGACGAGCATATGATACCGCGAAAACTATCTTGAAAGGCGAGGATCAAGATAATCATGCCGAACCCTACCCCGTATCCAACCACAACGATCAGCAGCGACTTGTGCGGAACGACGTTGAAGATGAGAGCACGTCGAGGAGTACCGAAGATGGCGGGCAAAACCATGGCTTTGGGGGAGGTCATGCAGGCAACAAAGACTCGAAGAAGCAGGAGAAAAGTCCAACCGAGCAAGCTGCTAGTGCTATCAACCCTAAAGCAAAGCGGAAGGCCATGAA
>Ga0181464_1000549_pt2 | contig 14814 bp, 17 predicted proteins | sample InSIn2gowninarea_FD_119074 | JGI IMG/M metagenome (GOLD analysis project Ga0181464, IMG submission 119074) | Clean room microbial communities from NASA Spacecraft Assembly Facility at Jet Propulsion Laboratory, Pasadena, California, USA -... ...
TGTATTGGGTGGTATTGCGCATCAGGTATAGATGGATGCATTTTATTGTATATACTGGGTGTAGGTGTATGTGTTGCATGTCAGGTGTAGATGCATGTATTGCATGGTATGGTATGCCATCTGGTTGTATGTGTGTGTTGCACACTATGTGTCTATGCACATGGTTGAGGAGAAGGCATTGGGTGTTTGTCGGGTGTAGGAACTGAGCCAAAGTGTGTATGGAATGAAGACAAAGGTAGAAGCTAATGATTGATGAAAGGATGACTCCGCAAACAAAGTGGTATGGCCATACACTAGACACAAAGAAAGACACAAATCTAGCTCAACAATTCATAAAAGACCAAAAGCACAAGACTAAAAACAAACACCATGACTCAATCCCCATGGTTCCTAGGGAAAGCTCAACCCAAGCCTTCTTCAAGATTTCATGGCAACCTCTCTTGCCATGCAACTCCCTGGATCATGCTCACACATGTCAACCACATGTTCCAAATATCAAGACAATCATATATATCAATTTGAAACCAACCTTTACCAAGACTAACCATCATGTCATAGTCCATAGTCACCTCAAGGTCATTAGGCATAATACTAAAACTATCACCTACTACACTCAAGTACCTATCAACTCTCTTAACACATATGTATTAGTACCATCATCTTAAAACAGGATCATTGGATCACATACTCATATTATGCAATTCATCAAACATTCAATCAACTCGCAAACATACCATGTTAAATAAATCAATTGGATGACATAATAGGCACCGAACACTCAAATACCAAATAGACTACATAATCAACTATGAAACACCAAGTATAATACATAAGCAAACTCATACCTTAGTGTACCTTAGGTGATCCAAAATGGATCTAGAATAGACTTCTAAATCTAAAGTGTTTCTCACAAAGGAAAATTAAAGTCAAGGGCTGCTCCTAGAAATAGTCCCATTGCGTAAAACTTTTCATTCTAAATCTATTGCAATTTGAATGGGCTAAAATGGACTTCGGATGAAGAAGTTATCGTAAAAAGAAGTTTGTCTTTGTCCTTTGAAAAGGGGGAAAAATATTATGAAAATGGGCTGAAGGCCTTATATGCAAAAATCACATGTGAAAGGTTTAAAGGGTGGACTTCAAACATTACATTCTACAGCCTAAACCCTTATCAGATCCATGAGATGTATCAGATCAGAGCGATGATGGTGGGAGGACAAGGCGCCATGTGATTAGTGATTACGATATCGACGATTGGAGGAGCAGGGACATAGATCCCCGCTGATGCGATACGTGAGGTGTGATATCAGCGATGTACGGATCGATTGATCAGCGGTCAGCATGGTCAAAGGGACGACCCCTGGGGCCATTGCTATTGCAATGTGCGATATAGTGACGGGGCCGATAGCGATGCACCGATATTAGCGGTCAGTGATTGGTGATCGGTGATCCCCGATATAAAGGGCCATTGGCATTGCGACATGCGATAAGCGATAAGGGCCGGACCCGATGGTTTTATAGACCCGATTTCATAACATTTGAAATCCAGTTTATTCGGATTTTCTTTGTATTTCCCATGTATTTGTGTTTTGGCCAATACGCCATGTGATTGTGATTTGCGATGCGATGGTGGACCCGATAGGATTTTAAGCGCGATCCTACAATATTTGAAGTCTGGGAAAATGCTCAATCATGTGTTTTCAACAGTTTTCCTGTGCATTGCATTATTTGGCTATTCTTGCAGGAGGAAGGCCAAATAAAAGGGTTTCCCGTGCCCGTCGATTCCTTTGTAACAGTCCCTATTCTAAAATCATTGTGCCACACTGCAAGCAATGATGCATGGTAGTAGGAATGTGTTATATGCATAGAGCCAAAGAGCCAGATGGCCAGACGCAGAGCCACAGAGCCAGAGCGCAAGAGGGCTAGATGCAGAGCCACAGAGCCGGTGAGCCAGAGGGCAAATTAGAGAGCTAAAGAGCCACAAGGGGATGATTCCTCATGATGAGAGATAGAGGAATGGCTGGGGGATCTGTAGAATCAGAGGATTCCACAAAAACACCAAGAGCACGATTGACAAGGGAGGGCGCAGGGCTGAGAGAGTGCAGAGAGTTTTGGAGTCACTTGAGAGGTTGAGTGAACCAGAGAGCTCAATTGACAGTAGCGAAAAGTTTCCAAGGCCACTGGAAGGTTGCTGAGAGTCGCTTGGAGGTCAAGCAAAATATAGAGGCACACAGAGGTCGAGAGAAGCTCAAAGAGCTCAAGATTTGAAGAGCCAGAGCCAGAGCCAAGAACAGCAAAGAGATCACATGATCCAACTATTGCTAGTGTCCAATGAATGCTGAAGACATAAGAAGGCATTCCAGAGATAGTGAAAGAATTCTGAGGGAGTTGGTGCAAGCTAGAGCAAGATTGCTCAGAGCGCTGATTGAAGGAATCTAGTCTAGAGAAGCCTAGATATATCTACAGAAATATGGATAGCTAGTGGGATAAGATGGTATTCTAAGGCCATTGTTTTTTTTGTAAACCAATGGAGTTGAGTGTGGAGCTTGTAAAAGAATTTATACCATAAACCCAGAGAGCCTAGCTGAGTTAACTAGAGCTCAAGGAGACATAGCCCAAGAGGTTTGGGTGAACTCCATTTTATATTGTTGTTATGTGTGCTTGTTTATTTTCTACTTTATTTACTGTCACATGTCTTTAAATATTAGTGTAAGAAACAAAACTTAAAGCACATAAACAGTTTAAAACAAACACAAGCATACACCTATTTTCAAGAACATTTTAATTCCGCAATTGTTTAATCATAAGGTCTTGGAAATATTTAAGCTTTGGAAGTGGGAGAGGTTCTTGTAAGCTTAACAAGAAGCCTTTAGTGCCCCATTTTCAGATCAGGTAGTATCGGATCTTAAGATTGATTAACCCCACCTTCAAACAAGGTTATATCAGAGTTACTTGATTGAGAGAGCAAAAGATTGCTTGTTTGAAAGGTGTTTGGGTAGTCAAGGATTGATTATCTGATTGAATGTATGCTTGTTTGTAGACTGACTATTGTTTGAGTTTGCAGAGGTGAAGGGAAGGCTACTGATAGCTTAGTCCAGGAGAGGAAAAAAAGGAAGAAGGGTAGAAGGAATTCTTCTTATCCCAAAGGACCTCTAGGCAATCCTTGAAGCATAAGAGGTTTGTTGCAAAAGGTTGCTTGAATAAAGCTCTTTGTTAATCTTGTTTGAAGTTCTTATGTTCATTTTGATAATGACAACTTCTACAAGTGAGTCCTCAAAGTCCTCCTTCATCACAAGATTCTCTGATGGAGACATGAAGCAAGACTTGTTCATCCTGATGGACAAGGTGAGAGAAATATATGAGGATGGAAGGAAGAGTAACATACTTAGATAATAGTTGAATTCCATGGAGGAAGAGAAGCAGTTTCTTTCTGACAAATTGCAGGAAATGGAGAGACAACTTCATATTGCAAATATGAACCTAAAAAGGATGCATGAGTTGGAGACACAGCTCTCTGTTTCTGAAGAAGCCTTAGTTAAGTATCAGCTTGAAGAAGAGGTAAACAATTCCTGTTTGTCTTCAAATTCTTCAAAGAATGCTTATATTGGTTCTTTTGAAAAACATACCAGAGGCATAGGTTCCAAGTTAATGTCCAAGATGGGTTATGAAGGAAAAGGATTGGGTAAACATGCATAGGGTATTGTTGAGCCAATAATGGTTGAGGAAAGGCCTAAGTATTTGGGTCTTGGCTATGGACGGTCTTATGGAGAAAGTTACAAAGCTGCCATTAAGACCATTGAAATAGTTCCAAGAAGGAGTTTCATTGCAGGTCTTCTACCTCAATATTGTGAAGATTATATTCTTGGGGAATGTAATAGTTTGAAGCATACTTTGCAGAAAGAAGGTGTATATGAGCATACACTTGAACCAGAGAGTTGTGGAAACTCTGACAACTTGGAAGATATTGATGGTGTTCCAAAGGGAGATGCTTCTTCATTCAATTCACCTCCTCATGAAGGCAATAAAGGTGAAAAAGAGAGGTATAAATCTGGTTCTAATCATATTCCTTTTGATTATTTTTCAACATGGTAAATTCCCATATAAGCATTGGAAAATAATTGCTTGGTCCTTTTGTGGTTTGGATAACCATAATGTTTCTAGATGTTGGAAGAGAATGGCCATATACAAGAAAATTTTGAAGGAAAGGAAGAAAGAAGCCAAAGGTCCATTCGACAAGGAAAATCATGCTGTCAAGAGGATGCAAATGTGTTGCACTTACTACCATAAGCAAGGACATGTTGCTGCAAAATGTTGGACTCTAAATCCAACAATGCTTCCACAAAAGTTGAAGAAGGTGGAAAGACAAAATGGCAAGAATGGAAAGGAAGTTTCCATGAATGATGTGTTTCAAGATTATTCACATGTTGATGCTCATGTGTAGACAAATGTAGCACCTTTGAAATGGATTGGTGAGAAATGGTTAGGGTTCTTATCCAATTAAAGATTGCATGTCTTTTTATTTGATGCATCTGTTTACATTTCTTTGTTAATGGAATGCAAGTTGCAGGATTTTACCAAGAAGGTGAATGGAAAAGTTGAGTAGGAGACTCACTTTGTTGCTACAACATTGTATTCATTTCAGCTTCGAAAATAAAGTGTACTTAAGCAAGAGTTGAAGGATGAAATGCATGCATAAGCTTGATATGCATGAACACAGGGATGTTGATGATTTCCTTGTATTTAAACATGTATGTGTGATTAACTTGAAGGGTTGATTACTTTGTTGTAAACATGCATATAATGTAATATTGACTTGAGAAGAGTTGATTTGGTCTCCAATATGGAGATAATTATGAAGTGTTTCATCTTTGAAAAAACATGTAGAAAAGATGTAAGGACATGCTTGACTTGAAGGGTCAATTGTTTTAAAGGCATGTTTCGTGGGCTTGTTATCTAGTCCATGATTTCTATGCAGATGTAAGACATGGAGGTATTCACAAGATGTGAAAATCTGTTTCTTTTGTTGAAGCAGGAGTTTAGGCCATCCAGTTGTTGTTAATAGTTGTTGTTGACAGCATGTCAAACAGGTACAAATGAAAGTTTTTGTGAAGCAGATGTAACTTCACAATGGTTTAGGCCACCTTGGATAAATGATCAAGGAAGAGAATTTCAAACTACCTTTTGTGACCTTCTCAGTAGGAGTTCTGCAGGAAGTCAAGGAGGAAAATAGTTCTTCCCAAGAGGACCAGCACATCCAGGAAGGAAAGTGGTCAAAGGATTTGGTTCAGAGGCACTATGCAAGGCAAGTGTATGGAGGCTGAAAGAAGAGGGTATTGTTACTCTCATCTACTGTTCAGATTAGTATATCAGTCTTTTGGAGACCAAAAGTTCTTTTAGTGGGAAGGTGTGATCCAAAATGGATTTATAATAGACTTCTAAGTCTAAAGTGTTCCTCACAGAGGAAAATTAAAGTCAAGAGATTCTCTTGGAAATAGTCCCATTTCATAGATCTTTTCATTCTAAATCTACTGCAATTTGAATGGGCTAAAATGGACTTCAGATGAAGAAGTTATTGCAAAAACAAGTTTTCCTTTTTCCTTTGAAAAGGGGGCAAAATCTTATGAAAATGGGCTTAAGGCCTTATATGAAAAAATCGCACGTGAAAGCTTTAAATGGCGGAACCGAAATATTATGTTCCATAGCCTAAACCCTTATCAAATCCATGAGATATATTGGATCAGAGTGATGAAGGGATAAAGGCCTGGCAGGAGGACAAGGCAACATGTGATTAACAATTGTGATATCGGCTATTGGAGGAGTAGGGACATAGACCCCCACCTATGCAATACGCGAGGTGTGATATAGGTGATGCAAATCAGTGGATCGATGATTAGCATAGTCAAATGGATGACCCTGGGGCTGTTGCGATTGTGATGTGCGATATAGCGATGGGGTCGATAGCGATACACTGATATCGGCAATTGATTATCCCCGATATAAAGGGCCATTTATAATGCGACATGCGATAAGAGATAAGGGACGGACCCGATGGGTTTATAGACCCAATTTCATAATATTTTAAATTTGGTTTATTATGATTTTCTTTGTATTTCTCGTGTACTTGGGTTTTGGCCTACTCCATGCGATTGCAATTTGCGATGGAATGGCAGACCCAATAGGATTTTAAGCACGATCCTATAATATTTGAAGTCTAGGAAAACACTCAATCATGTGTTTTCGACAGTTTTCCTGTGCATTTCATTATTTGGCTATTTTTGCAGGAGGATGGCCAAATAAACGAGTTGCCCGTGCCCGCCGATTCCTTTGTAACAGTCCTTGTCCTAAAATCATTGTGCCATGCTACAAGCAATGATGCATGGTAGCAGGAATGCATTATACGCACAGAGCCACAGAGCCAGATGGCCAGACGCAGAGCCATAGATCCAGAGTGCCGGAGGGCCAGACGTAGAGCCACACAGCCGGTGAGCCAGAGGGCCTATCGAAGAGTTGAAGAGCTGCAAGGGGATTATTCCTCATGATGAGAGATAGAGGAACAATTGCAAGATTTGCAAATTCAGAGGATTCAACAAAAACAATTAGAGCACGATTGATAAGGGAGGGTGCAGGGTTGAGAGAGCGCAAAGAGTTTTGGAGTCACTTGAGAGGTCGAGTGAACCAGAGAGCTCAATTGATAGCAGTGAAAAGTTTCCAAGGCCGCTGGAAGGTTGCTGAGAGTTGCTTGGAGGTCAAGCGAACTATAGAGGCACGCAGAGGCCGAGAGAAGCTCAGAGAGCTCAAGAGTCGAAGAGCCAGAGCCAGAGCCAAGAACAATAAAGAGATCACATGATCCACCTATTGTTGGTGTCAAAAGAGTGCTAAAGACAGAAGAAGGCATTCCAGAGACAATGAAAGAATTTTGAGGGAGTTGGTGCAAGCTAGAGCAAGATCCCTCAGAGCACTGATTGAAGGAATCTAGTCTAGAGAAGCCTAAATATGTCTGTAGACGTATGGAAAGCCAGTGTGATAAGATGGTATTCTAAGCCCATTGTTTCTGTGTAAACCAATGGAGTTGAGTGTGGAACTTGTAAAATAATTGATACCATAATCCCAGAGAGCCTAGTTGAGTTAACTAGAGCTCAACGAGACATAGCCCAAGAGGTTTTGGTGAACTCCATATTATATTGCTGTTATGTGTGTTTGTTTATTTGCTGCTTTACTTACTGTCACATGTATTTAAATATCAACGTAAGGAACAGAACTTAAAATACATAAACAGTTTAAAACAAACACAAGCATACACCTATTTTCAAGCACATTTTAATTTTGCAATTGGTTAATCATAAGCTCTTGGAAATATTTAAGCTTTGGAAGTGGGAGAGGTTCTTGTAAGCTTAACAAGAAGCCTTTAGTGCCGCATTTTCATATCATTAGGGGAGGCTATCTTGTTTGCATAATCAATCTAGTTAGTGAGATAAAACTTTACAACATGTCAACATAAATCATGATATCCATAATAGTAACTAACTAACATGTTCATATTACAACCTAATAAGCATTCATCGTTTGTACATAATAATCACATATGTATGATCATTCTAAATTAGTACGACACCACATCACAAATATGTCATATCATACCTGAGTATTGCAACCATAACCATTTGCATAGGTCAAACCAGGTTAACACAATACATATAACATCAAGATCTTCAATTCAATGAACATAACCGTCATGCATATGACCAATCCAAATTATAACATCAATGTCTCAATGAAATAACCCTAATCATCAAGTTAATAGCATATAACAACAATAAGCTATATATCATGATCATCAACAACATAAAACCGAATCATCAAGTTAACTATCATATAACAATAAATAAGTTAACCTATAACATACTCATCAACAAAATATATCATAATCATTGGCTTATATAATATAAAACAACAATAGCAATGCATACAACTACATGTTACTATCATTCTTAACTATTTGAGATGTGCATATAACTACACTAATCAACCAAAAACTATCATGAATGTAACCATAACATCAAAAGACATGTACATAAACCTAATGCATATAAAAATCCTTAACTTACAAACCTACATGCTCAAATGCAATACCGATATGATGATCTGCCCTTGCCTCGAGGTCCAATGCTGCAACTTCACTTTGATGATCTACATCTCTTGCTTTATCTCAACCAACTCATTAGCATCATAACAACCAATAGCACCATGATGACCTAAATTACATAAAATGACTTCACAAGGCATGTTTGACCTACTATACATGCATAATCATAGCCACGACCATACATGCATAACAACAACTATTACTCCATTGTACACATTACCACATCCAAGCAGCAATATGCATAAGAAATGCAAAAACAACTACCAATACGCATAAATGCATGTAGTCGAACATAATCGACCAGTCATTGTAATCAATCTACAAGACTGATGCATGTAATCAAAATATTAAGAAATGTAACCTAACATACAAGGATGTGAGTAGGTATCATGGAATCAACATGTAAGCGACATGTAATCCATACACAATCAGTCAAATGTTCCAAAAATCAATACATCGTGTCTATTAATTTGAAATCAATATTCACCAATGCTAACAACCTATAATCATACCCCCTTACCATCCATGGTCCACACTAAGGTAGAAGGAGGAAGCTACTATAATGGCCCGATCTCTAATGTCCAATTATGGAAATGGGATCTCCAAAGCTCTACTAAATTTAATCACACTTGAGAATAAATTGATTTTTATTTCTTATACATTTGTATGAGATTAAGTCAAAACCATTTCACTTATTTCACTTGTAACATAGTAACTAAAAACATGCCACTTTTCTATTTCCTTACATGCAACTTTTCAAATTCCTTCCCTGCAACCTCTCAAATTCCCTACATGCAACTCTTCAAATTATTTCCATGCAAATAGGAATAGATCAACTCCATCCATATTATCATACTAAAATACTATTGCATTTAAAAAATAGCATTTTCTTCAAACAATTACCATACTTTAACATTTTCTCAAACAACTACTATACTATTACATTTGCATGTAAGCATTTCTTCAAACACTTTACATGCAAACTAATATAGCAAAGTATTTGCATAAAAGTAAGCATATATCACTACAAAAATACTATTACACATCAATTCTATCCCCGACCACAAACAACATACTCACTGGGGCATTTTATCAAAGAGTTTGTATGCAATTAATCATTGAACCATTTAAGCATTTCATCAAACACTTTGCATGCAAACTAATATAACAAATGATTCAATGCATATATCCTAAACTGTAGTAGTACAAGTTATGGAAACTGAACCATATGATCAATGGTATTTTCCCTCACTATGGTTCAAGTTTCATCTTCTGAGATTTCATAGATGAGAAGTTATAACAAAATACCAGCACAATCATATTTGGTGCACAATTCTAGGAGTATCCAGAAAGCTCGATTTACACTGGCCATACTAATAAAAGATAGTGAGTAAATGTCTGAAATTTTTATCACAATATAATCGGGATTTCCTCTCATTCTGGAAAAAAATTCAGCTCCTAAGAGTGCCCAGAATAAAAGTTATAACAAAAATGTCAGCGTGACCTGTTTGAAACCTGATTTTAGGAGAATTCAGAAGGCTCGACTCCCTCTGCTCATATCTCCTAAAATATTGCAACCCAATATCTGAATTTTCTACCACATAATCATTGGTATTTCCACTCAATGTGAACAATTTTTCAGCTTCTGAAAGCCTACAAAAGAAACGTTATTGCAGAAATGCCAACGTGACTTGTTTAAAGGTGCATTCAGGAAGGTCATCTTCCTTAGATCATAATTCCTAAAGTATTGTGAACCAATATCTGAAATTTTTACCACATTATCAGTGGGATTTACATTCAATATGAACAAATTTTCAACTTCTAATATTCCACAGAAGGAAAGAATAACAAATATGACAGAAAGGTCTAAACTTTAACCTTTGTTCTTCATTTTACCTGTGATAGAACCCATCCAGTCCAAGTGTTTGAACCATGCTCTAATACCACTTGTAGCACCCTCCAGGGTAAATGTGCATATAAAAAAACATAATAGGAACATAAATAAAATAAAAATATCAGCCATCAAAGTCCATATATATATCATTACATTTTCACATCGAAATCAAGGGAATGAATTCTTTTCATTAATAATGCAATGAACCAACCGGTGATGGGACTACCACATTCCACCCAACCATAGATTGGCTGAGCCAATTATCTCTTCAACCAATCACCCTCATTTCATATTCCTAGAATGAATGTGGGACTCATAAAACACATTAAAAAACACCAATCAAAGTGGATGCCACTGGAGTTCTCCTCCTACACCATGACGAATTTGAGTGCCTCCTAGCCTCTCAAGGTTTACCGTGCATCCACAGTCAGATCCAGGGATCACTAGGCCCTACACTGAGACATACTATCTAGGCTTTACCGTGCATTCCATCCCGAAATCACTAGGCCCAACAGAGAGAAAATCCACCTCTTGGCTTTACCGTATATCCTGCCATTCATGGGCAAGGATTCCTGGGCCCATCAAGGCACACAACTTGGCTTTACTGCAACCCACATTTCAGTTCATGGGTTACTAGGCCAGTGGCTTCGTGCATCTTCAGTCTAGTTCAGGGACCAGTGCCACCATGGGTTTGTTAATTCAGAGATCCACCCCACTCAGCTTCGAATCCAATCCGACCACCCCCCCACAAAATGCATGAGAGAACCCATCTCATCAAACCTATCAAGAAATGGCAAGGCTAAGCTAAAAATACTGTCACACCTGGCAAAACCCATGCCATGGTAGAAAAGAAACACATGCAATCCCATGCATGGAAAATCTAGCAAGGAAAATACACATGCAAGTTGATACCTGCAATGAAGCCTATTGTCGCTGCTTGATCCTGCCTTTCCGTACTTGATCTTTGCTTCCTCTTGCCTTCTTTTCATTTCTTGCTCCAATGCCAAAGTGCTCCAAGAAAAACTCTAAGTGACCAAGAGTATGAGAGAGAAAGAATAATGAGAGATCTCCAAAGCTAAACTGACCAAGTCTTGCCCACTGATACTCATAAGCATTTTTATTAATGAGGCCTCTATTTTCTTCATTTTCCATTATTTTACTTCAATTTCCTCCTCACATGCAAAATGTGACCTTTCACCTTCCTTTTCTCCTAATTTCCATTATTTTCATAAATAAATGTGCCAAAATACCTTATTTCCTCTTTAATGCCTTAGCCATTTCCTTTGCCAATTTCCTTAGCCATAAACAAAAAAATGAACACACACTAGGATGTCTTGCCCACCATTCAGCTTGGAATACGTGTCCCATCATCCATGGTATTTATGTAGTTTAACATGGAATTTTCACCAGGGCTATTAGATTTTCCCAGCACCCCTGTGCCAACGTTCGTGGAATTTAAGACACTTTTCTATCCCATAATTCCGGCCATTGCCCAAAACTTGTTGTAACTTCCCGAATCCATTAAACACATGATGACAAGACTAATAAACTAAAAATCAACTTTAGGACTCAGCTTGACCATCCCCAACTAGGATTGGAATTTTGTCAAACATTTGGCATCAATGCAATCTATAGGTCTAGGATAAAGGACATAACATGAATTACTGAAAAACTCTTATGAAACATAAAAAGAAGGATCACCACCTTCTCCCTTGAACTGCTATGACATCAATTAGGTCTTGCATCCATCATTTTAACCATTACAAGTAAATACATGAAATAACCATGACATGAACTAGTCAATTAACCATGTTTATAACCAACATACAACCATGGAAATAACATTGAGATAATAGCTATTAAATCCACATATATATAAATATAAAAGAAGTAGAACTTAGCTTTTATTTCTCCTAGGTAGATTCGATCAAGTTCGGAACTTCCACGTACCACCCGACCATAGACATGGATGAAACAAATATTTATTTCATCGAGTCACCCCCGTGCCATATTTCAAGCATGAATGTGGGATCTCGTGAATAAACCAATCCAAAAACAACTAAGGGAATCCAGAGGTTAAACCACCTCCACCCTCACCAAACCATGATCACACCAAAATCGATGCTCTGATCACAAAACTGAACCGAACTTGGAATGCCATCCGAAATCCATCATTAACCTTGAGGAATTTTCCATCTCCTTGCCTCTTAGGCTTTACCGAAATCCAATCCCAGATCACTAGGCCCTAAACCGATACATCAACCTCTCACACTTTACCGCAACCCACAATAGATGACTAGGCCCTAAACTGAGACTCCTCCATCAGGATTTATAGTGTATCTTGCCAAAATTGGTCAAGGGATTCCTAGGCCTTTGGAAATGAACCTTGAGACCACCTCCGCCTCGAATTCCAAAATCCATCTGCCAATTCCAAAACTCAAAATCAAGATAAACATCTCAACATATCATGACATCTGGAAAAGGAAAAGCTAGGCTGAAAACCACTATCATAACCTGACAAAACCATGCCACCGACAACAAGAGAACCATACACCAACATGGAAATCCATTCATGTCAAAACCATCTAGGGAATCACACATATAATATGTTACCTACAAGTATTCTTGTTGAAGTTGCTTGATCCTACTCTTCCTTCCTTGATCCTTTCTTTCCTTCCTTCGCCTTTGCTTTCTTTTCCTTCCTTGCTCCAAAGCTAGAGTGCTCCAAGAAAACTCTAAGTGACCAAGAGTGAGAGAGAGAGAATAATGGGAGAGCTCCAAATTTGAGTTGACAAAAGGTTATACTAACCAAGCCTGAGAAAAATCTTGAGCCAAGAGCTTGCCAACTGATCCTCAAAATCCATTTTATCAATGAGACCTCTATTTTATTCATTTTCCATTATTTTCCTTCAATTTCCTCCTCACATGAAACTGTGACTTTTCACCTTACTTTTCTCCTAATTTCCTTTATTTCCATAAATAAATGTGCCAATTTTTTTTTTTTTTTCCTTTTAATGCCTTTTCCTTTTCCAATCTCCTTAGCCATAATTATTCGAAATGAGCACCCACACCAGAATTCCTTGCCCAACATTCAATTTCGAATACGTGTCCCTTGACCATGGTCTTATTTTTTCCTTTGTCAACTTTTATTACATGGAATTTTCACAAGGGTTGTTATAGAACCCTCCCCCTTAGGGAACACCATCCTCGGTGTTAAACCACACCAATCCCTCAACAAAACAACTGAAAATCAAACATACTGCACATAGAGATTTATAACTTAAACACATATTTCATTAAAATTGGAAATATTTTATTACAAGGACATCACTAGAATTGAGTTTTTTTGTTATTTTGAAATTCTAGATCCACTATTTACTTCCAAATTTAATGAAATATGTGTTCTTAGCTCCTTGTAGTATTTACAATGAATGACCTGCTCAAAAGAAAAACATCATGACAACATGAAAAATATGCCATTTGCTAGATATTTATAACGCAACTCATTACGGTATTTACAATAAACACATATACACATATATACATTTTCTAAATGAATAGATAAAATGATACAATTCTTGTATCAATCAACAAGGGAATCTATAGGCTCACACCTCCACCCTCAAAGTAATACCAGGATTCACCTCCTTCCCAGGAAGTCCATAATCCACTACCACAGTAAAAAATACATCCAATGTCCAACGCTACAATCCTGCACCATTTGTCCCCTCAGTGAACATTTATTGGCTCATTGTTCCAGGGTGCACTCCCAATGTGTATTTAATTCCATCTGGAAATGCTAATGTTGAAAAAAATATATCCTCGACCTTCCCTTCTCTGCTACACAATCACTTGGGAAATCTGGTCACCCCTTCCATGCAGTCACTCACCTTCCAAGTTCCCTGACATTCTCTATCTCGGGTGATCCATCCCTTGGCAAGGCTTCCTTACATAAGAATATCAACAACCAAGGCATATACCTACCTCAAAACCATCATACTGGTCATATCATGTTCATGGAAATCAATAGACACTATTGGGTACGAGTGTCCCATAATGTACTTGCTCCATAAGTGCTTTACCAACATATTGCTGCATGTTCCAATTTCTTTTGTCATTGCTGCTAATGCATGCAGTCGATTTCAACCACCCAACTGAGAATATTCATGCATTCATGTTCTAAGCACATAATTTTCACTAGATTCAAAATAAATTGAAATAACTTAACATCGTACCTCACTGGTAGCTCATCAACAAGGTACACTTGCAATCATGTTTACTTCTCATCACAACAAGTCAAACTAACATCTTTGACCAAATCACCATGTATAAGCATATCACATCAGGTTAGCTTGAAACACAACCATCATAGATCAAAATCATAACTCACATGTAACCATCATAAACCAGGATTATAAATCACATGTAATCATCATAGACCAGAATCATAAATAACATGCATAATTAAACTGAAATAATATATTGATATGTATCCTTTAATCAATCCTTAGCTTCTACCTTTGTCTTTATTCTGTAGGCAGTCCATATCGATTGCCATACTCGACAAACACCCAATGTCTTCTCCTCAACCATATACACATACACATAGTGTGCATCACACACATACAACCACACATGGCTTACAACACCATGCAATACATGCACCTATACCTGACATACAATACATACACCTATGCCCAGTGTACAACAAAACATAATACGTATGCCCACAACTGGTGTAGAACAAAATACATATGCTTACATCCAGTGTACAACATAA